>Ga0307314_10000056_pt1 | contig 27845 bp, 23 predicted proteins | sample ER_DNA_204_FD_194493 | JGI IMG/M metagenome (GOLD analysis project Ga0307314, IMG submission 194493) | Bulk soil microbial communities from the East River watershed near Crested Butte, Colorado, United States - ER_DNA_204 | ecosystem: Environmental > Terrestrial > Soil > Floodplain | place...
CTATTTGCTGGCGGTCGCGGTGGCGCTGGTGTAGCCGGTCGAGGCCGCGGTGATGGTGTGGGTGAAGCTGCCGGAGGCAGGTGCCGTGTAGGTGAACTGGTTGGCGCTGACGGAGAGGCCGGCTTCGGGGATGGTGAGGGGAGAGCCGACGATGGTGCCGCCGCTTGCGGTGATCGTGACTGTTTTGGCGGCGCCGACGTTGGAGACGATGTTGCCGGCGCTGTCGGTGATCGCGACCTTGGATTTGACGGTGCCGGAGTTGCCGAGGGCCGTGATCGTGCAGGTGAAGAGGCAGGGGGAGCCGATCGCGCCGGCGCTGACCGTCGTTTCGACCAGGCCGAGGCGGGAGGCGGTGCCGGTGGAGACGGTGAGGGCGAGGGAGGAGGGGGTGGAGACGGTTCCGTCGCTGGCGGTGATCGCGGCCGACTCGACCTTGTTCAGTTTCATGAAGCCGTTTTTCGAGGAGGCCGGGGTGGCGACGCCGCTGGCGAAGGTGAGCGCGGTCGCCGAGCCGAAGTTGACCGCGGTGCCGGCGCTGTTGACGACGGTGGGCAGGGCGCCGCTGGGGCTGACCGTGGCGCCGGCGAAGGTGATGTTCTTCGAGCCGGTGTAGCCGGTGGCGGTGTTTCCGTAGGGGTCCACGGCGGTCGTCGTGACGTTGAAGCCGGTGCCGGCGACCGGGGTCAGGGTCGAGGAGGAGAGGACCAGCTTGGTTGCCGGGGCGGCCCCCACGGTCACGCTGAGTGCGGCCGGGGTCGTGATCGTCCCTTCGGTGGCCTGGATGCTGGTCGCGCCGGTCTTGTAGAGCTTCATCCCTCCGTTTTTGGATTCCGCGGCTTTGGCGACGCCGGCGCTGAAGGTCAGCGAGGTGGAGGCGCCGAAGGCGACGCCGGCGCCGGTCGAGTCGCTGACGGTCGGGACGGTGCCGCCGGGGCTGGCGCTTGCCCCGGAGAAGACGAGGCTGTGGGCGCCGGTGTAGGAGGTGGCGGTGTTGCCGTAGGTGTCCTGGGCGGTCGTGGTCAGTTCGTCGACCGCGCCCGCCGTAGGGGTCGCGGAGGCCGCCGAGAGGGAGAATTTGCTCGCCGCGGCCGCGGCGACCGTGATCGTCGGCGGGCTGGGGGTGGTGATCGTCCCCTCGGTCGCGGCGATGCTCGGCGAGCCCGCGGCGTAGAGCTTCACCAAGCCGTTTTTGCTGGCGGCGACGGCGGCGACGCCGGAGGTGAAGCTGATCGCGGTTGCTGCGCCGAATTCGATCGCGGTACCGGAGCTGTTGGCCACCGTCGGCTTGGTCCCGCCGGGGGCGGCGCCGGCGCCGGAGAAGACGAGCGAGTGCGAGCCGGTGTAGCTCGTCACCGTGTTGCCCGCTTCGTCCTTGGCGGTGATCGTGAGGTTGCTCGAGCCGCCGGCGGTGATGCTCGCCGGGCTCGCCGAGACCGTGAAGGTGCTTGCCGCGCCGACCGTGACTTTGGCGGTCTTGCCGGTGCTCGTCGCCTGCCAGGTGCGCCAGATCGCCGTCACCACGTAGGTGTGCTCGCCGATCGGCACCGAACCGTCGGTACAGCTCGTGACCGCCGTCGGTGCTGCCTGTTCGGCGCAGTTGCCCGCCGCTTTGCCGCCGTCGCGGGTGACGTAGTAGGTGACCGTGCCTTCCCCGGGCGCCGTCATCGCGCTCCAGGTGAGCGCGACCGTTCCCCCGGCGGCCGGGGTCGCGGCGGTGATCGCCGGCGCGGTCAGTTTCGAGACCGCGGCCGAGGCGTTGCCGGTGCCGTTGGCGGTGAAGTAGGAGACGGCGCTGGCGACGAGGGCGAGGAGCGCCACTACTAAGACCGAGCCGGCGACGCCGCTGATGCGCGCGCGCTTCACCCGCGCGCCTCGCCGCTGAAGTCGAGGTGGACGGTCGCGCCCTGGCAGGCGTTCTGGTCGATCGGCAGTTCGCGCATCGCCACGGCGGGGGCGGTCGCGGTCGCGGTCGGCAGGCTGGCCGCGCCCCCGGCGGGGACGGTCAGCGGCGCCGCCGGGCTCAGGCCCGAGGGGATCACTTCGAAGTTGGGATCGGCGGGGCAGGCCGAGGGCTCCGGCGTCACCGTGACGGTCAAGCTCGTGACTTCGATCGGCGCCGGGTTCGGGTTGGTGATCCGCACCGGCAGCGGCTGGGCGGGGGCTCCCGGCATCAGCTCTTCGAGCGCGCCCGCCTGGGGCTCGACGGAGAACTCCTTCGGCTCGAGCAGCCCCCAGCGATAACGGGCCACGGGTCCGCTGAAGCCACGGCGGTTCAGCCCCCTTACGGCGAAGGAATGTTCACCGGGCTCTAGCCCGCGAAGAAGGTAGGGGGAAGCGCACCCGTCCCATTCGCCCCCGTCGAGGCGGCATTCGAAGTGGCGCCACCGCTCCGGCGACGGGCCGCCCGGGCCCGGGCCTGGCGCAGCGCCCTGCTGTTCGGGCGCGGCGACGTGGAACCGGAACTGGGAGTCGGGGTCGACGCCTCCGTCGGGCGGGACTTCGATGAAGCGAGGCCGCGGCGGCCCCTGGCCCTGCTTCCGCGGCGGGTGCTTGGCCTTCTCCCCGCGCGGGCGGCTCTGCTCGGAGATGCTGGCCGCGTAGGCGACGCCGCCGAGGCAGGTGACAGCGGCGGCCAGGGCAACGAGTGCCCTGGCCGCGCGCTTGCGTCCCATGTCGCGCCGCCCGGTCATCGGGTTCTGGCGAGATCGCCTAGTTGCTGGAGAGGGCGAGAGTCAGTTCAGCGCCCTGGCAGGCGTTCTGGTTGACGCCCGTGTCGTTCATCGTCAGCGTGCCTTTCGGCGTCACCGCCTGCCCGTTGCCGGCGGGGAAGGTGGCGTTGACCGCGACGGCCGGCATCGAGAAGTCGGGGTTGCCGCCGCCGATCGTGACGCTGCAGGTCGAGTGGCCGGCGTCCACCGTGATCCCGGTCAGGGTGATGGTCCCGACCCGCTGGGCACCGCTCGAGGGGTTGTCGACGGTGAAGGAGACCTGCGAGGAGGCGCCGGGGTAGAGGTTGCCGGCGACCGTCCCTTTCAGGGTGACGGCGGAGCTGGTCCCGACTTTGGCGGTGGCGGTGCCAGAGCCGGTGCTCGTGAAGTAGGCATAGGCGCCGGCGGCGATGGCCAGGGCGGCGATGCCGCTGAGGGCGACAACTGCCCGTTTGCGGGTAAAGCGGTGCATGGCGATCTCTTTTCGTTCTAAGGCGAGCGCTGGGAACGCTCCTGATGCGCCTTCATCGACAACTCGTCCAACTGACTCAAGTTGTAATTCCACATCTGCCGATGTGGCTGGTTACGGGTTTGAGGGGCGTCAAATGGGTAGGGGCGTTGCGTCCCTGCTGCCGACCGCCGGATTGCCGAAAATAACAACGTGTCCACTGCCTGCGACGGGACTGCGCGGATGAACCTGACGATGCCGGCCGAGCCGGCGTCGGTTCCGGTGCTGCGGCGGCGGGCGACGGAGTTCGCGCGCGAGCGGGGAGTGGGGGAGGAGCTGGCGGCTGACGTGGCACTGGTGGTGTCCGAGGCGGTGACCAACGCCGTCAAGTACTCCGGAGCCTCGGGCGATGCAGGCGTCGTCGAGCTCTCCGCGCGCAGCGGCGTGGACTGGCTGGAGGTGCGCGTGCGCGACCGCGGCGAAGGCTTCGGCAAAGGCTCCGCCGACGGCCTCGGGCTCGGCCTCTCGATCATCGCCCGCCTCTCGGCCGACCTGCGGATCGTGCAGGAAGGAGAGGGGACGGAGGTGCGGATGCGGTTTCCGCTGTCCCCGGGGTTGCGCTAGCGGCGTTTCGGGGTGGGCATCTTGAAGAGGCCCTGGCTGCTGGAGACGTTGGTCCCTTCCTCGCCCGACTCGAGCATCCGGGCGGCGCTTCGAGCCTCGATTTCGAGGATCTCCAAGCGGGCCCGTTCGTGCGCCTCGAGAGCTTCCTGGAGCCCCTCATGGTCGAGGACCAGCGGGGTGCGAGTGAGATGGAAATCTTTGTCTCCGCCGACAAGCTTGGCTTTCGCTGAGGCTACGAAGTCGTCGAGGATCCTCTGCATGAATTCACAAACGAGGTCCTCTGCGATCACCGGCTCGAGCTCCTCCCACACCTCCGTGTCGATCAGGTGTCGCTCGGTCGCGCGGTAGAAATGCTCGAGCGCCCCGCGCACTGGTCGGGTGCTGACCAGCTCTGCACATTCGAACTCGACCAGTTGTTTCGTGTGGTAGCTGACGTTCGAGAGCTCCTCGTCAAGCTCCCTTGCCATTTCTGCCGGGCTCGCCGTACGGTCGGCGATTATCCGAAGGATGGCCGCGCGCAGCGGGTGGCTCATCGCTTTGATCCGGTTTTCGGTGGCGGTGCGGCGCTGCGCTTTGGTCGACATGGCCTCTCCCTGGTCGCGGTCTGATTACTGCCGAGGGCTTGATCGTAACCGCTGGTTGGACATCGTGTTCAAAGGATTGCCCCTTTTTGCTGAAAGTCAACTCATTACTGGAATCAGATTCACCAATAATCCAGAGGCAACCTCATAGTCGAGCCGGGAGGAGGTGAAGACGGATGGATCTCCGCACCCAGCACGCGATGCCCCTCGTATCAATCGGGAAGGGCAGCTAGCCACCAAGGAGTAGGGCCGGCCTCCGGGGGAGGTCGGCCCCCTCAAAGCCCCGGCGGGTGCCGGGCGACGAAGCCGGCGGTCGACGCGGTGGCGAGGTGCCAGCGCGGTCCCGTCCCCTGTTCGTCGCCGACGGTGTCGAAGCGCAGGCCGGCGATCTCGGCAAAGGTGTGACCGGGGTTGGCGTAGACGGTGATCCACTTGCCGGGCCCGGGCGCGCCCCAGTGCATCAGGTCGCCGGAGGTGAGGGGGCGCGGGATCAGGCCGCCGCCGAAGAGGGCGAAGCTGACGGCGCCGGAGCAGTCGTAGGAGTTGCTGTAGAAGGAGGCGTGGCCGCCACCCCAGACGTAGGGGCGGCCGACGATCGTGTTGGCGGCGTCGATCGCGCCCACGACCGGCGCCGGGGCGTCGGTGGGAGCGAGGGCGACGCCGGTGAGCAGGATCGCGCTGGAGCCGCCGTCGCCGCGACGGTGGGCGAAGATCTGGTCGCGGCCGAGCGAGGAGTCGTGGGGGACGTGGGTCCCGTTGCTGCCGGCCGAGGCGGGAGGCAGCACGCTCGGGTCGGCGGCGATTTCCTCCGCGCTCGGCACTTTCGCCTTCTTCGCCGCCGGCCGCGGCTGCGCCGGCGGGGTCTGTTCGATCCGATGGCGGGCTTCCATCAACGCCAGGCCGTCGCCGATCGTCGCCACCGCCTGGTTGCCGCCGCTGGCGCCGGCCAGCGCCACCACCACCTGCAGGACTGCCACCGAATGAAGCATGCCGCTCCAAGACTACGCAGTCGCTGATTTCCGGCCGCAGCGGCGTTTGCCGCTGCTCGCAACGGGAAAAACTTCCTTAAGGGAAGAGGAAACGCGCAAGCGAGGAGAGGTGTGGGAATGGCCCAGCAGACCAAATCCAGAGGCAGCGGGAAACGGTCGCAGTCGAAAAAAGCCAGAAGCAAAGGCCCGAAAAAAGAGGTTCACCAGAGCACGGAGGGCAGCGGGCGCAACAAAAGCCCGACCCCGAAGAAGGAACGGGCGGCGAGAGAGCAGGGCGATGAGCGGCAGGCCGGGATCCGCAACCAGGGCGGTAAGAAGACCCGGCCCGAGCAGATGTACGAAGACTATACGGTCATCGACCCGGTCGAAATTAGCGACACCGACGAGCCCGACGTCATCGTCGACGTCCCGGTGGTCAAGGTCGACGAGATCCACTTCGAGCTCGACGACCTCATGGCGCGGGTCTCCCTGCACGCCGAGGTCCTGGACCTGGTGAAGTTGAGCGTCGGCGTCCACGTCGAGCTGGGCAAGGTCGAACTCAACATCAAAGGCGTCGAAGCGCAGATGCTGATGCGGGCGCGCCTCGACCACGTGACCGCGATCATCGACCGCGTGCTGACGACGCTCGATCGCAACCCGGACGTCTTGAGCAACATCACCGAAGCGCTGCAGCCGGTGACCGAAGGCGCCGGCAAGGCGGTCGGCGAAGTCGGCGAAGGCGCGAACAAAGCGGTCGGCCAGATCGGCGAAGGCGCCGGCAGCGCGGTCGAAGACGTCGGCGAGGGCGCCGGCGGTGCCGTCAAAGACGTCGGCAAAGGAGCCGGCGGCGCTGTGGAAGACGTGGGCGAAGGCGCCGGCGGAGCTGTCGAAGACGTCGGCGGCGGTGCCGGCAAAGCGGTCGGCGAGGTCGGCGAAGGCGCGAACAAAGCCGTCGGGCAGGTCGGCGAAGGCGCCGGGCAGGCGGTCGGCGGACTCGGCGAAGGGGCCGGGCAGGCGGTCGGAGGACTCGGCCAGGGTGCCGGCGCGCTCGGCGGTCTCGCCGGCCTGGGCGGCGGCGGCGGCGGAGGCGGCAACGGCGGCGGCAACGGCGGCAATGGCGGGGGCAACGGGGGCGAAGGCGGCTCCGGCGGCGGCATCGCCAAACAGATCGCCAAGCTCGTCGCCAAAGAGATCGGCGAAGCCGCGGCCGACGAGGCCAAAGACCTCGGCCTCGCCGCCACTCACAAAGCGATGGAGCTGGGCGAGCGCCGCCGGCAGCGGCGGGCGGCGAAGCACAACGCCACCGCCGCGGCGCTGCGCAAGGCCGAGGAGCACGGGGTAGACATCGAGGACGTCGAAGGGACCGGCGCCGAAGGCCGCGTCACCGTCCACGACGTCGAGAAGGCGGCTGCCGCGTGAGCGGCGGCCGTCGGCCCGACCTCGACTTCTCCACCTCGGTCAAGGCCGCGGAGGTGACGTTCGGAAAGGTCCCGAAGAAGCGCAAGGTCACCTACTACGGCGAGCCAGAGCACAAAACGGACGCCAAGGTCGAGCGGGAGAACATCCCCGAGGAGCCCGAGGCGGGCGTCACTTACCGCGACGTCAAGGTCGACTGGGACGTGACGCAGTGGATCGTCCACCCCGCCGAAGGCGAGGACTTCGAGGCCGAGGACGTGGCGCGCGAAGTGGCGCAGCGGCGACGCCGTGAAGCGGAGGAGACGGAGCCGGAGTGAGGCTGGCGACCGCGCGTCCCGTACGCGCGGCCGCAGCCGTTGTCCTCAGGGCCAGCCCGGCGCTAGCGCCTCGCGGTAAGTCCCTGTAGAACGACCTCTACCGGCGAGCGGTGCTTGCTGCTACCGCCGTTCCCGTTCGCCGACTCTCGAGCGCGCTGGAGCTCGGTGGCGAGCTCGCCTACCTGCGCGCTGAAGTTCCCTACCTCTTTGGCTGCCTTGGCCACGTCTTTGCCGCTGACCTTGACTTTCGGCCTGCGGGCGATGGCCTTGCCGATGCCGCTCTTGCGGCCTTTCTTCGAAGCGGCGAGAGCCATGCCACCGGCCGCCCCGGCGATCGCTGCCCCGCCGGCGACGAGCGGCACTTTCGCTTTGCTCGCGACTTTGCCTACGGTCTGGCCGGCGCCGCCGACCGCGTTTTTGACCGCCTCGACGTTCGAGTGTTTGCTCGACGAGCCGTTCGAGCTGCTTTTGGCGCTGGCGCCGTTGCTGGAGCTGCGCGGTTTGCTCGCTTTGCTTTTGCTCGATTTCGATTTGGATTTCGTCGATTTGGGTTTCGACGCCGATTTGGATTTCGATTTCGAGGCCGGTTTCGCGGTTTTCGAAGCCGACGATTTGCTCGATTTCGGTTTCGATTTGGCTTTCGGTTTCGAACTCGATTTGGGTTTGGTCTGAGCCATTTTCCTCTCTCCTCAGGGTGTCCCTATTGGCTCAAGTACCCAATCCAATGGCTGCAAATCAGCATGAATGCGGCCTTGCCGCGCTCTTGACCACCTCGAAGGCGCTGCCGGGGATGCGCTTCAGCTGGTTCAGGTCCTCGTCGTCCCAGCGGCGGTCGCTGCTGCCGGAGAAGAACCAGTTGGAGCCGTTGTCGGCGACGATCAGCCCGTAGCGCTTCATCGCCAGGGCGATCGTCCTCGCGGCGCCGCGGAAGCGGCCGAGGCCGTAGCCGGCCTTGAGCCGCAGGCGCAGGCCCATCGGCGGGGCGCTCGGGTCGGAGCTGTCGCCGGCGCAGTGGGAGGCGGGGTGGACCCAGGCGTCGCGGGTGCTCTCGAAGGTGACCCGGATCGCGTGGTCGAGGTGGCCGGCGGCGACCTCGTCGTAGCGGACGAGCCCGGGGAAGATCGGCAGCCCGGCGGCGTCGGCCGAGGTCCAGCCGTCGGGGCGGCGGGCGGCGGAGCGGAGGTCCCAGCTCGTCCCCGAGTCGGCGTTCCAGTGCGGCCGCGGCTTGGCGACGTAGAAGGCACGGTAGAGCTCGTAGAGCCGGCAGCCGGCGCGATCGACGACGAGGACGTGGCGGTCGCCGTCGCTGCGGTTGCCGCCCTCGACCGGCGCCTTCACCGGGACCGGGAAGGGGCCGGGGTCGCTCTCCTCGCCGTAGGCCGTGTAGTGGATCGAAAGCCTCGGCTGGCCGGCTCCGACGACGGAGTAGGGGAATCCGTAGGGGCGCGGCGAGCCGAAGTCGGGGTGGAGGAGGTCGCCGCCATGGGCGTTGATGTAGGCGATGTAGGCGCTCGAGCGCGGGTCGCGGGGCGCCTTCGAGGCGTCCTGGTTCCAGGCGGCCTCGCTCGGGAGGGACGGGGCGCGCGGCGAGAGCAAAGCCGGCGGGTCCGGGAAGACCTGGCAGGGACCGAGGTCGGGGTAAGGGCCGACGGCCGACGCGGAGGAGGCGAGGGCCGTGCCGAGCAGGAGGGCGGCGAGTGCCACCACCGCCAACCCGCGTATCCGATTTCTGCCACAACCCGCTGGGGAAAAAGTCGGCTGCGTCATTCAGTCGCGGAGGCTAGCCTGGCCCGCCATGGCCCTGGACGAGCGTCCGACCCTGCTGGTTGTCCAGCACGTGCCCTGGGAGGGGCCGCACCGGATCCTCGACGCCTGCCACGACCTGCGGGTGAAGGTGGTCAAACCGCTCGCGGGCCAGGCGCTGCCAGCTCATGAGGACGTGGCCGGCGCCGTCGTCATGGGCGGCCCGATGAACGTCGACGAAGTCGAGCGCTTCCCGGCGCTGGCCGCGGAGCGCGAGTGGCTCGCCGCGGCCGTCGAGCGGGGGATGCCGGTGCTGGGGATCTGCCTCGGCGCGCAGCTGCTGGCGCGGGCGCTCGGGGCCGAGGTGCGTTCGGGGCAGCGGGAGGTGGGCTTCGCCCCGATCGAGATCGCCAGGGCCGACGACCCGCTGCTGGGCGGGCTCGCGCCCGGTGCCGAGGTCCTCCACTGGCACGGCGACTGCTTCGACCTTCCCGACGGGGCCGAGCAGCTTGCCTCCTCCGAGCGCACCGCCTGCCAGGCCTTCCGCGCCGGCAACGCCTGGGGCGTCCTCTTCCATCCCGAGGCGGACTACGCCCTGGTCGAGGCGTGGCTCGAGGAGCCGGCGATGATCTCCGAAGCCTGCGAGGCGCTCGGCGACGACGGAGCGCACGCCCTGCCGGAGCGCGCCGCCGAGCTGGAGGCGGCGCTGGTCGAGCGCACGGCCCCCGGCTTCGAGGCCTTCGCTGAAATCGTCGCCGCCGGGTAGAGGGGCCGCGATGGAGGTCTGCCTGATGATCGAGGGCCAGGAGGACGTGACCTGGGAGGACTGGCAGGCGCTGGCGGCGGCCTGCGAAGAGCACGGGGTGGGGACGATGTTCCGCTCCGACCACTACCTCTCGGTCGACGACCGGCGCGAGCGCGGCTCGCTCGACGCCTGGGGGACGATCACGGCGCTCGGCGCGACGACGGAGAAGCTGCGGCTGGGGACGATGGTCTCGCCGGCGACCTTCCGCCACCCGGCGGTGCTGGCGAAGGCGGCAGTGACCGCCGACCACGTCTCCGGCGGCCGAATCGAAGTCGGGATCGGCGCCGGCTGGTGGGAGCGCGAGCACGAGCTCTACGGCTTCGACCTGCCGGAGATCGGGCCGCGGATGGAGGCGCTCGAAGAGCAGATGCAGATCGTCCGCGGCCACTGGGGGGAGGGGCCGTTCGACTTCGACGGCAAGCACTACTCGGCGCGGGAGCTGGACGCCCGGCCGAAGCCGGTGCAGCGGCCGCTGCCGCTGATCCTCGGCGCCAAAGGCGGGCCGCGCAGCCTGCGGATCGGCGCCCGCTGGGCCGACGAGTACAACACGGTGATGGCGACGGCGGAGGAGGTTGCCGACATCCGCAAGCGCCTCGACGAGGCCTGCGAAAAAGAGGGGCGAGATCCGGCGACGCTGCCGCTCTCGATGATGACCGGCTGGCTCGTCGGCGCCGACCGCGAGGACCTGCTCGACCGCGCCTCCCGCCTCTCGGAGTGGAAAGGCGAGGGCGGCGACGGCGAGGCGTTCATCGCCGGCCTGCGCGAGAGCACGATCCTCGGCACGGTCGAGGAGGCGGTCGAGCAGCTGCAGGAGCTGGCGGCCGCGGGCCTGACCCGGATCATGGGACAGCACCTGCTCCACCGCGACCTCGACGCCGTCGCGCTGATGGGGCGCGAGGTCGCGCCGCGCGTCTAGGGGTTCTTACTCGGGCTCGACGGTGCCGTAGATCGCCCGCATCCAGATCTCGACGCAGACTTCGATCGCCCTGTCCCTGTCGAGGGAAGGCGTCTCCGAGACGAAGGTCGCGAACTGGACGCGTTCGTTCATCTGCACGAGGGCGGTGGCGAGGTCGCGGGCCGGGATCCCCTGCGGGGCGACGCCGCGGGCGCGCTCGAGCTCGATGATCGCGGCGGCGTCGGAGATCCAGCGCTCCATGATCGTTCCCCAGAGCTCCTGCGCCTCGGCGTTGGCGGTCCGCAGCTCTCCGGCCGCGAGGACGACCGCCTTCCGCTCCAGGAAGGCCTCGTAGATCTCTTCCAGCAACTGCGTCAGGCCGGCCCGCGGGTTCTCCGGCAGCAACGCCATCGCCTCCTGGCGGCTGGCGGCGGTGATCTCCGGGACCATCCGTTCGATGATCGTCAGCACCACCGCGTCGCGGGAGGGGAAGTAGAAGTAGAAGGTGGGGCGGGAGATGCCGGCGCCTTTGGCGAGGTCGTCGACCGAGATCCCGTTCAGCGGCTTTTCCTCCAGCAGCCGTTCGGCCGACTCGAGGATCGCCCGCTCGCGCTCGTCGCCGCTGACGCGGGTGCCGCGCCGGCCACGCGCCTTGGGGGTGGGATCGGCTTTGGCGGTCGCCTCCATCGCCCTTTACCTTACAGCGCGTTGACGAATTCGACAAGTTGTTGACGCTCTCGACACAGTGTTGATAAAGTTCGGCTCGTGAGCAAGCGCGTGATCATCACCGGTGCCGCCAGCGGCATCGGCGAGGGAACTGCAAAGGCCCTGCGCGAGCGCGGGGCGCAGGTCGTCGGGCTCGACCTCAAGGGCGAGGACGACCTCATCGCCTGCGACGTCAGGGACCAGGAATCGGTTGACAAGGCGGTTGCCGCCGCGGTCGAGCGCCTCGGCGGCGGGGTCGACGCCCTCGTCAACTGCGCCGGCATCGGCCTGCCGCAGAGCGCGGCCGAAAAGCCGGGCCCCGACGCCCTCGGCGTCATCGACGTCAACCTGCTCGGGACCTGGCGGGTCACCGCCGCGGCGCTGCCGGCGCTGCGCAGCTCCCACGGGCGCGTCGTCAACATCTCTTCCGGGCTCGCCCACATCGCCGTCCCCTTCGCCACCGCCTACGGCGCCAGCAAGCGCGCCGTCGTCGGCTACTCCGAGCAGCTGCGGGCCGAGCTCGGCGACGAGGTCACCGTCACCACCGTCTACCCCGGCTACATCCGCACCCCGATCCACGACGCCAGCCAGAGCGCCGGCATCGGGCTCGAGGGGATGGTGCCGCCGGAGCCGCTCGGCGCTGCGGTCGAGACGATCGTCCGCGCCATCTACGGCAAGCCGGCCCGCGACCTCGCCACGACCAAGCGCGGCGCCCGCGCCTACGCCGCCCTGCGCTTCGTCCCCAAAGGCCTGGTCGAGCGGGCGATCCGCCGCCAGATGCGCCGCGGCGCCAAGCGCGGCCTCTTCAAGTCCACCCCGATGACGAGCGACCTCCTCGCTCGTCTGGAACGCTAGGCAGGAGACCCCTTATGTCGAACCAAAGAGAGCACGTCGACGTCCTCATCGTCGGCGCCGGCCTGGCCGGCATCGGCGCCGCCGTCCACCTGCAGCAGAACTGCCCCGGGAAGAGCTACGCGATCCTCGAGGCGCGGGAGACGATCGGCGGCACCTGGGACCTCTTCCGCTATCCCGGCATCCGCTCGGACTCCGACATGTTCACCCTCGGCTACTCGTTCAAGCCGTGGCTGGGGGAAAAGTCGATCGCCGACGGCGAGTCGATCCTCGATTACATCAAGGAGACGGCGCAGGAGTACGGGGTGGAGGACAGGATCCGCTTCCGCCACAAGGTCCTCGCCGCCGAGTGGTCGAGCGCCGACGCGCGCTGGACGATCCGCGCCGAGCGCGACGGGCAGCCGGTCGAGCTGACCTGCGACTGGCTCTACGGTTGCACCGGCTACTACCGCTACGACGAGGGCTTCCTGCCCAAATTCGAGGGGACCGAGCGCTTCGAGGGGCAGATGATCCACCCCCAGCACTGGCCCGAGGATCTCGACTACGAGGGCAAGCGCGTCGTCGTGATCGGCAGCGGGGCGACGGCGATGACGCTGGTGCCGGCGCTGGCCGAGCGGGCCGAGCGCGTGACGATGCTGCAGCGCTCGCCCACCTACGTCGTCTCCCGGCCGGCCGTCGACCCGCTGGCGCAGCGGCTGCGGCGCCTGCTGCCGGAGAAGCTCGCCTACGCGGCGGTGCGCTGGAAGAACGTCCTCGTCCTGCACGGGAGCTACACGCTCTTCCGCCGCTGGCCGAACTTCTCCAAGCGCATCCTGCGCAAACGGCTCGAACCGCTGCTGCCCGCCGGCTACGACATCGACACCCACTTCAAGCCGCGGTACAACCCCTGGGACGAGCGCCTCTGCGCGGTGCCGGACGCCGACCTCTTCAAGGCGATCCGCGCCGGCCGGGCCGACGTCGTCACCGACCGGATCGAGACCTTCACCGAGAAGGGGATCCGCCTGCAGTCGGGCAAGGAGCTGGAGGCCGACATCATCGTCACCGCCACCGGCCTCAACATGCTCGTCCTCGGGGGGATGCAGATCCTCATCGACGGCAAGGAGAAACAGATGTCGGAGACCGTCGGCTACAAGGGGATGATGTTCAGCGGCATCCCCAACATGTGCCTGGCGCTCGGCTACACCAACGCCTCCTTCACCCTCAAGACCGACCTCGTCGCCGCCTACATCTGCCGCCTCCTCGAGCACATGGGCGCCCACGGCTACCGCGTCGCCACCCCCAAAGCGCCCGACCCCTCGGTCGAGATCGAACCCATCATCGACCTCAAATCCGGCTACGTCCTCCGCGCCCTCGACCAGCTCCCCAAACAGGCGGCGGCCCACCCCTGGCGCCTGCACCAGAACTACGCCCAGGACATCCGCCTCCTGAAGAAGGGCCCCCTCGACGACGAGATCGAGTTCTCGCGGGGCGGGGCCGGGGCCAAGCCGGCCGAGAAGCCCGACGAGCTAGCCCTAGCCTGACCCGCCCAAGCCCCAACCCCCGCCCAGCCCGGTAAATTGAGACCGGCGCGGTGGCAGTAGCTCAGTTGGTAGAGCTCCGGCTTGTGGTGCCGGCGGTCGCGGGTTCGAATCCCGTCTGCCACCCTGAGGTTGCAACGAACGGTGTGATGGGCGACCTTGACACGGAGCGGAATGCGTTACGGCATCAGCATCGCCTGAAGGCTTGAGATGAAGGAATCGAGACGGTCTTCGCCAAGAGCGGTGAAGAAGCGGTCATAGTCGCCGGGGGAGAGGAAGTGGAAGCGATAACGGCGTGGGTTACTCGCGTCCTCAAGGAGACGATTGACAAGCTGGAAGTGGTCTAAAGCGTGAGCTAGCTTGCCTCGGTTAAGCGGGCTGTCGTCGTTGTCTGCCTTCGTCTCCACCACGATGACCTCGTTCTGATCGGCGCGGAGGAGGAAAAAATCAGGATTGAAGCTGCCTCGGGTGCTACGGCCGTTGCCGCCCCGCTGATATGCGAATTCGATGCCGTAGAAGCCGACATCGGGCGCCTTTACCCAGGCGCTGACCATGGAAGCGTTTTGTGGACGCAGGAGCCTGCGGACGAACTCGCGCTCCGGTAGGTGAGAGGTCAGAACGACGTTCACTGGCGATTTGAAGTCGAAGCTGTTCGGAATCTCGATGACAAAGGTGGGAGCCGAGGTGATCCCGGCCGCTTTCTTCAGCGCAGCTCGGTCATCGGGGGTGCCGAGCTCCGGGCTCAACTCGTCATAGAAGATCCCGAGGGAGGAGGTGACGGCAGAGATGCGCCCTCTTACGGTGCCCATCTCCGACGTGTTGATGACCTCGAGTCCGGATGGGGAGCTCTGCAGAATCGCTCCGGGGCGGACGGTTTTTTGACGGAGCGAGCCGAACGCTGAGAGGATCCGTTGTCGATTCTCCTCGCTGATCTCGTCCCCGGGAAGCCCGAGTCGCATGTAGGCGTCCGCGATTAGCTTTGCGATCCGCTTCTTCGGGTAGGCGCCCGCCAAGTCGCCACCAACCTGCTGATCATGGTGAAGAAGACGCTGTCGCACATCGGCAACCACGGTCTCGACGGGCGATACACGCTGAACGATCTGCGTGGTCAGGACTTCGGTCCGGGAGGAATCGGTGGCGGAGACGAAGACGGTGTTCTCTTCAGCAGGACCCTGGGGAAGAAGATTGAGTTTCCGTATCTCCTTCGGCCTCTTGATGTCCTGCGCCGCAATTCCGGTCGGAAACTGAGAGTAGACAATGCTGTGAAGATCGAAATGAGGCACCGAGGAACGCTCCGCCGGCCGCTGATAGATCGTCGTCTCCTGGTCGAGCACCTCGGTGACAAGCTCCTCGACCTCCGGCCCCCACTTTTGGTGGTTGAAGACGTAGACCGTTGGGGTGCCCCCAATTCCGTCAGGACGTCGGAGGCCCCGTCCGAGGACCTGAGAAATGAGCAGCTTTGAGTTGAACGCCTTGCGCTCATGGGGATAGATCTGGAACACGTTCTTGACATCCCACCCCTCGCTCAACATCGCAACCGAGACGATCCACTCGACGGGAGAATTCGCAGAGTCCACCGTGGGCAGCATTCGGACGTTGCGCGCGTGCTTGCTGTCAGAGGTCACCACGATCACTCTCTGTTTGGCATCCTCATGTCCTCCCGAGATCACTTGTCCGAGGAAGTCGACTAACTTCTCGGCCAAGGAGTCTGCCTCTTTGATGGAACTCGTAACCGCAATAGTGAGTGGCTTAACTCCCCCGTAGGTCACGCGATTCGCCTCGTGACGCGCTAGTAGCTTCTGGAATTTCTCTCCCTCGGAGGAGGAGTCGTCTTCCTTGAGATAGAAAACCTCCTTGACCCAGCCTTCGTCGATCGCCTGGCGGATTGAGTAGCGGTAGATGACGTCAGGGAGGTACTCATTTCCCATGTAGCAGGTCCCAGATGCACCTAGATGAAACCGGAACCCGTAGGCCGGGTCTTTGATGAACCTAGCCCAGATTTTCTCAGCTTGTCCGCGCGGAGAGTAGACGTGGTGAACCTCATCCGACAAGACCAAGGTGCGGTTTCCGCGGCCGGCGAAAGAATCCTTTATCGAAGAGCTTCGGGTCCCTTCATGGACGGCATGTATGTTCTCAACGCATATCGTGCCCTCGCTTACGGTTGCGCGGGCATCCACGACATCAGGAATTCGAAAGCCGCCGACGCGAAGAGGCAGTAGGTCGGTGAGGTCGGTCTCTGCCGTCAGATCATTGAATTTGTCGAGCAGTCCCTGCTCGATGGTTACGGACGGCGCGAGAACTAAGACTCGGGATACCAGACCCTCATTCAGCATCACCCGAGCGATCGCGTATAGGACGAAGCTCTTACCGGTCCCCGTAGCCAGGTCCAACGATGCGGAGAGCATCTGCGGAAAGTGGAGCGCATCGACGAGTTGAGCATCGCTTGCGTATCGTCGTTGCAGGTCGGGAGAGCTGGCATAGCTCTCCCGCGCGAGATCGGAAATGTCACCGTAGCGCCCTCCGCAGAGGTAACGCAACGACGTTTCGATCGCTTCCCTCTGGTATTTACGTCCCCCTGCAACTCGGTCGATGAAGTACTGGTAGGCCCCGAGATCAAAAACTTTGCGATCGAGACTGGTCGAGACATGGAGGGTCAGCTGATCGACCGAGAATCGATCCGCTTCAAGCCTGGCACGCGGGTTCATTTGCCTACGGTTCGGGAATTTCGGCGCGCACTTTGCTTGCCGGCCGCCTTTTGCGAGCTGGCTCTGGTGGTCGGATCCGGCTTAATACTCCGTCGCTTGTTTACCCGTTTGCCAGAGCGCACCGCTGGCTGCCGTTGGGGAAGGCTGTCGACTGTGACGACTTCGGCGCGCTCATTGCCGTGTGCATCGACGTAGATGACCATGAACTCAGCGCCGAACACCTTCTCGGGAAGGCTGAATGACCATCCCGCCTCCTCTAGGCTCTCCGCAAACCAATGATGGGAGGTCAGTTCCTTCCCCTCGTAATGGTGATGCAGGTTGAACCAGCTCCCGTTATACCTTGGGTCGATCATCACCATCGCTAGATCCGCTCGGCCGTAGTTGGGCAACTCGGTGAAGTCGTCAGGGTCGAGACCGCCGCGCGCGAATGTGTCAATTCGGCCGGTGATCTTGCCTTTCGAGCGCCAGAATCTTGCTCCGACATCCGGTGGTTGAACGAAATCAAAGCCGTAGGCGTCAAGTGCATCATTGACATCGCTGAGGCTGGCTGGCTGGTCGATCAGGCTGAAGGCACGGTCGTGCAACGCCTCTATGACGGAGTAGGGAACGCGGAGGATGAAGATGGTCAGCTGCTCGAACGTGACGAGGCTGACGAAGAGCCCAGGGTCGCAGCGTGAGTCTGGAACGACGACGTACAAGCTTCCGGTAAGGAGCTTTGCGACGCGCTCGTGTAACGACTCCAGATACTCAAGGCCAAGCACAAGGTCGGTCTCATTCCAGGGGAAAAAGTGAACTGGATCGCCTTTGCGGGTTCCGCTCATCGATACACCAGCTACATCGAAGTGATCTGGTTGGCATCCGAACAGCTCAAGGCAAAAGCTCTCGTAGTCCGTGAAGTCTTGGTTCTCAAGTAGCTGGTTATCGTAGAGACCGGCTGCGCAGATCTCGAAGGGTCGATGTCCAACCCTTTTCCTATCCCGTCCAGTGCCCTCCCGCATAGTCAGGAGCCGACGCTGGGTCGTGTAGATGGCAAGCTTGCCAGAGTCGACAGCTATCCACCGGCGGCCCAGTCTCTCCGCGGCCTCGGCGGTAGTCCCTGAGCCTACGAAGCAATCGAGGACCAGATCCCCTGGTGCTGAAGAGGCCTCAATTATGAGCGAGAGAAGGGTAAGTGGCTTCTGCGTCGGGTAGTCGACGACCTCCGTCCGGTCGGCCGGCTGCAGCATCGAGAGGCGCCAGACATCATCTATACGCTTGTCATCCTTCTCGATGTAAAGAAGCTTCCCGTCGGGCCCCCTGACGTTCACAAGTCGCTGCTTCTCAGAGCTCCACGCACGCTTCAATAGGCGAGAGGATTCTTCGCGTTCTTCGACTAACTCATTGAAAAGGGGGGTTCCGGTCTTACTGTAGACGTAGATGCAATCGTGGTTGGCAGGCAGTCGATTTACGTTGCCCTGGAACTTGTTGTAGTACCACCAGATGATCTCATTTCGAAAGTTCCCCGAAAAGACCTCGTCGAGAATTACTTTTACGTAATGACCTTTCTTGGGGTCAAGGTGAACATATAGAGTCCCATCGGGAGCGAGTAGCTCATGAATGAAAATGAGGCGCTTTCGAAGGAACTCGATGAACTCTGCGCCTTCCACCTTGTCGCGGTAAGCCGGTTGGCCCTGGCTGCCGACGAAGTCTCGTCTCGTCGCGAATGGAGGATCTATGTAGCAGAGCCTGAACCCGTGCGAACCATCGGGGTTTTCCAGCTCCCCGCGCCGCTTCATCTCAAGCAGAGTCTTGAGGACTTGGAGGTTTTCGCCGCAGACGAGCTTGTTGCTCCAGCCCGCCTCGGCGGTGGATCCAAATCGTTTCGTGGTTTGCAGGGGAACGGCCAGCGTCTGCGACAGGATGTCGCCACGGCTCATCTTGGAGGCGTAGTTAAGCTCGGCCTCGCGGGGGCGGGAGAAAAGCCTCGGAAGAAGATGCTGATCAAGAAATTCTCCGGCTCGCAGTCGTTCTGCGACTTGAGAGATCTCTTGGTCATTGAGAGGCACATCTGGAAGATTTGGATCAGTCATCTACGGCGAGAATAGCCGCGTGGAAGACGTCAGGAGGACGAGGCGGGACACGAGGCTAGGTTGCGATCAGGCGGAGGCCGCACTTTTGCCGAACACCCCGACGATTCCGCAGATCCAATTTCGGCTGCGACCACGGAGGGCAAGAGCAAAGCCGCTTTGTAGCGCGAGATTCGCTTGCTAAACCCTCCGTCGCGGGTTCGCTGATCGAAGTCTGAGTGAACTTGAATTTGGATGTTTACGAAGTCTGTGTTGCGTGGTACAAGTACCCAATCTTGAGTAGAGGCGGAGAGGTCGACTGCCGGCGGAGCCGGCGCGGGGCACCGGGATGGGTGGCGCTTGGTTGCACCTTGCTCGCGGTGCTGCTCGCTCCGGGAACTGCCGCTGCGGCGATCGACGCGCATGGGAGCGTCGAACAGGTCTACGCGACCGGCCTCGCTCCGGGCGCCCAGGTTTCGCTCTACGACAGCGGCGGCGCCGCTGTCGCGACGCGGGAAGCGAACCAGCTCGGCGGGGTCCTCTTCCGCGAAGTCGCGCCAGGCTCCGGTTACACCGTTGGCCTGACGAGTAACGGCCCGGAATCGCCTCCGCTGCAGGTCCTGACGACGCAGTCGGCGCCGCCCAGCACCGGCATCTACAGCCAGTCGATCCCCTCGAGCGGGTACGGCTACCTGACCACCCGCGACGGGACCAAGCTCGCGATCGACGTCCACCCGCCGCAGGACGTCACGCACGTCCTGCCCGGGGTCGAACTGCCGCCGCTGCCGAGCGGGCCGACGCCCACCCTGATCGAGTACGCGGGCTACGGGTACGCCGATCCGGCCGGGCCGCAGAGCGGGATCTCGATCCTCGCGAATTTGATGGGCTTCACGGTGGTCGACGTCAACATGCGCGGCACCGGCTGCTCGGGCGGCGCCTTCGATTTCTTCGAGCCGCTGCAGAGCCTCGACGGCTATGACGTGGTCGAGACGATCGCCAACCAGCCCTGGGCCCTGCACAACAAGGTCGGGATGATGGGGATCTCCTACGGCGGGATCAGCCAGCTCTTCACCGCCGCCACCCAGCCGCCGCACCTGGCCGCGATCTCGCCGCTGTCGGTGATCGACAACACGCAGACGACGCTGTATCCGGGCGGCATCCTCAACACCGGGTTCGCGCTCGAATGGGCCAAAGAGCGGGTCCACGACGCCGAAGCCGCGGGCCCGAGCTCGGGCCAGGAATGGGCCTACAAACGCGTCCAGGAAGGCGACCAGCTCTGTACGGCCAACCAGGCGCTGCACCCCGAGGCCGTGGACCTGCTGAAAAAGGTCGAAGAAAACGATCACTACAACCCGGCGGTCGCCGACCCGCTCTCTCCCGTCACCTTCGTCCACAAGATCGGCGTGCCGACCTTCATGGCCTGCCAGTGGACCGACGAGCAGACCGGCGGTCACTGCCCGACCCTGGCCGAGCACATGACCGGCACGAAACAGAAGTGGTTCACCTTCACCAACGGCACCCACGTCGACTCGCTCGACCCGCAGACCTTCAACCGCTGGTTCGACTTCCTCGAGCTCTACGTGGCGAAGCGACCGCCGATCCTCGCCTCGGCGGCGGTCAACGGCGCGGCGCCGCTGGTCTACCAAGAAGCGATGGGGATCCCCGGGGTGACGCTGCCGCCCGACCCGATCCAGCTGCAGCCGACCTACAGCCTGGCGAAGGCCGCCTTCGAAAGCCAGAAGCCGGTCCGGGTCCTCTTCGACAGCGGCGCCGGCGGGCTCTCACCGGGCCGGCCGTACCCGGGCTTCGAGAAGTCCTTCTCCGAATTCCCCGTGCCCGGCACCGAAGCCAGGGCCTGGTACCTCTCGCCGGGCGGCGCCCTCGGCGGCAGCCCACCCGCCGCCGGTGCCGACGAATTCACCTGGGACGCCGGCGCCCTGCCGAAGACCGACTTCAGCGGCGACACCGCCGCCGGCGAAGGCGGCCTCTGGACGGCGCTGCCGCAGTACCACTGGGAACAGAGCCCGCCGGGGAGCGCGGTCTCCTACCTGACCGCTCCGCTCGGCTCGAACACGACCGTGATCGGAGCCGGGGCGGTGAACCTCTGGGTCCGCTCCTCGACCCCCAACGTCGACCTGCAGGCGACGATCAGCGAGGTCCGGCCAGACGGCAAGGAGACCTTCGTCCAGAACGGCTGGGTGCGGGCGAACGAGCGCAAGCTCGACGCCGAAAAGAGCACCGCGCTGGAGCCGGTGCTGAGCCTGCGCGAAGCCGACGTCTCGCCGATGCCCGCCGGCCAGTTCGTGCCGGTGACGATCCCGCTCTACTACGAGGGCCACGCCTACCGCGCCGGCTCGCGGATCCGGGTGACGATCGCCGCCCCCAACGGCACCCAGCCGATCTGGGCCTTCGACCAGACCGAACCGGAAGGCACCGCCCAGGTCGCGATCGCCTACGGCGGGACCACCCCGTCGAACCTGCTGCTGCCCGTCGTCCCAGGGGTCGCCGTGCCGACCGGTCTGCCTCCTTGCCCGGGCCTGCGGGGCGAGCCGTGCCGTGGGTATGCGGCGCTGGCGAATCAGCCGGCGACGCCCTGAGTCCCCGAGCCGAGCGCTGACCAGCCGTCGACGAGGCAGCCGCCGACGAGGCAGCCACGGAGCGCGACTTTCTGGCCTGCCGCGTGTAGAAGAAGCGTGATGGGGAGAAGGCGCGAATCGCGCGGCGGCAATCGGCTCGTTCCGGCACTGGTCGCAGCGGCCTGTGCTCTGGTTGGGATCGTCGCGGTCGCGGGTGCCGAGGAGACGACGGAGACGAGCACCTTCGGCAGGGACGGGATCGCAAGCCAGAGCCTCGGCATTCACTTCGAAGAAACGCAGTTCTCGAGCGTCGAGGCGCGACCCGACGGCGGCCTCGTCGCGCTGCGGGGCGATCAGCTCGAAACCTACCTCGCCGACGGCTCCCCGGACCCGGCGTTCCCGCCCCGCCCCGCCCCGCCCTCCCGGCGGGTCTTTCCGCTCGCGGGCGGCAAGAGCCTCGTCGGCGTCGAAGGCTTCGGCGACTCCCATCTGACGCGGGTGAATGCCGACGGCAACGCCGATCCCAGCTTCGGCGACGCCGGGGTGATCAAGGCTCCCCTCCGGGTGCAGGGGGCGACCGAGCTTCCCTCGGGCAAGATCGTGATCGCCGGCGTCACCTCCGGCGGCACCCATGAGCTCTACAACGAGCTGGAGCTCGCGCTCGTCAACCCGGATGGCAGCCTCTCCCAGGATCTCGGCCGCAACGGCGTCCTGCGGCTGCAGCTGCCGTCGAATCAGTACGTCGGGGGTGTCTCCGCCATCCTTCCCACCGCCGACGGCGGCGCCCTCCTCGTCGGCGGCACCTTCCTGCTCGAGCTGCGCGCCGACGGCTCGCCGAATCCCGACTACGGCTCCGCCGGGTTGGTGACCGAACTTCGCACGACGCTCGTCGGCGGTCGGATCCTCCCCGACGGCTCTCTCGAGGCGGTCGGCTCGAGCACCTGGCCCTCCGAGGAGGACCTGATCGTCCTCCGCTACACCGCCGCCGGCAGGCCCGATACCGGCTTCGCCGCCGACGGCATCCGCAGGTTCGACCTCGGCGGCGACGAGCGGGTGCACGACGCGGAGTGGGCCGCCGACGGCTCGGCGGTCGTGGGCGGGTCCAGCGTGGAAGTGGGGGCCTGCACCGAGGAGGAAAGCTGCCGCGAAGTGCCGATCCTGGCCGCTTTCGATCCCGACGGCGGCCTCGACCCCGGATTCGGGGACGGTGGCGTGCTGAGGCTGAGTTCGCTGAACGGGGATTCCAGGGATTGGTTCCACAGCGGCATCACCAACCTGGCGCGCAGGCCGGATGGGTCGATCGTCGCCGCCGGCGTCGCGCCGCCGAGGCAAACCGTCGCCTTCCTCGCCGCTCTCTCGCCGCGGGGGGCGCTGCTCGCCGGCTTCGGCGACGGCGGAATCGTGCGCGTGCGCCAGGAGGCGCCGGCGACCCAGTCCGTCGGCGGGCTCGTCCGTCTGGCGAGCGGGAAGCTGCTCGCCGCCGGCATCACCGACGTCGGTTACGAATACTCCGCCGTCCTGGTCCGCTACGACCCCGACGGTAGCCTCGACCGCTCCTTCGGTGCGGGGGGAGGGTACGTGACTCTCGGCGACGCTCACTTCGCTGGCGGCTTTGCGATCGACGCCTCAGGGCGGGCGCTGGTCGGGGTCTCGGACTACCCCCGCAGCGGGCTCCTCCTCAGCGACGCCGACGGCGCGCCGGTGGCGTCGTTCGGCACTGACGGCCTCGTCCAGCTGCCGCGGCTGGTGCGGGTCGAGGCTCTCGGCTTCTCCGCCCGCGATGCCGTCGTCGTCGGCAGTCGCGACGTCGCCGGGGACGCCGAACCGGGCGTCGTCCTGCGCTTCGATCCGGACGGGACGCCGTCCCCGGGATTCGGGGCCGACGGCATGGTCTCGCTGCGACCCGGCGGCAGGCAGATGAAGGCCAGGACCCTCGCCCTCGCCCCGGGAGGGCGGATGCTGGTCGGCGGCATCGTCGGCAGTCGCCTCGCCATGGTCAGGCTCCTCCCCGACGGCAGGCCGGACCCCCACTTTGCCTCTCGCGGTTGGACGTTCCCCAGGGTGGGCGGGGAACCGCGGGCCGTGAAGGTGAGGCGCGCGGGCTCGCGGGTCTACCTCGCGGGCGTAACCCGCGGCGGCGAGCAAATGCGCGTCGTCCTCCTGCGCTACCGCGCCGACGGCCGGCCGGACCCGACCTTCGGTCGCCATGGGCGCCGCACGGCAACCATCTCGAAATCGGCCCAGCCGACGGCGATCGTCCCCACGCGCGGAGGCACCCTCGTCGTTCTCAGCAGAGGGCCGAGGCCGTTGCTCCTGTTCGGCCGCGACGGCAGGGTGAAGCGCCGGTGGGTCGGCAGGCGCCCGAACTTCGCCTCCGAAGTCCGGGCGACCGTCTCCGGCGGTCGACTGTTCCTCGGCTGGAACGCATTTTCGTACGCCAGCCGCCGGGACGCCTTCTATTTGAGCCGACAGCCGCTCCCCTAGAGTCTGATTCGATGAAGATGCGCGCCGCGGTGTTGGAGGAGTTCGGGGAGCCGCTGGAGGTGCAGGAGGTGGAGCTGGCCGAGCCGCGGGCCGGCGAGGTCCTGGTCCGCCTCCATGCCTGCGGCGTCTGCCACACCGACCTCTACACCGCCTCCGGTGCCGACCCCTCCGGCTACGCGCCGACGGTGCTCGGCCACGAGGGCGCCGGGGTGGTCGAGGCGGTCGGACCCGACGTCGGCTCGCTGGCGCCGGGCGACCACGTCGTCACCCTCTTCTCGCCCCAGTGCCGGGAGTGCATCCACTGCCGGGACGAGCGCACCAACCTCTGCCTGGCGATCCGCGAGGAGCAGAACAAGGGGCACCTGCCCGACGGGACGACGCGGATCTCCCGCGCCGGGGAGGAGATCCGCAGCTTCATGGGCTGCTCGACCTTCGCCGAGTACACGGTGATGCCGGAGATCGCGCTGGCGAAGGTGAGTCCGGACGCCCCCTTCGAGCACGCCTGCCTCTTCGCCTGCGGGCTCTCGACCGGGCTCGGCGCGGCGATCAACACGGCCGCCGTGCGGCCCGGCAGCAGCTGCGCCGTCTTCGGCGCCGGCATGGTCGGCCTCGGCGCGGTCGCCGGCTGCCGCCTGCAGGGGGCCGAGCGGATCATCTGCGTCGACCTCTCGCCGCAGCGGCTGGAGCTGGCGCGCGGCCAGGGCGCGACCGACCTGATCGAGGGTGGGGAGGGGGCTGTCGAGCGGATCCTCGAGCTGACCGGCGGCTTCGGCGCCGACTACACCTTCGAGGCGACCGGCAACGTCGCGGTGATGCGCGAAGCGGTCGAAGCGGCGCGGATGGGCTGGGGGCTCTGCACCGTCGCCGGCGTCGCCGGGCGGGGAGAGACCCTCGACGTCGTCCCGCGCCTGCTGATCACCGGTCGCCGCATCGCCGGCTCCTCCTTCGGAGGAGTCAAGGGCCGCGACCAGGTCCCGGTCCTCGTCGATCGCTACCTCGCCGGGGAGATCGACCTCGACCCGTTCGTCTCCCACCGGATCGGCCTCGACGAAGTCAACCGCGGCTTCGAGCTGATGGAGGCCCAGGACGGGATCCGCAGCGTGATCGAGCTTGTCTAGTCCCCGCGCCTCAGGCAAGCGTGCTTCGAAGCGGCGCGGCGAGGTCTCCTTTGCGTGCCACCGAGACGCGGCCGAGACCGAGCCAGGCGCTGAGTAGGCGTAGTTCGTCTGCCAGCTCGACGGCGACGTGGGCCGGGTCGGCATGGGGCTCGGCGAAGGCGCCGTGGACGCGCAGGACGCCCGCCTGGCGATCGCTCTTGAGGTCGACCCGGGCGACCAGGCGGTCGCCGAGCAGGAAGGGGAGGACGTAGTAGCCGTAGACGCGCTTGGGCTTGGGCGTGTAGATCTCGATCCGGTAGCGGAAGTCGAAGAGGCGTTCGGTTCGGTCCCGCGCCCAGACCAGGGAGTCGAACGGGGTGAGGAGGGCGCGTGCCGAGGCGGCGCGGCGCAGACCCGCGGGCCGCTCGGTCGAGAGGTAGGCGGGCTGCCGCCAGCCCTCGACCCGGACCGGGACGAGGCCGCCGTCCTCGGCGAGCTCGGCGACGCGGGCCTTCGACTCGGCGCGGGGCAGGCGGAAGTAGTCGCCGAGGTCGGCCTCGGTTGCCACTCCCAGCCGCTGGGCCGCGATCAGGATCAGCTGGCGCTGCGCCTCGTCCTGGGCGAGGGTCGGCGCCTCGAGGACCGGTCGCGGCAGGACCCGCTCGGGAAGGTCGTAGAGGCGCTCGAAGTTGACCCGCCGCGCCGCGCAGACGCGCCCGGCGAAGAACAGGTACTCGAGCGCGGTCTTCTCTTCGCTCCAGCTCCACATCTCCCGCGGCTCCCGCCGGCGCCCCTTCGCCGCCAGGTCCGAGGCGCGGATCGGCCCGCGTTCGCGCACCACGTCGAGGACGAACTCGAGCAGCTGCGGCTGCTCCGCCGCAATCTGCGCCACGCCTTTCCACGCCAGCTCGTCGGCTCGCGCCATCCGCCAGCGGAGCAGCGGCTGCAGCTCGACCGGCAGCAGCGAGGCCTCGTGCCCCCAGTACTCGATCAGCTCCCGCCGTCCCGCCCGCTCGGGCTTCCCCCCACCGTCCCCGTGCCACGCCAGCCGGTCCAGCGCCTCCCGCGGGTAGGGCCCGAGCCGCGAGAAGACCGGCATGTAGTGGGAGCGGCAGAGGACGTTGACCGAATCCAGCTGCAGGAGCCCGACGTCGTCGATCGCTCGCCGCAGGTGCCGGGCGTCCACCCGCCCGCTCGGCCGCGGCCGAGCCAGCCCCTGCGCGGCGATCGCCAGGCGGCGTGCCTGCTTCAGGCTGAGGTCGAACTCGGGGGCGGGGCGGTTCAGCGCAGCTCGTCGAGGCTCTTGACCTCGAGGTCGAACGGCTCGTCGGCTGCCCGCCGCCGCCGGTAGGGGGAGACGGTGACGCGGTGGGTTTCGCCGCAGGGACAGGGGACCCCGATCGGGCTGGTGTCCGAGGAGGGGTCGGTGTCGACTTTGAGGCGGCGGAGGGTGCCGGTGGTTTTGCAGCCGAAGGAGATCACCCAGCCGAAGTCCTGGGGTTCCTTGGGTTTGCCGGCGCGGCGTGGTTGGGGCATGCGGGCATCCTCTCCTTTTCCGGCGGACGCTGCGCCCCGGTTCGCGGTCTTGACGCCACAGCGCAAAGTTGCGAGGCTGCGCGCGTCGTGAAACCAGTCACCAGTCGCTTTGTCGCGATCTTCGCGATCGCCCTCGTCGCCTTGTGCGGCCTCGCCGGCTCCGCCTCGGCGGCGCTCTCGGTGACGCCGACGCGGAGCTTCCCGATGGTGCAGCTGTTCGACGTCGCCGCTGACGGGACGTTGTGGGGCGTGACCGGCTCCGAAGGCGGCACCTTCATCCACACCGACGACGAAGGCAACGACCTCGGCGACGGGTTCAGCTTTTCCAGCTACACGCCGCTCGGGATCGGCTACTACGGCAACCGCGTCTACATCACCGCCACCAGCAGCGGCCACCGGCTCGTCTCCTACCAGGTGAACTCGAGTGATCCCGGCCACGACATCCTCACCTCCGACGAAGAAACCGACCGCCGGATGGGCTCCAACCAGGCGGTGCTGCGGGTCTTCGACGACGGGGCGATGGCGCTCGCGCTCGGGCAGAGCAACAAAGTCGCCGCGCTCGAGGCCGGCGACCTGACCACGGGCCACCCCTACTACCCGCAGGGCTTCCACGGGGCGGGGATCAACAAAAACTTCACTGCCGACCCCCCGTACGAGCTCGAAAGCTGCCGCGTCGGGCTCAATGCCGGCCCGATCTTCGGCGAACCGGATGACTGCGGGATCAACCTCGGCCGCGCCGGCCCTGACGCTCCCAACGGCGTCAACTACGCGAACGACGTCGCCTTCGGCCTCGGCGGCCTCTACATCTCCGAGTGGCTCGGCGACAGGATCACCCACTACAACACGGTCGCCAACCCGGGCGCCACTGTCGACATGCGCTTCGGCCAGGGGCCCGGCAGCGCCGCCGGCCAGCTCGACGCACCGCAGTCGATCGTCCGCCAGCCCGGCACCGGCTGGCTCTACGTCAGCGAGGAAGGGAACCGGCGGATCTCGGTCTTCGACGCCGAGGGCCACTACATCGCCTCCTTCGGCTACGGCGTCCGCGACGGGTCCGACACGATGCAGGTCTGCGGGATCGAAATCGGCCAGTGCCGGGCCGGGGTCTCCTACCTCTCTGACCCGCACTCCTACTTCACCCGCCTCGACTTCAGCCCCGAGGGCGATCTGTATGCCTACATGCCGCTGGTCGGCCAGATCCAGGTCTTCGGCCTCTCCGGCGGCGTCGGCCCGGAAGCCCCCAGCGGCGCCGCGCCGATCTCCATTCCGGCGAATCCCGCGAAAGACAAGGACAAAGTCCGGATCAAGGCGAAGCCGCTGAAGGTCGCCAAAGGCAAGAAGACGAAGCTGACGGCGATCGTCAACCCGCCCGCGACCTGCCGCCAGCGCCTCGTCCTCTTCCAGGAAAAAGAGCCGCGCTCTTGGGACAACCTCGGCAAAGCGATCAGGCCCGGGAAGAAATGCACCGCGAGCAAGCTGGTCAAGGTGACCGCGAAGACCGTCTACCGCGCGGTCCTGATCCGCGCCAACAACCACGCGACGCTCGGCTACTCGCCGCGGCTGACCGTGAAGCTGAAATAGTCGGCCGATGCCCCGGGCTGTCCACCGACTGACTCCCCTCGTCCTCCTGCTGGTCGTGGGCTCCCTGCTGGCGCTGGTGCCGATCGCCTCGGCGGCAAACGAAATCGCGTACCAGTGCGATCTCGACGTCTGCCTGCTCGACCCGGCCAACCCCGGCGCGGTCACCAACCTCTCCGACAACGGTGCGGCCAGCTACGACGAAAAGCCGATCTGGTCGCCGGACGGGACCAAGGTCGCCTTCGTCA
>Ga0307314_10000058_pt1 | contig 27179 bp, 24 predicted proteins | sample ER_DNA_204_FD_194493 | JGI IMG/M metagenome (GOLD analysis project Ga0307314, IMG submission 194493) | Bulk soil microbial communities from the East River watershed near Crested Butte, Colorado, United States - ER_DNA_204 | ecosystem: Environmental > Terrestrial > Soil > Floodplain | place...
AGGGTCTCGGAGATGGCCAAGGCACTCTGGATGAAGGCAAGAAAGAGGTACGCATTCCATGGAAGGGGAGGGGTCCCACTTGCTGCCATCCGGAAAAGGACGATCAAGCCGATGCCAATGAGACATAAGGCGCCCGCAAGCATCGCTAGCCGCGTAGCCTTGATGCCTTCACGCAGTGACAACTCAGCCGCGCTCATCCATTTCGCAATGCCGACCGCGGTAGACAACGGCGCCAGCGCCACACCGATGGTCAGGATGATCTTCCAGATCGTTTCTCCTGGTAACAGTTCGAAAGCATTTCCGAGTACGCCGACGTCGAAAATCGTGAAGCTGATACTGACTGCAAAAACCAAGCGGAACTTGATCGGCACTCGGAAGCGGCGATCCAGGGCATCGAATTTCTTGTAGAGCTCATCGACCTTGGTATTTGCTTCTTCGGCTTCCTTGCGCCGTTCGCGCTCCCGTTCTTCAGCCTGTTGCCGCTCTTCGCGCTCGCCTACCTTGCGAGCCTCTGCGGATTCAGCCTCACCTTCGTGTAGAGCCAAGGTCGATTCGAGTTTCTGTTCTCGGTTCGCGCTGAGTTTTTGCTGACGGCTTTCGATCAGTCCATTTGCCATCTGCCGGATCGATTCGGCATCGGCTCCGAACTGGCTGAGAAGCATGCAGTGCCAATGCAGCTCGTCGCGGGCCGTCGCGAAGTCGTCTACATCGCACCATGCCTCCAGCCGATTCCTGTGTATGGAGCACGGATCCGAGGGGTCGAACAGGTAATGCCCTGCACCTACGTTCGGTGCCTCTACGGTGGAAGCGCCTCGTCTGCGCCCTCGTGGTTCGAGCAGGCTGGAGCTGTCAGTAGATCGTCTGCGGCGAGTGAAAATGTTCATCAAGCGTTCCCCGTCGAGTCGACTGCGGCGATCAGTTCGCCACGCCAATCGGGTCCGAGCTCTAGATCCCAAACCCCCCGCTTGGCGCTTGCGCCCGCCAGTAGGGCATCAACCAGCGGCTTCGTCTTTTCGATCCGACGACCCCGATCTGGCGCGGAACCATCGAGACCGATGAAGTCCACCGTGATTCCAGTCAGCGAAGACGGCAGTTCTTCCCCCGCGGACCGCGCCTCCGCCGCCGACATCTCAACCGGATTCACGTCCGTGAAAAGACCGTCGGTACAAATGAGGATTCGATTGAAGGCGGGGGAGCCCGACATGTGACGGCTCGCTCTTTCGAGAAGATCGATCAGAGGAGTCCCCGGTACCGTGGGCTTTTCGTCGATGAGTTGCTGAAGTTCAGGTTCGAGATCACGAGCTTGACCTTCGAGATATTCAACTTCGCCTGAAGTTCCTTTCACATCGCCGGGCAGCGCTTCTTCACCGAAGTTCTTGCTGATGCCACGCCGCCGAAATGGGTCCCCGTCGAAAGTGTGGAACTTGACAGTACCCCGGCTCCCTGCGGTGACTTCCATCGCAGTGATGATGTCGTTCATGCATTCCTCGGCCACTTCGGTGTTCGAGTAAGTGGCGTCAACGTATATGTCCATGGCGACGGGCCTCTCCGTCAGAGATTCCTTCTCACCGCACCCTAGTAACCCTAAGGAAGCAGCGCTAAGAACGGATAGCGCTGCGATCAACTTATGGTGCCGCACTGAAGCCCTCCTGCCATTTTGATACTGGTGATCAATCGGGGGCGGGCACCCTACAAGAAATCAACCTGTTTGCTTCACGTTTTTGAAACAAACTGAGATGTTTATGAAAAACTACCTATTACTGTCAGGCTTTCGACATCAAATTTTGGCCTGACCTTCGACCTAACCGCCTTCGAGGAGGATCAGATCTCCAGCCAGGTGCCTTTGGGGCCGAGGTTGCGGACCGGCGTGTCGCCGATCGTGCTCTCGCAGCCCCATGACTCGTGGATGTGGCCGCAGACGGCGAGGCGGGGGCGCTTCTCTTCGATCGCCCGCAGGAGGGCGGGGCTGCCGAAGTTGCCGCCTCCATCGGCGGAGTCGCAGTGGTCCTTGGGCGGCGAGTGGAGGACGAGGACGGCGCCCTCGGGGCAGGGGGCGAGCATCTCGGTGGCCGCCTCGTCGTCGAGGTCGAAGCTCCAGTCCCAGGGGGTGACGGGGATGCCGGCGCCGAGGCCGTAGAACTCGGTCCCGTCGATCGTCGTTCCCTCGCCGTGGAGGACCGTGGCCGCGTCCCATCCGTCGACCGCCGCGCGCAGCGCGTCGACGGTCTCGTTGTTGCCGGGGACGAGGACGGTCGGGGTCTCGATCGCCGCCAGGGCACAGATCGTCTCCGGCAGCCCCTCGTGCATCGAGGCGAAGTCGCCCGCCCCGACAACCACGTCGGCCTCGGCCGACATCTCGACCAGCCGGGCGCCCTGCTCGAGGTCGCGGTGGAGGTCGGAGAAGGCGAGGATCTTCACGGACCTCAACTTAGCTGCTCGGTGCGTCAGGCGGGGCCGGCGGAAGTGGGCTCGCCGAAGTCTTCGACCTCGGTTTCGACCTTGCCGCTCGGCATCGCCACGAGGGCGATGACGAAGGCGACCGCCATCACCGCCGCCATCCCGTAGAAGACCGTGCGCGAGGCCATCGCGAAGTCGTGGGGGATGGCGTCGACCACCTTCTGGACCTGCGCGGGCAGGTGTTCGGGCGATTCGCCCGCGCCCGTGCCTTGGCTGATCTGGTCGGCGATTTCCTTCCCGATCTCCTTCGAGAAGCCGTGCTTGTCGGCGGTCGATTCGAGGTGGGAGCGGTTCTCGAGGATGAGGATCGAGCCGAGCACCGCGAGGCCGAGGCTGGAGCCGAAGTTGCGCACGGTCTGGGTGATCCCCGTCGCTTCGCCGTAGCGGTCGCGCGAGACCCGGTTGAGCGCGTCGGTGTTGGCGGGGCTGAGGACCAGCCCGACCCCGGCTCCGGCGATGGCGATGTAGTACCACTGGTCGGAGACCGAGAGCTCGGTCAGCGAGTTCCCCCAGAGGTAGAAGCCGATCGCGGCGACGCCGCAGCCGAGGACCATCGGCCGGCGCGCCCCGATCCGGTCGAGCATCTTCCCGCCCCACTGCGAGGCAAGCGCAAAACCGCCGAAGAAGATCAGCAGGTAGAGGCCGGTTTCCGAGGCGCTTTCGCCGAGCGAGATCTGCGCGTACATGCTGGCGAAGAAGAACAGCGGCACGAACGGGATCATCAGCAGGAAGAGGACGACGTTGTCCACCGCGAAGGCCTTGTCCTTGAAGATCGCCAGCCGCAGCAGCGGGTTCTCGACCCGCAGCTCGTAGCGGACGAAGGCGGCGAGGCTCGCCAGCCCGAGGGCGAGGCAGGCCCAGGTCTTGACGTCTCCCCAGCCCCAGATGCTCGACTGTTGCAGGCCGAGGACCGAGAGCCCCATCCCCAGCGTGATCAGCGCCGTCCCGTTGTAGTCGAGTTCCGCGGGGTGCTTCTCGTCGGCCGGTTTCGACTTCCAGATCAGGAACAGGGCGACGATTGCGACCGGGATGTTGACCCAGAAGATCGCCCGCCAGGTGATCTCGACCAGGTAGCCGCCGGCCAGCGGCCCGATCGCGGTCAGACCGCCGGCGATCGCGAAGAAGATCGCCATCGCCCTGCCGCGTTCGGACACCGGAAAGGCGTTGAGGACGATCGCCAGCGCCGCCGGGAACATGATCGCCGCGCCGGCGCCCTGGATCACCCGGAAGACGATCAGCCAGGACTCGTCGAGCGAGCCGGTCGGGGTGGCGCCGCAGAGGGCGGAGGAGGTGGCGAAGACGACGACGCCGGTGACGACCATGCGCCGGTGGCCGGCGATGTCGGCGAGGCGGCCGCCGAAGGCGAACAGCGCCGCGAGCGAGAGCAGGTAGCCGTTGATGATCCACTGCACCCCCGTCGCCGAGAGCGAGAGGTCGTCCTGGATCGTCGGGATCGCGATCGCGACGATCGTCTGGTCGATGAAGGTCATCGAGACGGCGAAGATCATCGCCGCGAGGATCAGCTTGCTGTTCTTGGCGGGTGACTGGTTCATGCGCCGCCCTTTGCCGCGCGGGCGGCGATTCCTCCCCGCCTTCGGGTATTCTCGCCGCCCTGATGCCCGACGTCTTCTGGCTTGGATTCGGAATCGCCGCCGCCTTCGTCCTCGTCGGCGCCATCGCCGGTGCCCGCTCGCGCACGGCCAGCCTCGGCACCGGCGTCGCGATGGGCGCCTACCTCGGCGTGATGAGCGCTTTTCCGCTCATCGCCATCGGCCTCGCCACCTCCTAGTCCTCTCGATTAGCCGCGGAGCCCCGGGGGTAGCCGCGTCGCATGACCGATGCGACCGAAGTTCCCGTCCTGACCCTGCACGACGGCGTCGAGATGCCCCAGCTCGGGTTCGGCGTCTTCCAGATCCCGCCGGAGGAGACGCAGGAGAAGGTCGAGGAGGCGCTGGCGGTCGGCTACCGACACGTCGACACCGCGGCCGCCTACCGCAACGAGGCCGGGGTGGGGGCGGCGCTCGCGGCGACCGGGGTGCGGCGCGAGGACGTCTTCGTCACCACCAAGCTCTGGAACTCCGAGCAGGGCTACGACTCGACCCTGCGGGCGTTCGAGAAGAGCGTCGAGCGGCTCGGAACCGGCAACGTCGACCTCTACCTGATCCACTGGCCGCTGCCCGCGCGCGACCTCTTCCTCGACACCTGGCGCGCCTTCGAACGGATCCAGGAGGAAGGCGGCGCCCGCTCGATCGGCGTCTCCAACTTCCGGGTCGAGGACCTGGAGCGGCTGGAGCGCGATGCCGAGCGACAGCCGACCGTGAACCAGATCGAGCTGCATCCGCGCCTGCAGCAGGCGGCCTTGCGCGCCTGGCACGACGAGCACGACGTCGCCACCGAGGCTTGGAGCCCGCTCGCCCAGGGCGACCTGCTCCAAGACGGGACGATCGAAACGGTCGCCGCCCATCACGACCGTACGCCGGCCCAGGTGATCCTCCGCTGGCACCTGCAGATCGGGAATGTGGTGATCCCGAAATCCTCGAGCCCGGAGCGGATCCGGGAGAACTTCGAAGTCTTCGACTTCGAGTTGAGCGAGGACGACATGGCGGCGCTCGAGCGGCTCGACGGCGGCGAGCGCACCGGTCCAGACCCGGCGACTTTCGACGTGGCGTAGGTGGCCGGGCGGGGCCCGTCGCGGGCTGTTCGGGGCCCCCTGCGCTGGATGCTCGGGGTCCCCGGCGCCCGCGCCACCCGCCGGAGACACCTCTTGATGGACGGGCTGGCCGGCTGGCCAAGTTGAAAGGATGCGCGGCGTGGCTGGCAAGGCGGAGGCGCCGCGGACTGAAAGGTTGATGCCGGGGATCTGGCGGTTGCGGCTACCGTTGCCCTGGCCGGGGGTTCCGCATGGGAACGCCTGGGCGGTTGCGTACGACGGGGGGATCGTCATGTTCGACACCGGGATGGGCGGTAAGGGGCGGTTGCGGCAGCTCGACCTGGCGCTCGCGCAGGCCGGCTTCGGGGTGGAAGACGTGCGGCTGGTCGTCTGCACCCACTCCCACACCGACCACTACGGGCTCGCCGGCGCGATTGTCGAGCGGGCCGGTTGCGAGCTCTGGATGCACCCGCGCTGGGAGCACGTGCGGCTGCTCGCCGACGACCCCCAGGCGGCGCTGGAGGCGCGGATCGAGACCGCGCGCCAGAGCGGGGTGCCGGCGGCGGCGCTGGAGCGCTACCGCGAGGCGCGCAGCGACGCGGAATCCGGCATCGACGTCTTGAAGGAGCCCGACCGCGAGCTCGTCCCCGGGGTCGAGATCGAGACCGACCTCGGGACCTGGCAGGTGCACGAGACCCCGGGCCACGCTCCCTCCCACGTCGTCCTCCACCAGCCCGAGCGCAAGCTCCTGATCAGCGGCGACCACCTGCTGGGACGGACGGTCCTCTTCTTCGACTACGGCCACAGCCCCGACCCGGTCGGCGAATTCCTCAGCAGCCTCGAGGAGGTCGAGGGCCTCGACGTCGACCTCGTGGTTCCCGGCCACGGCCGCACCTTCCGCGACCCCGAGGCGAAGATCGCCGAGTCGCGCCGCCAGGTCGACGAGCTGCTCGGCAAGGTGCGGGCCGCGCTCGCCGGCGGCGAGGAGCGCACCGCCTTTGCGATCGTCGCCGAGATCATCGGCCCCGAGAACACCAGCTCCCCGGCCAGCGCCTGGGTCCTGCAGATCGTCCGCTCCTGCCTCGACCACCTGGCCCTCGCCGGCGAGGTCGAGGCGATCGACGGCTCCGACCCGCAGCGCTGGCGGCTCACGTAGCCTGTCGGACGATGGCGAGCTTCACTTACGTGCGCCAGGTGGCCGCCCCGCCCGAGGTCGTCTTCGACGTCCTCACCGACCACCGCCGCTACACGGAGATCACGCCCCTGCGCAAGGCCGAGCTCGAGCGCGAGGGGGAGCCGGTGCCGAACGGCCTCGGCGCGATCCGCGTCCTCACCGTCGCCGGCCCGCCGATGCGCGAGGAGGTGATCGCCTACGAGCCGCCCTTCCGCTTCGCCTACAAGCTCCTCTCCGGCCTGCCCGTCCGCGACCACGTCGGCACGGTCGAACTGCAGCCGAAGGAGGGCGGCACCGAGGTCACCTACGCGGTGAAGACCACGCCGACGATCCCGCTCGCCGGGCCGGTCTTCATGCTGGTCCTGAAGAAAGCGATCAGGGACCTGATCGGCGGCGTCGCGAAAGAGTCAGAGCGCCGCGCCGCGAATGGTTGAGCGGCTGCGGCTGCTGCTGCATCCGAGGCAGCTCTGGCGCGAGCACCGGCCCTGGGCGATCGGGCTGATCCTCGTGGTCCTCGTCGCCGTCGGCGCCGCCGTCCTCGCCTACGAGCTGCTGAAGCGGCCGGGCGACGTCCACAACGAGCAGGCGATCGAACGCTTCAAGCCCGCGAAGCCACCGCCGCCGAAGGAGCCGAAGACGGTCAACTGGCCGATCTACGGCCAGAACCTGGCCCGGACGCGCTACCTGCCGGTGAGGGGGATCAAGCCGCCCTTCGACAAACTCTGGCGCTTCACCGACCGGCCGCTGCTCGAGTTCCCGCCGATCTACGTCGGTGGCAAGCTCTACTTCGTCAACAACAGCGGCTACGCCTACGCGCTCGACGCCGACACCGGCAAGACGCTTTGGAAACGCCGGATCGGCCGCCTCAACGCCTCCTCGCCGGCCTACTACAACCACCGCCTCTACATCGTCAACCTCGTCCCCGGGCACATCGTCAAGCTCGACGCGAAAACCGGCAGGGTGATCTGGAAACGCAACCTGCCGGGACGGGCCGAGTCCTCGCCGCTGGTCATCGACCGCACCGTCTACTTCGGCTGTGAGAACGGCGAACTGTTCGCGATGAGCACCGGCAAGGGGCAGGTGCGCTGGTCGACTCCGCTCGGCGGCGCGATCAAGGCGGCCCCCGCCTACTCCGACGGCAAGCTCTTCGTCGGCGACTACGGCGGCTACATGAACGCGGTCGACGCCAAGAGCGGGGAGCTGGTCTGGCAGAGCGGCTCCCTCGGTCCCGGCTTCGGCGGCTCCGGCGAGTTCTACTCGACCCCTGCGGTCGCCTACGGCCGCGTCTACGCCGGCAACAACGACGCCCGCGTCTACAGCTACGACACCTCCGACGGCGAGCTCGCCTGGTCCTACTCGACCGGTGGCTACGCCTACTCGGGGCCGACCGTCGCCAACACCAGGCACAGCCCGCCGACCGTCTTCATCGGCTCCTTCGACGGCAACGTCTACGCGCTCGACGCCAAGGACGGCAGCGTCCGCTGGAGCCGCTCGGCCGGCGGCCAGGTGGTCGGCTCGCTCTCGGCTGTCGGCGACATCGTCTACGTCGCCGAGTTCACGAACAAAACGACGAGCGGCTTCATGATGCGGAGCGGCAAGCGCGTCTTCCGCTACCCGAAGGGGACCTACACGCCGGTGATCTCCGACGGCCGCCGCATCTACCTGACCGGCTACTCCTCGATCACCGCGCTCCAACCCCACCGGGGGGTGGCGGCGGTAGGTGAGGCGCACCCCGCGCGTAAGCGGGGAAAAGCCCGGAATGCAGGCGGGCGCGGAGGACGTTCAGGCTAGATCCGTAGTTCTGGATCCGGTAGCTGTTGCTGTCCCCGAAGTCCTGGTAGTAGGCGAGCATCCTGGTGCGCCGGTGGCTTTTGGTCCAGGCGAAGAGCTTGTTGACGAAGGAGGGGTCGTCGCCGCTTTCGACCGCCCACTCGGTGATCGCGAACGGCTTGCCGGAGAAGCGGCGGTAGAGCCCGGTCAGCGCCGTCCATTCCGGGTAGCCGGAGTAGAAGTCGGTGCCGACCCAGTCGACCCAGCGCGAGCCGGGGAAGAAGTAGCGCGGCCGGTTGTGGGGGACGGTCGGGGAGCCGGCAGGGAGCGGGCTCCAGACGACCGCGACCGGCGCCTTCGGCATCGCCCGCAGCCTCACGGTCAGCGGCGGCAGTCCGGCTTCGGCGAGGCGGCTGTTGATCGCGCCCGCCTTGCCGCCGCCGTGGACGATCACGTAGATGCGGCGAAAGGCGCGTTTGTAGGCGCGGGGGCTGTGCTCGGGGCCGCGCGAGGCGCCGGCACAGTCGTAGGCCGCCCAGACGTTGAGGCAGCGGTTGGGCTCCCCGAGCGGCCGCACGTAGGCGCGCATCTGCTTTTCGTAGAAGAGCTTGTTGAGGCGGACCAGGTAGCGGTCGCCGGCGCCGGCGGCGATCTGGGCCGGCGTGATCAGCTCGGCGCCGGTGTTGTTGTCGGCGGTCGAGAGGTGGATCATCGGCCGCGCCCGGGCGATCTGCCAGCGGCGGATCACCTCGTCGAAGTCGGTGCCCCAGGTGCGGAAGGACTGGATCACCGCCGGGTGCTTGTTCAACACCTCGGCGAACTGGCCGAAGTCGGCCGGGTCGCCGGTGTCCGAGACCCCCCAGTAGACCTTCTTGCCGGGCGGCTTCAGCGGGCTGAACCCGGTGGCGGGAGCGGCGCAGGCGAAGAGCGTCAGCAGCGCCAGGGCGCAGCCGACGGCAAGCCGGGTTTTCGGGAAGTCGATCATCCGTGCTGAGGTGCGGGCCGAACCGGCGAGCCCGACATGCGTGACCCCTATGCTCGCAAGTGGTGAGTGTGGGATCGAAGCCGCGCTGGGTCGCTGCAACCGCGGTTGCGCTCGCGGCGCTCGTCTTGGCGGCGCCTGCCGCGGGCTCGGCGACGGCGCCCTTCGGGCACGCCTGCACGCCCGAGAACGGGGTGCGCTTCTGTCCGACCCCGGACCCCGCCTCCCGCGTGCCCTCCTTCGACGGCGTCCCGCTCGACGTCGACGTCACCCTGCCGGAAGCCGGCAAGGCGCCCTACCCGACGATCGTGATGCTGCACGGCTTCGGCGGCAGCAAGACCGACTTCGAGACGGCGACCGCTGCGGGCCCGGCGCCTGAAGAACCGGGCAACGGCTCGACGATCTACCACTACAACAACGACTTCTTCGCCCGCCACGGCTACGCGGTCGTCAACTACACGGCGCGAGGCTTCGGCGGCTCCTGCGGCGGCGGTGCCAACGGCGACCATTCCGGCGCCTGCGCGAGCGGCTACATCCGCCTCGGTGACAGCCGCTACGAGGCCCGCGACACCCAGTACCTGCTGGGCCTGCTCGCCGACGAAGGGGTGGCGCGGCCGCGGGGGATCGGCGTCACCGGGATCTCCTACGGTGGCGGCCAGAGCATGGAGCTCGCCTTCCTCCGCGACAAGGTGCGGCGGCCCGACGGCAAGCTCGTCCCCTGGCGCAGCCCGAAGGGGCTGAAGATGCGGATCGCCGCCGCCTACCCGCGCTGGCCCTGGTCTGACCTGGTCTCGGCCCTGATCCCCAACGGCCGCTACCTCGACACGGCGGTCGCCGGGCCCGAACAGAGCCTGCGCCCCTATGGCGTCCCGATCGGCAGCTTCCTCAACGGCCTCTACCTGACCGGGGTCGTCAACGGCTACTACTGCGGCGGCGCGCCCGAGTCGTTCCCCTGCGCCGATCCCGAAGCCGACATCACCCAGGACAAGGCCTACATCGACGCCGGCCAGCCGCTGTCCCCGGCGGCGGTGCAGGCGCTGAAGGGGATCTACGCCGACCACGGCGGCTATCCGCTGCGCTTCCTCCCGGGCGCCTCGCAGCCGGCGCCGCTCCTGATCGAGAGCGGCTTCACCGACGAACTGTTCCCGATCGAACAGGGGCTCCGCGTCTATGCCTACCTGCGCAAGCGCTACCGCAAGGCGCCGGTGGCGCTGCAGCTCGGCGACCTCGGCCACAGCCGCGGCTCCAACAAGCCGGGGACGAACCACTTCTTCAACGACCAGGCCGCGCGCTTCTTCGCCGCCCACCTGCTGGGGGCGAAGAAGGGGGCGCCGGCGCCCGGACAGGTCACGGCCACCCTCACCACCTGCCCCGCCGAGAAGCCCGACGTCGGCCCGTTCAAGGCGATCGGCTGGAAGAAGCTCCACCCCGGCGCCTTCCGCTTCGGCTCCGACCCGGCCCAGGAATTCACCTCGGCCGGCGGCAACCCGACCGTGGCGCGGGAATTCGACCCCGTCTTCGGCACCGCCGAAGCCTGCAAGACGATCGCCGAAAACATCGAGCCGAACGTCGCCCTCTACAAGCGCAAGGTGCTCGGCGGCTTCACGATGCTCGGCCGCCCGACGATCAACGCCGAGATCCAGAGCACCGGCCAGCACGGCGAGGTCGTCGGCCGCCTCTGGGACGTCTCGCCGGAGGGGACGATGCTCCTCGTCGACCGCGGCGTCTATGCACTCACCGACGGCCAGAGCGGACGGATCACCTTCCAGCTGCACGGCAACGGCTACCACTTCGCCAAGGGCCATCGCATCTGGCTGCAGCTGCTCGGGCGCGACGCCCCCTACTACCAGGTCGGCAACACCCCGTTCAGCGTCAAGGTGAAGAACCTGCGGGCGACGCTGCCGACCCTGAAGCCGAAACCGCGCTAGGCGGCGTCGGCGACCGGGGCGGCGTGCTCGCCGACCAGCGCCAGCACTTCCGGGGCGTACTTCTCGATGAAGGCGGGGCCGACACCGCTGATCGCGAGCAGCGCCTCCTCGGAGCCGGGCCGCGCCGCGGCGATCGCGGCGAGGGTTTTGTTGGCGGCGACGGTGTAGGCGGGCTTGCCGACGGCAGCCGCAAGGCGCCAAGTCTTGAGCGCCTCGAACAGCGGCGCGTCGGCGGGGGAGAGGTCGGGCGCGGGGGCCGGGGCGGCCTTTGCCTTGGCGCCTTTTCGGACCGCGATCGTGTCGGGATCCGGCAGCCAGTCCAGCAAGTCGCAGACGTCGCAGCAGCGCTCCAGCGGCGCCCCGGCGGTGCGGTCTGAGAAATGGTCGAGAAGGGCGCGCCGCCGGCACTCGGTCCCGTAGATGAAGGCCTTGATCGCGTGGTATGAGCGCCAGCCGCGCTCGCGGGCGATGGCCAGGTCGTCGCCGGCGCGCTGCTCGTTGAAGCGGACGAGGCGGCCGAGGTCGGCTTTCAGCGCCAGCATCACCGCCCGCGAGGGGAGGCCGTCGCGACCGGCGCGGCCGGCCTCCTGGTAGTAGGCCTCGACGCTGGTCGGGATCGTCACGTGCCAGACCGAGCGTACGTCGGCCTTGTCGACTCCCATCCCGAAGGCGTTGGTGGCGCAGATGACGCCGCTGCCGGTCGCCATGAAGCGCTCCTGGATCGCAGTCCGGTGCTGGGGTTCGAGGCCGGCGTGGTAGGCGACCGCGGGGACGTCGGCTTCGCGCAGCTCCTCGGCGACCTCTTCGGTCTGGCGGCGGGTTCCGCAGTAGACGATCGCCGGCAGGTTGGCGGGGTCGCGCAGTCCCGCCTCCAGCAGCGCCTGCCGCCGCGCCGTGCAGCCCTTGCCCTCGAGCGCGACGACGTCGAAGGAGAGGTTCGGCCGGTCGAAGCCGGAGCGGACCTGGAGTGGCTCCCGCATCCCGAACCGGGAGGCGATCTCCGCCGCCACCGGCCGCGTCGCCGTCGCCGTGCAGGCCATCACCGTCGGCCGCCCCAGCCGCTCCACCACCTGCGGCAGGCGCAGGTAGTCGGGCCGGAAGTCATGCCCCCACTCCGAGACGCAGTGCGCCTCGTCGACCGCGACCAGGTCGATCTTGCGGTGGGAGAGCGCCTCGAGGAAGACGTTGGACGCAAAACGCTCCGGCGCGCAGTAGACGATCCGCGCGTCTCCGCGCACCATGGTCAGCGCCTCTGATACCTCCCAATCGTCCATCCCCGAGGTGATCATCGCCACCCGGTGCCCTCCGGCATTCAGCTTCCCCCACTGGTCCCGCATCAGCGCGATCAAAGGACTGACCACGATCGTCAGCTCCTCGCTCGCCAGCCCCGGAAGCTGGTAACAGAGGCTCTTGCCGCCGCCGGTCGGCATCACGATCAGCGAATCGCGGCCATCCAGAGCAGCGACCACGGCCTCTCTCTGACCCGGCCGCCAGCTCTCGTATCCGAGCTTTCGCAGCAGTTCGTCCGCGCGTTCTCCCGCCTCGACCATCAGGCGAGCCACCATAGGCGCTTCCGCGGCGGGCAGTTCAGATCGCTGCCGGAACTTGGCTCAATTTCTCGGCCAGCGTGTCGATCGCCATTGCCAGCTTCCTGGTGTCGGCCGGCGTCAACTTCGTGTAGGCCACGAACCCATTTGCGGTCCGGTACGGCTGCAGGGAGTTGAAGACCATCTTGAAGTCCACTTCGATTTCCCCGCCCAGGTCCGGATCGTTCGCGTCGAGCAGCGGCTTCACCGCTTCGAAGGCCGCCTCCGACCCTTCGACGTTGGCCTCGAAGTCGATCAGGTCGATGTGCGAGTAACGCTCCTCCTCACCGGTGATCTTCGAGGCCGAGACCTCGCCCAGCAGCCCGTTGGCGCCTTCGGCGATCTGCACCGGCTGCAGCTCGACCCCCTTCACCTTCGCCGCCAGCGCTTCGACGTCGGCCTGCAGCCGCTTCGCCACCGGCGTCATGCCGGCGGTCGTGCCTTCCTCCCAGAGCGCCTTCTCGATCCGGTGGAAGCCTTCGAAGTCGCCGGCGGCGACGTCGTTCTCGCGGGCGTCGATCTTCGGGTCGAGGGCGCCGAAGGAATCGGCGACCGGCTCGATCCGCTCGTAGGGGATGCGCGGCACCGCGTACAGCTCCTTCGCCTCGGCGAGGTTGCCGGCGACGACCGCGGCGACGAACGGCCTGGTGGTCGCAACCAGCTCCTCGGCGTTTTCCTGCAGGTAGCCGCGGTAGTCGGCGACGACGGCTTCGACCCGCGGGCTGGTCTCCCGCTCCTTCCTGGCCGCCGCCGTGGTGGCGTCATCTTCCGAGCCGCAACCCGCGGCGAGGGCGGAAAGCCCGACGGCTCCGGCGCAAAGCAGGGTTCGGACGAGATTCAGGTGCATGCGGTGCGTTTCTCCTTCGTTCTGTGACTGGTTAGGCAAGGAGTCCCTCGCCGACGTAGCCGCCGGGCGGGGCGCCGGGGGGGACGGCGAAGAGGGCGCTGCTGACGTGCTTGACGTACTCGTTGAGCGCATCCATCGAGCCGAGCCGGCGCTGGATCGCGACGAACTGCTCGGGGTCGCGCTGGAAGCTGATGAAGAAGAGGCCGGCTTCGAGCTCCCCGAGGCTCCCGTCGACGCCGTCGGTGAAGGAGTAGCCGCGGCGGAGGATGCGGACGCCGCCGTTTTCGCGGGCCGAGGCGAGGCGGACGTGGGCGTCGGATGGGATCAGCGGGCGGCCGCCGCGCTCGGCGTCGAGCGGCAGCGGCTCGAACTCGTCGCGGCCGCCGAGCGGGGCGCCGCTGTACTTGTGGCGGCCGATCGTCCGCTCCTGGTCCTGCAGCGGGGCGCGGTCCCAGACCTCGAGCAGCATCCGGACACGGCGCGCGACCATGTAGGTGCCGCCGTGCATCCATGCCGGCCCATCGCCGCCGACCCAGACGAACTGCTCCATGTCCTCGGCGTCCTCGCCGCGGATGTTGGCGGTGCCGTCCTTCATCCCCATCAGGTTGCGCGGCGTCTCCTGGCTGCGGCTGGTCGAGGCGGTGCGGCCGAAGCCGAGCTGGGACCACCGCACCGCGACCGTCCCGCGGCCGATCCGGGCCAGGTTGCGGATCGCGTGGAAGGCGACCTGGGGATCGTCGGAGCAGGCCTGGACGCAGATGTCGCCGCCGGATTCGAGGGGGTTCAACTCGTCGCCGGGGAGCGGCGGCAGCGCGTGCAGCGCCGCCGGCCGCTTCGGCGCCAGTTCCAGCCCCGGCTTCTCGAACAGGCTCGGGCCGAAGCCGAAGGTGACGGTGAGGCGGGAGGGGAGGAGGCCCACGGTGTCGCCAGTGTCGTCGGGCGGCGCCAGCGGCACCTCGTTGACGTTGCCGACCATCTCGCCGGCGCTCGCTTCCGCCGCCGCCACGGTCCAGGCGCGCATCAGCTCGCGCAGCTCGACCGGGTCTTCGCCCAGCAGGTCGAAGGAGGCGAAGTGGAGGCGGTCCTGGGCGGCGGTGCCGATCCCGGACTGGTGGTCGCCGTAGAAGGGCATGCTGCCGGTGCCCTCGCCGCCGGCGCCGGCGAGCTGACGCCCTGCCAGGAGCCCCCCGCCCCCGAGACCCACGGCCGCGGCGCCCACGCCGGCGGATGCCAGCAGGCGGCGGCGCGTGAATTCGGTGGTCGGGGGCAAGGGGTCCTGGCGACTGGTTAGGGCACCCTAATTAGGGCACCCGAAAACCTACCAGGACGCTAGGGATTTAGTCGCCTGGGAGCCAGGGCTTTGCCCATTGACCGGTGCCGGCGACCAACCTCTCGGCCTCCTGCGGCCCCCAGGTCCCCTGCTCGTAGCGGTGAACCGGACCCGGTTCGTCGAGCAGCGGCTGGACCACGCGCCAGGTCTCTTCGATCGAGCTCTGGCGGGTGAAGAGCTGGTGCTCGCCGGCGAGCGCGTCGCCGAGCAGCCGCTCGTAGGGCTCGGGATCCTCGCCTTTCACCCGCTCGAAGAGGACCTCGAGGTCGGCCGGCTGGAAGGCCTCCTTGGCGGCTTCCTTCGCGTAGAGACGGATCCGCGCCCCGGCTTCGGGCTCGATCCGGATCGTCAGCTGGTTCGGTTCCGGGGTCTTGCCGGGGCCGACCCCGAGCCGCGGCGGCCGTTTGAAGAAGACCGTCACCTCGGTCGACTTCACCGCCAGGCACTTGCCGGCGCGGACGAAGAAGGGCACCCCGGCCCAGCGCCAGTTGTCAACCGCGAGCTCGATCGCCGCGTAGGTCTCGGTCTCCGAATCCGGCGCCACGTCCTTGACGTCGAGGTAGCCCTCGTACTGCCCGCGCACGTAGCGCTTCGGGTCGGCGGCGCACATCGCCTTGAAGAACTCGAGCTTCTTGTCCCGGACGCTGTCGGTGTGATTGCCGGTCGGCGGCTCCATGCCGACGATCCCCAGCACCTGCAGCGCGTGGTTCTGGATCACGTCGCGCATCGCCCCGACTGCGTCGTAGAAGCGGCCGCGGTCGGCGACGCCGAAGTCCTCGGCGATCGTCATCTGCACGTGGGAGACGTGCTCGCGGTTCCACACCGGCTCCAGCAGCGCGTTGGCGAAGCGCAGGTAGGTGATGTCCATCACCGGCTCCTTGCCGAGGTAGTGGTCGATGCGGAGGATCTGCTCCTCGCGCAGGACCTTGCGCAGTTCGTCGTTGAGCTCGCGCGCGGAGGAGAGGTCGTGGCCGAAGGGCTTCTCGATCACCACGTGGGCGTTCTCGGTCAGCCCCGCCTCGCCGAGGCCCTTGACGGCGGTCGCGAACAGCGACGGCGGGATCTCCAGGTAGAAGACCGGTCGCTTCGCCTCGCCGATCGCCTCTTTCACCCGCTTGAAGGTCTCGGGGTCTTCGTAGTCCCCCTGCACGTAGTTGAGCCGCTTCGCGAGCCGCCCGAAGACGTCCTCGTCGGGGTCGCCGACGGTGTCGCCGATCGCCTCCCGCGCGTGCTTGCGCAGCTGCTCGTCGTCCCACTCGTCGATCGCGACGCCGACGATCGGGAGGTCGAGCTCGCCGCGCTCCTCCAGCCGGTAGAGGGCCCGGAAGGTCATTTTCTTCGCCAGGTCGCCGCTGATCCCGAAGATCGCCAGCACGTCGGCCGCTTCGTGCGAGCGGGTGGCTCCGGCGTTGCCCATCGACAGCAGGCTATCGTCCGCCTGTCCCTGCATCGCCACCCAGCGGAGGTCTCATGGAACTCGGAATCGTCGGTCTCGGCAGGATGGGAGCCAACATGGCCCGGCGCCTGATGCGCGACGGCCACAAGATCGTCGCCTACGACGTCAATCCCGAGGCGGTCTCGAAGCTGGCCGGAGAGGGGGCGGAGGGCGCCTCCTCGCTGCAGGAGATGGCTTCGAAGCTGAACGCGCCGCGCTCGGTCTGGATCATGGTCCCGGCCGGCGAGATCACCGAGAAGACGGTGGACGACGTGGCCGCGGTGCTGGAGCCCGGCGACGCGATCGTCGACGGCGGCAACTCCTACTACCGCGACGACATCCGCCGCGCCGAGAAGGTCGGAGAGCGCGGGATCGATTACGTCGACTGCGGGACCAGCGGCGGCGTCTTCGGCCTCGAGCGCGGCTACTGCCTGATGATCGGCGGACCGGACCGCGCGGTCGAGCGGCTCGATCCGATCTTCGCCAGCCTCGCGCCCGGAGTTGGGGCAGCCGAGCGCACCCCCGGGCGCGAGGGCGATCCAACTTCGTCGGAGAACGGCTACCTCCACTGCGGCCCAAACGGGGCCGGCCACTTCGTGAAGATGGTCCACAACGGGATCGAGTACGGGGTGATGGCCGCCTACGCGGAGGGGCTGAACATCCTCAAGAACGCCAACGCCGGCAAGGTGCAGCGCGAGGCCGATGCCGAGACGGCGCCGCTCGACCACCCCGAGTACTACCAGTACGACCTCGACCTGCCGGAGGTCGCCGAGGTCTGGCGCCGCGGCAGCGTGATCGGCTCCTGGCTGCTCGACCTGACCGCGGCCGCGCTGCAGGAATCCGGCGACCTGGAGGAGTTCACCGGCCGCGTCTCCGACTCCGGCGAGGGCCGCTGGACGGCGATCGCGGCGATCGACGAGGGGGTGCCGACGCCGGTCCTCACCACCGCCCTGCACGAGCGCTTCTACTCGCGCGGGCTCGCCGACTTCGGCGACAAGGTCCTCTCGGCGATGCGCAAGCAGTTCGGCGGCCACGACGAGAAGGCGAGCTGAACGTGCCGATCGAGCTCGAGGTCGCCGGCGACGAAAAGGCGGCCTCGCGCCGCGCCGCCGAGCTGATCGCCGAGGCCGGCGCCGCCGCCGTCGCCGAGCGCGACCGTTTTGACCTGGCGATGAGCGGTGGCCGCTCCCCCTGGGCGATGCTGGCGATCCTCGGCGAACTCGAGCAGATGCCCTGGGACCGGACCCAGCTCTTCCAGGTCGACGAGCGCGTCGCCGCTCCCGGCGACGAGGCCCGCAACCTCACCCACATGGTCCTCGGCCTCTCGATGGACCACCAGGCGACGCTGCGGCCGATGCCGGTCACCCAGCGCGACCTGAACAGCGCCGCCCGCGACTACGAAGCCACCCTGCCGGACCGCTTCGACCTCGTCCACCTCGGCCTCGGCCCCGACGGCCACACCGCCTCCCTCGTCCCCGACGACCCCGTCCTAGAGGTCACCGACCGCCGCGTCGCGATGACCGGAGAGACCTACCAGGAGCACCTCCGCATGACCCTCACCTACCCCGCGCTCGCGGAAGCCCGCCGCATCCTCTGGCTCGTCACCGGCCCCGACAAGCGCGAGCCGCTGCAGAAGCTCCTCGCCGGCGACGAATCGATCCCCGCGGGCCGGGTGCGAAACGGGGAGATGCTGGTCATCGCCGACGAGGCGGCTGCTGGCTAAAGTCACTTCGCGGCGAGGTTCGACTCGATCTCGCGCAGTCTGCCTATCCGCGGGTTGTCCTGCCCCACCATCCGCTCCAGCCAGTGCTTGACTTCCTCCAGATCAAAGGGGGCGGTGGCCACGAGCATCTGCTCGATGTCGAGCCAGTCCTTCGGTCGGTCGAACATCGCCTTGCAGACAGCGAGGTGCTCGGGGGCCAAAATCGGGATGGTGGTCCCGTTGAAGGGGACTTTCCGGGCTCCGTTGCGCATCTCGTCGTGGAAGGGGTCGTAAGAGAAGAAGAGGTCGACGGGGTTCCGGTCCCACCTGAGACGAATCTGGCCATCACGGTTCAGCTCTTTCTCATCAACCTCGACATTGACCCCGAGAGGTGCGAGAGCGTCGCGGACGGCGGGCCATCGGTCGGTATGGACGAAGACGTTGATATCGACATCGATAGTCGCCCGCGGCTCCGCGTAGTAAGCGAGAGCAAGGGCTCCTCCGATCGCATGCGGGACTTTGGCTTCCTCCAGGACCCGGTGAATCGCCGTCACCTTGTCGGGCAGCGACGGGGCATTCTCAGGGCGGCGGGGGTACTCAGGCTGCCGCTCGGCCATGGCTAAACCGATTTCAGTCGTGGGAAGCCGATCTCGTGCGGGCGCAGCCTAACCGGCAAGGCATCTGCTAGCTCGAGCAGTTCGCGGAGGGCGCTGGCCCGTTCCTCGAGCCCGACGCCGATCCATTGGGTTGCCGCCCGCGCCGCGTCCGAAACCCTGCCCGGTGAAGGAGCGGCCAGGTCGCTGCGATCTTCGTCGGCGAGAGCGTCCAAAAGCAGCTGACGCAGCATTGGGTCTGGACGCTCCCCGTTGGCCATCAACCGCAGCGCCTCTCTTGCCGCCTCGTCCAGCTCGGATCCCCGGATCGGCGCTCCAGCCTTAAGCGCCATACGAGTTAGCTCCTCGGCGGTGCAGGTTTCTCCGCCCGCGCCTGGACCTTCTCAACCACCTCGCCGGTTAACTCGCGGAAGCTGGCAAGCGTGCGGCTACGTGGGCCGCTGGGGGTGCTGGCGGACTCCCGCACCTCGAAACGCCCTGGCTGGGTCGCCACGACATAGGCCATAGTGGGTAGATCGTACCACTACACTAGACATTCCTTTGTTCAGTGCCCTATACGGCCGCGTCTAGCGAGACCGCGTGGCTGCCGAGGATGCGGGCGTCGGGGTCGTACTGGCGCTTCACTTCGGAGAGGCGGGCGCAGACCTCGGGGGGGAGGATCGCGTCGGCGTCGCAGGGCCGCTCGGCGAAGTTGAAGTAGCCGCCGTCGGCTGCCCAGGGCTCCATCGCCTCGTGCAGGCGGTCGTGGTGGGCCTCGATCGCCTCGCCTAGCTCCGGGGTCATCGGCATCCCGATCCCGAACATCGCGAACTGTGCATCGAGGTGGGAGAGGGCGCCGCCGTTCTCGGCCGGCCGCGCGAGGGCGCCGCCCATCTGGCGGATCTCCGTTAGCAGCAGCGGCGTGCCGGAATCGGCATTCGACATCGAGGCGAAGGCCTCGATCGCCTCGTCGGGCAGCTCGCGGAGGACGCGGTGGTGGCCGAGGCCGGGGACCGGCTGCTCGGGGTCCATGTGGATCCGGCAGAGCGCCGCCGGCTGGACCTGGTCGAAGGAGTTCATCATCGGCTCGCCGATCTCCAGCAGCGGCGCGAAAGCGGCTTCGCCCTCCTCGCGGCTGCCGATGCAGGCGCCGTCGATCGTCAGCAGCGGCGTGCCCCGCAGCGGCTCCGGCACGTCGGGGATGTCCGGCGGGCGCAGGAAGCGGACGACGGAGGTGACGTTCTCGCCGACCGTGGCCGCCCAGTCGCGCCAGGTCCGCACCGCATCGGCGCCGACGGCGGCGGGGAAGATCATGATCCCCCCGTAGGCCTCGGCCACCGGGACCAGCTCGATGTGCAGCGCCGAGACGAGCGCGTAGTCACCGCCGCCGCCACGAAGCGCCCAGAAGAGGTCGGGCTCGTTCTCGGCGTCGACCGTACGCGCCTCGCCGTCGGCGGTGACCAGCTCGATCGCCCGCACCCGGTTGCAGGCGAAGCCGTATTCGCGGCCGAACCAGCTAAGGCCGCCGCCGAGGTGGTAGCCGGCGACGCCGACGTCGGGTGAGGAGCCCGGCAGCCCGCTGAGGCCGTGCTGCTGGGCGGCTTCTGCCAGCTCGACCGAGAGCACGCCCGCCTCGACCCGAGCCATCTTCGTCTCCGGGTCGACTTCGATCCCGCGCATCCGCTCGGTCTTGATCAGGATCGCGTCCTCGAGCGAGCCGAGCGCGACGGCGCCGTGGCCGGTCGCCTGCCCGGAGACGCGCAGCCCGTTCTCGGCGGCGAAGCGGACCGCGGCGAGGATGTCCTCACCGCTCTCGGCGAAGGCGACAGCGGCAGGGTTCTGGTCGGCGGCGAGGTTCCAGGCCTGGCGGGCCTGGTCCCAGTCGGAGTCGGCGGGGGTGGCGACGCGGCCGGCGATCGCCAAGGCGCTGAAGTCGGTCATCTGGGGAGCCTCCTTTGGATCAACTGAAGCTGGTGCGGTCGACGGCGTCTCCCCTTGCGACGTAGACGTCGCTGACGATATCGGGAGGGAACAGCCCATGTGCGGCGACGCCGGGATCGGCCTCCAGGCGCGCCGCCAGCGCCGCCGGGTCGTCGAGACCGGGGCCGCGGTAGTCGGCGATGACGCCGCCGTCGGGGCTGGGCGGGGCGTCCCGCAACGTGACGTCGCCGCCGAGCCGCTCGAGCGTCGAGGCCGCCCCGAAGCCGAACAGCTCCAGCGGCACCGGCCCCCGCAGGGCGTCGACCGGCTTGCTCGAGTCGCAGACGACGACGAAGCGCTCGGCCGCCGCGGCGACGACCTTCTCGCGCAGGTGGGCGCCACCGCCGCCCTTGATCAGCCACCCGTCGGGCGTCACCTCGTCGGTGCCGTCGATCGCGATGTCGAGGCGGGTGAGGCTGTCGAACTCCTCGACCGGAATCCCCAACTCGCGCGCCTGGTCCTCGGTCGCGACCGAGGTGGCGACGCAGCGGATCCCGGTGAGGCCGCGTTGGGCGATCGCCGGCAGCAGGTGGGCGACCGTCGAGCCGGTCCCGAGGCCGACCGTCATCCCGCTCTGCACCAGCTCCGCCGCCGCCTCGGCGGCGAGGCGCTTCTCCGTGTCCGCCGCGCTCACGACCGGCACGCTACATTGCCCAAATGACTTCAAGCACCGCAACCGCAACCGACACCCAGGACTACAAGGTCGCCGACATCGGCCTCGCCGACTTCGGCCGCAAGGAGATCTCCCTCGCCGAGGTTGAGATGCCCGGTCTGATGCAGACCCGGGAGGAGTACGGCGCCGCCCAGCCGCTGAAAGGCGCGCGGATCACCGGTTCGCTCCACATGACGATCCAGACCGCGGTCCTGATCGAGACCCTGGTGGCGCTCGGGGCCGAGGTGCGGTGGGCCAGCTGCAACATCTTCAGCACCCAGGACCACGCCGCCGCCGCGATCGCCGCCGCCGGCATCCCCGTCTACGCCTGGAAAGGCGAGACCCTGGAGGAGTACTGGTGGTGCACCGAGCAGGCGCTGATGTGGCCCGACGGACAGGGTCCGAACATGATCCTCGACGACGGCGGCGACGCCACCCTGCTCGTCCACAAGGGCGTCGAGTTCGAGAAGGCCGGCGCCGTCCCGAACCCCGACTCCGCCGAGTCCGAGGAGTTCAAGATCGTCCTGCAGACGCTGCAGCGCTCGCTCGAGGAGGACCCGCAGCGCTGGACCCGCGCCGCCGCCGACATCAAGGGCGTCACCGAGGAGACGACGACCGGCGTCCACCGGCTCTACCAGCTGGCCGAGACCGGCGACCTGCTGTTCCCGGCGATCAACGTCAACGACTCGGTCACCAAGTCCAAGTTCGACAACCTCTACGGCTGCCGCCACTCGCTGATCGACGGGATCAACCGCGGCACCGACGTGATGATCGGCGGCAAGGTTGCCGTCGTCTGCGGCTACGGCGACGTCGGCAAGGGCTGCGCCGACTCCCTGCGCGGCCAGGGCGCCCGCGTGATCGTCACCGAGATCGACCCGATCTGCGCCCTGCAGGCGGCGATGGAGGGCTACGAGGTGCGCCAGCTCGAGGAAGTCGTCGAGACCGCCGACATCTTCGTCACCGCCACCGGCAACAAGGACATCATCACGCTCGACCACATGCGGCGGATGAAGCACAACGCGATCGTCGGCAACATCGGCCACTTCGACAACGAGATCGAGATGGCCGCGCTGGAAGGCTCCGGCGCCGAGCGGATCACGATCAAGCCGCAGGTCGACGAGTGGAAGTTCTCCGAGGGCCGCTCGATCATCGTCCTTTCCGAAGGCCGGCTGCTGAACCTCGGCAACGCGACCGGGCACCCGAGCTTCGTGATGTCGAACTCGTTCACCAACCAGGTGATCGCCCAGATCGAGCTCTTCGGCAAGCGCGAGGACAAATACGGTGGGGAGCCCGCGGTCTACGTTCTGCCCAAGCACCTCGACGAGAAGGTCGCCCGCCTGCACCTGGCAGCGCTCGGCGTCGAGCTGACCGAGCTGTCTCCCGAGCAGTCCGCCTACCTCGGCGTCCCGGTCGAGGGCCCGTTCAAGCCGGACCACTACAGGTACTAGGGACCAAGCGCCCGGCCCGCGGGTCCTGTCTCCGATCGCGGGCTCTCCCTACCGGGAGAGTCCTCGCAATCGTCGCCACCCGCGGTAGGTGCCGGGTTCTCGAACTATTCTCGCGACGATGGATCCTCGACTTTGGATTTCCTCAACGGGGGAGGCTCCACACTCCGTTGCGTTGAGTGGAGATAAGACCGTGGTCGGGCGCTCGCCCGAGGCTGACGTGGTGCTCGAGGACGAGGCGGTCTCCTGGAACCACCTGGAGATCGAGCGCCGCGGCGACGTGCTGATGGCGACCGACCTCGACAGCCGCAACGGCACCGCCTTGAACGGCGAGCCGCTGGACAAGCCCCGGCGCCTGCGCGACGGCGACACCCTGATCGTCGGCGGCCACCGCCTCGAAGTGAAGACGGGATCGGTGACCCCGGTCGGCGCCACCGTCGCTGCTTCCGAACCCGCGGTCGCCCTCAGCGGGGAGGAGCGCGCGACCGCCGCCGCGCTCGTCGCCCCCTACCGCAGCGAGGGCGCCTTCGCCGGCCGTCCCGCCACCCGTGCCGAGATCGCCGCCGAGCTCCATGTCTCCGAGCGCACCGCCCAGCGCCGCCTCGACGCTCTCGCCGCCAAGCTCGACGTACCCGGCGACGCCGGCCGCGACCGCCCCCGCCAGATCGCTGCCCGCGTCATCGAGCTGGGCCTCGACCGCCCGCGCTGAACACCGCTCCAACCGCGAGGGCGAGGTGTTTCAGGTGCACCATGCGCCGCAACGCGATCGCAGCCGTCTTTCTGTTCATCCTCGTCTCGCTGTTGCCCGCCGCGAAGGCGCCGGCGGCCACGCCGCGCCCCCTCGTCTACTCGAAAACGCAGTCGGAATGGCCGGGAGAAGGGCAGCCGCTGCGCGAATGGGGCGGGCTCTACGCAGCCGGTAAGGGCGAAAAGCAGCAGCTCACCGACCACCCCGGGGACAGGGAACCGAACGTCTCGCGCAGCGGTGAGGAGATCGTCTTCGTCAGAGAAGGCGACATCTATGTGATGAAGGCGGACGGCTCCGACCAGCGCCAGCTGACGAGCGGCCCGGATCTCGACGAACGTCCGCAGATCTCCCCCGCCATCGGCGGAGCCTATGCCCTCTTCACCCGCCGCTCCGCCTTCGGCGAGCCGCGCCATCTCTTCACGGTCTACCTGACCGGCGGCGCTCCTCGGCAGCTGACCAGCGGACCGGGGGACGACTTCGAACCTTCCTTCTCACCGGACGGGCGCCTGATCGTCTTCGTGCGGGGGCTGCCGGGGCCGGCCGGCGGCGAATTCCCCGGCAACGCCGAGCTCTTCTCGATCAGGCCCTCGGCCGAGGGCCTGACCCGCCTCACCCGCACCCCCCGGGACGAGCTGCGACCGCGCTACTCCGCGCGCGGAATCGTCTTCCAGCGCCGCAACGAGATCCACAGCCCGCTTTACCTCTTCACCATGCGACGCGACGGCAGCCGCGTCGAGCCGCTGGTCAGGCGCAAAGCCAACTCGCGGGTGGGTGCCGTCTCCCCGGACGGTCGCCTGCTGCTCTTCAACAGCAACGGCATCTGGAAGAAGAGGCTGCTGCGGTCCGGGAGCTGGTCGCGCGCCCACCGCCTCACCTCGGGTGGCAGCGAAAACCTCGTCTTCTCCCCCGACGGCCGCAGGGTCGCCGGAACCTTCGCCAACACCAGCAGCGAAGTCTCCCCGTTCTACGTGCTGACGTCGATCGACGTCGCCACCGGCCTCGGCGAAGGCGCGATCGAGAGCTGGGAAGCCGAAGAACCCAACCCGGTGCAAAGGAGCATCGGCCCCATCCTCGGCTGGTAGCTGACCCGCACCGGGCCAGAGGTGGCTCGATGGGTGCACCGGCTGTCGTTGGCCGGTACGGCTCCGGATCCGAGCATTGGTGCATCAAGTCACCGACTGCTCGCGAAAGGAGCACCCGATGTTCAAGAAGACCCTGATCGCACTGTCCGCGCTGCTCGCCCTCATGGTTCCGGCAGCGGCCTCGGCGGCGTCCAACACGGGCGCGGTCGTCTTCTCCAAAGCCTCGACCGTCGAAGGCGTCGCCAAAGGCGGGCTCTTCGCCGTCAAGCAGGGGCACCTCAACCAGCTGACCGAAGACCCGACCGACACCGAACCGAACTTCTCGCCGGACGGGCGCACGATCGCCTTCGTCCGTGGCGGCGACATCTACTCGGTCCGGCCCGACGGCTCCGGCCAGCGGCAGCTGACCAGCGGCCCCGAGGTCGACTCGCTGCCGAAGATCGCCCCCAGCGGCAAATACGTCGTCTTCGAGCGGCGCGGCGCCCTCGGCGGCCCGGCCAGCCTCTACACCGTCGGCGCCACCGGCGGCGGCCTGCGGGCGTTGACCAGCGGCGGCGACGACCACGACGCCGCCTTCTCGCCCGATGGCAAGACGATCGTCTTCGTCCGCACCGCTGCCGGTGCCGAAGGCGGCAACGACGACGTCTACTCGATCCGGCCGACCGGCTCCGGCATCGCCCGCCTGACGAAAACGGAGGCGGTTGACGAGTTCGCCCCGCGCTTCTTCGCCGGCGGCGTCATCTACAGCCGCGGCGAGAGCAGCGAAGGCCCCGCCGCCTACGCCGACATCTACACGATGCGCCGTGACGGCACCCGGCCCAAGTCGCAGGTCGCCGGCGTCGGCTCCGCCTACGTCGAAGACGTCTCGCCGAACGGCAAGCTGCTGATCTTCCGCCGCGCTCAGGGTCTCTGGGCAAAGAAGATCGGCCCCGGCAAAGCCCGCAAGTTGAGCACCCTGCCCGACCAGTCGACGACGAGCTCGGTCTTCTCCTCCGACGGCAGGCGCGTCGCCGCCTTCGTCCAGGCCGAAGACGAACAGCAACTGGTCTCGATCAACGTCGAAACCCGCCGCACCAGCCAGCTCGCCTCCGGCTACAACTTCGACGAAGGCGAAGGCACGGTTCTCGGCCCGGTGATCGACTGGCAGCCGGTGCCGCAACGTCGTTAAAGCCGCAGCGACCAGTCGGCGTTCCCGTCCCCCATCCGGCTATAACGGCCGGGTGGGGGATTTCTCTATCGGCTCCGAGATCGCCGGCTACCGGATCGAAGAGCAGATCGCGCGCGGCGGCATGGGCGTCGTCTACCGCGCCACCCATCTCGGGCTCGAGCGGCCGGTGGCGCTGAAGGTGATCGCCCGCGAGCTGGTCGACCGCCGCGGCTTCCGCGAGCGCTTCCTGCGCGAGTCCCGCCTCGCCGCCCGGCTCGACCACCCCGCGGTGGTGCCGGTCTACGACTCGCGCGAGGTCGACGGCGAGCTAATCGTGGCGATGCGGCTGGTCCGGGGCGGCGACCTGCGGCGGCTGATTGACCGTGAGGGTCCGCTGCCGGCCGGGCGCGCGATCGAGTACCTGGCCCAAGTCGCCGACGCGCTCGACGCCGCCCACGCCGCCGGCATCGTCCACCGCGACGTCAAGCCGCACAACATCCTCGTCGAAGGCGACCGCGCCTACCTCTCGGACTTCGGGCTCGCCAAAGCGGTCGGCGAGAGCGGCGCCGCCTCCAGCGCCTCGGTCGTCGGCACCGCCCAGTACATGTCGCCGGAGCAGTGGCGCGGGGACTCGATCGGGCCGGCCGCCGACGTCTACTCGCTCGGCTGCGTGCTCTACGAGGCGATCACCGGGATCCCGCCCTTCGAGCGCGAGGAAGCCGAGACGCCGCCGCAGATGCCGCACGGGGTGGAGGCGGCGATCCGGCGCGCGGTCGCCAAGGAGCCCGGCGAGCGCTACGCGACCGCCGGCGCCCTGATCGCCGCCGCCCGCGCGGCGGCGGGCTCGGAGGTGCGGCCGACCGCGGTCCTCTCCGAGGACCGCAGCGAGCGCAGCACCCTCCCCAACCCCTCGCGGGGCTTCTTCGGCCGGTTCGGCGGCCGGGCGACGGCCTGGATCCTCGCCGGCGTCGCGATCTTCCTCGCCGCGATGGCGGCGGCCGTCCTCTTCCTGCTGCTCGCCGACGACGGTCCCGACGTCTCGGCGCCGATCAAGGTGGGGACGCCGCCGCTGCGGCTCGACGCCGGGCCGAAGGCAGTCTGGGTGACGAGCGAAAAGGACGGTACCGTGACCCGCCTCGACCCCGAGACCGGCGAGGTCGTCGGCAGCCCGCACGAGGTGGAGAAGGGGGTCGCGGGGGTGGCCGTCGGCGGCAAGTGGACCTGGGTGACCAACCCGAGGCGGGGGCAGCTGCTGCGCCTCGACCCCTTCAGCGGCAAGGTCCTGAAGCGGATCCCGCTGTCCGGCGAGCCCGGCGCGATCGCCCTCGGCGGCGAGCGCGTCTGGGTCGCCGACGAGGCCGGCAAGGGGATCACCGCGGTGAACGCCGAAGCCGGCGAGATCGCCCCCCACGGCCGCGGCCTGCCGCCCCAGGCGCCCGGCCTGCGACTCGCCTGGGGCGCCGAAAGCCTCTGGACCACGGTCGCGGACGCGAACGTCGTCCGCAGGATCGCGCCGACGACGCTCGCCACCAGCGACCCGATCCGGGTCGGGGGCGGCCCGGCCGGCGTGACCGTGGCCGGTGGCTACGTCTGGGTGGCGAGCAGCCGCGCCGGCCTCGTCTCCAAGCTCGATCCCCTCTCGCTCCAGGTCGTCGAACGGATCGAGGTCGA
>Ga0307314_10000060_pt1 | contig 26163 bp, 22 predicted proteins | sample ER_DNA_204_FD_194493 | JGI IMG/M metagenome (GOLD analysis project Ga0307314, IMG submission 194493) | Bulk soil microbial communities from the East River watershed near Crested Butte, Colorado, United States - ER_DNA_204 | ecosystem: Environmental > Terrestrial > Soil > Floodplain | place...
CGGGCTGGTTGATCATTAGCCCTCGGCCGGGGTGGCGGAATGGTATACGCGGACGGCTCAAACCCGTCTGTCCGAAAGGACATAGGGGTTCGACTCCCCTCTCCGGCACATTCTTCTGGCTCGCGCTTGCCTGGTGACGTGGCTGCGGCTCGGCAAAACGTGGTGGCCGAGTCTACGGTTGGGCGGACTTTGTATCGTCCAGTTTCAAGCATCTTAGGTTTTGCCGAACCGCCCCGACGCCACCAGGCGCGCGCTTCGGGGTGTGCCGGGAGAGGAGTCGGAGCCCTATGTCCTTTAGTCCCACTCACTATGGCTTCATGCGGCAGGCGGTCGAGGCGGAGGGATCTCAATTACTCGTTTGGCCGTCCTGAGACGGCCAACGAGTGTCATTTGGGGCTGATCACGCCTCGCGAGCCATCTCGAGACGGCAAACGCTGAGTCAGCGGCCCGCAAGCATCCAATCTAAAGCGGGGCGCCGATGCGGCGGACCCGGATCATGTTGGTCTGGCCGGCGACACCCGGCGGAGAGCCGGCCACAATGACGACGCGATCGCCGTCGGCGATGCGGCCGCTCTCGGTGAGTGACTTGTCGACTTCACGGATCATCTCGTCAGTGTGGCCGACCATCGGTGCCATGAAGGTCTCAACGCCCCAGTTCAAGGTCAGTGCCGCACGAGTTTCCTCGTACGGGGTGAACGCCAACACCGGGATACTCGAACGAAGGCGGGTCAGCCGGCGCGCTGAGTCGCCGGAGGTGGTAAAGGTCACCAAGAACTTGGCGCCGATCCGCTGGGCGACTTCCTCAGCGGCCTTGGTGATAACACCGCTCGTGGTGTGCGGATCCCAGTCGATGCCGTGCATTTGGTCCATGCCGTGGGCTTCGGTGTTCTCCACGATTCGCGCCATGGTTTCTACGGCCAGAACCGGGTACTCCCCGACACTGGTTTCACCCGACAACATCACCGCATCGGCGCCGTCGAGGATCGCATTGGCCACGTCAGAAGCTTCAGCACGGGTAGGACGCGGCGAAGAGATCATGGACTCCAGCATCTGAGTCGCCACGATCACCGGCTTCGCCCAACGCCGGGCGGCGGTGACGATCCTCTTTTGGACCAGCGGCACCTCCTCCAGCGGCAGCTCTACGCCAAGATCACCACGGGCGACCATGAATGCGTCGAAGGCGTCGATGATCTCTGTCAGGTTGTCCAGCGCCTGAGGCTTCTCCAGCTTGGCGATCACTGGAGTACGGCGGCCTTCAGCATCCATGATTTCGTGGACCGGCTTGATGTCGTCAGCGCTCCGAACGAACGATAGGGCCACCATGTCAACGCCGTTGCGGAGCGCCCAGCGCAGGTCCTCGGTGTCCTTCTCACTCATGGCCGGCACGCTGACAGCAACGCCCGGTAGGTTGATCCCTTTGTTATTGCTGACCGATCCGCCGACAACTACCTCGGTGATCACGTCAGTGCCGGTAACTTCGTTTGCCCGCAAGGTAATCCGGCCGTCGTCGATCAAGATCAGATCGCCGGGTCTAACATCGCCTGGCAATCCCTTGTATGTGGTGGAACAGCGCTCGACGGTGCCATCGACGTTGTCGACGGTGATCGAGAACGTTGCGCCGACATGCAACTTCTCTTTGCCGTTTGCGAACCGGCCGAGCCGGATCTTGGGGCCCTGAAGATCGGCCAGTACACCGACTGGGCGACCGGCGCCTTCTGCGGCGTCCCGCACGCTGCGCAGGTTTCTCTCATGATCGGCATAGTCACCATGACTCATGTTGAGTCGGGCGACATCCATTCCAGCGGCAACCAGCTCCGCCAGGCGCTCCGGACTTGAGGAGGCTGGGCCGAGGGTGCAGACAATCTTCGCTCTACGCACGAGTTGACCCTAGCGAAGTTGGCCTCGTAGCGGGAGACCAATCGGGCACCGGTCTACCAGGCCCTGATCGCGTCCAAGGCGTGTTGAAGATCAGGTGGGTACGGGGACTCGAACTGCATCAATTCGCCCGAACTCGGGTGCGTAAAGCTAAGTCGAACGGCGTGCAACCACTGGCGTTCCAGACCGAGCTTCTCGGCAAGTACGGGATCGGCCCCATACATCAGATCGCCGACGCAGGGATGTCGAATCGCCGCCATGTGAACCCGGATCTGATGCGTACGGCCGGTTTCGAGCTTGATCTCCAGCAAAGTCGCGGCGACGAACGCCTCCAGAGTTGAGTAGTGAGTGACGCTGTGCCGGCCTCGCTCCATCACCGCCATCTTGTAGTCCGCCCCGGGATGCCGGCCAATCGGAGCCTCAATAGTGCCGGTGAACGGGTCAGGGTGGCCCTGCACCAACGCATGGTAGATCTTGTCGACGTTGCGGGATCGGAAGGCTCGCTTCAAGATCGTGTACGCGCGCTCGCTTTTGGCGACCACCATCAGCCCGGACGTACCGACGTCCAACCGCTGCACGATGCCCCGCCGCTCCGGAACCCCGGAGGTCGAGATCCGGAAGCCCGCCCCGGCAAGGTGGCTGAGTACGTCGGGTCCGCTCCAGCCCAGACTGGGATGGGCGGCGACACCGACCGGCTTGTCGATCACCACGATGTCCTCGTCGTCGTACACGATGACAACGCCTTCGACTTGCTCCGGTCGCACAGCCGCCACTCGCGGTTGATCGTCAAGCTCCACTTCTAGCATGGACCCAACACTGACGCGATCCGACTTCGTAATTGCGGCACCATCAAGCAGCACCTGCCCCGCGCCGATCAACTCCACGACCCGGCTACGCGACAGACCCAGCATGCGCGCCACTGCAGCGTCAACCCGCTCGCCGTTCAGACCCTCTGGCACGAGCACGACCTTTCGATCAGCCACGCGCTACCGTGCTTCGATTATGATCATCATCATCGCCCGAGTCCCCCCGTACCGGTCCGGCATGCCGCTGGCCCGTGATACTGATGCCTTTCACCACCGACAGGAACATGATCAAGATGGCGGCTGCGGTGATGCACATGTCGGCGACGTTGAAGATCGGCCAGTGCGGCAGCTCCAGAAAGTCGATCACGTGACCGCGCAGGACTCCGGGAGGGCGGAACAACCGATCGGTCAGGTTTCCGGCGACGCCAGCACACAAGAGCCCGATCGCCACGGCCCACGCTGGATGACCGATTCGCGGGACCAACTTGATGATCACGAAGGAAAGCACCAGAATCCCGGCGATCGCAAACACATAAGTAAAACGCTGACCCTGGCTGAAGGCAGCGCCAGGGTTGCGAATAAGCCGCAGCGTGAGCAATCCACCGAGCAAGCGGACGGAGGCAAGCGGCTCGAGTTGAGTTACCGCGATGATCTTGGTGACAAGATCAGCTGCTAACCCGGCAACGGCGACAAGAGCGACGAGAAGGCGCAAGCGTCGTCGCTCGATCGGGTGAGCGCCGCCCGCTGAGGTTATCGCCGTTCCTCACGCTGCTTGCACGTGACACACAAAGTGGCGCGTGGGAAGGCTTGCAACCGGCCCTTGCCTATCGGCTGGCCGCAGTTGTCGCAGCTGCCGTAGGTGCCAAGCTCAATATGTCGCAACGCGAGTCGGGACTGGTCGAGCATCTCCCGGGCGTTGTTGGCCAATGACATCTCTGCATCGCGCTCGAAGTTCGCAGAACCGACGTCAGCCGGATCGCGTCCGGCCCCCTCACTGCCGTCGCGGAGCAACCCCACCAGCTCAGCGGTAGAGATTTCGATCTGGCTTTCGAAGCGCGCGATATCTTCGATCAGCGCCTGCTTTACCTCGTTGATCTCGGCCTTGGTCCAGGGATCTTCGCCGTCGCGGACCGGCAAGGACTTCGGGTTCATCGGCTTTCCAGGCTTGTCTTGATGGTCGACAGGTACTGCGTGCACCGTTGGCGCGGCCTTAGCTGAAGCTTTGGCTGGAGCTTTGGTTGGGCCCTTCCGATTCGTGGTGCTGCGACCGCCGTTCTCGGCTGCCGGGGTAGCCGCAGCCCTGGATTTAGCGGTGGTCATGGGTTCTCCATTTCTTGGAGCACGGCTGGAGGTGGAAGTGACGCAGAGACAGTAGGCCGCAAAAGCAGTTTCTTCAACGACCCGCGCTGATTTCTCTCTGAATTTCCAACGACGCAATGTTTCTCGCTGCTCGCGCCAATGCCAGAGGGCCCGCCGAGGCGGGCCCTCTGTCTTGATCAATCGCTAGAACTAGATCAGCGCTGGTCTCCTAGGAGCGCGTCCAGACGGGGGGTATTGCTACCGGGACTGCCGCTGTAGCTTGGCGCCTCCCCCCGCTGCTGGGGCTGATCAGCGCCGCCATGCTCGCCCTGTTGACCGGTGCTAATTCCGTTTGAGTTGCTCTCGGTCGGCTTCGCATCGCGCACCACATCGGGAATCTCACCAGGCTCAGCCCTGCCTGCCTCCAGTGTCTCGATCTGCTTGCGCAGATGCGTGGTGAGGTTGGTACGGTACGCGGCCTCGAAGTTGCGCAACGCCGCGACGGCGGCCGTCAGGTCGTCACGCTGCCTCTCCAGGTCACCAAACATCTCGCCGCGACGACTCTCAATCTCCCGATCGAGCTTCTCCGCACGACTGTGGGCGTCGGCCTGCAGGCGCTCCGCATTGACCCGAGCCTCGGACTCCACGCGCTCCGCGCGGGTACGAGCGTCGGTGGTGAGCTGATGAGCGGTCCGGTTGGCCTCTTCCCGGATCCGGTTGGCGTCCTCGGTGGCCTCCTCGACCAGGCGCTCGGCTTGCTCGGTCGACATCTCGACCAGGCGGACTACAGCGGCGCTGGCCTCCTTGCCCGTTGTGACCACGATCGTGCCCGATTGTGGCTGCGCCGATGCAGTCTGGGGCGGTGCCGGCTGCCGTGGCTGTGGTGCCTGGACCGTGGGGGCGGCCGGAGCTATCGGCTGCTGAGGAGGAGGCGCCGCCTTCAGTGCCTCGATCTGCTTTTTCAGATTCTGGTTTTCCTCGATGAGTTGCGCGAAGCTCTCTTCGACCTCGTCAACGAACTCGTCAACCTCCAACACCTCATAGCCCGACTTGCGGGCCATCCGGAACCTCTTGTTGCGGACGTCGTCGAGCGTCAGCGTCATCGTGCACCTCGATATCTAGGTGGGACTTGGGGTGAGGCCGTCACCTCCACCCGCCCTACCGTACCCAATTTGGTGAGGGTGCACAGCCGAGCCAAAGAAGTCTCGAAAGACACCGCGAAGTCAGCAAAGACGCTGCCGGACGGACGGCTCAGAAGAACAAGCTGCGGTTAACCTGCATCAGAATGCTGACCAGGATCGCGAGACCGATGAACGCCAAATCGAGCATCATGTTGCCAACCCGGACCGGCTTGAGCACCTTGCGTAACAGCCGCAGTGGCGGGTCGGTAATCGAGTAAATGATCTCGGCGAAGACCAGCATTGGTCCTCTGGGTTCCCAGTCACGGACAAGCACCGGGACCCAGGACAAAATCATGCGCGCAAACAGGATCAGCAGAAAAATCCACAAGATCCAGTTGATGATTAGTCCCACGACAACCACGGTTGAGGCCCTGTCTGTATTGCTATGGATTGCTTATGGCTTGCTTCGGTGTACCACGTGTGTGACACCAGCCTAGGCGCAGACCGAGCCGGCGGAGTCCCGAGCTAGCTCTGGTTGAAGAAACCGCCTGCAATCCGTTCCTTGTCTTCCGCCGCCACGGTGACATCGTGTGGCGAGAGCAGGAACACCTTGCTGGTGACGCGTTCGATACTGCCACGCAACCCAAAGATGAGACCAGCAGCGAAGTCGACCAGGCGCTTGGCATCGACATCTTCCATGTCGGACAAGTTCATGATGACTGGCACACCATCACGGAAGTGCTCGCCAATGACGCGCGCCTCGTTGTATGTGCGGGGATGAACAGTGATGATTCGTGACACATCGGCCGTCCGTGCGTGAGGAGCGAGAGTCGTCGTACCGGCTGACGAGGCAGAGGCATGTGTTGCCGCGGTTTTTGCGGGGGCGGTTTGGGCTGGCGCGGTCTGGCGCCGACTTTCGAGGGGAGTCACCGTAGCCGGCTTGTCCGGTACCGCGAGCGGCTCAGCCGCGTTGTCCTCCTCGATCAACTCCTCGTAGTTGGCGGCATCGGTGTAGGCAGCGTCGTCATAATCGGTGTACCGATCGTCGGTGACTAAGCCCAGCCAAGCTGCTGCGCGCTTTAGTCGTTCCGCCATCTCATCCGCCTCGAATCTGGGCCTTTTCTAAACGGGCCTTGCTACCGGGCCACAATTGCGCCTGCGCCGCAGGCAGCGCTCTGCTGCTGAGATTACCGTCCGGGCATCTCGATGATCGGGCCCGACACGCGCTACTTGAGGAAGTCGGGAACGTCAAGATCATCCTCGAAAGAGGGAACCCTCGGAGGCACCGTGACCCGAGAAGGCGGTAGCGGTACCGGCGGTGGATGCAACGCTGGCGCCGTACTTTCTGCCGGGGCGGTGTGGCTGGTTGAGCTGTGGTTATTCGAAGCGACGGCAGGTTCCGGCTCTGCGGGTGTCGGGGTGGGTCGCGTCTGATGCGTACGGAGGTCGGCAGCGCGGCTGATGCCTGGCTGGCGGCGCGGCGGTTGGCCGCCCTCAAAGCCGGCGGCAATAACGGTTACCCGTACCTCGTCTCCGAGCGCGTCATCGATGACGGTACCGAAGATGATGTTCGCGTCCTCATGGGCAGCACCCTGGATCAGGTTGGCAGCGGCAGACACCTCGAAGAGCCCAAGATCGGAGCCGCCCGCGATGGAGAGCAGGACACCATGAGCGCCATCGATACTGGCCTCCAGCAGTGGCGACGACACCGCTGTTTCAGCTGCCGCCCGGGCCCGGTCCTCGCCGCGCGCCGAGCCGATGCCCATCAGCGCCGAACCCGCATTCGACATAACGGCTTTCACGTCGGCGAAGTCCAAATTGATCAGGCCAGGTGTGGTGATCAGGTCGGTGATGCCGGAGACGCCTTGCATGAGCACCTGGTCGGCCTGCTTGAAGGCGTCCAGAATTGCGATCTGGTGATCGATCATCTGCAGCAGTTTGTCGTTGGGAATCACGATCAACGTGTCAACCTCTTCGCGGAGGCCAACGATGCCCTGCTCCGCTTGGAGGGCCCGGCGCTTTCCTTCGAAGGAGAACGGCCGGGTGACAACGCCGATCGTCAAAGCGCCGAGCGCTCGTGCGATGCGAGCGACCACAGGTGCACCGCCGGTGCCGGTACCGCCGCCCTCCCCCGCAGTCACGAACACCATGTCAGCGCCCTTGAGCGCATCTTCAATGTCTTGGGCATGGTCCTCGGCCGCCTGGCGACCCTTGTCGGGATCCGCGCCAGCGCCCAGACCACGGGTGAGATCGCGGCCAATGTCCAACTTGACGTCAGCATCGCTCATCAGCAACGCCTGCGCGTCAGTGTTCACGGCAATGAACTCGACGCCCCGAAGTCCGGCCTCGATCATCCGGTTGACTGCGTTGACGCCGCCGCCGCCGACGCCCACGACCTTGATAATCGCCAAGTAGTTCTGTGACGCAGAAACCACGGTTCCGCCTCTTCCTTCATGTCTGCGGACAAGTGGTCGCACCAGGTCTCAACGTGAGGTCAACCGTTAAGTTGCCACGGTGGGGAAACGGCGCGGTGTTCAATGAGGCTACGAGATGGCGACCAGTGATCATGTCGTGACACGCCACGATCAGCGATTCATCTGGAATTTCTATACCTCAAGTTGAGCTTTAAACCAACCAACCGCTGGGTTGTTCGCGATCACAAGCGTTCAGACGACCCGGAGCTTCGCCGGAAGTCGGGTCGTCTGCGATCACAATCGCCAGGCAAGCGACTGTCCGAAATCGAGTCCAGGTTGATCGAGGAGAACTGTCCGCTGGCTCAGCGAACGGCAGGATTGTGTGGACTAGAGACGTCGATCGAGGACCCCGGCTTCTTCTTGAGCAGCGCTGTTACGACGTCGGCTTTCAACTTCGAGTCCGCCGAGCTACCCCAGGTCACCTTCGGCCCAGATTTTTGCAGGCTCAACACAATGTGGTCGCCGCTGGTGGCTGTGATTTGATCAACCTTCCCGCGCAGCTTGCCGGGAAGTGCTGCGGCGACGGTAGCAACATCACGAAGCAGCGAGGCATCAGTGGGGCTGACCTCGGCTAGTACCACCTGTGAAGGCAGCGTTGGCTGGGTTTGGTAAGCGACACCGAATTTGTCGACGACCAGGTAACCGTTCGGCTGGGGTATCGCAAACACCGGCCGACGCTCGACGATGGTGACGGTAATAGTGCTTGGCCAGTCGCGCGTAGCACTGGCAGTCTCGACGGCTGGCAGGGTCATGGCTCGCTTGGCAATTTCATCCAGGTTCTGACGAGCCAGAGGCACGCCGATTGGGATCTGCACCGCAAAGCTCACCTGGGCCGGGGTGAGATGACGCATGCCGATCACATTGACGCGCTTGGTCACGAAGGCTGTTGAGAAATAGACCACCCAAATGCTGCCGCCGAGGAGCACGAGCACTAGCAAGATCGCGGTAATAGCCAGGGCCTTACGGCGCCAAGACCGGCGCGACTTCTTCCGCCGACGGGTGCTTGCGGGTCCCCTACGCCGGCTCGTCCCGGTACGCCGACTGGCCCTAGTACGCCGGCTGGACACAGCCGTTGCTGTCACTGCGCGACCTCGGCAAGCCGCTGAATCTCGGCGACGATCTTGGGCGCGACCTTGGTGACGTCGCCGCATCCCACCGTGATCACCAGATCGCCGGGGCGAGCAATCCGAGCCACAGTCGGTGCAGCCTCATCCCAGATGGGTTCGTAGGTTACGTGTGCAGTGCCCGGAGCGACCGCATTGGCGACCATGGCGCCGTCAATGCCCGGAATTGGATCCTCGCGGTCGCCGCAAACATCCATCACGATGGCCTCGTCGGCCTGCTCCAGTGCCTGTGCGAGCTCCCGCCAGAAGTCTCGAGTGCGGGTGTAGAGGTGCGGCTGGAAACAGACGACCACCCGACCGTCACCAACACCGGTGCGAGCCGCAATCAAGGTGTTAAGCACTTCGGTGGGGTGATGAGCGTAGTCGTCGTAAACCCGGACATTGTTGGGCATACCAATCAGTTGGAATCGCCGGTACGTGCCCCGGTACTTCGACAGTTCACGACGTGCATCAGCCGCATCGGCCCCTAGCCAGACGGCGACCGCATACGCCGCCGCGGCGTTCAGTACGTTGTAGTGGCCCGGCACCGACAGCTGCACCGACCCAACGTGACCGTCCCACTGAAGCTCGAACGTCGACCCGGTGCCAGCCAAGCCAACGTCAGCAATCTGGACGTCCGCCTGCGGCGAGGTGCCAAATGTCATGACCGCGGGGCCTGGCGCTCCGGCGGCCGTCCGCTGCCGCAGCCGCTGGGTCAATGCGACAGCTCCAGCATCGTCAGCGCTAGTGACGAGCAGCCGTACCGAATCCGCGATCGCGAAGCGGAGGAAACCATCGGCGTAGTTCTCCGCACTCCCCCAGTTGCTCAGGTGATCAGGGTCGATGTTGGTAACTACCGCGATCTCGCGCGGGTATTGCAGAAAGGAGCCATCGCTCTCGTCGGCCTCGATGACCATGATGTCGCCGCCGCCGAGATGACCACCGGTAGCGGTGCCTGTCAGCGCCCCGCCGATGACGAACGACGGGTCAAAGCCACAACCACTCAACACATGCGCGATCATCGCTGTCGTTGTGGTCTTGCCATGAGTTCCCGCGACCGCAATACCCCGGCGACCCAGCATCAGCGAACCGAGAGCGGCACTGCGGTGCAGCACCCGTAGTCCGCGGCGCCGAGCTTCGGCCAGCTCGGGGTTGCTGTCTCGGATGGCTGAGGATGCCACAACCGTTGTGGCATCGCCGAGTTGCTCAGCCCGGTGTCCGACATAGACCCGAGCCCCTTGCGCCTCGAGCGAGCGCAGATACTTCGAGTCCTGTCGGTCGCTGCCGCTCACCGGGATGCCCTCGGCCAGCATCACCGAGGCGATCCCATTCATGCCAGAGCCCCCAATGGCGATGAAATGCACCGCACCCAGCTCGTCCGGTTTCGGCAGCTCGATGGGAGTGATCAAACCCATCAGCGGATCACCTCCAGAACTCGTGACGCCAACACGGTAGCTGCGTCCAGCCGCGCAACGCCCGCCAGCGCCTTACTCATTCCGGCAAGCCGGTCCGGATGTGCAAGAAGGGTAGGAATCTCCTGACTTACCCAGATGGAGGTGCAGTCGCTATCGGCCAGCATGATGCCGCCACCTGCATTGACCACGAGTTCGGCGTTGAGTGCTTGCTCGCCATTGCCGTGCGGATATGGCACGAACACGGCAGGAAGCCGCACAGCAGCGGTCTCGAGCACCGTATTGGCGCCGCTGCGAGCCAGCATCAGATCCGCAGCGGCGTATGCCCGCTCCATCTGCTCCACATACGCCAGCGGCTGGTACACAGCACCGGTCCGCTCATCGACACTCCGCTCGATCCCAGGAATGAAGTTCTTAGGTCCCAGTACATGCAGCACCTGAATTCCCTGGGCCAGCAAGTCCGGCCAGGCCCCTGCCACGGCCGTATTGATCTGCAATGCGCCTTGCGAGCCTCCACTGACCAGCAGCGTGGGAAGGTCGGGGTTGAGGTCGAAGCCAATGCGTGCCTCACGTCGTAGCGCGGCCCGGTCCAGATCGGTGATGGTGCGCCGGATGGGCAGCCCGATGCAGTGCGCGTGCGGCAGCGAGGTCTGAGGGAATGAGGTGTAGACGTGGCTCGTAAGCCGGGCGGCGAGCTTGTTGGCCAGACCGGGCAACACATTTTGTTCATGGATCACGATGGGCAATCCGAGCCTGCGGGCGGCGAGGTACGCCGGAGTTGACACATAGCCGCCGAAGCCGAGCACCACGTCAGCCTGTACCCGCCGCAGTAGTCGTACGGTTGCGGTCACAGCCTGAACCAACCGCGGTCCCACAAGCACGAGATCCTTCCCGACTCGGCGCGGCATCGGCACCGGTGGGATCAGCTCCAATTCCAGACCTGCTGCTGGGACGACGGTTGTCTCCAGACCGCGAGCGGTACCCAGCGCCGTTATGGCGAGTTCCGGGCTGAGCCGGCGCAACTCCAGTCCGGTTGCGATCAATGGAGACGTATGTCCGGCCGACCCGCCGCCGGCGAGTACTACCGAGCCCGACGCGGACCCGTTCATGAGCCGGTACGGCCTTGATTGGTCCGCGAGCCCACGACCGTGGTCATTCGGCGCCCAGGACGCATCGCCTTTTTCGCCAGCAGTTGGCGAGCCTCCGGTTCTCTACGGGCGCACGCCAGGAGCACGCCGACCGCCAACAGGTTGGCCACCAATGCCGACCCGCCGTAAGAGAGCAACGGCAGCGGCACGCCGGCAATAGGAAGTAGCCGGAGCACCACGGCCAAGTTGATCAATGCTTGCACCATGAACCACGTCGTAATACCGGCGGCGGCATAGCGTACGAAAAGATCATCGGCGCGCATGGCGATCCGGATGCCGGCATAGCCCAAGATCCCGATCATGGCCAGTACCACCAGGCTGCCAAACAACCCGAACTCCTCACCCAGCACAGCGAAGATGAAGTCGGTGTGCGCCTCGGGCAAGCTGCCCCACTTCTGGCGGCTCGCGCCAAGACCAACCCCCCACCAGCCTCCCGATGCGATCGCAAACATTCCGGCGTTGGCCTGGTGATTGGCTCCATCGGCGTCAAGGGTTGGATCGAGGAACGCGGCAAGGCGACGCATCCGTACCGATGAAGTAACGAAGATCCCGATGACACCGGCAACACCGGCCGATGCCAATGCGAGGAGCACCCGCAGCGGCGCCCCAACGATCCACAGAATGCCCGTCGCAATGAACGCCATGACGACTGCCGTACCAGCATCGCCCTGGAACAACACCAGCAAGACCAAGATTCCGCTCACCGGCAGAAAGGGCACGAGCAGGTGCTTTGGCTGATCAAGCAACCGATACTTGCGTGCCAGCACGTCGGCACCCCAAAGGATCATGGCCAGCTTGGCGAATTCGGCCGGCTGGATCGAGAAGAGTGAGGAGCCTAGATAGAGCCAGTTGCGATTGCCGTTCACCGAGATGCCGAGTGGTGTATAGGTCAAGATCAACAACACTGTTGCGATGCCTAGCCCGAACCAGCTCAGCAGCCGCAGTGTCGCTGGCGGCAGCTTCATGATCGTGAACGCGCCGAGCACCCCGACGCCGAGGAAGATCACCTGCCGCTTGACGTAGAAGTAGGAATCGCCGTGCGTCAGATAGGCGTTCACGCTAGAGGCTGAGAGCACCATCATGATGCCGACAATGAGTAGTAGTGCCACAGAGCCGAGTACTAGGTGATAGCTGGTCAACGGCCGGTCCAGCACCGAGCGGAGCCAGTGCAGCACCTCGAGCACTGACCGGGAACGCCGAGGCCGCAGAACTTGCGGCGAGCGAAGCGGAGTAGCACGGTGGCCGGACGCGGTCTGGCCCTGCGGGGTCAGGGTCGCCACTGACGTCTACTCCTTTGCGAGCGCGCGCACGGCCGCGGCGAAGGCATCTCCGCGTGCGGCGTAGTCGGTGAACATGTCCTTGCTGGCGCACCCCGGCGCGAGCAGAACTGCATCACCAGGTCTGGCCAGGGAAGCAGCCGCCGCAACGGCTTGTGCCATTGCTCTAGTGTCGACCGCCTCAATGATTTCTGTGGGGACTTCCGGCGCGTGTCGAGCCAAGGCTTCAGCGATGACGTCTCGGTCGGTCCCGAGCAACACGGCGCCGCGCAATCTCTGCCGATGAGTAGTGATCAACTCATCGAAGGTCGTGCCCTTGGCCTGGCCACCGGCGATCCACACCACTGATTCGAAGGCTCGCAGTGAGGCATCCGCAGCATGCGGGTTGGTGGCCTTGGAGTCGTCGACCCATGAGACTCCGGCGCGTTCCAGCACGGTCTGAATCTTGTGTGGACCTACCTTGACCGTCCGCAAACCATCCCGGACCGCCGTCGCAGGTACGCCGTAGGAACGAGCTAGGGCCGCGGCCGCCAAGGCGTTGGCGACATTGTGCGGTGCGGCCGGGCTGACGTCGTTGACCTTCGCAAGCTCGAGCGCTGAGTCGCGACGCTGCTCGATGAAGGCCCGATCAACCAACAGGTCGTCGACGACGCCGAGCATCGACAAACCTGGTGTTCCGAGCGTGAAACCGATCGCTCGGGCCCCCTCGACGACCTCGGCCTCTTCGACCATGTGCTCGGTGACTGGGTCAGCAACGTTGTAGACGCAGCTGGCCTGAACGCCCTGGTAAATCCTGGCCTTAGCGTCCCGATAGGCCACATACGAGCCATGCCATTCGAGGTGATCGGGCTGCACGTTGAGGACCGCAGCCGAGTGCAGAGCCAAGGAGTTGGACCAGTGCAGCTGATGGCTGGACAGCTCGACAGCTAGTACGTCGTAGGGTCGCGGGTCCAGAACGATCTCCATGATCGGACGGCCGATGTTGCCCACTGCCGCTGTGCGTAGGCCGGCCGCAGCCAGGATCGCCTCAAGCATCTGGGTCGTCGTCGTCTTGCCATTCGTACCGGTGATCCCCAGCCACGGCACGATCTTGTCGGGCCGACTCAGCCGCCAGGCCAGCTCGACTTCGCTCCAGATCGGAACCCCGCGCTCGGCAGCCTGGCGCAATAGCGGCGCTGTGGCGGGCCAGCCTGTGGTGATCACCAGGTCGGCATCATCGGGAAGCGTCGCGGTAGAACCCGGACCCAGGCGCACTGAGCCGCCGAGAACCTCCAACAACTTGCCCTTGTCGGAAGTCTTGTCGTCCAGCAGGTCGTCCAGAATCGTGACCCGCGCTCCGAACTCCAGTAATCCATCGGCAGCCGCAAAACCAGATACACCAATGCCAGCGACCACCACGTGGGCCTCTGGCCAGGGTGATCCGCGATCGGCCTCCGGCAGCCACGACGGGGTCATGTGCCTGCCACCCACTCGGCGTAGAAGATGCCGAGGCCGGCGGCGACGCACAGCCCGGCAATGATCCAAAAGCGCATCACAATAGTGACCGGGGCCCAGCCCAGCAGCTCGAAGTGATGGTGAATGGGCGACATCTTGAACAGTCGCCTGCCGCGGGTCAACTTGAAAAAACCGACCTGCAGGATCACCGACATTACTTCGATGACCAAAAGTCCACCCAAGATCACCAAGAGCAGCTCGGTGCGGGTCATGATCGCCATTCCGGCAAGCGCACCGCCAAGGGAGAGGGACCCCGTGTCGCCCATAAAGATCTTCGCCGGTTCGGCGTTCCACCACAAAAAGCCGAAGCAGGCGCCGGCCAGTGCCACCGCCACGACCGCCAGGTCGTACGGGTCCCGCACCTCATAGCATTTCGGCCCGGCCGACGCGGTGTAGGCGCACGACTGGTTGTACTGCCAGATGTTGACCAAGGTGTACGCGCCGAAGACCATCACGCAGGCACCGGCTGCCAGGCCGTCGAGCCCATCGGTGAGGTTGACGCCGTTGCTGGCGGCAGCGATCAGCAGCATCACCCAGATGATCACTAGCAGCAACGGCAGCTGAAGCCATTCGATGTCGCGCAAAAATGAGATGGCAGGCGAAGCCGGGGTCACGGCACGCTCGTCGGGGAATTGCAGTGACGCGACCGCGAACACAATGGCAACGATCGATTGGCCGGCGATCTTGGCCTTACTTCGTAAGCCCAGCGACCGCTGTTTGCTGATCTTGATGTAGTCGTCCAGGAATCCGACCACACCTAAGCCGGTAAACAGGAACAACACCAGCAATGCCGAGGCGGACGGAGCAGTGAAGGTGATCAAGTGGCTGCCGAAGTAGGCGAAGAGGACGGCGGCGATGACCACCAGGCCGCCCATTGTCGGAGTTCCACGCTTTACATGGTGGGACGTAGGACCGTCGTCACGGATCAGCTGTCCGTAACCCTTCCTGACCAGCACGAGAATGGCGAGCCGCGTGCCCAGCAGAGTGCCGAGTAGCGCGAGGCCGCCGGCGAAGACGATGGTCTTCACCCGGGATCCTCGTCTCGGCCTAGGTCGACGGAAGTCAGGATGTCGTCGGCCACGGTGTCCAAGGCTAAGCCACGAGATGCTTTGACCAAGACGACGTCGCCCGGTCTAAGTCCCGCTGTAACCAGCGCAACCGCGTCCGTTTTGTCAGCTACCGCCACCGCCTGCGCGGCAGGAAAGCCCGCAGCCACGGCTGCGCTGGTCATCTGCGGTCCATGTTCACCAACCGCGACCAAATGATCGACGCCGAGCTCCGCGGCCAACCGGCCGATTCCAGCGTGCTCGTCCGCTGCGAGATCACCGAGCTCGAGCATGTCTCCTAGCACCGCCCAGGTGCTCCGGCCGGTACGCGCCAGCTCAGCCAGCGTTGTCAGGGCAGCACGCATGGAGTCGGGATTGGCGTTGTATGAATCGTTGATCACCGTGACGCCATCGGGGCGGTCATGTAATTCCATCCGCCAGGGCGATCGCTGGGCTGCATGACCTAGCGCAATCGCAATCTGGTCCAGCTCGAGTCCGAGCGCGAGCGCGGCCGCAGCCGCAGCGACTGCGTTCGCAACCTGATGTCGCCCGGTTAGCTGAAGCCGAACTGGCGCGCGATGCTCCGGGCCACCAGCAGCACGGCGCTCATGGAGGGTAAAGGAGTATCGCCCGTACCTGTCACTTGCCAGCCCGGAGGTCCACACTCCATGGTCGAAGGACTGGATGGTCGACCATGGCAGCACCTGAGCGGGAGTACGCCGACGCATGGCCCAGACAAGTGGATCGTCGATGTTCAGCACCGCCCAGCCATCGGCTGGCAGGGCTTCCACTAGCTCACCCTTGGCCTGGGCAATTGCCGCTTGCCCGCCAAACTCCCCCACATGCGCCTGACCGACGTTGAGCACGACCCCGACCCGCGGCGGTGCGATGTCGCAGAGGTAGGCGATATGGCCGATGCCCCGCGCGCCCATCTCGACAACGAGGAATTGGGTCTCCGGGCCAATACGGCCAACGGTCATTGGCACGCCTAGCTCGTTGTTGAGATTGCCGGCCGCAGCCACGGTGGGAGCCGCCTGCTCAAGCACCTGCGCCAGCAGATCCTTGGTCGAGGTCTTGCCGACCGAGCCGGTAATGCCCACCACCTGAAGTCCCTCTGAACCTGACTTGTCGACCAGATAGCGTGACAGCCGGCCAAGAGCGACAAGCGGATCAGCTACTACTAGGCATCGGGCACCGGCTACCGGATGTCTGGTAAGCGATGCCGCCGCACCCGCCGCGGCGGCCGCCGCAACGTAGTCATGACCGTCGACATGCTCGCCACGTAGTGCCACGAACAGGGCGCCAGGAATCACTGATCGGGAGTCGGCCGTCAGTGCGGTGATCACCGCAGTCCCGTCCTCCGGACCAGATAGTCGGGTACCCAGCACCATGGCGATCTCATCGACCGTCACAGGGATCACGGCGGCGCGCCCTCCTGACCCCGCCCGATCTGCCCCGATCTGCTCGATAGAGCGGAGTCCGGATGCAGCACGGCCCACTCCTCGGCTGCAACCACCGGATCGCTGAACGGAAGGACCGTACCGGCTACCTCCTGACCGAGCTCGTGACCCTTGCCAAGGATCGCGACCACGTCACCAGGCCTGGCAAGCTGCAGCGCGAGGCGGATTGCCGAACGCCGATCACCGCCATCGATTACCTCGGTCTGCAGGTCCGCTCCACGAACCGCACCCCGGGCCCCGTTGATCAGCTGGGACCGGATCGCGCGTGGATCTTCGGATCGGGGATTGTCATCGGTTGCAATCACTACGTCGGCGTTGTGAGCTGCCGACTCCCCCATCGGCTCCCGTTTCTGAGGATCTCGGTCTCCGCCGCAACCGAGTACGACGATGCGACGACGGGATCGTCTGGGCTGTGTTGGTATCGGGGGGGGCGGCCCCCCCCCCCCCCCCCGAGGCTGCAACGCCTGCAAGGCGGCGGCGATCGCCTGTGGCGTATGTGCGAAATCCACGTAGACCAGTGGCGCTCCCTCACCCAGCTCGACCCGCTGCATCCGACCTGCAACCTCAGCCTGGGCTAGACCGATGGCGGCACGGTCCAGGTCGCCCTCGATCGCATCGACCATTGCCAGCGCCGTCAGCGCGTTGCGAATGTTGAACTCGCCAGGGAGATTGAGACTGAAATCGAGAATCCGACCTCGTACGTCGGCCCGAACGGCAGTTCGGCCATCCGGTTGAACTCGGTACCCGAGTGCTCGACATGCCGCCTTGCCGTCGAGACTTACGGTGGTAAGGCCGATTCCGGAGCGCCGGCCGATCCGCTGCACCAGCTCGCGGCCCCGGGGATCGTCAACATTGATCACCGCGTGTTTGGTCCGCTCTGGGCTGAAGAGCGAAGCCTTGGCTTCGAAGTAGGACTCGACGTTTGCGTGGAAATCCAGATGATCTCGGCCGAGGTTGGTGAAGGCCGCGACGTCAAAGGTGATCGCCTCGGTGCGGCCGAGCACCAGCGCATGGGAGGAAACCTCCATGACAACGGTCTCAGCACCCTCCTCGACCAGGAAGGCCAGCAGCGCCTGTAGGTCTGTCGACTCCGGCGTCGTCACAGTTGTCGGGACGCAGTCCAATGGCTCGCCGTTCAGCCAGAAGCCAACAGTGCCGACCAAGCCGGTGTTCACGCTGTCAGCACGGAGCGCGGCCTCCAACAAGAATGTCGTGGTGGTCTTGCCATTGGTGCCGGTGACGGCGCACATTGTGAGCGCATCGGCCGGCCGGCCGTAAATCGTGGCGGCGACGGCTGCCATGGCCTGACGAGGATGATCGACAACGACCACTGGAAGAGAGAGCCCTTGAGCGATCTGCCCCCCAGCGGAATCGGTCAGAACGGCGACGGCTCCCGCCTCGGCTGCCTGCCGAGCAAACTCCGCACCGTGATGATGAGCGCCGGACAATGCGACATAGAGGTCGCCGGGGCGTACCAGCCGGGAATCCATGGTGATGCCACTGACGACCGAGCCGCCAACCGTGGCACGATCCCCGAGCAGCTCCGTCAAACCGATCTGGTGTCTGGTGCGCGGCCGAATCACGCCCCCCCGTAGAGCAGAAGACACGCTGGTGACGTTATCGATTCCTCGGTCCCTCTGGACCAATACCCTCCACCTTTAGTTACTTGCTTCGCCCGGTATTTGATTGCTCACTGCCGCTCGCTGTGTTTGATCGCTCGCTACGGACTACCACTCGGTCGGCAGTGGCTTGTGCGGCTTGGCATCCGGAGCGACGGAGTAGCGCGGCAGCGCGAAATTCATGATGTCCTGGTACGCCGGTGCTGCTGTGATGGTTCCGGTATCGCCTACCCTCGGGTTGCTGATCACGACATAGGTCAGGATCTGCGGATCGTCGAGGGGCGCAAAGCCCACGAATGATGTTACGTAACCGCGGTAACAGCCGCAGCTGGTATCCGCGCGCTGAGCGGTGCCGGTTTTTCCGCCACTGGTGTATCGATCGAGCTTCAGGTTCCGCTGACCGTTCGCACTGTCGATGACAGCCCCCATGAGGTCGCGTACTTCGGCCGAACTCTTCTCCGATATCACCCGCCGCGGCGGCGTACGCGGCATTGCCACTTCCTGGCCCTCGCCGTCGATCGCCTTCTTGATCACTGTCGGTGGGTTGTAGACCCCACCGTTCACGATGCCGGCGACGGCCGAGGCCTCCTGAATCCCAGTTACTGCAATTGCCTGGCCGAAAGCGACCCGATCCCGCTGGCCGTCCGCCATGTCCGCCTTCGGGAGGATGCCGGCAGACTCGCCAGGCAGCTCGATGCTTGTGGTCCGACCGAGACCAAAGCTGACCAGATAGTCGTGCAGCGTCTTCTTGTCGAGTTGGCGGGCCAGCAGTGTTGTCCCGATGTTCGATGACATAGCGATGACGCCGCGCATGTTGTAGTGCAGCACGCCGTGAGAGAAGAAATCTTTGATTGACCTGCCACCGGAGCTGATGCGGCTCGGGATAACGACACGAGTACTCGGATTCGCAATGCCAGAGTCGATCAAGGCCGCCGAGGTCAAGACCTTCTGTACGCTTCCAGGCTCATACGGAGCTGAGACTGCGCGGTTGCCCCGGTCCTCGGCATTGGCGGCCTGCGGACTCGAGGAGTCGTAGGTCGGGGAATTGGCCAGCGCGATCACTTGACCTGTCTTTACGTCTAAGACGATGGCGAAGCCGGAATCGGCATGGGTCTTGGCAACCTGATCCGCGAGTCTTCGTTCGGTGACCCACTGCACCTCCGAGTCGAGCGTGAGCTGATAGCTAAGCCCGTTACGCGCCGGTGTGATCGAACTCCGGCCGAGTGGAATCTTGCTGCCATTCGGGGCGCTCTCATAGGTTTCCTTGCCTTCCACGCCGGCCAGCTGGGCGTTCAACGTGCGCTCCAGCCCGGCAAGGCCCTTGCCATCGGCTCCAACGAAACCCACCACCGAGGCACCAATCGAGCCATTGGGATAGGTCCGGATGGGATCGCTCTCGCGAAAAATTCCGTGCAGGTGGCGGCTCGACAGGTCGGCGGCCAGCGCGCTGTAGGTCAGGGCTGGCACCTTCTTCTTAATATAGACAAAGCGAGTGCCGGGCTTGGTCAGCAGCGGCATCAGCTCAGTCTCCGACATGGCAAGGTGGCCGGAAAGCACACCGGCAATCTGTGCCGCGTCGGGCGCCGTGAGCGTTGGATCAGCTGTTACCGCGACGGCCGGCTGCGTTGCGGCAAGGACCAGACCATTGCGATCAGTGATCTGGCCGCGCGCCGGGAGCAACGGCAGTGTCCGAGTCAACGCGTCGAGTGTGTAGGAAGAGGAGTCGAAACCCTGGAGCTGCAGCAGCCGCCCGGCACACAGCGACAGGGCCATGGCAACCACGATCAACAGTGCATGCAGCCGGCGATGCGCCGGGGCGAGCGGCAAGCGAAGCGGAGGCTTGCGCCGAGTAGGCCGGATCTGGGGTTGCTGAACTCTGGGTTTGGGCTCTGCTGATTCCGGGGCAGACGACCTCCTCGCGCCCCCCCGGAACTTTGGGGCCGCCGTGCGGTCACGAAGGATCCGCACCCCACGTGCATGCAGGTGCATGCTCGCTGAGCTTGTCGAAGCGCGCCCTTCGACAGGCGCGGTCCTGAGCTTGTCGAAGGGCTCCGGGCGCATAGAGCGTCGTTCAGCGTTGCGGCTGAGGCGCTGGCTGCGAGGAACTTCTGAGCGCAGCGGACGGCGCGCATCGTGATGATGCTGCTCGTCCATCAGCGCCGTCCCCCGGCCGCCGCGCCTTTCTTGGTTGTGGTTCCGGCCGTTCGGTTGGCCTTCTTCTGCTCTGCCTTGGTCTGAGCAGCCTCTCGCTTGGCTGCCTTGGCCGCCGCTTTGGCCTCGGCACGAGCCCGCTTGGCCGCCTGCTCAGCCACCAGCTGGGCAGGCGTCTTGACGATCAGGGCGGGTACTTCTTGACCTCCAACGGGAGTTGGCTCGCCCAAAACCTTGCCGCCGGGAAGCACCAAGAAGGCTGGATAGGGGTTCGGCCGCATCCCAAGGGCCGAAGCCCGTCGCGCGAGTTCTTGCGGAGCCGCCAGCGCATCCAGCTGATCTTCCAGATCAGCCTGCGCGTACGCGAGCTCGGTCGCCTGACGATTGAGGGTGCGCGACTCGAAGGCCTGGCTCTGCAGCGTGGTATTGAGCATCAACAATCCCGCCATGCCAATGCCGAAGATCCCAATCAGCACCAGAAGGAAGGGAAATCGAGCCAACCGGGCGGCTGGTTCCTGCACTGCACGAAGGGGCCGACGGTTCGCAGCGCCCTCGTCACGGCGGCCCGTTAATGGAGCCCAGAGCGCACTCAACCTGCCACCGCCATCTCCGCAATACGTTCAGCTGCACGAAGCCGCGCCGAGGCGGCGCGGGAGTTGCGAGCGATCTCGGCTGCAGTTGGCCGCATCGCTCCACGCGTCAGCAATCGCAGCTGCGGCTGGAGCTCAGCCGGCACAACGGGCATGTCGCGCGGCGCGCGATCCCGAGCGGCGACACCCAAGACTTGCTTGACCAACCGATCCTCTAGCGAGTGGTACGCCAACACGGCTATCCGGCCGTGCAGCGCCAGCGCTGCGATCGCGTGGGGCAATACCGATTCCAGCGCTGCCAGCTCGCGATTGACCTCAATCCTTAGCGCCTGAAAGGTCCGCTTGGCCGGATGACCGCCCGTCTTACGCGAGGCCGCTGGGACTGTGTCATACAGCAGCCGGACCAACCGTTCTGAGGTAGTAAAGGGCTCCCGCTTCCGCTCGGTGACGATCCGCCGAGCAATCCGATCGGCAAACCGCTCTTCGCCGTACGTCCGCAGGATCCGAGCTAGCTCCGCCTGGGAGTAGGTGTTGAGAACCTCCGCCGCGGTCAGTTCCTGGCGTCCCATCCGCATATCCAACGGCGCATTTTGGGCGTACGCGAAGCCGCGTTCCGGATCATCGATCTGAAGTGAGGAGACCCCGAGGTCGAGCAGAATCCCTTGGACTTTCGGCCGCCGTAGCCTGGCGAGCACCTGGGGCAGCTCGTCGAAGACGGCCTCGACGAGGGTAATCCGGTCGGCGAACTCGGCGAGCCGCTTGGCGGCCAGTGCCAGGGCGCGCCGGTCACGGTCCAGCCCGATCAGCTGGGCTTGCGGGCAGGCAGTCAGTAGCGCATGGGCGTGGCCGCCAAGGCCGAGCGTGCAGTCGACGAGAACGCAGTCGGTGTCGCCGGACGGCTCAGTCAGCGGTGCGTCGAGCGCAGGCGCCAGCAGCCCAACGATCTCCGTCAGCATGACGGGTACGTGCAACTCCTGCTGAGCACCCATCCGACATCTCGACCCTTCATCCGTACTGACTCCCTTTCCGACTTGTCAGCGTCTCAAGGGGCTATAGCACTTTGAGACTGACAAGTCGGAAGAGAGTTTGCGGCCGTGGCTCGTGTAGAGGGGTTTCAACCCGAGATCCGCGGGGAGTCCTACCTGGCACCGGGGAAGTTGTGTCAGGGAGTCGAACCTGCGGGTTGAAGCCTCACTACACGAGCCGTTTTGCTGCCTGCCTTTTGTGCTCCTCAGCCTCCGGGGAAGAGGGTTTGATTCAGTTCGGCAAATGCCGGTTCCTTCTCAGCGGAGTACAGCTCCCATGCGGCTGGGTTCCAGACCTCCACGCGATCGATCGCCCCGACCACAACGCAGTCCTTGTCGAGCCCCGCGTATGACCTCAGATCCGGCGGGATCGTGATCCGGCCCTGCTTGTCTGGGGTCTCGTTCGAGGCTCCCGAGGCGAGTATCCGCTGGTAGTCCCGAACGCCTTGCTGGCTGGAGGAGGCGCTCCTCACGGTTTTGGTCATTTCGACGAACACACTGATCGGCCAGACCGCCAAGCAATGCTCCTGGAATTTCGCGATCACGAGGCCGTCAGCAAGTTCGTCGCGGAACTTCGCCGGAAGGATCAGGCGGCCTTTGTCGTCGAGTTTCGGAGTGTGAGTGCCGAGGAACACCGACCACTCTCCTCACTCCACTTCTCGCCCGCCCTTGCCATCCATTGGGCTCCACTTTGCGCCACTATAAACCACTTCTCCCCACATCGCACGTCATATTCGCCTGCTTCTTTTGTTTCGGCGTGTTGGCGCCCGTGGATCGCCCAGAGGGACAGAGTGCCGAGGCGCGCGGAGACCACGTAGGGTTTGGTCATGTCCCTGGGCTATGAGAAGGCGGCCGACATCGGGCGACATCCTGAATCGGCGTACTCTCTCGGCGACGTCGTCCAGGTCATGGGACAGGTCAGGCACGCCATGGAAAGCGTGATCGAGGGCAAACGGAGCTCCATCGATCTTGCGTTGGTCGTGCTGCTGGCCGAAGGTCACCTCTTGGTCGAGGATGTGCCCGGGGTGGGCAAAACCATGCTCGCCAAGGCCTTGGGCCGCTCGATCGCCTGTTCGGTACGCCGGGTGCAATTCACGCCTGACCTGCTGCCATCGGACATCACCGGCGTCTCGGTGTTCAACCAAGAGACCCGCGACTTCGAGTTCAAGCCGGGCGGCATCTTTGCCAACATCGTTGTTGGTGACGAGATCAACCGTGCCTCACCAAAGACGCAGTCGGCCCTCCTGGAATCGATGGAAGAACGCCAAGTGAGCGTCGACGGTACGACCTATCTCTTGGAGCCACCCTTCATGGTGGTGGCAACCCAGAACCCGATCGAGATGGAGGGCACCTATCCGCTGCCCGAAGCGCAGCGAGACCGGTTCATGGCGCGCATCCAGATGGGCTATCCGACCCCCAACTCCGAACTCGACATGCTGGAATCTCACGGCTCGTCAGATCCGCTCGCCGCGCTGCAGCCAGTGACCGATGGCGCCACCATCCGGGGATTGATCGAGGCGGTCAAGCGGGTCTACGTAAGCCCTGCTGTGAAGCACTACATCGTTCAAGTAGTCAATGCCACGCGTAACTCCCGGGATCTCCGGCTTGGTGCCTCACCACGGGCGACGCTGCAACTACTCCGGGCGAGTCGGGCTTTCGCGGCATTGTCCGGCCGCGACTACGTCACCCCGGACGATGTGGCGGCTCTCGGCGTGTCAGTGTTGGCGCATCGGGTGTTGCCGTCGACAGATGCCCAGCTCGCGCGCCGTACGGTGAACGATGTCATTGCCCAAGCAATTCAATCTGTTCACATTCCTGACCGGAGATAGCAAATCGTGACGCGTCCGTGGCGGCTGCTCACCCATCGTGGACGGTTCTTCGTGCTGATCGGCCTCGTCGTAGTGCTGGTGGCGATGGCAGCCGGCCAGCGCGATGTCATGCGACTGGGTCTGCTGTTGGTGTCCTTGCCCGTCATCGCCGCCGTTCTGGTTTCCCGGGCCCGGCTCCGGATGTCGTGCGAGCGCTACATTGAGCCCGCGCAGGTCCCTTTAGGCTCACCGATGAAGGGCCAGATCATCCTCGGCCAAGATGGCAGGCTTCCGGCGGGGATCCTGCTGCTGGAGGATTCGGTTCCGCGAGAGCTGGGGAACCGACCGCGATTCCTGGTGGATCGGGCAGATGTGCGGTGGCGACGAGTAGTCGAGTATCCGCTGCTGGGACGGGTGCGCGGCCGTTTCTCCACCGGCCCGCTGACCGTACGAACAGTTGATCCCTTCGGCCTAGTCCAGCTTGATCGGCAATTCGTCGCCACCAGTGAAGTGATGGTGACCCCGCGGATAGTCCCGCTACCGACAATCCGAACCATTGGCGGCGGCGGCAGTACCGGCGAGAGTCGACCGCATCGGGTGGGCGTCGTGGGTCAGGACGACGCGCTGGTACGCGAATACCGGCAGGGTGATGATGTACGCCGGATTCACTGGCGCTCCACTGCCCGTTGGGGCGACCTCATGGTGCGGCGCGAGGAGCAGGCATGGGATCCCAGCGCCAGTATCGTGCTGGATTCCCGAGGGAGCGCTCACGCCGGCCGCGGTATGCAGAACTCTCTGGAATGGGCAATTTCCGCGGCGGCGTCGATCGGCATCCACTTCCTCGACGACGGCTTTGCTATCGAAATCTACGAAGCCGACGGACCGTTGCACATCAGCGGGGCGATGGGGCAGCACAGCTCGGTGTCACAGGAACTCGTGATCAGCCGGCTCACCGACCTAAGGCCGCGGGCAACGACGATGATTCACTACGCCGTGGAATCGGCCACCGTGGACCGGCCAGGACAGCTGGCCATTGCGATCATGGGCCGGATGACGGCACGTGATGCGCACTCACTGCTCCGGGTACGACGCAATCGGGCGCAAGGCCTGGCCATGCTGCTGGATGTCGACACCTTTGCTGACGAGCCGGCGAACCAACAGCAACGGGCACAGCACGAGCTCGCGGGCCAAATCCTGCGTGACAACCAGTGGCGGGTCATCGATGTACCGCGCGGCATGGGCGTTGCCGACGCGTGGTCGGCCCTCGAGCAGCTCAACACGGCGGCCTGATATGCGCGCCTCCGACCGAAGCATCATCGCCGTCACCATCTCGGTCATGTTGGCCTGCCTTACGGTGACCCCGCTGACTCAGGATGCCAGCTTCGTCCTCTTCAGCTGGGTGTTGATCATGGCGATTGGCTCCGCGACTTTGGGCCTGCGGCGCAGTGGGCTGGCCAATAGTATGGTGCTCACCGCTCAGCTTGTGATCTTGCTGCTTTACTCCCTCGGCCTGGGCCTGACTCTCAGCAGCCCGACAAGCGACATCAGCACCCCATGGTTCGAGCATTATCCGTCACTCTGGGCGGCCGGCATCGAACACATGCGCACCCAGGCTTCTCCTATGGAGGCCGACAATGGAGTGAAGCTGATTTTTGTGACGGTGATCGGCATGATCATGATCCTGACCGATTTGCTCGTCTCGGGAGTGGGTCGGCCGGCTTGGGCCATCGCACCGCCGGCCACGTTGTTTCTCGTGCCAGCCCTCGGCTTAGGCACCGACACCGGAGTGATCAGCTTCTGCTACATCGCCGTCGGCTATCTGGCGATCTTGATCGCCGAGGGCTTGAACTCAACGGCACGATGGACACGCGGGCTATCCCGGGACTCCGCTGAGGGTTTCGGCGGCGCAACGCCTGTGGTCTGGCGCGCCGCCGGCTATCTTGCTGTCCCAGCCATTATCGGAACCATTGTGCTTGGTTTCGCCTTGCCAACCTTGTATCTGCCCGGCATCGGTTTCGGTAACGGTCCTGGCGGCAACGGTCCGCTCCAACTGACCGATCCGACGCTGGATTTGCGCCGCAATCTCAACCAGCCGGAGGATCGCGACGTCATCGAATATCAGACCACCGCCCCGGACGGTGTCTACCTCCGATTGGCATCGCTGCCGCAACTGAGCGCAAACGGCTGGACCAATGTCCAAATCCGGCTGAACCCCGGAGAGACCCTGCCAGCCATCCCGGGACTGAGCAGTGAGCCGAACGCCAAGCGCCGGACCACGATCAAGGTGTTGGACTTCGCATCTCAATACCTGCCACTGCCCTATGCGCCGCGAAGCTTCGACGCAGCTGGAGACTGGCGGTTTGATGCCAACTCGTTGATCGTGGTGAACGCACGTGAGCGTGCGCAAGATCTTCGTCGGCTGACCTACACCGTCGAAAGTGTTGACGTGAAGCCC
>Ga0307314_10000061_pt1 | contig 25794 bp, 19 predicted proteins | sample ER_DNA_204_FD_194493 | JGI IMG/M metagenome (GOLD analysis project Ga0307314, IMG submission 194493) | Bulk soil microbial communities from the East River watershed near Crested Butte, Colorado, United States - ER_DNA_204 | ecosystem: Environmental > Terrestrial > Soil > Floodplain | place...
AACGTTGGTCGCGCGCCGTTCTCATCGGTCTGGGCAAAGAGCCGGTTTGCGACGCCCATGACGCGATCCTCAAGGCCCCGCTCGCTGCGAAACTGAAGGTTGGTTGCTGCATAACCCGGGTGCGCCGCTAGAGCACGGACCCGCGAGTCGGCAGCGGCCAGTCGCCGCTGCAGTTCGAGAGTGAACAGCAAGTTGGCCAGTTTCGATTGCTGGTAGGCGGCCCAGCGCTGGTAGGTCCGGCGTGTCCAGTTGAGGTCGTCCAAGGAGATCGAACCGCCGCGGTGAGCGCCCGATGCGACGGTCACGACCCGATCGGTCACGTGTGGAAGCAGCAGATTGGTCAGCGCGAAGTGGCCGAGGTGGTTCGTGCCGATCTGCAGCTCGAAGCCGTCGGCCGTACGCTTCTCCGGCGTTCTCATCACTCCGGCATTGTTGATCAATACGTCGATGTCGCCCTGCCAGGCGTCGGCGAATGCGCGCACCGACGCCAGATCGGCAAGATCAAGACGGCGAACCTCGCAGTCGCCTTCGATGGACCTCGCAGCCGTCTCGCCTCTAACCGGATCGCGTACGGCGAGCACGACATGAGCGTCGGCAGCCGCGAGTGCCCGTGCGGTGGGCAGTCCGATGCCGCTATTGGCGCCGGTGACGATAAAGATGCGTCCCTTTTGAGACGGCAGATCGGCGGCGGTCCATCCAGTCGAAGTCATGATCTTGGACTCTAGATGCTGCGGGCAAGCCTGTCATAGTCAGATGACGAGGCGTGGTTGCGGACGACATGAACCGCGTGGGCTGTTGTCGTCAGCGACCATTGCCGGGGAGCGAGAAATTTAGTAAGCCTATGGATCCGGCAGTTCAAAGCCTTCGACGGTGTTGAGGGGCAGACAGAGCACCGAGGTCCGTACGTCAGCGGGCCAGTCCTCTGCAAACGCGGCTTGATCGATCAACGGGCGTTCGCCGCTGTCGGCTAAGGCGGCAGTGCCGGTCACGATGACCGTCTCGCGTTGGGCGGGCGGCGTTCCGCCATCGACGTCGAGGCTCACCTCAGCACCGGGCGCATAGTGCACGATGTCGTTGTAGTCCGGCAGCCGAACCAGGATCTGATCACCGGCAACCGCGTAGGAGACCACGACCGATCGATGACCGCGGCCGGATTGGTATCCCAGCCGGCCCTCGTGATGGCTGCAAATCCAAGCCTTGCATTCATGTGGCGACAGCTTGCGCAGCCGTTCGCCTGGAGACACGCGACCTCCGTATGTTGGCATGATCGACCCCTCAAGTTCCGCCCACCCTCAGATCGATTGTGCGCTTGTCGTGATTGATCTGGTAGGGGTTGGCAGCCACCAAAAATATTCAGGCATTAAGTCGCCAGAACGCGCAACGTTGAGGATTCGAAAGCCACCCCATTGCCCCTTGTCGCAGCGTTCTCGAGGAGTATGATCTGCTCCAAGGTAGTCGGAAATTTGACTGCTCTACTTAGTGCTGCGCCCGGGCCTTGACTTTGGGCGTATCAGCGTCTACATTGGGGGTTTGCCCTCGTCATCTGCCGACCCGTTTCACTTTGACACGGGTCGTTCAGCATGCGTAGAAGCACTTCGCTCCTCAACTGCGAGCCCTCGGAAGGACACAGGAGTTGGCCTCCTCGCGTACAGCATCGAAATCAAAAGTTGTATCCCCTACCGGCCGTATCTCGTTCGCGAAGATCGCCGAACCCATGGAAGTTCCATATCTGCTCGACCTGCAGATTGATTCGTTTGATTGGCTCGTCGGCAACGACGCCTGGCGCGAGCGCGTCGACACTGCGTTGGAGCAAGGCCGCACCGACATCAACACCAAGTCGGGACTCGAGGAGATCTTTGAGGAGATCTCTCCCATCGAGGACTTCTCCGGCACCATGTCGCTGTCGTTCCGGGATCACCGGTTCGAGCCGCCGAAGAACACCGTTGATGAGTGCAAGGAGCGCGACGTCACCTACGCCGCGCCGCTCTTCGTCACGGCCGAGTTCATGAACAACGAGACTGGCGAGATCAAGAGCCAGACGGTCTTCATGGGCGATTTCCCGTTGATGACCGACAAGGGCACGTTCGTGATCAACGGCACCGAGCGGGTCGTCGTGTCCCAGTTGGTCCGCTCGCCCGGCGTCTACTTCGAGCAGACCACGGACAAGACCTCGGATAAGGACATCTTCACCTGCAAGATGATCCCGTCACGCGGCGCGTGGCTCGAGTTCGAAATCGACAAGCGGGACATGGTCGGGGTTCGTTTGGACCGCAAGCGCAAGCAGAACGTCACCGTGTTGCTGAAGGCCCTCGGCTGGACCGACGCACAAATCCTCGAGCAGTTTGGCGAATACGAGTCGATGCGACTCACCCTGGAGAAGGATCACACCACCACCCAGGACGAGGCGCTGCTGGACATCTACCGCAAGCTGCGCCCCGGCGAGCCGCCGACGCGCGAGGCCGCCCAGGCGCTGCTGGAGAACTACTACTTCAACCCAAAGCGCTACGACCTGGCCAAGGTTGGTCGCTACAAGATCAACAAGAAGCTTGGTCTTGAGCTGCCGTTCGATCGCCAGGTGCTGACCATCGAAGACATCGTGGCGGCGATCCGCTTCGTTGTGGCCTTGCATGAGGGCACCGAGACGCTCGAATCGCCACGCGGTGAGTTGCTCGTCGAAGAGGACGACATCGATCACTTCGGCAATCGGCGGCTGCGTACGGTGGGTGAGCTCATCCAAAACCAGCTGCGTACCGGATTGGGCCGCATGGAGCGGGTGGTTCGGGACCGAATGACGACTCAGGACGTCGAGGCGATCACCCCGCAAACCTTGATCAACATCCGGCCGGTCGTTGCGGCACTGAAGGAATTCTTCGGTACCTCGCAGCTGTCCCAGTTCATGGATCAGACCAATCCCATTGCGGGTTTGACGCATAAGCGGCGCCTCTCGGCGCTCGGCCCGGGCGGCCTGTCGCGGGATCGCGCCGGCATGGAGGTCCGCGACGTACACCCGTCCCACTACGGCCGGATGTGTCCGATCGAGACCCCAGAAGGTCCGAACATCGGCTTGATCGGCTCGCTGGCATCTTTTGCTCGGGTAAACGCCTTCGGGTTCGTCGAGACCCCCTACCGCAAGGTGCAGAAGGGTCACGTCACTGATCAGATCGACTACCTGACTGCCGACGAGGAGGACCGGTACGTCACGGCGCAGGCCAATGCCAAGCTCGATGACAAGGGTCGCTTCACCGAGGACCGCGTGCTGGTGCGCAAGCGCCACGGCGACGTCGACACCGTGCCGGGCAATGAAGTGCACTACATGGACGTGTCACCTCGGCAGATGGTCTCGGTCGCGACTGCGATGATCCCCTTCCTCGAGCATGATGACGCGTCCCGCGCGTTGATGGGATCGAACATGCAGCGCCAGGCGGTGCCGCTGATTCGCTCAGAGGCGCCATTCGTGGGCACCGGTATGGAGTACCGCGGGGCGGTGGATGCGGGTGACGTCACGGTCGCGACGGCGGCTGGCGTGGTGACCGCGGTCAGCGCTGATCTGATCGACGTCGCGCAGGACGATGACACGTTCAAGACCTATCGGCTGAGCAAATTCCGTCGTTCGAACCAAGGCACCTGCATCAATCAGCGCCCGCTGGTGGCGGTGGGGCAGCGGATCGAGAGGGGTACGCCGCTGGCGGATGGGCCCTGCACCGATCAAGCCGAGATGGCGTTGGGTCGTAATCTGCTCGTCGCGTTCATGCCTTGGGAGGGTCACAACTACGAGGACGCAATCATCCTGAGCCAGCGGCTCGTGCAGGATGACGTGCTCACCTCGATCCACATCGAGGAGCACGAGGTCGACGCTCGGGACACCAAGCTGGGCGCGGAGGAGATCACCCGCGACATCCCGAATGTCAGTGAGGAAATGCTTGCTGATCTTGACGACCGGGGCATCATCCGGATCGGCGCCGAGGTATCGACCGGCGACATCCTGGTTGGCAAGGTGACGCCGAAGGGCGAGACCGAGTTGACCCCGGAAGAGCGGCTGCTGCGCGCGATCTTCGGTGAGAAGGCGCGTGAGGTTCGCGACACCTCGCTCAAGGTGCCGCACGGTGAGTCGGGCACTGTCATCGGCGTCCGGGTCTTCGATCGGGATGCAGACGACGAGCTGCCGCCTGGCGTCAACCAGCTGGTGCGGGTCTACGTGGCGCAGAAGCGCAAGATCCAGGACGGTGACAAGCTCGCCGGCCGGCATGGCAACAAGGGCGTCATCTCCAAGATCTTGCCGATCGAGGACATGCCGTTCATGGAGGACGGAACGCCGGTCGACATCGTGCTGAACCCACTGGGTGTGCCGAGCCGGATGAACGTCGGCCAGGTCCTGGAGACTCATCTCGGCTGGGTTGCCAAGCAGGGTTGGGACCTCGACGGTGTCAAGGCTGCCTGGTCAGACCGGCTGAGCAGCGTAGGCCTCGGTCATGTGGAGGGTCCAGCCCATCTGGCAACTCCGGTCTTTGACGGTGCGACTGAGCAGGAGATCACCGGGCTGCTCGGACAGACCTTGCCAACCCGGGACGGTCACCGGCTGGTGACTGCGGATGGCAAAGCTCACCTCTTCGACGGTCGATCGGGCGAGCCGTTTCCGGAGCCCGTTGGTGTTGGCTACATCTACATGCTGAAGCTGCACCACTTGGTGGACGACAAGATCCACGCCCGCTCGACCGGCCCGTACTCGATGATCACTCAGCAGCCGCTGGGTGGTAAGGCGCAGTTCGGCGGACAGCGGTTCGGTGAGATGGAGGTCTGGGCGCTTGAGGCGTACGGCGCAGCCTGGGCTCTCCAGGAGTTGCTCACCATCAAGTCGGACGACGTGCCGGGCCGCGTGAAGGTCTACGAGGCAATTGTCAAAGGCGAGAACATCCCCGAACCCGGCATCCCTGAGTCGTTCAAGGTGTTGGTCAAGGAAATGAAGTCGCTGTGCCTCAACGTCGAGGTGCTGTCCAGCGACGGTACGGAGGTGGAGTTGCGAGATTCCGAGGACGACTACCGGTCGTCTGAGGATTTCGGCATCGACCTGTCCCGTCGCCCCGGTGACTCCCTCGGCGGAGTCGAAGAAGTCTGAGTGCCTTGCCTGAAGGCGAGGGTTCAGTCAATCGACAACTTGAGATATCGCGTTAGTTGAGAGAAGAGAGAAAAGCAAAGAATGCTCGACGTGAACTTCTTCGACGAGATCCGCATCGGCCTGGCTACTGCCGACGAGATTCGAAAGTGGTCGCACGGTGAGGTGAAGAAGCCGGAGACCATCAACTACCGGACGCTGAAGCCGGAGCGCGATGGTCTGTTCTGCGAGAAGATCTTCGGTCCCACGCGGGACTGGGAGTGCTACTGCGGCAAGTACAAGCGAGTGCGCTTCAAGGGCATCATCTGCGAGCGATGCGGGGTCGAGGTCACTCGTTCCAAGGTCCGCCGTGAGCGGATGGGCCACATTGAGCTCGCCGCTCCGGTCACCCACATTTGGTACTTCAAGGGCGTTCCTTCCCGGCTGGGTTACCTGCTGGACATCGCCCCGAAGGACCTGGAAAAAGTCATCTACTTCGCGGCGTACATGATCACGGCCGTTGACGAGGAAGCCCGCCACCGGGATCTGCCCTCGCTCGAAGCCAAGATCGATGTCGAGCGTAAGCAGCTCGAGGGCCGTCGGGACTCCGACATCGAGAACCGGATGAGGAAGCTCGAGGAGGACACTGCCGCACTTGAGGCCGAGGGTGCCAAGGCGGATGCCAAGCGCAAGGTCCGTGAGGGTGCGGAGCGCGAGGTCAAGCAGTTGCGTGACCGAGCCCAGCGTGAACTCGATCGGCTCGACGCCGTATGGAACCGCTTCAAGAACCTCAAGGTGCAAGACCTCGAAGGTGACGAGGTGCTGTACCGGGAGATGAAGAACCGGTTCGGCAAATACTTCTCCGGCTCCATGGGTGCCGATGCAATCCAGAGGCGGCTGGAGACCTTTGATCTCGAGGCTGAGGCAGCGGATCTCCGCGAGACGATCCAGGTCGGCAAGGGGCAGCGCAAGACTCGTGCCCTGAAGCGACTGAAGGTCGTCTCCGCGTTCCTCACCACCAAGAACAGCCCCACCGGCATGGTGCTGGATTGTGTTCCGGTCATTCCGCCGGACCTGCGTCCCATGGTGCAGCTGGACGGTGGTCGATTCGCGACATCGGACCTGAATGATCTGTACCGGCGTGTGATCAACCGGAACAACCGGCTGAAGCGGCTGCTCGACCTCGGCGCACCCGAGATCATCGTCAACAACGAGAAGCGGATGCTCCAAGAGGCCGTGGACTCGCTATTCGACAACGGCCGTCGCGGCCGGCCGGTCACGGGTCCGGGCAACCGGCCGCTGAAGTCGATCTCCGACATGCTGAAGGGCAAGCAGGGCCGGTTCCGGCAGAACCTGCTGGGCAAGCGTGTCGACTACTCCGGTCGTTCGGTGATCGTGGTCGGTCCGCAGCTCAAGCTGCACCAGTGTGGCTTGCCGAAGGCGATGGCGCTGGAGTTGTTCAAGCCATTCGTGATGAAGCGGCTGGATGATCTCAACCATGCGCAGAACATCAAGTCCGCGAAGCGGATGGTTGAGCGCCAGCGGCCGGTCGTCTGGGATGTGCTCGAAGAAGTCATCTCCGAGCATCCCGTGTTGCTGAACCGTGCGCCGACGCTGCACCGGCTCGGTATCCAGGCGTTCGAGCCGCAGCTCATCGAGGGCAAGGCCATCCAGATCCACCCGTTGGTCTGTACGGCGTTCAACGCCGACTTCGACGGTGACCAGATGGCGGTGCATCTGCCGCTCAGCGCCGAGGCTCAGGCTGAGGCCCGGATCTTGATGTTGTCGACCAACAACATCTTGAAGCCGGCCGACGGGCGTCCGGTGACCATGCCGACCCAGGACATGATCATCGGCACGTACTTCCTCACCATGCAGCGCGATGGCGCAGCCGGTGAGGGCCGTGCCTTCGGGTCGGTGGCCGAGGCGTTGATGGCCTTCGACCGCAGGGAGCTCTCGGTCCAGGCCAAGATCAAACTGCGGCTCGGCGATATCGTGCCGCCGGCAGGCCAGACTTTGTCAGCCAACGGCTCGATCTTGCTGGAAACCACGCTCGGCCGCGCCCTCTTCAACGAGGCGCTACCGAACGACTACGCGTACGCCGACTACGAGGTGGGCAAGAAACAACTGGGCCAGATCGTCAATGATCTCGCCGAGCGCTATCCGAAGGTCGAGGTGGCTCACTGTCTCGATCAGCTGAAGGACCTGGGCTTCCACTGGGCGACACGCTCCGGCGTTACCGTCTCCATCGGCGATGTCAGCACTCCGGCCGACAAGCCGAAGATCCTGGCTCCCTACGAGGATCGCGCCGACAAGATCGACAAGCAGTACGAGCGTGGCTTGATCACCGACGACGAGCGTCGCCAGGAGTTGATCGAGATCTGGACCGACGCGACCTCTCGCCTCGGTGCCGCGATGGAGAGCAACTTCGAGAAGACCAACCCGATCTACATGATGGTGCACTCCGGTGCCCGCGGAAACATGGTGCAGATGCGCCAGATCGCCGCGATGCGTGGGCTGGTGGTCAACCCGAAGGGCGAGATCATCGCGCGGCCCATCAAGTCCAACTTCCGTGAGGGACTGTCGGTACTGGAGTACTTCATCTCCACGCACGGCGGACGTAAGGGTCAGGCGGATACGGCGCTACGGACTGCCGACTCCGGCTACCTGACTCGGCGGTTGGTCGACGTCAGCCAGGATGTGATCATCCGTGAGGAGGACTGTGGCACTGAGCGCGGCCTGACCAAGATCATCGCGCGTCCCGACGGTTCCTCCGCGGGCGGCGCCTTGGCCATCGACGAGCACGTGGAGACGGCGGTCTACGCCCGCACTCTTGCCACCGACGTGTTCGGTCCGGACGGTGAGGTGCTGCTGAAGGCTGGAGTTGATCTTGGTGATGTCAACATCCAGCTGTTGATCGACAACGGCATAACCTCGGTGAAGGTACGCAGCGTGCTGACCTGTGAGGCTGCGAGCGGCACCTGCGCGATGTGCTACGGCCGTTCCCTCGCCAGCGGCAAGCTGGTCGACGTCGGTGAGGCTGTCGGCATTGTGGCCGCGCAGTCCATCGGCGAGCCGGGTACCCAGTTGACGATGCGGACCTTCCATACCGGCGGTGTCGCAGGTGACGACATCACTCAGGGTCTGCCGCGTGTGGTGGAGCTCTTCGAGGCTCGCCAGCCCAAGGGCAAGGCGCCGATCGTCGAGGCCACGGGGCGCGTGAAGATCGAGGACAGCGACCGGCTCAAGAAGATCATCGTCACTCCTGATGATGGATCGGAAGTGTCGGAGTTCTCGGTGTCCCGTCGGGCCCGGTTGCTGGTCGAAGACGGCGATCACGTTGAGGTTGGTCAGCAGCTGACCGCGGGCACACCCGATCCGCACGACGTGCTGCGTGTCCTCGGTGTCCGTCGGGTGCAAGAGCACCTTGTGGATGAGGTGCAGTCGGTGTACCGGACCCAAGGCGCCCCGATCCACGACAAACACATCGAGATCATCATCCGGCAGATGTTGCGTCGGGTGACCGTGATCGAGTCCGGTGAGTCTCATCTCCTCGCCGGTGATCTGGTGGATCGGCTGTCCTACGAGGCGGCCAATCGCCAGGTCCTTGCCGAGGGCGGTACCCCCGCGTCGGGTCGTCCGGTGCTCATGGGAATCACCAAGGCGTCGTTGGCGACCGAGTCGTGGTTGTCGGCTGCGTCTTTCCAGGAGACGACCAAGGTGCTCACTGATGCGGCGATACATGCCAAGTCCGATTCCCTGGTAGGTCTGAAGGAGAACGTGATCTTGGGCAAGCTGATCCCGGCCGGTACGGGTCTGGAGCGGTACCGGAACATCCGGGTCGAGCCGACACCAGAAGCCAAGGCACAGGCGTACTCGATGGTGGGCTACGACTCGTTCGACTACGACTTCGGTCAGGGGTCGGGCGCTGCCGTGCCGCTTGAGGAGTTTGACCTCGGCGATTATCGCTGAGATTAGTTGCTAGGAGGGGCGGGCCTGTTATGGGCCCGCCCCTCCTGCTTGTCACGTCGGTGTCGGAGGAGGTTATCCAATCGGTGGTAGGTCCTAGACAGCTGCCAGTTGCAGATTGGCGAGGATGTCTGCGACCGTCTCGTCGGGAGTTTGGCTACTGCAGTCAAGCCAATAGCCAATCTGGGCCGTCTCGCGCCGCAGCATCTCGTCAAGCGCGCCAGTCGATAAATGGACGTATCCGGTCTTTGAGCGCTGTTCTTCCCGCCAGTCGAAGGCAGACAGGCTCGGGGAAAGGACGACGAGATAGCGCTCCGGTGAGGCAATGCGCTTGACGAAGTCAGCCAGATCTTTGCCCAAGATCACGTCTTGAACGATGGCATCGAAGCCGTCCTCAGCGCAGCGGTCAGCGGTCATCGCCGCCATGTCGTAGCGCAGATTCAGCTGGGCCAGCGCATCTGGGCTCGGATTGGGCGTCATATCTGCGTGACCACTCACCACCATCCTGCGGAACACATCGCCGTGTATATGAACCGACTTGGGTAGCCGGATTGCCAGCAGGTCAGCCACCGGTGACTTTCCCGCTGCCATCGCGCCGGTGATCACGATGACTCTGCCCCGAGCAGACATCACAGAAGGAAGTCTCTTGTGTTGTGGCCACAAGAGCCAGCACCGACAGTCCGTTTCGTCGAGTGTCGTCGGGTGGTGACAACACCTGGGTATTGCATTGCCAGCTAGGCAGGCAATTCTGAATCCGCGTTCTCGAGCGATGTAAGCGAACAATGCCGCAACCGCGACGTAGAATCAGCTCCCGTGCCGCATTATCGGATTGCCCAGGCCGCTTCGCTGCTCGGAGTCTCGGACGACACCGTACGCCGCTGGATCGATTCCGGCCGACTACGGGCAACCGGCGCCGACGGACCAGCGACGGTCGATGGGGCCGATCTTGCGGCACATGCCCAAGAGATCGCGACCGCACCAGAATTGGGCACTCGAGTCGCGGAGAGCGCCCGCAACCGTTTCACCGGCTTGGTCACTCGCGTCATCAAGGATTCGGTGATGGCACAGGTCGATCTGCAATGCGGGCCGTTCCGCGTTGTGTCGCTGATGTCAGCCGAGGCGGCCACCGAACTCCAGCTCGAACCCGGAGTCCTCGCGGTCGCCTCAGTCAAGTCGACCCATGTCGTCGTGGAGGTTCCTGCAGATCTGTGAACACAACACTTCTCCCAAAGGCCGGCAAACGTCTGGTCTTGGTCGCTCTCGCTACGGTCCTCGGCCTGCTGCTTTCGGCTTGCGGCGGCGCTGAGCCGCAAGCGATAGCTCCCTCCCCGAGCCCAGCAGGCTCCTCGGCCGGTGGAACGATCACCGTCCTCGCGGCTGCCTCGCTGACCGAGGCGTTCAACCAGATCGGCAAGGATTTCGAGGCGAAGAATCCCGGCAGCAAGGTCACCTTCAGCTTTGGATCAAGCGCGACGCTGGCAACCCAAATCGTGCAGGGCGCCCCGGCCGACGTATTCGCGGCGGCCAGTCCAGCAACGATGAAGGCCGTGACGGCGGCCGGTGCTGCGAATACGCCGAAGGACTTTGTGTCCAACATCCTCGAGATCGCAGTACCAAAAGGTAATCCGCACAAGATCACAGGACTTGAAGACTTCGGCGATGAGAGCAGGAGGATCGCCCTTTGCGCGCCACAGGTGCCTTGTGGTGCAGCGGCCGTGAAGGTCTTTGCCGACGCGAAGATCGTCCCCAAGCCAGACACCTTGGAACAAGATGTCAAGGCGACCCTGCAGAAAGTCGCATCTGACGAAGTCGACGCTGCGTTGGTCTACAAGACCGATGTGATAGCCGCAGGAGACAAGGTCGACGGGATCCAATTTCCCGAAGCCCAGCAGGCGATCAACACCTATCCCATCGCCACTCTGAAGGAGTCGAAGAACCCGGCGTTGGCCCAGGCTTTCGTCGACTACGTCCTTTCACCTGACGGCCAAGCGGTGCTGGCCAAGGCAGGCTTTGCCCAGCCCTAACACTGAGCCAACGCTGGTTCGGGCGACGCAGGCGAAGGGCGTCCCCGTTGCCCGCGCGGCTGACCGACCCTGGCAGAATCGCGTTCCGTTGCTGCTCGCTGTGCCGGCCGCCTTAGCTTTGCTGTTCTTGGTCTTGCCGCTGGTCGGGCTAGTGATCCGTGCTCCTTGGACCGACGCCGGTACGGTGCTCACCGGCGCTGGTGCGTTGCAGGCGCTGCAGCTGTCGTTGATCACTGCGACGGTCTCGGTGATCATCGTGCTGCTTGTCGGTGTGCCACTTGCCTGGGTACTCGCCCGGCCTAATCTGCGTGGCGCCTCGCTGCTGCGCGCACTGATCACGATCCCCTTGGTGTTACCGCCCGTCGTGGGGGGAGTCGCCCTATTCACTGTGCTCGGCCGGACGGGACTGCTCGGTCGACCGCTCTACCAGCTCACCGGCTTCGCATTCCCCTTTACCCCGTACGCGGTAATCCTGGCTCAGGTCTTCGTGGCGCTGCCCTTCTTGGTGCTGTCGGTGGAGGGCGCGCTGCGCGCCGCCGATCGCCGCTACGAAGAGGCAGCCTCGACTCTCGGAGCGCGGCCGATCACGGTCTTTCGACGCATTACCTTGCCGCTTATCGGGCCCGGCATTGCGGCCGGTGCCGTGCTTGCCTGGGCTCGTGCCCTGGGCGAATTCGGTGCGACGATCACCTTCGCGGGCAGCTTCCCGGGGACGACGCGCACCATGCCGCTCGAGGTCTATCTGGCGTTGGAAACCGATCCTGGCTCGGCATTGCTGCTTTCGGTGCTGCTGCTGGGTGTGTCGGTCGCCGTACTGGCCCTGCTTCGGGCGCGCTGGGTGAATCGGTGGTAGCCGAGGTGTCTGCAGATCTCGGCGTACGTCGCGGCGACTTCAGCCTCGACCTCGAGCTCGAGATCGGGGCTGGAGAAGTGGTCGCGCTGCTCGGCCCGAACGGCGCCGGCAAGTCCACAGCACTACGGGCATTGGCCGGGCTGCTGCGGATTACGTCCGGGCACATCACGGTAGGTGGGCGAGTGGTGGCCGATTCGGCCTCAGGCATCCATCGCGCCCCACACGAGCGGCCTATTGGCGTGGTGTTTCAGGATTATCTGCTGTTTCCGCACCTCACCGTGCTCGACAATGTGGCGTTTGGGCCGGTCGTTCGCGGAGTGGATAAGCCCGAGGCTCGGCGACGGGCTGGTCACTTGCTGGCTCGCGTCGGCATCGCGGACCTCGCAGGATCCAAGCCGTCGGCCATCTCTGGAGGCCAAGCGCAGCGCGTAGCGCTGGCCCGCGCGCTCGCGACCGAGCCCCGGCTGCTGCTGCTCGATGAGCCGCTCGCTGCGCTCGATGCCAAGACACACCTACTCGTACGCGCCGAGGTACGTCGTCATCTGGCGGATTTCTCCGGTGCAACGTTGCTCGTGACGCATGACCCGATCGATGCCTCCGTGCTGGCAGATCGACTCATCGTCATTGAGCATGGCCGCGTGGTGCAGCAGGGCCCGCCACTGCAGGTGGCCCGCCGACCGCGAACCGATTACGTTGCTCGACTCGTCGGCCTCAACCTGCTGGCGGGTCGCGGCGAGGGCCACCGGGTGCTGCTACCTAGCGGGGGATTCGTCGAACTGGCCGAGTCTGTCTCGGGAGATGTGTACGTTGCCTTCCGCCCGGCATCAGTCTCTTTGTTCGTGCATCGTCCCGACGGATCGCCCCGGAACCTGTGGGCAGGCCGCCTCGTCACGCTCGAGCCGCATGGCGAAGGCGTACGCGTCGAGGTTGCTGAGGTTCCTGATCGGACGTCGAGCATTCTGGCCGAGATCACACCGTCAGCCGTCGCCGACCTCGAGCTCAGGCCCGGGAGCGAAGTCTGGGCTGCCGTCAAGGCCTCCGACATCGAGGTCTATGCCCATTGATTCAGAGCTGCTCGCGCAATCGCGCGTGGAGTCCGCCTACTTCGTCGTCGCTCGCAGAGGGAAGTCCGCTCCCTCCTCCTCAGGACGGCGCGCGACTTCCGACGCTCGCAGCTGGTCATACTAGGGCCGTGGGGCTGCGTGAGCTTTTCCTTCCCATACTGGGCAACTGGACCGGTTTCGAGGAGCAGGCCGCTTCGCCGGGGGCCCAGGCAACGTCGGCAAGGGCGATGATCGTGTTCAAGCTGGACGTCAGTGACCGGGTCGTGGTGCAGGACTATCGGCAGGTGCGAGCTGACGGCGAGGAGTTCTCCGGACACGGTGTGCTCATGATCGATAGCGCTGATGTGATGTCTCCGGCTACGCCAACGCCGATCCTCTGGTGGTTCTTCGACTCCTCCGGATATCCGCCGCAGCCGGCTCATGGCGGCTGGCAGGATGGTGAGTTGATCATGCACAAGGCCACCGCACGAGGGATGGCCGAGCATCGTTTCGCCATAGCCGACGATCAGCTGACCTATCGGATTCGGCGACAACTGAATGACCTCGGCGAGCTGGACGACTTTCTGAGCGGAACGTACCGACGTATCAGCGGGCACTGAGCACGCGTGTCCAGCGGCGCGGCTCAAACAGCGCAGCTGAACGTGAGCTCGTAGCCGCTGGACGGGTCACCCTTCACGGTCGGCATCTGCAGGTCGTATCCGTCGCTGAAGACGTTGTCACTCGCGAGGCTTACCCGGCTCAGATTGCTGACGCTTTGTTTGTAGCCGTTCGTTGCGTAGACCGCCTTTGCGGTTGCCTCGGGCAGCGCCATCTGAGACGTAGCGATCTTGCTCGCGCTGCTGGTGGCCTTGGCCAGGCTCGGGTACACCTCGAAGTGAATGTGCGGCCAGCGGCCTGAGTAGCAGGCAGGGAAGATCGTGGTAAATCGCACCTGGCCGCGATCATCGGTCTCCTGGACGCCACGCAGATAGTTCTCATCGGTGACTCCTTTCGAATAGAGGGAATATCTGCCTTCCCGATCGCAGTGCCACACGTAGACAGCGCCGCCCGCCATCGGTGACTTGTTCGCGAAGTCGTTGATCGTCATGGTGATGCCGAGCGGTACGCCTTCGGCCTTTGTCGTACTCGATCCGAAGCTTGACGTGATGTCGCCGCGTACGATGCCGCTCTGGGTCAGCACGTTCGCCCCGTTGGATCCGTCGCCCGGATACGGGCCCGATGTTTCCTCAGGTATCTCGCCGTTTGCCGTGTCGCTGGTCTGAGCGGAGCCTCCACCTGGTCCGTCGCCCCGGCCCGGTGGCGTGCCGCCTTGAGCGGAGTCCGTGTCGGCAGTGCTCGTGGCAGCTGCGCAGGCCCCGAGCGTGATCAAGCCGGCTCCGGCGAGCCCGGCGCCAGCAACCAGCTTGAGCATGCCCCGTCGGTGCAGCAAACGGGGCAGGTCGTAGTCGAGGCCGCGATCATGGTTCTCCAGGTCCTTTTCTCGGTGGTCGATGCGCATCATGATCAACTCTTTCCTGATCGGAATGGGTCTGGCCGTAGGCGATCTGCGGCCAAGGCTAGAACCGCCACCCCGGCTGCTCTGATAGAAATCGGCTCATTCATACGGCGCACACAGCAGCTCACAGTTGATGCACAGCGCCCCGGGCAGAATGAGCAAGCGGTTACCAGCGATCTTCGGGACGGCATCTTCAGCGGCGGTCTGCCGTACCTCGCAGTCGGGTCGGGCGAGCCGCTCGTCTACCTATGCGGCCTCAGAGTTCTTCCGAGACGTCACCACATTTCTCCGTAGCTGAACGCGTAACCTGACACGGTGGCAAGGCTCGAGTCCGTTAATATCGGTCGTCCGCGCCCCAACCCCCACAAGGAGACGGGGTGGACGGGCATCGGGAAGCAGCCGACCTCGGCACCGGTTGACGTTCGTGCGCCCGGGCCGAAGACCACTGGCCTCGGCAGCGGGCTGGTGGGGGACTTCATCGGCGACGGCAAGCACCACGGCGGCGATGATCAGGCGGTCTACGCGTTTCAGCGCGAGGATCTGGACGAGTGGGAGCGCCGGCTGGGGCGCGAGCTACCGAATGGTTTTTTCGGCGAAAACCTCACCACGGTCGGCTTGGACATCACTGAGGCGCGAATCGGCGAGCGCTGGCAGGTAGGCCCCGAAGTCGTACTGCAGGTAACGGCGCCGCGCATCCCCTGTGCCACATTCCGAGGCTGGATGGGCGAGAAGGGTTGGGCGAAGACCTTTACCGCAGCTGGTCGGCCTGGTGCGTACCTCAGCGTGATCAGCTCCGGCACCATCAGGACCGGCGATCCGATTGAGGTTCTGCAGCGACCCGACCATGATGTCAGCATCGGCCTGGTCTTCCGCGCGACGACGACCGAGCGGCAGTTGCTCCCGCGGCTGCTGGCCGCTGAGGCCTACCTCGACCGCGGCACGATCGAGATGGTGCGTCGCCGCGAGATGTTCTTGCTGGACTAGCGCGAGCCCTATCCGCTTCCTTTGCTCGGTCCGCCTGCGGGGAATAGAACCGGCGTCTGCGTTGCTCTTATCTGGGTTGAGTCGTCGCCGGGCCAGAGGTTTTGACCCGGGCATCAGCAGCGGATAGCCTTGTTCTTTGTGCTCGGGCTCGCCCGACACTTTGTGCGTGCCCGAATGTCTTCGTACCTGCGGTGTTCGCACGCCTGACCTGTTCGGAAATCCGGAGGGTCGCAGCCACTCGACATAAAGAAAAGAGATACAACGCGGTGCCCACAATTCAGCAGCTGGTCCGCAAGGGCCGAGAGGACAAGGTGAGCAAGACCAAGACGCCTGCGCTCAAGGGTTCGCCTCAGCGTCGTGGCGTGTGCACTCGGGTGTACACCACCACGCCGAAGAAGCCCAACTCGGCGCTACGCAAGGTCGCTCGTGTCCGGCTGTCCTCTGGGGTCGAGGTCACCGCATATATCCCAGGTGTCGGCCACAACCTTCAGGAGCACTCGATGGTTCTGGTACGCGGCGGCCGGGTCAAGGATCTGCCGGGCGTTCGTTACAAGATCATTCGAGGCTCGCTGGACACCCAGGGAGTGAAGAACCGCAGGCAGGCTCGCAGTCGCTACGGCGCGAAGAAGGAGAAGTAATGCCTCGCAAGGGCCCCGCACCGAAGCGCCCGCTGATTTCCGACCCGGTCTACGGGTCGCCAGTGGTGAGCCAGCTCGTCAGCAAGATCTTGTGGAACGGCAAGAAGACGGTTGCGCAGAACATCGTCTACACCGCGATGGAGGGGACACGTACCAAGACCGGCGTGGACCCGGTGCAGACGTTGAAGCGTGCGCTCGACAATGTCCGGCCCTCACTTGAGGTCAAGAGCCGCCGCGTTGGCGGCGCGACGTATCAGGTTCCGGTCGAGGTCAAACCCGGCCGCGCCACGACACTGGCAATGCGCTGGTTGGTGAGTTTCTCACGGCAGCGCAGGGAGAAGACGATGGCCGAGCGCCTGATGAACGAGATCCTCGACGCGTCCAACGGCCTCGGCGCTGCGGTCAAGCGCCGCGAGGACACCCACAAGATGGCGGAGGCGAACAAGGCTTTCGCCCACTACCGCTGGTAACTGACGAACTTGTCAGAACCCAGCTGACCTATAGCTCACTATTCGTTCTGACAACTCAGAAAGACCCTTATGGCTGTCGACATCAAAACTGACCTGTCCAAGGTCCGCAATATCGGGATCATGGCCCACATCGACGCGGGCAAGACCACGACGACTGAGCGCATCCTCTTTTACACCGGGATCAATTACAAGATCGGTGAGGTGCACGAAGGTGCGGCCACGATGGACTGGATGGAGCAGGAGCAGGAGCGGGGGATCACCATCACCTCCGCCGCTACGACGTGCCATTGGAAAGATCACCAGATCAACATCATTGACACTCCTGGGCATGTGGACTTCACCATCGAGGTGGAGCGTTCGCTGCGTGTGCTTGACGGAGCCGTGGCGGTCTTCGACGGCGTCGCCGGTGTAGAACCACAAACCCAGACGGTGTGGCGGCAGGCCGACCGCTACCGCGTACCCCGCATCTGCTTTGTCAACAAGCTGGACCGCACGGGCGCCAGCTTCGAGCATTGCGTGGAGACGATCAAGGACCGGCTGAATGCCATACCTGCGGTGGTGCAACTGCCGATCGGCTCTGAGGCCAGCTTCATCGGCGTTATCGACCTGATCAAGATGCGCGCGCTCACGTGGCGCGGTGAGACCAAGATCGGCGAGGACTACGCGGTCGAAGAGATTCCCGCCGGACTGGTGGACAAGGCGCAAGAGGCCCGTCATGCACTGATCGAGCTGGTAGCCGACCACGACGATCACATGATGGAGGCCTACCTGACCGACGAGGACTCGATCACTCCGGAGCTGCTCCAGGATTCGATCCGGCGCGCGGTACTGGCATCCAAGATCACTGCCGTACTGTGTGGCAGCGCGTTCAAGAACAAGGGTGTGCAGCCGTTGCTGGACGCCGTGATCTCTTACCTGCCATCTCCGCTCGACGTTCCCGCGATCATCGGGTTCAAGCCGGGCGACGAGTCGGTCAAGATCGAGCGACACCCGGCCGACTCTGATCCATTCGCGGCCCTGGCGTACAAGATCGCGGCCGACCCGCACCTTGGGCGGCTGACCTACATCCGGCTCTACTCAGGCAAGCTGGAGGCCGGCTCGACGGTACTGAACGCGACCAAGGGACGCCGGGAACGCATCGGGAAGATCTACCAGATGCACGCCAACAAGCGGCAGGAGATCGCTTCGGTTGGCGCTGGTCAGATCGTCGCCGTGATGGGCCTCAAGGACACCACCACTGGGGAGACGCTGTGCGAGATGGCGCATCCGGTGCAGCTTGAATCCATGGACTTTCCGGCACCCGTCATCGAGCAGGCGATCGAGCCGAAGACCAAGTCCGACCAGGAACGGCTCGGCATGGCGATCCAGCGATTGGCCGAAGAGGACCCGACCTTCCGCGTTCACACTGATGATGAGACCGGCCAAACGATCATCGCCGGGATGGGTGAGCTGCATCTGGAGATCTTGATCGATCGTATGAAGCGCGAGTTTCGCGTCGGGGCCAATATCGGAAAGCCGCAGGTGGCTTACCGCGAGACGCTGCGCCGCCCGGTCGAGAAGGTCGAGTACACCCACAAGAAGCAGTCGGGTGGTTCGGGCCAGTACGCCAAGGTGAACATCAACGTGGAACCGCTGCCAGCTGGCTCAGGCTATGAGTTCGTCAATCGGATCACCGGTGGACGCATCCCGAAGGAGTACATTCCGGCGGTTGACGAGGGGGTTCAGGACGCCATGCAATTCGGCGTGCTTGCGGGCTATCCGGTCGAGGACATCAAGGTCAGTCTGATCGACGGCGGCTACCACGATGTCGACTCCTCTGAGCTCGCGTTCCGAATCGCCGGATCGATGGTGTTCAAGGAAGCGGCACGCCGCGCGGATCCAGCGCTGTTGGAGCCGGTGATGGCAGTCGAGGTCACCACACCGGAGACCTACCTCGGGACCGTTATCGGTGATCTGAACGCGAGACGTGGTCATGTTCAGGCAATGAATGACCGGCATGGAAACAAGGTCGTCGAGGCGCTCGTCCCGTTGTCGGAGATGTTCGGCTACGTCGGCGACCTGCGGTCCAAGACGTCCGGCCAGGCGTCGTATTCAATGGAGTTCCATTCCTACGCCGAGACGCCGAAGAACATCGCCGAGGAGATCATCCAGAAGGCGCGGGGTGAATGATCCAAGCGAGCACCAGTCCCGGCGCCGAGCAGCGTACGATCCCGTTTGACCTGACGGGAATCGTCCACAAAACTTAGGCCGGGTCAAAACCGGCCAGCTGACCAGTAACCGAAGAACGAAACGCCACGCGACCGGCGCGGCGTACATCCAGGAGGAGCCTCAGTGGCAAAGGCGAAGTTCGAGCGGACAAAGCCGCACATCAACATCGGCACCATCGGACACATCGACCACGGAAAGACCACGCTCACCGCGGCGATCACCAAGGTGCTGCACGACAAGTTCCCGACACTCAACCAAGTGTCGGCGTTCGAGCAGATCGACAAGGCGCCAGAAGAACGCCAGCGCGGTATCACGATCTCGATCGCGCACGTGGAGTATCAGACCGAGAAGCGGCACTACGCACACGTGGACTGCCCGGGTCACGCCGACTACATCAAGAACATGATCACCGGCGCGGCTCAGATGGACGGCGCGATCCTCGTCGTCGCCGCTACGGACGGCCCGATGCCGCAGACTCGCGAGCACGTGCTGCTGGCCCGCCAGGTCGGCGTACCCGCGATCGTTGTGGCGCTGAACAAGTGCGACATGGTCGATGACGAAGAGATCTTGGAGTTGGTCGAGCTCGAGGTTCGTGAGCTGCTCAGCGAGTACGAGTTTCCGGGCGACGACCTCCCGGTCGTCAGGGTCGCCGCGCTCGCGGCACTGAACGGCGACGCGACGTGGGGTGACTCCGTGATGGAGCTCATGGATGCGGTCGATAATTACATCCCGCAACCGATCCGCGAGGTCGACAAGCCGTTCCTGATGCCGGTCGAGGACGTGTTCACGATCACGGGTCGCGGCACAGTGGTCACCGGGCGCATCGAGCGTGGCGTGATCAAGGTCATGGAGACCGTCGACATCATCGGCATCCGCGAAACCAAGCAGACCACCACGGTCACCGGTGTTGAGATGTTCCGCAAGTTGCTTGACGAGGGTCAGGCGGGCGAGAACGTCGGTCTGCTGCTGCGTGGCACCAAGCGTGAAGACGTCGAGCGCGGCATGGTCGTGATCAAGCCGGGCACTACCACGCCGCACACCGACTTCGAGGCTCGCGTCTATGTCCTTTCCAAGGAGGAGGGCGGCCGACACACACCGTTCTTCAACAACTACCGTCCGCAGTTCTACTTCCGCACGACTGACGTGACCGGTGTGGTGAACCTCCCGGAGGGCACTGACATGGTCATGCCAGGCGACAACACGGACATGTCCGTCCAGCTCATCCAGCCGATCGCTATGGAGGAAGAGCTGAAGTTCGCTATCCGTGAGGGCGGACGTACGGTTGGCGCCGGCCGGGTGACGAAGATCATCAAGTAGTCGCCTGCAGTCGCCGTATCAGATCAACGACTGACCCCGGACTTGATCGAAGTCCGGGGTCAGTCGGTTACAGGCGTTCCATCCTGTTGTGGCAGGAGTTAGATGGTCAGAGTTGGGATTGTTCGATCCGAGCTGTGACTCTAGGAGGTCATCGTGGCAGGCACCGTCGCTCGCGTCACCGAGATCAGCGCCAGGTCCGACACCAGTTTCGAAGATGCCGTCAAGGTTGGCCTTGATCGGGCCAACTCGACACTGCGCGGTGTCACCTCGGCCTGGGTCAAGGAGCAGTCGGTTGACGTGCAGAACGGCGCAGTTGTTGCCTACCGCGTCAACTTGCTGGTGACGTTTGTCCTCGAGTAGCGCGATCTTTTTCGCGCTGCCTCGTATCGCTTTGCTTATCCGGGCACGAGAAGCGCTACAGGATAGGTAGCGAGTAGGTCCGCCACACGGACCGTGTCGCTCCAACGGCTCTCAGTCAGCGCATCGACGTAGCTGCCGGGGAGTTCTACGGTGCAGGCTCGCCAACCGCCAGCAGCAGCAAGGCCGATCGGCAGTCGGGTCGCCAGCGTCATCGCTCCGCCTCGATCAAAGCCGATCAGATGATCATGTGCGGGACCACTCGCTGCAATCGGCTGATAGTCGGTGAACCAGTCCGGCCGGCTGCGTCGCAGCCGAAGTGCTTGCCGAGTAATCCAGAGCTTTGCTGCGCCCGTTTCGTCGATGCCGGGCGGGGCGTCGCTGAGGGCGTCGAGCAGCTGAATGCGCCGGGCAAAATCAACCGGTCGTCGGTTGTCGGGGTCCACCAGCGAGTCGTCCCACAACTCACTGCCCTGGTAGACGTCCGGAACGCCCGGCATGGTCAGCTGAACGAGCTTTTGACCAAGCGAGTTCGCCCGCCCGGGAGCCGTCACGAGTCGGTCGATCTGATCCCATGCAGCGCGGAGTTGCTGATCCTCGTACGCGGCGTCGACCGCTCCATGGACGGCGGTCTCGAACGATGCGTCCGGAGCTGTCCAGGTGGTCCCATCGCTCGCTTCACGCATGGCCTTCTCGGCGTACGCATGCATGCGTGCCGGCTCAATCGGACCCGCGCCCACCAGCGTCTGCGCGAGGAAGTAACCGAACATCCGATTCGGGATCGCGGTCCGGGTCAAGAACAGCTCCGCGAACTCAGCCCAGGGTCCGTAAATCTCCGACAGCACAGCCAACCGGGCGCGAACATCCTCACTGCGCTTGGTGTCGTGGGTCGACAAGCTGGTCATGGAGGTGGGCAGTTGGCGCTGCCGGGAGGCCTGCAGGGCATGAAAATTCTGCAAAGGGATGCCGAACTCTCCTGGATCGCCACCAACCTCGTTGAGTTCAATGAACCGTGAGTAGCGGTAGTAGGCGGTGTCCTCGACTCCCTTGGCCATCGCCGCCCCGCTCAGCTGCTGCATACGGAGCGCCAGGTCATCGTCGTGATCATGGAGGCGGGGGCTGAGCTGATCAATCGCGACGACTAATTCAGGCCTGCGCCGCTTGGCTGTCGCGATGGCGCGATCAAGATCGGCAACGCCATCCGGCAGGTAGGAGCGGTAGACCTTGAAGGCAATCGCGATTTCGGCAACGGCGGCCGCGGCGTCCGCAACGTTCGGTGCCAGCGCCGCCATCCGGCGCACCTCGGCCGGCAGCAGTACCTCGACCGCCAAGCGCTTCCCGGCCTCGATATGGTCGCCGATCGTGCGCGGATCTTCGGTCACCCGCTGATAGAAGTCTGTGAACTCGCGCTCATGATCACTATCGATAAAGACTCCATTGACCTCACGCATGGCGTCGTATCCGGTGGTACCAGCAACTGGCCAGCTGGCTGGCAGTTCTTCGCCGGGCTCGAGGATCTTCTCCACCGTGATCCAATGCTGTGCGGCGAAGGATCGCAGCTGGTGCAGATAGCCGAGCGGGTCGCGCAGGCCGTCGGGGTGATCGACACGCAACCCCGTCACCCCGCCTTCGCACCACGTTTGGATCAGGGCATGGGTGGCCGCGAAGACCTCAGGATCCTCAACACGTACGCCGGCCAAGGTGGTGATCGCGAAGAATCGGCGATAGTTCAGTTCGCTGTTGCCACGCGAATGATGGACCAGCTGGTAATGCTGCCGATCATGGACCGCAGCCACGTCGTCGCCCTCGGACCAGGTCCCCGGAGCGAGCGGGAAGCGATGTTCGAAGTAGCGCAGCTCGTCATCCAGGACGGTCAGCTTCGGATCATCACCGAGGACAGGCACAACGATTCGACCCCGACTCCAGTCGATGTCGAACCAGCTGGCGTACGGCGAATCTGGGCCGAGCCGGAGGACATCCCACCAGGCCGGATTCTCGATCGGCCGCTCAATGCCTAGATGGTTCGGCACGATGTCGATGATCACGCCAAGACTGGCCAGTCGAGCGCTGGTCAGCAGTTGTTCCAATCCGGACTCGGCACCCCGATCATGATCGACACGGGCGACGTCTGTTGTGTCGTATCCGTGATCAGAACCCATCGTCGACTGCAATATCGGTGACAGGTAGACCGCACCCACACCGAGCTCGCTGAGGTAGCCGATCAATCGGGCCGCATCGTCCAGGGTGAAGCGGCGATTGATCTGTAATCGATACGTCGAGGACGGGATGGTCACGTGCTGACCCTACGCAGCCGATTCGGGGTCTTACAACATGATCACGAATCCGCTGCGACGGGGATCGGCACCTCCGCCGAGAGGGCTCAGAGCTGACACGCCGCCGAAGTAGGGATCGCGATGATCGGCGATTGTCGTTTGGTAGCCGTAGGCCTCCAGCGACCGGATCACTTCGGAGAAGAAGCCTGGCTCGAGCCTCACAAGATCCGGCAGCGCATTGAGTCGTGGTGCATCGATAGCATCCTGCGGCGCCGCACCGCGCAGCATCCTGAGCACACACTGCACCAAGGCCGGCCGGATTCGACTTCCGCCGGCGGCGCCTGCAATGGCGGCCAGCTGTCCATGATCATCGAGCGCGATCAGTGGCGACATCATCGAGCCCATTCGGGTTCCAGGCGGCACCAGCCCTCGCACCAGCTCGCCTTCACCCAACATCGAATTGAGGTGTACGCCGTAACCCGGGACCCACACCCCCGATCCCAGGCCAAGACTCGTGGTGATCACGCAGCCGTTGCCGTGCTCGTCGACTGCGACGATGTTGGTGGTCTCGGCCCGCTTGCTCGGTGCTCGCAGGGCCTCGACCAGCGCCGCGGCCGACGTTGCATCAGTTGTCGGATCACCCTGCACCTGCGGCGCTACCCGACCCATCGTGCCGAGCAGGTCGTCAAGATCATTGCCGCGAGCGTGCACAGTGAAGTCATTCACCCGAACTGTGCGCGGGGCCGATTCGATGACGTGGTACGCGTCGAGGTCCTCCTGGCTCAGGGCGCCGCCGTCGGCGACCGAGACGACCAACGCATCGGCGTACGCCCCGGAATAGAAGGCGCGCGGATCCCGCAGCATGAGCTCGTAGGCCCGGTGATGATCAGGATGTCGGAGCGGGTCACCCGCATCCAGCAGGGAACCATCTGGGCGCTGATAGACCTCAACGCCCTCCCCAACGCACATTGCCGCGGCGACTCGGGGCAGCACCTGGGCATGCATTGCCGGGAACGGTGTCCCGTACGAGGCCTCCCGCCCGGCTGCGGTGACCGCACCCCAGGACAGCCGACCCCACCGCTGCCACAAATAGTGAGCCCCGGCCGGGATGCCGGGCACGGCAACCGTGGCCGGTCCGATCTCGTACGGCACGTGCTGCCCAATGAAGATCACTTCGATCGACTTCGCGGGACTTGGCCGCTTGCCACCGAGTCCCGGCACGCTGACGAAGAAGTCCAGACAGCGCACCTGGCCGGTTCCTGCGTCGAAGACCGTTGCGAAACCACCGCCACCGAGCCCGGTGAAGATAGTCTCCGCGGCACAGCTGACAAGCATCATCGATACCGCCGCGTCGACCGCGCTGCCGCCCCGGGAGAGGATGTCAGCCCCAGCGCGCGCCGTTGACGGGTGCCCGGCAGCGACACCAGCCCGGATCGTCATCGCAGCCCGTTTCTCACTCCTGGGAGCCTAACGGCCGCGAGTCCCGGCTACCGGAGGATCGCGCATCGCGGAGGGGGAGTGCCGCCGCCGATCCGCTTCGGCTGAGAGGCTGAACCCATGGGGCTCATCAGTCGTCTGAGTGGGTGATGACAACACCTGTGTCGCCGTCGCTTTGGACAAGTAGGCGAACCAACACGGAGTACTGGCTGGTTGCGGCATGCGGACCGGTCCTGCTCGGAGCTGCCCTGGTGGGTTGGTGGCTGAGCTGGTTGTCCGCATCCACCGCCACATTCTGTTTTTTGCTGCTCGCGGCGCTGGTTGCGAGGTATTCACGGACTAGCCGCCTGCGCATTGCCGACCTGGTGACCCTGGCACGAGGGCTCGGCGTTTGTTTCCTTGCCGGGCTGGCCCTGCAAGCGTTGGCCGGCGGTCTTAAGCCGCCCGGAGTGTTAGTCATGATCATTATGAGCACGCTGTGCCTGACCCTGGATGGAGTGGATGGCAGGGTCGCGCGAGCCAGGAGAGAGACAACCTCTTTCGGTGCGAGGTTCGACATGGAGACCGATGCGGCAATGCTGGCGGTACTGAGCATTGCTGTTGCCGCGCTCGGGATCGCCGGCTGGTGGGTGCTGGCCATCGGCGCAATGCGATACGGCTATGTCGCCATGTCACTCGTGCTGCCGGCTCTGCGGACCCAGCTGCCCGCACGTTATTCGGCGAAGGTCGTTGCGATGGTCCAGGCTGTCGCCTTGATCGCGGCCCTGGTCTTCGGGTTGACGCGCGGCCAGCACTGGGTGCCCGCCACCTTCCTCCTGGTTGCGCTCGCGCTGCTGTGCTGGTCTTTCAGCCGTGACGTGATGAACCAGCTCCGGCGTTCGCTGTGACGCTGCGGCAATTGAGGTGTTGCAGACCAGTAGCGTGTTGATGCTGTAATTGCTCTGCGAGCTTCGGGGAATCGCGCGCCGCCGTGCTGAGCCAGGCTGGCGCGCCGCTGTCCTGGACGAGCGAGCGAGCAGACACGCTTTTCGTCTGCGAGCGAGAGAGGAAGGCAGCGGCTAACCAGCGCCAGCCTCAGCGAGCGAAGTGAGCAATGTACACGGAGGGAGCGGCGGCGTTCTTCCTCTGCGAGCGACGACGACGGCGGTGGATTCCAAGCGCGATTGCGCGAGCAGCAAGCCCAAAAAGGGAGAAACACCATGAAGGCCTTGAAGATTCTAGGAATCGTGTTCGGGATCCTGCTGCTGTTGACCGGCGGTGGGCTGCTGGCCGGATCTGCCCTAGCCAGCAAAGGCCAAGGTGCATTCGAGCAGGAGCTAGCCAAGTCTGGGTATGCCGGGCCGGTCGAGGGAATCGTGAAGTCGATCGACCAGACCAGCCCGGCGCTCGTGACGGTGACCTACACGGACAAGCAAGGCAGGAAGCGGACCGGCCAGGGCGCAGCATCGGGTCCCACGTCGCCCAATGTCGGTGACACGGTGTCGACCTACTACAGCACGAGCGATCCGAGCCAGATCCTCGTCGTCAATGTGCCGGGTCTCGGCAATCTCAGTGGTGTCGCAGCCACCCTGCGGATCTCGGGCATCATCTGCCTGGTGGCCGGAGGCCTGCTGCTG
>Ga0307314_10000064_pt1 | contig 25541 bp, 23 predicted proteins | sample ER_DNA_204_FD_194493 | JGI IMG/M metagenome (GOLD analysis project Ga0307314, IMG submission 194493) | Bulk soil microbial communities from the East River watershed near Crested Butte, Colorado, United States - ER_DNA_204 | ecosystem: Environmental > Terrestrial > Soil > Floodplain | place...
TCGTAAGGCGTGACCTGCACCCGGTAGTCGTCCCATTCCTGCCGCTTGATCTCGACGAACCGCCGGAAGGTGTGCTCGCCGAGCGTGCGCAGCACCAGCTCGGACTCGGCGGCGATCTCGATCGCCTCGCCGAGCGTCGCCGGCAGCTGCTCGATCCCCTGGTGCGCCAGCTCCTCCTGGGAGAGGTGGTAGAGGTTCTGCTCCATCGGCTCCGGCAGCTCGTAGCCCTTCTCAACCCCTTCCAGCCCCGCCTGCAGCATCGCCGCGAAGCAGAGGTAGGGGTTGGCGGCCGGGTCCGGGCAGCGCAGCTCGGCCCGGGTCGCCCCCTCCTTGCCGGGGTGGTAGAGCGGCACCCGGATCAGAGCCGAGCGGTTGCGGCGCGACCAGGCGAGGTAGACCGGCGCCTCGTAGCCGGGGACGAGCCGCTTGTAGCTGTTGACCCACTGGGCGAAGAGGGGCGAGATCTCGCGCGCGTGCTTGAGCTGCCCGGCGATGAACGACTTCGCCACCGGCGAGAGGTAGTAGGGGTCGTCGGCGTCGTAGAAGGCGTTTTTCCCGTCGCGGTTGAGCGACTGGTGGACGTGCATCCCGGACCCGTTCTCGCCGAACAGGGGCTTCGGCATGAAGGTCGCGTGGTAGCCGTACTTCATCGCGTACTCCTTGACGACGATCCGGTAGGTCATGCAGTCGTCGGCCATCTCGAGCGCGTTCTTGTAGCGCATGTCGACCTCGTGCTGGGAGGGGCCGACCTCGTGGTGGGTGTACTCGACGTGGATCCCCATCTTCTCCAGCGCCAGCACCGTCTCCCGCCGCAGGTCCGAGCCGGCGTCGAGGGTGGTCAGGTCGAAGTAGCCGCCCTCGTCGAGCGGCTCCGGGGTCCCGCCCTCGGGCTTGGCCGAGCGGAAGTAGAAGTACTCCAGCTCGGGGCCGATGTTGTAGGCGTCGAAGCCCATCTCCTCGGCCCGCTTCAGCGCCCGCCGCATGATCCACCGCGGGTCCCCCTCGTAGGGCCCGCCGCCGGGCACCTCGACGTCGCAGAACATCCGCGCCACCGCGTCGTCCTCCGGCCGCCAGGGGATCAGGGCGAAGGTGGCCGGATCGGGCACCGCCAGCATGTCGGACTCCTCGATCGGGTTGAAGCCGGTGATCGAGGAGCCGTCGAAGCCCATCCCGCCCGCGAAGGCGTCCTCCAGCTCGGAGGCGTTGACCGAGAAGCTCTTCAGCTGGCCGAGCACATCGGTGAACCAGAGCCGGATGAAGCGGACGTCGTGGTCCTTGACGAGCCCGATGACGTCGGCGGCGGTGCGAGGTTGATCGGCCATGCCCTTGTTGCTCCTTGCTGGGGAAGGCCGCAACGATAGGCGAATGAACCGAAGCGGTGCGGAACCACGTATTGCGGGTAGAGAAAAGACTTCCGCACCGGCTTGAATCCGTCCCCTAAACGAGGTATAACTTACGTCAAGTAAGTAAGCGGCTAAAAGTAAAGTAAAGGCCACGTAAGGGCTCTGTAAAGCGATTGCCGCCCCATCAGCAGAGCCCAGAAGCGAGACGCACGTGACGGTAAAAACCGCAGTAAGCAGATTCCAGATCCACGACGAGCTGACGGCGCCTGACGAGAGCGCTCCTCTGATCAAGAGCATCCAGGCCGCCGGAGGCGCGGTGACGAAGTTCGTCGGCGTGCTGGCCGGAGCGCCGGCTGTCCTGCGCGCCTATACGCGGATGCGCTCGGAGCTGCGCGGCGGGGTGCTGCCGCAGGCGACGAGGGAGCGGATCGCGCTCGCAGTCGCCGAGTACCGAGAGGACAACTACAGCATCGCCCTGCACGCGAAAACGGCGCGCCGGGCCGGGCTGGGCCTCGACGAGGTCTCCAAAGCCCGCAGCTTCACCTCCGCCGACCCGAAGGAGGCGGCGCTCCTGGTCTTCCTCAAGGAGACGCTGAATCCAGAGGGGCCCCCGCCCCTCCACCTCCACGAGGAGGCGCGTGAGATCGGCTGGACCGACGAGGAGATCCTCGAGGCGGTCGGGCACCTGGCGCTGAACGAGTTCCAGAGCCTGATTGCTAGCGCGGCTGCTCTTCCTCAGGACCAGGGTGGTCCAAGGGCGCTTCCCTCGGCTGCGTAAGCGTTCGAGAGGGCCGGGGGTGGTACCCCCCGGACAACAGCGGGGAGGGTCCGGCGGGCACCACCCCCGGCCCTCCAGCCGCTGGTGCTGTGACTACCGGCCCTCGACGAGAGTGGCCGTGTAGAGAAGCCGCGCGGTGGTGTATTTGCAGCCGTAGGTGCGGCGGGTGCCGATCTTTTCCTGGGGCTCGCCCTGGCGGATGTCGGTGGCGTTTTTGCAGGCGCCCTCTTCGCGGCTGGCGCGCCAGACGTTGCTGGTGGTCAGGTCCTGGGCGAAGGCGGGGGCCCAGGTCGGGACCGTGAGGCCGACGATGTCGCCCTTTTCGACCTTGAGGTCGGCGCTGAACTTGACCGTCTGCCCGAGGTAGGGCGAGAGCACCTTGACCGAGCCCTGGCGGCGCAGGTTGTAGCGAGGCGGGCTGGTCCCGGGTATGCGGCGGAGGATCGCCAGGCGGGCCTGGGGCGGGGTGCCGAAGAAGCCGTTGAAGAAGGTCCGCTGGCTGTTGGTCGGCTGGGCCAGGGTCAGCGTCCAGGCCTTGATCGTGCCGTCGTGCGGGACCGTCAGCGGGAGTTTCGTCTGGCCGTTGTCGACCTGGAAGCCGGTGACGCTGCCGACCGCCTGGCAGGGCAGGTCCGGGCAGGAGGGATCGGGCTCGCTGGCGGTCTGGCCGAGGATCACCGTGGTCCGCCCGGGGGCGGCGTCACCGCGGTCGGTCGCGAGGCTGACGAGGAGCAGGAGAATCGAGCCGACCAGGGACAGGACGAGCAAGCGTCCTCTCCACGCACCGGTGGTCGCCACTCCCGGGGAAAACCTCGACATAGATGCCGCTCCTCTCGTCTTTGGACCCTGCGAAAAACGCAGCGTAGCCCTCGGAGCGGCCGGAGGAGCGTCCTCAGTCGCTGCGGGCGCTGGTCGCGTCGCCGATCGCGATCGCGTAGCGGACCCGCCCCACGCCTTCGAAGCCGAGGGCGTCGCTGGCGGCTTTGGTCAGGTCCCAGGCGCGCCCATCGACGTAGGGGCCGCGGTCGATCACCTGCGTCACCACCGAGCGGCCGTGGTAGACGAACTTGACCGTGGTCCCGCAGGGCAGCTTCTTGTGCGCGACGCCGAAGGTTCCGGGACGCAGCGTCTGCCCGCAGGCGGTCTTGTTGCCCCAAAGCCCCGGGCCGTACCAGCTGGCGCCGCCGTAGCGCCAGGCGCCAAAGGTGTATTCGCCTTCGGCGCTGGCGGTGGCGCCCGGGTCGGAGCTGGAGGCGCCGCCGGTCGCCGCCTGCGCACCGGTGACGACGCCGGCGAAGAGGGCGAAGAAGGCGGCCAGGGCAAGCGCCCAGCGCAGGGAGTTTTGTCTGATCGTCTGCATCTCTTTCCAGGCGCTTACGGGGTTAGCTGTCGGGCTCGCGCTGAAAGAGCTGCGCTACGCGGCCATCGCCGCGACTCGCCCCAACTACTTGGGTCCCCCGCTCCTCGCGTTATGTAAGGCGAAGATTCAGCGGAAGTTGGCGCCAGATTAGCAAACGCTAAGACAGAAAACTTGCACGCTGTCCAACCGCATAGGAAAGGCCCCCTTGCGGAGGCCTTTCCCGTAGCGGGCCTGTAAGCCGGATCCTGTCTTGAGCGGCCATCTATCTCTGCGGCCTACCTGGACCTCGCCGAGCCGGGTCGACGGTCCTGCTTGGCCTTGCACCGGGCGGGGTTTGCCTGGCCGCCGCGTCACCGCGACGCCGGTGCGCTCTTACCGCACCATTTCACCTTTGCCTGTGCGCGACGCAGCTGCAGTCGCGCCATCGGCCGTGTCATTTCTGTGGCACTTTCCCGCGGGTTTCCCCGGGTGGGCGTTACCCACCGCCCTGCCCTGTGGTGTCCGGACTTTCCTCGAGGGGTTTTCTCTCCCCCCGCGGTCCGCTCGGCCCGCCCGTCAAGGGTAGCTCGGAAGCGCTCTTTCGCACCGAGTCGACCCCTTCCGGGCGCCGACGGGCCGGAAATACCCCTATATGGAGGGTTTTCGGCCCATCGGCGTAGACTCGCCGCGATGCGAACGGCGGTCGTAACCGGCGCTGGGAGCGGGCTCGGGCGCGCGATCGCGGCCGAGCTGATCGAGCGCGGCTACCGCGTCCACGTCACCGACGTCGACGCCGGCGCCGCCGACCGGGCCGCGGCCGAGCTGGGAAGCGAAGCCCGCGGCTCGGCCCTCGACGTCCGGGACGAGGCGGCCTGCCGCGGCCTGGCGGAGTCGATCGGCCGCACCGGCTCGCTCGACCTCTGGGTCAACAACGCCGGCGTCTTCTTCAGCGGCGTCCCCTGGGAGCAGAGCGCGGAACGGCGGCAGACGATGCTGGACGTCAACGTCACCGGCCTGATGAACGGGACGATCGCCGCCCTGGGGCCGATGCGCGCCGCCGGCAAAGGGCACATCGTCAACGTCGTCTCCCTCGCCGGGATCGTCGCCGCCCCGGGCGAGGTCGCCTACTCGGCGAGCAAGCACGCGGCGATGGCCTTCACCCTTGGAACGCTCTTCGACCTCCGCCGCAGCGGCGTCAAGGGCGTCGAGCTCTCCGCCGTCTGCCCCGACGGGATCTGGACGCCGATGCTCGAGGACAAGCTCGACGACCCCGACGCGGCCCCCTCCTTCTCCGGCCGCCTGTTAACTGCAGAGGGAGTGGCGAAGGAGGTCGGCAGGCTGACCGAGCGCCCCCGCCCGATCCTGATCGTCCCCCGCTGGCGGGGACCGTTCCTGCGCTTCGTCGATCTCTTCCCGCGGCTGTCGCTGCGACTGCTGCCGATGGTGATGCGGGACGCGCGGAGGAAGCAGCGGCGCTACAAGAAGCTGATCGAGGCAGGCAAGTGGCCCTGACCCAGAGCCGCTAGACCTTCCTGAAGACCCCGACGACTTTGCCCAAAACCCGGGCCTCGGTGGTCAGGATCGGCTCCATCTCCGCGTTCTCGGGCTGGAGCCGGATGTGGTCCTTCTCGCGGAAGATCCGCTTCACCGTCGCCTCCTCGCCGATCAGGGCGACGACGATCTCGCCGTTGGCCGCGTCGTCGCTGGGACGGACGATCACGTAGTCGCCCTCGATGATCCCGGCTTCCTTCATGCTTTCGCCGCGGATCTGGAGGATGTAGTCGCCGTCCTCGCCGCCGATCACGTCGGGGACCTCGAGGTACTCCTCGATGTTCTCTTCGGCCAGGATCGGCTCACCGGCGGCGACCTGCCCGACCAGCGGCAGCCCGCCCTCGGAGCTGATCGTCCGCTTCGCCTTTTCGTAGAGCAACTCGATCGCCCGCGGCTTCGAAGGATCGCGCTTGACCAGCCCCAGCTTCTCCAGGTTGGCCAGGTGCGCGTGGACCGTCGAAGACGAGTGAAGCCCCACGGCTTTCCCGATCTCCCGCACCGTCGGCGGGTAGCCGGTCTTCGCCGCGTACTTGCGGATGAAGTCGAAGATCTCCTTCTGCCTCTTGGTCAGATCCAGTTCCATCGTCGTTCCGCTTTCCTCCGCTCCCGCTTCAGGGTCAAAGAGCCTCAAATCGCCTTCGAACACTTGTTCGCAAGGCTACCGCCTCCCCCGGACACCCGCAACCCGCGCCCTCCCCCCGCACGCAAACATCTAGAATCGAGCGCCCTCGAGCGGCTGTGGCGGAACTGGTAGACGCGCAAGGTTGAGGGCCTTGTGGGTGGAAACACCCGTGGAGGTTCGACTCCTCTCAGCCGCATAAGGTGAAGGTCCGCGACGCGACTTCCGCCGACGGGCGCGCTGTGGCGGCGCTGCTGTCGGAGCTTGGCTATCCCAGCGATGGCGAGCAGGTTCTCTCCCGTCTCGAGCGGCTGATCGCATCGGACCAGGCGGGGGTGTTCGTCGTCGAGGATTGCGGCGCGGTCGTGGCGCTTCTCGCCTTCCATTGGATCGAGCTCCTGGAGCGGGCGCAGCCGACCTGCAGGATCACCGCCTTGGTCACGAGCGCCGCCTATCGCCGCAGGGGCGCAGCCACTGCGCTCCTGCGCGCCCTTCGACACCTCGCGCAGGAACGAGGCTGCGAGCGCCTTGAGGTCACCACCAAACCGGAGCGGGAGGAGGCTTTCGCCTTCTACCGCGACCACGGGTTCGAGGAACGGCCGCGGCGGCTGGTCAGCTACCTCGGCTGAACAGCTCCTCCTCCATCTCGTCCGCCAGCTCCGGGTGCCGATACGGCCCCTCCTCGCGCAGGGCGGCGATCGCGTTCCGCCGCGTCTCCTCGTCCTTGTTCTGGCTCAACTTGCGCTTCAGCTCGAAGCGGGCGATCGGAATGCGGAGGCCGACGGTGCCTTTGGCGATCGGGGCGGCGTGCTCGGGGTCGAGGTGGGCGGGGTCGTCGAGGGGGCGCTCGAAGTGGTCGACGAGGCGGGTCAGGACCTGGAGGTTCTCCTCCTCGCCGAGGATCTGCGGGGTGCCGTGGAGGTGGGCGACGGTGAAGTTCCAGGTCGGGACCTTGCGCTCTTGCGGCGAGTACCAGCTCGGCGATATGTAGCCGTGGTGGCCCTGGACGATGACCAGGACCTCGCCTTGGTCGATCTCGAGGACCTCGTCGTCGGGACGGCCGAGGTGGGTGAGCAGGGTGAGGTCGTCGGCCTCCTCGTCAAGAAGCAGCGGGTAGTGGGAGGCGGCAAGGCCGGTGCTGGTCGTGGTCACGAGCGTCCCCCAGGGGTGCTCGTGCACGAGCTGGCGCACCAGGTCCGGATCCTTGGAGGCGAACAGCGGGTTCGGGCGCATGGCCCATCCTCCCAGGCGCTAGGCGTTGATGCAGGGTTCGCCGGGCGCGGCGTTGTCGCATGAGGGGGCGGGAGGCGCGTCGGTCAGCCCACCGACCCGGAAGTGGTAGGTCGCGGGCGGCCCCTTGAGCCCTCCGGGGCCGATCGCCCGGACCCGGAAGAAGGTGCTCCCCCTGCCGACCCGGTAGCGCTTCGGCGACCCGCAGGTCCGGTAGCGATGGCCCTGCAGCTTGCACTGGAAGCGAATCACTTTGCCGACTCCGCGGAAGCGGAAGTTGACCCTGACTCCGCCCTTCTTCATGTCGATCCGTTTCGCCGGATGTCGCGTAATCACCACGCGTGGGCGCTTGTCCTTGCGGTTCGGCGACTGCGGCTTCTCGACGGCGAAGGGATCGGTCGAGGTCATCACCTGATAGTGCTGGCCGGCGGCTGCGCAGAAGGAGGTGGTCGGGCAGGAGAGCCCGAACATCCCGTTGCCGTCTTCGCCCCCGAACGGGATCACGTTCTGGAAGGACCACGCCCCTTCTCCCCCGGCCGGGTCGGTCGAGGCGAGAACGTCGGCGTTGTTGTCGACCGCGACGCAGGCGGAGATCGCGGGGCAGGAGACGCCTGTGATCGGCAGCCCGGTGCCGGCGTTGAAGGCCTTCCAGCCACCGGCGCTGCCCGGGGCCGAGGCGGTGAGGATCCTGCCGGCGTTACCGGTCACGCAGAGGCCGTCGCCGGGGCAGGAGACGCCGTTGAGCGAGCTTTCGCCGCTGGGCGCACCCAGCGAGCTCCAAGCGTCCGGCCCGCTGTCGGGATCGTCGCTGGCGACGATCTGGCCTTCGTTGCCGACCGCGACGCAGAAGCTCGGCGAGGAACACGAGACCCCGCGCAGGTCGACCGGCTGCGCCAGCTGGATGACCGTCCAGGCCGAGCTGTCGCCGGTCGGATTCGAGGACGTCAGCACCTTGCCGCCGTAGCCGACGACGACGCAGAAGGAGACCGACGGGCAGGAGACGCCGAGCATGTGGATGTTCGGGCCGCCTTCGGCCTGCTTGACGACCTTGAAGGTGGAGGGCCCGCCGGCGGGGTCGGTACTCGTGTAGAAGCGGCCGTCGAGGCTGACGGCGACGCAGAGGTCGGCGGTGGGACAGGAGACGCCGCGGATCTGGCCGCCGCCGTAGGTGACTTCGCCTTCGGCCTCGGGAAGATCGACCCCTCCCCCGGGTTTGCCGATCTTCCAGGCCGAGGTGCCGCCGGTCGGGTCGGTGGAGACGGCGATCGCGCTGTTGCCGCCGACCGCGACGCAGAGCGAGGCGCTGGAGCAGGACACCCCGTAGAAGGAGGCGTTCACTCCCCCCGCCGGCAGCTGGACCACCGACCACTCCGAGGCGCTGGCCGCGCTCGGCACCAGCGCAGCGAGCGCCAGCGCGAGCAGGCCCACCGCGAATCGTCTTCCCCCCAGCCTCATCGACAACGACAACCCGGCTCAACCGGGCTGGTTGCGGTCCTGCCCCCACTCCTCCTGCAACAGCCCGTAGACGACGCTGTCGAGGTAGCGGCCGCCGACCCGCTCGGTCTCGCGCAGGACGGCTTCCTCGCGGAACCCGAGGCGCTCGGGGATCGCCCGGCTGCGGGTGTTCTCGGGGGCGCAGTGGATCTCGACCCGGTGCAGCTCCCACTCGTAGAAGGCGTGGTCGAGGAGAGCGCCGACGACGGTGGTCATCGTCCCCTGCCCCTGCGCCTCGGCGGCCAGCCAGTAGCCGAGGCTGGTGTTGCGGTTGAGTCGGTCGACCGCGTGGAAGCCGGCGACGCCGACGATCTCGCCCTCGGGTTCGATCGCCGCCTGGAAGCCGTCGTCGCGGGCGCGCTGCTCCTCGGCCTCGGCGAGGAAGCGCTCGGTCCCCTCGCGATCCTGGTCGGCCGCCCAGGGCATCCACCGCGCCAGGTGCTCGCGGTTGCGCTCGACCAGGTCGTGCAGCTCCTCGGCGTCCTCGATCTGCAGCGGCCGCACCCCGAGGGTGGCGAGCCGCGGCGAGAGCATCACGACGAGGCGGCCCCGAGGGCCTTGTCGATGAACGGCCCCAGCAGCTGCGAGGCCGCCCTCGCCGCCTCCTCGGCCGACTCGCCCGGCGTCGTCACGTAGCTGATCGCGAGACGCACCAGCGCCTCGGCCAGCAGCTTCACGTCGCCCTCCGGCGCCTCCGGCCAGCCATCCTCGATCACCGAGGTCAGCCGCGCGGTGGCCCACTGGACCACTGGCAGGCCCTGGGTGGTGACGAAGGGCAACATGCCGCCGGTGCCGTCGTCGCTGAGGAGGATGCTGATCAGCGGGTCCTCGCCGGCGGTACGGAGGAAGTGCTCCAGCGCCGCAAGGACCGCCGCCCGTGGATCGTCGGTGTGCTGGAGGACCGCCTTCTCGACGTCGTCCATGAAGCGTTCGGCCTCGTGGATGACAAAGGCGAAGCCGAACTCGTTGCGGTTGCCGAACTCGTTGTAGAGGGTCTGGCGGCTGACGCCGGCGCCGCTGGCGATGTCGGCCATCGTGATCTCCGACCACGTCTGGCTCGCCAGCTGCTCACGGGCGGCGTCGAAGACGGTCTGGCGCAGCAGCTCCCGCGCCGCCTCCTGATAGGGCATCCTCCCGCTCGGCATCCCCCCTATCGTGCCAGCGGCGGCAGTCAGGCGTCGGCAGAGACCGGTTCGAAATCGATCTTGTCGCGGACCCCGCAGTCGGGGCAGGCCCAGTCGTCCGGGACCTCGCTGAAGGGCGTCCCCGGCGGGAAGCCCTCCCGCGGGTGGCCCGCCTCCTCGTCGAAGACGTAGCCGCAGCTGGGGCAGCGCCAGGCGTTCATACCGCCGGCCGCCCGTAGCGCTCCAGGACCCGGCCCAGCCGCCGCGGCTGGATGTTGCACTTGGTCACGTCTCCCTCGTAGTGGTCGAGCAGGCGCGGGTCCATCACCCGGCGCCAGAGCGGCGGGAACCAGGCGAGGACGATCATCCCCGCGTAGCCGGTCGGCAGCTGCGGCGCCTCGTCGACGTGGCGCAGCGCCTGGTAGCGGCGGGTCGGGTTGGCGTGGTGATCGGAGTGGCGCTGCAGGTGGTAGAGCAGCACGTTGGAGGCGACATTGTTGCTATTCCAACTGTGCTCGGGGCGGCAGCGCTCGTAGCGCCCGTCCTCGCGTTTCTGCCGCAGCAGGCCGTAGTGCTCGAGGTAGTTGACGACCTCCAGCAGCGAGAACCCGATCACCGCCTGGACCAGGAGGTAGGGCAGGACGACCGGGCCGAAGGCGATCGCCAGGCCGGCGAAGAGGACGACGGTCATCGCCCAGGCGCCGAGGATGTCGTTGTGGCGCCCCCAGTGCGACTGGCCGAGCCGGTCGAGGCGGGCGGCCTCGATCTCCCAGGCCGAGCGGACGCTGCCGCTGACGGTGCGCGGCAGGAAGGCCCAGAAGCTCTCCCCCAGCCGCGAGCTGGCGGGGTCCTCGGGGGTGGCGACTTTGACGTGGTGTCCGCGGTTGTGCTCGATGAAGAAGTGGCCGTAACCGGTCTGGGCGAGGGCGACGCGGCTCAACCACTTCTCCGAGCTGGCCCGCTTGTGGCCGAGCTCGTGGGCGGTGTTGATCGCGATCCCGCCGACCACGCCCATCGTCAGCGCCAGCCCGATCGATTCGACCAGGTTGAGCTCTCCGCTCGACCACATCCAGCAGGCGAAGACAAGCCCGGCGTACTGGATCGGGATGAAGAGGTAGGTGCACCAGCGGTAATAGGTGTCCTGCTCGAGGAACTTGAGGACGCTGTCGGGCGGGTTGACCGAGTCCCTGCCGATCGCCATGTCGAGCAGCGGGAAGATCACGAAGACGAGGACCGGGCCGAGGAACCACATCCCGCCGAAGCCGGTCAGCGACCAGTAGAACCAGGCGAAGAAGGGCGAGAGCGGGACGACGATCCCCAGCAGCCAGGCATAGCGCTTGCCGTCGGTCCACTCCGCGGGATTGACCTCGACGTCGTCGTGGTGGTGATGGTGATGAACGTGCTCCGCGTGCGCCTCCACAGGCCCTCTCCTTGTCAATAGCCCCCCGGTCGTCGCTTATCTTTACACAGATCCCGGACGTGTCAAGGGCGGCTACAGGGCAGCACGAACTGTCCGCAAGCGCAGACGGAAAGGACGTGGAGTGCGCCCTCTAGATCTTGAGGAGGAGGAAGGTGTTCAGCACGAAGAGGATGCTGAAGAAGACCGTGGCGCGGTCGAGGTTGCGCTCGACCATCGAGCCGCCGCCGACGCCGCCGCCGCCACCGATGCCGAAGGCGCCGGAGAGGCCCGCGTCTTTCCCCGAGTGCAGGAGCACGAGGAAGATGACGACGATGGCGATGATCACCTGGATGACGGCGAAGAACACGTACACGGTCTGGAAAGTTTAGCCCTGCTCGACCTTTTCCGGCTCGCGGGGGTGGGCCCCGTTGCCGTTGCTGCTGCCGTTCCCGCTCCCCTCGCCGTTCTCGCGCTCGAGGATCTCGATCGCTTCGCGCCGCAGCTCGGCGTCGACCAGGGCGAAGTCCTCGTCGGAGAGCTTGCCGGTGGCGTGGTCGAGCTCGGCGTCGCGTATCTCCCGGTACTTGGCTTCCTTGCGGGCGTCGGCTTCGGTGCGGACGAGGGCGCCGCGGCGGCCGCGCGAGGGCCAGAGCGCGATCAGCGCCCCCGCCAGGGCGATCAGGCCGCCGATCCACATCCAGGTGACGAGCGGGTTGACGATCACCTTGAAGGTCGAGGCCGCGGTGGTGGCGAGGAACGATCTCGCCACCCGCTTGGCCGCCCCGCTCTGCACCTGTTCGATCAGGGGAAACGCCTGCGCCTGCAGGGACGGGTTGGCGGCCGCGGCCTTCATCAGCGCCCCCAACGCCCTGCACTGCGGGGGCGTTCCGGGCGCCCCCCGCACACATTGCCCGAAGCCCTGGTCGGCGAGCCGAACCCCGCGCTGGACGTCTTCTACGTTCGGCTGCTCGGCGATCCAGAGGTCGTTCCCGAGACCCGCCCGCAGGCCGACCTCGCTGGTCGCCTCCCCTGCGAAGTAGGTGCTGATCGGGCCGGGTGCCTGCCCGGTCGGGCGGAAGAAGCGGCGGCTCGGCCGCAGGAAGCCGACCACCTCCCCCCCTTCTTCGATCCGCAGGACCGAACCGAAGGTGAACTTCTCCTCGTCGACCGCCATCGTCGGCTTCACGTAGGTGATCGTGCGGCCGTCGACGGTGGTGCTCTCGCCGGGCCGCAGCTCGACGTCGCGGTTGGTCTGGAAGCTGGAGGAGGCGGCGATCCCGACCAGCAGGACGATGACGCCGACGTGGACGATGTAGCCGCCGTAGCGGCGGCGGTTGCGGGAGACGAGCCCGACCAACGCCTGCGGCCCCGGCTCGCCACTGAGCTGCTTACGCGCCTGGGTCCCGCTCCAGAACTCCTGCGCCAGCCCGGACAGGGCGAAGGCGGCGAAGGCGAAGAGCGCCAGCGCCCAGAGGTGATCGGCGGCGTCGGTGAAGAGCCCCAGCGCCACGGTCACCACGGCGGCGACCGCGAGCGGGATCCGGAAGACGCGCTTCGCCGACTCCCAGCTGACCCGGCGCCAGGCGAGCAGCGGCCCGACCCCGGTGAAGAGGACCAGCCCGATCGCCAGCGGCGTCGTGTAGCGGTCGAACCAGGGCGCGGCCAGGGAGGCCTTGTCGCCGGTGAAGAGTTCGGAGATCAGCGGGAAGAAGGTGCCCCAGAAGATCACCGCGGTCATCCCGACCAGGAGCAGGTTGTTGACGAGGAAGATCGACTCGCGCGAGGCCAGCGAGTCGATCCGCTTCTCCGAGCGGAGGTCGTCGAGGCGGCTGACGATCAGCGCCGTCGAGCCGACGAGGACGACGGCGATCAGGCCGAGGATGTAGGGGCCGACGGTGTTGTCGCCGAAGGCGTGGATCGACTGCAGGACGCCGGAGCGGACGAGGAAGGTGCCGAGCAGCGCCATCGAGAAGGTGCCGACGATGAGGGTGGCGTTCCAGACCTTCAGCATCCCCCGCTTCTCCTGGACCATGATCGAGTGCAGGAAGGCGGTGCCGAGCAGCCACGGCATCAGCGCCGCGTTCTCGACCGGATCCCAGGCCCAGTAGCCGCCCCAGCCGAGCTCGGTGTAGGACCAGCGGGCGCCGAGCAGGAGGCCGAAGCCGAGGAAGGTCCAGGCGATCAGGGCAAAGCGGCGGGTGGCGCGGATCCACTCGGCGTCGATGCGGCGGGTGACGAGCGCCCCGATCGCGAAGGCGAACGGAACCGTGAAGGCCACGTAGCCCGAGTAGAGCATCGGCGGGTGGATCATCATGCTCGGGTGCTGGAGCAGCGGGTTGAGGCCGACGCCGTCGGTCGGCGTCACCCCGTTCACCGTGGCCGCCTTGGCGAACGGGTCGACGTCGGGCGCGAACAGCATCAGCCCGGTGAAGAAGGCGGCGACGCCCATCATCACCGCGGTCGCCCAGGGGACCAGCTCGCGCAGCTTGTTGCGGGTGGCGTAGAGGGCGGCGCTGGCGGCGATCGAGAGCACCCAGGCCCAGAGCAGGAGCGAGCCCTCCTGGCTCGACCACATCGCCGCCAGCTTGTACCCGGCCGGCGTCTCGATCGAGGAGTGCTGCTGGACGATGTTGAAGGAGAAGTCGTCGCCGGCGAAGGCGAGCTCGATGATCACCACGCAGGCGGTGAGCAGGCCGCAGAAGGCGTAGACGACGCGGCGCGAGAACCGCAGCCGCCGCTCGTCGCCGTCGCGCCCCGCCAGGGCGATGGCGCCCGCCCCGAGGGCGGCGAGGAAGGCAAGGCCCAGGAGGGCGCTGCCGAGGCTAGACATCAGACTTGGTCGTGAACTTCGACGGGCACTTCGTGATCAGGGTTTCCGGTTCGCCGACGAAGGTGCCGCTGCCCGCGACCGCTCCGGTGAGGACGATCTCGCGGCCGCCGCGGAAGGGGTCGGGGACAGTGCCCACGTAGGTGACGGGAAGGCTCGGCCCCTTGCCGTCGCGGTCGACGACGCGGAAGGCGATCCCGTTGCCGTCGCGCTTGATCGAGCCCTTGACGACCTCGCCGGTCAGCTGGGCACTGGTCCCGGGTGCGGCGTTGACCAACTCGGACGGCTCCTTCGCTCCCGTCGCGGCCGAAAACGAGGTGTAGACGAGCGCCACCGCGAGCAGCACGGCGACACTGAGCGCGACGACAAGTCGGATCTTCCGCTTCCGCTGAGGGTCCACAGGCAACCGGATTATCGCAACTGCGAGAATCCGGCCCATGGCTGACGATCCAGTCCTCCTGATCACCGGCGCCAGCAGCGGCATCGGCGCCGCCACCGCGCGGGCCGCCTCCTCCGGCTACCGGCTGGTGCTGGCGGCGCGGCGGGAGGAGGAGCTGCGGGAGCTGGCCGCCGAGCTCGGCGGTGAGGAGCGGGCGCTCGCCGTCCCCTGCGACGTCACCGAGTGGGACCAGGTCGAGGCGATGGCCGCGGCCGCGCTGGAGCGCTTCGGCCGCATCGACGCCGTCTTCGCCAACGCCGGCTTCGGCGCCGCTCGCGGTTTCCTCGAGGAGAGCCCGGAGCACTGGCGCTCGATGGTCCTCACCAACGTCTACGGGGTGGCGCTGACGATCCGCGCCACCCTCCCCCACCTGCTCGAGCGCGGCGACGGCCACTTCCTCGTCACCAGCTCGATCGCCGGCCGGCGGGTGCTGCCCGGCTCGCTCTACTCGGCGACGAAGTGGGCGGCGACGGCAATCGGCGAGGCGCTGCGGCAGGAACTGCGGCAGATGCACGACAACCACGGCATCCGCGTCACCCTGATCGAGCCCGGCATGGTCGACACCCCCTTCTTCGAGAACCGCCCCGGGAAGAGCGCCCTCAGCGACGAGGACATCGCCCGGGCGGTGATGTTCGCGCTCGGGCAACCCGAGGGCGTCGACCTCAACGAGATCCTGATCCGCCCGATCACCCAGTCGACCTAGCGCAACCGAGTTCCGCCCCAGCGGGGTGGGGTCAAAGTCGGCTACGGCAGCAGTAGGCGCACCAGGCGCCAGTAGGCACGCAGGGCGAGACGCACGGGCCGGGTGCGCACGAGCGGCGAGATCAGCTCGGAGTCGAGGTCCGGCGTGAGCATCGCGGCGAACTCGGCGGCGCCGATCGTGCGCTGGCGCTGAACCTCCCGCCTCTCCCGCAGCAGCCGCGGCAGCCAGCGGAGGAAGACGAGGTCGGCGCGGAGCTTCTCCCTCCCCCAGCCGCCGGCAGCGGCGAGCGGCAGCAGCGCCAGCTCGGTTGCCAGCAGCGCCGGCGCCAGCAGGGCCAGCAGGGCGCCGGGGTAGGTGCGGGCAAGGAAGGCGAGGCGGTTGCGCTCGAGCCAGAACCACTTCTCCGCGTTGGCGCCAAACTCGTAGTCGTGGGCGACGATCGCGGTCGGCTCGATCCCGACCGTGCCGCCCGCCGCTCGCAGCCGCACCGAGAGGTCGACGTCCTCGTGGTACATGAAGAACTCGGCCGGGAAGCCGCCGGCCCGGCGCCACTCGGCCAGCGGGATCGCCAGGCAGGCGCCGGAGGCGGCCGTCACCTCCCCCGCCGGCGGCGCCTCGGCCAGCGGCAGGCCGTGACCTCCCGCCCAGACGATGCCGGTGAAGTGGACCGGGTTGCCGGCGGAGTTGACGCGGTGACCCTCGCCGTCGGCGACCAGGGCCTGCCAGGCGCTCCAGCCGCGCTCCTCGAGCCAGGGCCGGCGGATCGCCTCGCCGAAGCCGGGCTGCGGCGAGGCGTCGGGGTTGAGGATCACCAGCAGCTCGCCGCCGGCGGCTTCGGCGCCGGCGTTGACGCCGCCGGCGAAGCCGGTGTTTCGCCCCATCGGCACGATCCGCGCCCGCGGCGCCAGCTCGCGCACCGCCTCGGCGCTGCCGTCGCCGGGTTTGTTGTCGACGACGATCAGCTCGTCGTCATCGCCCAGCTCCGGGAGCAGGGCGGGAATGGTCCTCTGGAGGTCGTCGCGGTTCTCGTAGGAGACGACCAGGACTGAGAGCGTCGGGCGCACCGGCGCGGAGGCTATTCGGCCTTCCGCGCCGGTGCGACTGACTCGAGAACGCGCGCTCCTACTTAGTGCCCTTCTTCTTGCCGCAGGAGACGACGTTCAGCTTGAACTTGTTGTTGTTCTTCTTCTTGCCGTTCTGGCCCTTCATCTTCACGATCGCCCGCTGCGTCTCGGCGCAGGTGTTGGTCGAGTTGACGAGGAGTCCCTTCTTGCCGCCCTTCATGTTGAGGACGAACCGCTTGACCGGCACGTCCGGCACCTTGCGGAAGACCGTCTTCAGGCCCCCGGTGCTGCCGGTGCTGATCACGCCGCGCAGGTAGACCTCCACCTGGCCGCGGAGATCGACGAGCAGGTCGGGCAATTCGTTGTTGGAGGACACGAGGTACACCTTGCCCTTCAACTTGTCCTTCAACAGCGGCGACTTCGCTTCCGCCGAGCCGTAGACCGAGGCCTTCGGACAGGTGTGGGAAGCGAGCTGCGGCCGCGTGCAGACGGTGCCGATGTGGCCCTGTTCGAGGAACAGCGACCTCGGCATCGTCACCGCCGTGCGGGCGACGTTGGCGTCGCCCTTGCGAGCGGTGAGCACGGCCTTCAGGCGCGGGTACTTGTTCCGCACCGTCGGCCCGTACAGCTGCACTTTCAGCTTCGGCTTGAAGCCGAGCTTGTTGCACCCGGTCGCCTGGAACGGGTCGTTCACCGCGTAGGAGCTGAACGTCGCCGGGTCGGCCGGGTTGGCACCGCCGCCGTCGATCGCCCCCGTCGTCGCCTGCGCACTGCAGTTCGTCGGGTTGAGCATGAACTTCTTGCGGTAGAGGTCGATGTCGATCTGCCGCAGGTCCAGCTTCACCCCGCCGAAGACATCGGGGATCTCGTCGGAGACCGCGTTGATCTGGGCGGTCTCGGGATTGACGTTCAACGCCACTCGGACGACCACGGTGCCGAGGTCGAACGGGCCGGCCAGGGCCGGGGTGGTGGTGACCAGGGAGACCGGAGCGCCCTTGTACGGGCCCGCCAGCCAGACGTTCCCCGGCAGTTTCAGCGGGTTGTCGCCGGTGCCCGAGACGGTCGTGACCGTGCCCAGGAAGCTGTGTTCCGGGCAACTCGGACTGTCGGACTCCTGCCTGCCGCTCTTCGCCGCCGCCGCTGCGATGGCGTCCTCCGGGCAGTAGGGGATGCCGGCGAGCTTGCCGGTCAGGCCCTTGGGCAGGGTGACGTCGACGACTTTCAGCTCCTGCTCGCCGTCGCGCCGCGCGATGCGGACGTGGAAGGGCGAGTAGGCGCCGCCTTTGGTGGTGCCGGCGTTTGCCTTGTAGGTCGGAGTGAACTTCCGCTCCGCCATCGTTTTCGGACAGGCCCCGCCGGTCGGGTCGGTGCTGAGGGTGACGGTGGAGTCGACCGGCTTCAGTTCGCCGGGCCGCGCCCACGGTTCGAAGCGGCTGGTGCCCGTTGCCGAGCAGACCGGCGGGCTGGTCAGCACGTTCTTGCCGCCGTCGAAATGAACCCGGATCTCTTTGAACGGGACCTGCGGCAGGCCCGACGGCAGCTGACCGAAGAACTCGTTGCTCAACTGGTCGTCGATCACCGCGTTCAGCTCACCCGTGGTCTTGTTGGCCTTGACGTGGCCGACCAGGCGGGCGTCGATTCCCTCCTGCTCGCTCTTGGCTTCGAGCAGGATGCGGAACTGCTCGCCGGATTCGGGGTCGCTGCTCTTCTGCTCGCCGACGTAGACGTCGCCGACCAGCGGCTCCGACAGCGGCGCCGATTCGACTTCGACCGTGCCGATGTCCGACGCGGCCGGGCATTCGTTGTCCATCACCCGGATGCCCTTCTTGAACTGGGCGTCCGAGCAGGCGGCGAGGCCGTTGGCGCCGGAGGGGTTGATGCCCATCCCCTTCGGCAGCACGACTTCCGCCTTGCGGACGTGCGACTGCGAGATCCCTTCGGTACCGCCATTGCGGACTTCGCCGCCTTCTTTGGCCGGGTCGAAGGGCATTCTCGCCGTCACGGTCGCGGGAGCGGGCGAATCGACCTTGTTCGTGCCAGCGTCGACTTCGAGCGACGGATCGAACGGGACGGACTCGCACCCGGTCGTTCTCACCCCCGGCGGCAGCTTCGCCTGCCACGGGGTCGATCCTTCGGGGAACGTCGGGTTCGGTTCGCCCCACGACTCGCCACGGAACCAGGTGGAATAGAGGCCCTGCCGTTCGGCCGGGTCAAAGCAGGTCGTCGGCAGAGTGACGTGAGTGCCGTCGCCGGACTGCCCGAAGGCGACGAGGCGGGACCTCAGGCTCGAGACCCCGACCGACGGGGGAGGCAGGTGGATCGTGAAGTACTCGTGGAAGTCGCTCTCCCAGGCGACGCCGCCTTCGAGGACGATGACTTTGCTGAACCCGATGATGAAGCCCAAGCGGGCAGGTTCACCGAATTTCGGCTCGAGGTTGTACACGGCGACCCTGGACCCTTTGGCTGCCTGCGGCGGAATCACGTAACCCCGCGGCAGGAAGGTTCCGGGAGGGGCCCCCGGCACCGGCACGGCATTGGCCGTGTTGACGACCAGCCAGGTTTCGTTTCGGCCGACGATCGTGCTCGGATCGCAGTTCGGGACGTGACCCATCTGCCCGCCCGAGCCGGGAATTTCGCCGATCGCTTCGAAATCTTCGTTCGAGCACTTGGGGCTGCTCTGGGGGTTCTCGGTGAACCCCACCGGCAGATCGACGCGCTCCGTTTTGAGCACCCGGTCTTCGTAGGGTTCGATCAGCGGTTCGACGACTCCGGGAACGACGGTTTCATGCCTGATGATGTACTGGTCGAACGCGAACGGCGGGTGTCCACCCGCCTGGGTGAAGAACAGGTCCGGCGTTTCCGGCGAGCAGAACGGTTTAGTCGTATCCGTTTTGGTCGGGTCTTCTGCGACCTGATTTTCGTAACAGACACCCGACTGGAAGCCGTCAGCGGACGTCGGCGGTTCGTGCTGCGGTTCGACTACATCCCCGGTATCTGCCGCTGCCGTGGCCGACAGCAAGAACATAACCCCGAGACACATCAGAAGCAGCGCAATCGAGCGCTTTGCCATTCATTCCTCCTCGTCTTTCCCTGTACGAGGACGCCCCCTGTAGCGCCCAACAGCAACCCTCCCACCAAAGAAACATACACACCTGTGAAGGTGGGCTGAACAACTACCTCACGAGCAACGATGGGTAACGTGTCACCATTTGGTGATGTAACACCTTTTGGTGACTACTTCTTACCCTTCCCCTTTTTGGCGCCCTTCCGCTTTTTCCCTTTACAAGCCGTCCGCAGCTTCGGCTTGCTGTTCGCTTTCTTGCCGTTCTGGGCTTTGATTCGAATGAACGCCCTCACCGGCTTCAGGCAGAGGTTGCGGGAGTTGACCAGCAAGCCTTTCTTGCCCCCGGGGAGGGTCATCACGAACTTTTCGACGGGCACGTCCGGCACCCGGTCGAAGGTCGTCCGGATGCCCCCGCGGAAGCTGTCGATGCGACCGACGAGGTCGATGTCGACCTGCCCCTCGAGGTGGGCGACCATGTCCGGCAGCGTGTTGTTGGAGGAGCGCAGGTAGACCGGCCCTTCCAGCGGTTTGCCGAGCAGAGGCGTGAAGGCGCGAGCCCGCCCGTAGATCGACTTCTTCGGGCATTCGTGGGCGACAAACTGGACCCTGGTGCAAACGGTCGCGAGGCTTCCCTGGTCGAGGAAGAGCGCGTGCGGCAGAGCTACCGAGGCCCGGCCGATGTTGGCGTCGCCCGGCCGCGCGGTCAGAACCGCGCGCAGTTTCGGGTGCTTGGCGCGGCGGGTCTTCCCGAAGAGGCGGATCTTCAGCTTCGGGTGGAATTTCAGGTTCTCGCAGCCCTTGGCTTCGAACGGGTCAGAGACGCTGAAGGAGGAGAAGGCGGCCGGATTGGCAGGATCGGCTCCCCCGCCCCGCAGAACGCCCGCAACCGCGCCTTTGCGGCAGTTGGTGCCGTTAAGAGTGAACTCCTTGCGGTTGAGGTTGAGGAAGATGGAACGGATGCCGAGCCTGGTGCCGCCGAAGACGTCCGGAATGGCATCGGTCTTCGGGTGGACCTGAGCGGTCTCGGGATCGAGGAAGAGCGGGACCCTGACGACGACCGTTCCGAGGTCGAACGGGCCGGCGAGCGCCGGCGTCATCACGACGACCGACAGGGGTGCGCCCTGATAGCGGCCGGCGAGGTAGGCGGTTCCCTCGATCTTCAGCGGCGAAGAGCCGGTGCCGGCTTCAACCGCGGCGACGCCGATCTTGCTCTCCGCTGGGCAGCTGGGATTGGCCTTCTCCTCCTGGCCGGAGCGGCTTTCAGCGGTGGCGATCGCCGCCGGTGGGCAGTAGGGAACACCCTTCAGCTTCGCGGTCGCGCCTTCGGGAAGGGTGATGTCGAGGCCTTTCAGCTCCTGCTGCCCCGGGGGACGCGAGATGTGGGTCGAGAACGGAGTGAAAGCCAGCGCCTCGTTGCTCTTCGGCTTCGCGGTGAAGCCGGGTGCGAACGGCCGCTCCGCCATGGTTTTCGGGCACGGCCCTCCGCCCGGAAACGAGGTGAGGCTGAATTTGCTCGAGGGGCTCGCCGATTTGCCGCCGAACAGGGCCGACCAGGGGGTCAGGTCGCTGGTCGCGGTGTTCGGCCCGCAGGTGGGCGGGCTGCTGACCGCGGCTTTGGGGCCCCCGTCGAGGCTGATTCGGAAGTTGGTGAACGGGACCTGCGGCAAACCGTGCGGGATGTTGTCGGAGTTGCCGCCGCGCGTCACGACTTTCGCCGGGTCGTCGAAGACGGCGGTGAGCTGGCCGGTCTTCGCGTTGGCGACGACGTTGCCGATCAGGCGGACGTCGATCCCGTACCGGCTCGAGGCAGCGTTGACGAAGATGCGAAACTCTTCGCCGGACTCCGGGTCACGACTCTTCTGGGTGCCGACGTAGACGTTGCCGGTCAGCGGGCCCTCCGGCAGTGGCGGCGTCTCCACCGTTGCCGTGCCGACCTTCGAAGCGGCTGGGCAGGCGACCGGATTCCGGGTCCCCTTGCCGAACTGAGCGTCGGTGCAGGCGGCGAGGCCGTTGGCGGCCGAGGGGTTGAGTCCCATCCCGGGCGGCAGCGTCACCTTTGCGATCCGGACGGTGGAAGTTTCCTGGCCTTTGGGATCGGGTTCGATCGGCAGTTTGACCTCGGTGGTCGCGGCTGCCGGCGAGTCGACCTCGTTCGTTCCCGGATTCACTCCGATCGAAGGTTTGAACGGAATCGTGGCGCAATTCTTCGGAAAGGTTCCCGGCGGGATTTTCGACTCGACATACGGTGAGCCGTTGGGGAAGTTCGGGTCCGGGTTCTGGAGGGAGTCGGCGCGGGCGTAAGTCGAGTAGGTGTGGGCGTAGGCCGCATCTTTGTTCGGGTTGAAGCAGGTGCTGGGGGTGGTCAAGAAGAACCCTTCGCCGCCCGGGGCGGTTTTACGCCCTTCGAAGACGAGTCGGTTCTGCAGCAGCCTCACGTGTTCGACCTTGGGGACGTGGATCGTGAATCCCTCGTGGTAATCCGAGTCCCAGGCGACGTCGGCTTCGAGAAAGATGTCGCTGGGCGGCACAACCGGGAAGAGGGGAATGGATGGGACGGCTTCCACGGTGAACCCAAAGCGGGCCGGCTGTCCCGGTTTCGGGACCATGTTGTAGACGGGTGCTTTGATTTCCAGCTCTTCGGGGATCGGCAGCCCTTCCGGCGCGACCCTGACCCAGCTTTCCCCCACCAAGCTGAGGGGCTGGGACGTTTTGCATTCCGACGGATGAGGCGACGCGCACTGCGGGGTGGCCCCCGGGTTGACGCTGAGACCGACCGGCAGATCGACCCGTAGCGTCTTCATGTCCACTTCGGGTTCTTCGTGCAGGTTTTCGGTTTTGTGCCGGACGATGAACTGGGTGATCCCGTATGGGGGGTGCCCTGCGGCTTCTTCGTAGAACTCGGACGTGCTCTCGGCTTCACACGTTTTCGTGGTGCAGGTTCCAGCTAGCCAGCCGTCCCCGTTTTTAGGCGGATCGTGCTGCGGGGAGAAGACGACTTCACCGGCCTGCGCCGAGACCACAGAAGCAACGAAGAAAGCGAGGGCAAGCGAAACGACGCGCGCCCTACGTGACATCTGCGTCCACCGACTCATCCAATGACTCCTCCCCGGCCTTCCCAGAGGCCGATCTAGTCTTGCCGGATGCCGGTACCCGTTCGAAAGAGCATTCAATCTCAAGCCGGAGAATCAGAATTCGACTGATGTTCTACCTAGATTCGATGAGTTAAGTCAATAATTTTGGGTAATATCGGTACATGCCAACCCACAACGGACATTCCCCCCACCCCACCTCTGCCAACGACGATTTCCCTGCAAAGCCAGCGCAAAACGGCCTTAACGGCAACGGCCGCTCCTCCCTCCCCGTCAACTGGGAGCAGCTTGCGCGGGCGACCGCTCACCCCCTGCGCGTTTCGATCCTCGAAATCCTCGGGATCGACGGCGGCCGAGTCCTCTCCCCCAGCGATCTCAGCCGCGAGCTGCAGATCCCCCTCAGCAACACGAACTACCACGTCACCGAGCTGGCGAAATCCGGCCTGATCGAGCTGGTGCGGGAGCGTCAGGTGCGCGGCGCGACCGAGCACTTCTACCGCCTGCCGGGATCCGCGGCGAGCGTCGAGGCCGAGACGGCCGAAGAGAGCGCCGAGGCCGAAGAAGGCGAAGAACCCGTCGAAGAATCGAGGCGCGTCTGGGCGATGGCCTAGCCGGGAGTGGGCGAGGCGCGGCGCCCGCGATTCAATCGAGCGCTTCTTCCTGTCGATTGACAAGCATGGCGAGCGAGCGCACGGCCGACCAGCTGCGGGCGATCATCCATACGCAGACGGAGATCGCCGCCAGCGACCTCGACCCCGAAGCGATCATGCAGCTGATCGCCGAGCGGGCCCAGAAGCTGACCCGCGCCAGCGCCGGCTTGATCGAGCTGGTGGATGACGACGAGATGGTCTACTCGGTGGCCACCGGCGAGGCCACGCCCTACCTGGGGATGCGACTGGATGCCGCCGCGAGCCTCTCCGGACTCTGCGTCCGCGAGGGGAAGGTGCTGCGAAGCGACGACACGAGCCAGGACCCGCGCGTCGACGCCGCCGCCTGCCGCCGCGTCAACGCGGGCTCGATGCTGTGCGTGCCGCTGTCCCACCAGGACGAGACGATCGGCGTGCTGAAGGTCTACTCACCCCAGGCCAACCACTTCGAGGCCGGTGACGTCGAGACCCTCGAAATGTTGAGCGACCTGATCGCCGCCCACCTCTCCCACGCCAACCTCTACGAGGCCGAGTCCCGCGAGAGCCGCCGCGACGCCCTCACCGGCCTGCTCAACCGCCGCGCCTTCGAGGAGCGCCTGCCGGTCGAGCTTGCCCGCGCCGCCCGCCTCGGCCCGGTCTCCCTCTGCCTCCTCGACCTCGACGGCTTCAAGGCCGTCAACGACCGCCTCGGCCACCCTGCCGGGGACCAGGTTCTCCGCCAGGTCGCGAAGATCCTCGAGGGCTCCCGCGTCGCCGACGACTGCTTCCGCATCGGCGGCGACGAGTTCGCGATCCTGATGCCCGGCACCGACAACGACGAGGCCCACGTCGCCGCCACCCGCATCGCCGAGGAAATCCGGCTCGCCGCCCTCGGCGAAGGCAGGATCAGCGCCTCCTTCGGCATCGGCACCTCCGTCGATCGCGACGCCGAAGTCCTGATGGCGATCGCCGACACCGAGCTGCTGGACGCGAAGCACCGGCTCTACGGGCGCGACCTCGAGGATTGAGCCGAAAGCGGACGACGGGGGTCGAACCCGCGACCTCAAGCTTGGGAAGCTTGCGCTCTACCAACTGAGCTACGTCCGCGTGCGGGTTGATTCTAGGAGGCCTTGGCCTCCCAGGGCGTGGGAGGGCTGCCGGGAGGCGCTGGGATCTAGTCTTCGGCGTCTGTGAGCTTTCGCTCTGTCATCGCGGTGCTGGGCGTGCTGGCCGTCGTCGGCCTGCTCGTCTTCGGGCTGGCGACGAAGGGGTCCTCGGGGCTGGAGATCGGGGACCCGGTGCCGACCTCGGCGCTGCCGCGGCTGGAAGGGGACGGGAGCGGGTCGCTGGCCGCCTACCGCGGCCGCTGGGTGCTGGTCAACTTCTGGGCCTCCTGGTGCGAACCCTGCCGGGCCGAGGCGCCGGCGCTGGAGAAGTTCCAGCGCGAACACAGCGGACCCCGGTTCGCGGTGCTCGGGATCGACACCCGCGACCTCAGCGGCGACGGGCAGGACTTCGTCCGCGAATTCAGCCTCTCCTACCCGCAGCTGCGCGACGGGGACGGGGGCGCCGCCCACGACTACGGGACCAGCGGCGTGCCCGAGACCTTCCTCGTCGACCCGCAGGGCCGGCTGCGGCTGCACGTGCCCGGTCCGGTGGACGAGCAGACGCTGGAAGGCTCGGTGGCACCGCTGCTGCCGGAAGGGAAGTCGTGAGGGTTCGCGCCGTGCTCGCCGCGGTGCTGGCGCTGGCGCTGCTGGCCCCCGCCGCCGGCGCCGCCGAGCAGGCTTCGCTGACCGAAATCGAAAAGCAGGTGATGTGCCCGGTCTGCGGCACCCTGCTGCAGCTGGCCGAATCGCCGCAGGCCCAGCGCGAGCGGGTCTTCATCAACCGCCTGATCGACGAAGGCAAGTCCGAAGCGGAGATCAAGGACGCGCTTGTGGCCGAGTACGGCGACGAGGTCCTCGCCCTGCCACCCGACTCCGGCTTCAGCCTCTCGGCCTACGTCGTCCCGATCCTCGCCCTGCTGGTCGCGGCGGCGGCACTGGCGATCGGCGTGCTGCGCTGGCGCCGGGCCGGGGGTGGACGGGACGGGGACGGCGGCTCGATGCGGCCGCCGGATCCCAGCGAGCGGGACTCCGAGCGGCTCGACGCCGACCTCGCCCGCTACGACCTCTGAACCCAGTCCGCGCCGCCGACGGCGATCGAGCCGATCGCAGTCGGCGGTAGGCCGCGGATCGCCGCCCGCAACCCGCGTCCCTCGCCGCCCTTCGCCTCCCCCTCGCGCAGGCCCGCGACCGCCGCGTCCGCCTGCGCGGCGACCGCGAGGCAGGGACCGGGCTCGCCGAGAACGGGCGGGGCGAGCAGGAGGACGAGCTCGTAGGCCTCCCGCAGCTTGCCGACCATGTGGGAGAAGCTCTGCAGCCCGAGCAGCGTCTCCGGCTTCGTCGCCGGGCGGCCGGCGCTGACGCAGACGAGCGGGTCGGCGAGCCCGGCGGCCGCGGGGCCGGCGAGGACGATCGGCTGCAGGACGTCGGCCGGTTCGGCCTCCCAGCGCAGGTACTCGTGCAGCCCGGGCGCCGCGGCAAGGCCGACCTGCGCCGCCAGCTGCGGCTGGGCGAGGCCGCAGTCGACGAGGACCGTGCGCCGGCCCGAGGCGCTCGCCGCCGCGGCCAGTCCGATCGCCGCGACCGGCGGCGCGCCTCCCTCCCCCGCCACCATCACCACCCGGTGCGGCGCCAGCAGCGGCAGCGCCTCGCCGAGGCGCTCGAAGTCGCCGCGCCGCAGCGACCAGGCTGCGGCGCCCGGCGCCGGCCCGGCGACCTCCGCCAGCAGCGGGAGCCTGGCGCGGC
>Ga0307314_10000066_pt1 | contig 25152 bp, 22 predicted proteins | sample ER_DNA_204_FD_194493 | JGI IMG/M metagenome (GOLD analysis project Ga0307314, IMG submission 194493) | Bulk soil microbial communities from the East River watershed near Crested Butte, Colorado, United States - ER_DNA_204 | ecosystem: Environmental > Terrestrial > Soil > Floodplain | place...
TGATCTTCGCGTCAGCAAGGTTTCAAGCATTTTAGGTTTGGCGGCTAGCTGGCGGGACCCTCACGCTCTCGCTGAGTCTGTGCCGAGTGGGGAGGCGAAGGCCTACGTCCGTTGGCCGCCTCACAAAAGCTGCAAGGGGAGGCTCACTTTCCCCAAAAGTGGTCAGCAACGACACAAATTCAGGCCATGTCCATGTCGCTAACGACCACATTCGTGCGAAGTCCAGATGCGCTACAGCGGGGCGCCGATGCGGCGTACCCGGATCATGTTGGTTTGGCCGGCGACGCCGGGTGGGGAGCCGGCGACGATCACGACTCGCTCGCCGTCGGCGATGCGGCCGCTTTCGGTCAGGGACTTATCGACTTCGCGAATCATTTCGTCGGTGTGGCCGACCATAGGGGCCATGAAAGTCTCGACGCCCCAATTCAAGGTCAGCGCTGCACGAGTTTCCTCGTACGGCGTGAACGCCAGCACCGGGATCGACGAGCGAAGCCGGGTCAGACGGCGCGCCGAGTCGCCAGAGGTGGTGAACGTCACCAAGAACTTGGCGCCAATCCGTTGTGCGACTTCCTCGGCGGCCTTGGTGATCACGCCACTTGTGGTGTGCGGATCCCAGTCGATGCCGTGCATCTGGTCCATGCCGTGCGCTTCAGTGTTCTCCACAATGCGTGCCATGGTCTCGACAGCGAGCACCGGGTATTCCCCGACGCTGGTTTCTCCCGACAACATCACGGCGTCGGCACCATCGAGAATCGCATTCGCGACATCGGAGGCCTCGGCACGAGTCGGACGGGGCGAGGAGATCATCGACTCCAGCATTTGAGTCGCCACGATCACCGGCTTCGCCCAGCGGCGGGCCGCAGTGACGATCCTCTTCTGGACCAGCGGCACCTCCTCCAGCGGCAGCTCTACACCAAGATCGCCGCGCGCGACCATGAAGGCGTCAAAAGCGTCGATGATCTCAATGAGGTTGTCGACCGCCTGGGGCTTTTCCAGCTTCGCGATCACTGGGACGCGGCGACCTTCCGCGTCCATGACTTCATGCACCGACTTGACGTCCTCGGCCGAGCGCACAAACGACAGGGCCACCATGTCAACGCCATTGCGCAGCGCCCAGCGCAGGTCTTCGGTGTCCTTCTCACTCATCGCCGGAACGCTGACGCCCACACCCGGAAGGTTGATCCCTTTGTTATTGCTGACCGGTCCACCGACGACTACCTCGGTGATCACGTCCGTGCTGGTCACCTCGGTCGCCCGCAGGGCGATGCGGCCGTCGTCGATCAAGATCATGTCGCCGGGCCGGACGTCTCCGCACAACCCCTTGTGCGTCGTAGAACAGCGCTCGACCGTCCCCTCGATGTTCTCGACTGTGATGGCGAACGTCGCGCCGACGTGCAGCTTCTCCTTGCCATTGGCAAAACGACCGAGCCGGATCTTAGGGCCTTGGAGGTCGGCGAGGACCCCAACAGGGCGTCCGGCGGCAGCCGCTGCCTCGCGGACACTGCGGAGGTTTCTTTCATGATCGGCATAGTCGCCATGACTCATGTTGAGGCGGGCGACATCCATCCCCGCGGCAACCAGCTCCGACAGGCGCTCGGGACTTGAGGAAGCTGGTCCGAGCGTGCACACAATCTTGGCTTTACGCACGAGTTGACCCTAGCGAAGTTGGCCAAGCAGTGGGAGAGCAATCAAGCAGTGGTCTACCAGGTAGTGATCAGGTCCAAAGCGTGCCGAAGATCAGGCGGGTAAGCGGATTCGAACTCCATGAGTTCACCCGAGGTCGGGTGCACAAAACCAAGTCGAACGGCATGCAACCACTGGCGTTCTAGATCGAGCTTGGCTGCGAGTACCGGGTCGGCCCCGTACGTCAGATCGCCCACGCAGGGATGCCGAATAGCTGCCATGTGAACGCGGATCTGATGGGTACGGCCGGTCTCCAACTTGATCTCGAGCAAAGTTGCCGCGACGAATGCCTCAAGCGTCGAGTAATGGGTGACGCTGTGGCGGCCCTTGTCCATCACCGCCATCTTGTAATCTGCGCCCGGGTGCCGACCGATGGGCGCATCGATGGTTCCCACAAACGGATCTGGATGCCCCTGCACGAGCGCGTGGTAGATCTTCTCGACACTCCGCGACCGGAACGCTCGTTTCAAGATCGTGTACGCGTGCTCGCTCTTGGCGACCACCATCAATCCTGAGGTGCCCACATCCAGCCGCTGCACGATGCCACGGCGTTCGGCAACACCGGAGGTCGAGATGCGGAAACCGGCACCGGCGAGGTGGCTGAGCACATCGGGCCCGCTCCAGCCGAGGCTGGGATGAGCCGCAACTCCGACTGGCTTGTCGATCACCACGATGTCATCGTCGTCATAGACGATGACGACCCCTTCGACCTGCTCCGGACGGACCGTTGCGACCCGTTGCTGATCGGCGAGTTCGACCTCGAGCATCGAGCCGACGCTGACCCGATCCGACTTCGTGATCGAGGCGCCATCCAGGAGGACGTGACCTGCTCCGATCAACTCCACAACCTGACTTCGTGACAGCCCAAGCATCCGTGACACGGCAGCATCAACCCGCTCGCCGTTCAGGCCTTCCGGTACGAGCACGACCTTTCGCTCAACCACGAGCGACAGTGCTCCGATCATGATCATCGTCATCGTCGGTCCCGCCGCGCCCCGGACGGCCGTGCCGCTGGCCAGTGATACTGATGCCCTTCACGATCGATAAGAACATGATCATGATGGCGGCCGCGGTGATGCACATGTCGGCGACATTGAAGATCGGCCAGTGTGGCAGCTCGAGGAAGTCGATCACGTGGCCACGGAGGGGACCCGGCGGTCGAAACAAGCGATCAGTCAGATTGCCGGCGACGCCGGCGCACAACAAACCGATCGCTACAGCCCACGCCGGGTGGCCGATCCGCGGTACCAGCTTGATGATCACGAAGGCCAGCACGATGATCGCCGCGCCGGCGAAGACATAGGTAAAACGCTGGCCCTGACTGAACGCCGCGCCGGGGTTTCGAATAAGGCGAAGTGTCAGCACCCCGCCCAGCAGGCGGACCTCGGCCAACGGCTCGAGGTGGGTCACCGCGATGATCTTGGTGACAAGATCAGCGGTCAGCCCGACTACGGCAACCAGAGCGACGAGAAGCCGCAAGCGTCGCCGTTCGATCCGGCCTGCGCCGCCGACTGAGGTTATCGCCGTTCCTCGCGCTGCTTGCACGTCACACACAAAGTGGCGCGCGGGAAAGCCTGGAGCCGACCCTTGCCTATGGGCTGCCCACAGTTGTCGCAGCTGCCATAGGTACCGAGCTCGATGTGCCGCAAGGCGAGCCGGGACTGATCGAGCATCTCCCGGGCATTGTTGGCCAGCGACATCTCCGCATCGCGCTCAAAGTTTGCCGAACCAACATCAGCCGGATCGCGTCCCGCCCCCTCACTTCCGTCGCGAAGCAGTCCGACCAGCTCAGCCGTGGAAATCTCGATCTGGCTTTCAAAGCGTGCAATGTCTTCGACCAACGCCTGCTTGACCTCGTTGATCTCGGCCTTGGTCCAGGGATCTTCGCCGGGGCGGACCGGCAAGGATTTAGGATTCATCGGTTTTCCAGGATTGTCTTGATGCTCGACAGGTACCGCATGCACCGTTGGAGCGGCCTTGGCTGAAGCCTTGGTTGTGGTGGCCTTCCGATTCGTGGTGGTGCGACCGCCGTTCTCGGCTGCAGGGGTGGTGGCCGGAGCGCTGGATTTAGCGGTGGTCATGGGTTCCCCATTTCTTGGTCAGCACTGGAGGAGGAAGTGACGCAGAGACAGTAGGCCGCAAAAGCAGTTTCTTCAATGACCCGCGCTGATTTCTCCCTGAAATTCCAAATGGGCGTTCGCGCGCCGCCGTTGTTCGCCTCCCGAGCGGAGCGAGCAATGACACAGGGTCTGAGCAGCAACACCCACAGGGCCCGCCGAGGCGGGCCCTGTGGGTGTTGATCATGGATGGAACCAGATCAGCGCTGATCTCCCAAGAGAGCGTCGAGGCGAGGGGTATTACTGCCGGAACCGCCGCTGTAGCTAGGTGCGTCTTCGCGCTGCTCAGCGCCGCCATGCTCGCTCTGCTGAGCAGAGCCAATCCCGTTGGAGTGTCCCTCGGCCGGCTTGTGCTCGCGTACCACATCCGGTACCTCGACCGGCTCCGCCCGGCCTGACTCCAGCGACTCGATCTGCTTACGCAGGTGGCTGGTGAGATTAGTGCGGTACGCCGTCTCGAAGTTGCGCAGCGACCCGACAGCTGCGGTGAGGTCGTCGCGCTGCCGCTCCAGGTCGCCGAACATTTCGCCGCGCCGAGCTTCGATCTCACGATCAAGCTTCTCGGCCCGGCCCAGAGCATCAGCCTGAAGCCGCTCGGCATTGACGCGGGCTTCGGACTCGACCCGCTCCGCACGCGTACGGGCGTCGGTGGTGAGCTGGTGTGCGGTCCGGTTGGCTTCCTCCCGGATCCGGTTGGCGTCCTCGGTGGCCTCATCGACCAGGCGCTCGGCCTGCTCGGTCGACATCTCGACGAGGCGTACGACCGCGGAGCTGGCTTCTTTGCCTGTGGTGACCACAATCGTGCCGGACTGGGGCTGGGGTGGCGCCGGCTGCTGCCGTGGCGGTGGTGCCTGAACCGCCGGAGCTGCGGGAGCCATCTGGTGTGTGGGTGGCGGCGCCGCCTTCAGCGCCTCGACCTGCTTCTTGAGATTCTGGTTTTCCTCGTTGAGCTGCGCGAAGCTCTCCTCGACCTCGTCGACGAATTCGTCAACTTCTAAGACCTCATAGCCAGACTTGCGCGCCATCCGGAACCGCTTGTTGCGAACGTCGTCAAGCGTCAGCGTCATCGTGCACCTCGGGTATCTAGGTGGAACTTTCGGGTGGGGCCGGCCGCCTCACCCGCCCTACCGTACCCAATTTGGTCTGGGCGTACAGCCCGGCCAAGGAACTGGCATAAGACGGCTGGCGACGAAATTAGAAGAACAAACTTCGGTTGACCTGCATCAAGATGCTGACCAGGATCGCGAGGCCAATGAAGGCCAGATCGAGCATCATGTTGCCGATCCTGACGGGCTTCAAGACCTTGCGTAGTAGGCGCAGCGGCGGGTCGGTGATGGAGTAGATGATCTCGGCAAAGACCAGCATCGGTCCCCTGGGCTCCCAGTCACGAACGAGCACCGGAACCCAAGACAAAATCATGCGCGCAAAGAGGATCAGCAGAAAGATCCACAGGATCCAGTTGATGATAAGTCCCACGACAAACATGGTTGAGGCCTGCCTGTTTTGCTTCGGTTTCGCTTCGGTGTACTACGCGTGACACCAGCCTAGGCGCGCAGACCGGACCGCGGGTTCTTCCAACTAGCTCTGGTTAAAGAACCCGCCAGCAATCCGCTCCTTGTCTTCCGCTGCCACAGTCACGTCGTGAGGCGAGAGCAGGAACACCTTGCTGGTGACGCGTTCGATACTGCCACGCAAACCAAAGATGAGACCAGCCGCGAAGTCGACGAGCCGCTTAGCGTCTACATCCTCCATGTCGGACAAGTTCATGATGACCGGCACGCCGTCGCGGAAGTGCTCGCCGATGACGCGAGCCTCGTTATAGGTGCGGGGGTGAACAGTGATGATTCGGGACACATCGGCCGTCCGTGCGTGGTGGGCGAGACTCGGGCTGCCAGCGTGGCCGCCAGCGGCAGCCCCTGCCACCTGAGTCGGGGCTAGCGCGGTTGCGCGCCGGCTTTCAAGCGGTGTCACCGTGGCGGCTTTATCAGCAGCGGCGAGCGGCTCATCCGCACTGTCCTCCTCGGTCAACTCCTCGTAGTCCGCGGCATCGTCATAGTCCGCGTACCGATCGTCGGTGACCAGGCCCAGCCAAGCTGCTGCGCGCTTCAGTCGTTCCGCCATCTCATCCGCCTCTAATCTGTGCCTTATTGGGCCTTGATCGGGCCTGATCGAGGCCTTAGCCGGGCTACGCTGCGCCGCAGTCAGCGCGTACGTGCTGCTGAGATTACCGTCCGAGCACGGTGATCATTCGGCCCGACACGCGCTACTTGAGGAAGTCGGGAACGTCTAGATCATCGTCGTAGGAGGGCCTGCTCGGCACCGTAACCCGGGTGGCAGGGAGCGGCACGGGTGGCGGCTGAGGGGCAGGCGGCTGAGGCGCCGGCGTAGCCTCGACCGGCGATACGTGGTTGATCGAATGATTGTTATTCGACCCAACGCTGACAGGTTCTGGCTCCGCAGTCGGTGGCGTCGGCCGGGCCTGTTGGGCGCGCAGGTCGGCAGCTCGGCTGATGCCGGGTTGGCGACGCGGCGGCTGGCCGCCCTCGAAGCCGGCTGCGATCACTGTTACCCGAACCTCATCACCGAGCGCGTCGTCGATCACCGTGCCGAAAATGATGTTCGCGTCCTCGTGCGCAGCTTCCTGGATGAGATTCGCGGCAGAAGAGACCTCGAACAAACCAAGATCTGAACCACCGGCGATGGAGAGCAGTACGCCGTGGGCACCCTCGATGCTGGCTTCCAGTAGCGGCGAGGACACTGCCGTTTCCGCGGCCGCCCTGGCGCGATCCTCGCCCCGGGCTGAGCCGATGCCCATCAGCGCCGAGCCGGCATTCGACATCACGGCTTTCACGTCGGCGAAGTCCAAGTTGATCAAGCCGGGGGTGGTGATCAGGTCGGTGATGCCTGAGACGCCTTGCATCAGCACCTGGTCGGCCTGCTTGAAGGCGTCCAGGATCGCGATCTGATGGTCGATCATCTGGAGCAGCTTGTCGTTGGGAATCACGATCAAGGTGTCGACCTCTTCGCGGAGGCCGGCGATGCCCTGCTCGGCCTGAACCGCGCGGCGCTTCCCCTCGAAAGTGAACGGCCGGGTGACAACGCCGATCGTCAAAGCACCAAGTGCCCGGGCGATCCGGGCGACCACCGGCGCTCCGCCGGTGCCAGTCCCGCCACCCTCGCCTGCAGTGACGAAGACCATGTCGGCGCCCTTGAGCGCATCCTCGATGTCTTGGGCGTGATCCTCAGCCGCCTGACGGCCCTTGTCGGGATCTGCGCCCGCGCCAAGGCCGCGAGTCAGATCGCGTCCGATGTCCAGCTTCACGTCCGCGTCGCTCATCAGCAACGCCTGCGCGTCGGTGTTGACCGCGATGAACTCGACGCCCCGAAGCCCGGCCTCGATCATCCGATTGACCGCGTTGACGCCGCCGCCGCCGACGCCGACGACCTTGATGATCGCCAAATAGTTCTGTGACGCAGAAACCACGGTTCCGCCTCTTCTTCCATGTTTGCGGACTAGGTGGTCGCACCAAGTCTCAACCTGAAGATCTCAACCTGAGGTTCTCAGAGGTCTTAACCTGCAGTGGATGGTTAAGTTCCTACGGTGGAGAAACAGTGCGGTGTTCATTGAGGCTACGAGATGGTGTGTCGCGGAGCCTTTGTGACACGCCAAGATCACCAATTCATCGTCGATTTACTACATCTCAAGTAGAGGTTGAAGGTTAGAGGGCGCGTATTCGAGCCCTAGCGCACGGCGGGATTGTGCGGGCTCGAGACGTCGATGGAAGTCTTCGGCTGCCGCTTCAACAAGGCTGTGAGGACCTGGGCCTTCAACTCCGAATCGGCTGAACTACCCCAGGTCACGATCCGCCGAGAGCTCAAGACCAGTGCGATGCTGTCGCGATTGTCGGCCGTGATCAATCTGACCTTTCCATGGAGCTTGTCTGGAAGCGCGCTCGCCACTACGGCAACCTCGCTGAGCAGCGGTCTGTCCTGGGTGTTGATGTCGGCGAGCACGACCTTCGGTGGCAGCGTCGGCTGCGTCCGGTACGCAACGCCGTGCTTGTCAACGACGACGTAGCCGTCCGGGTGGAGCACCGCGAGCACAGGTCGACGCTCCACAACGGTCACGGTGATAGTGCTCGGCCAGCTGCGAGTCACGGTCGCTGCCTCAATGGCCGGCACCGTGGTCACCCGCGCGGCAATCGCGTCCAGGTCCTGACGAGCCAACGGCACCCCAACTGGGACCTGCGCGTAGAGGCTCACCTGGATTGGCGTCAGCGAGCGAGCGCCGGTCACAGTCACCCGCCTGGTGGCCAACATTGAAGAGAAATAGACGATCCACAGGCTGCCTGCCAGCAGTGTCAGCACAACAACGATGACGGTCAGAACCAAGGCTTTGCGGCGCCACGACCGACGTGGTTTCCGGTGCGGTCGGGTGGTTGCTGGACGAGCCCGTCGAGTGGGCGTGACTCTCGCGGTCACCGCGGCACGCCAGTAAGTCGCTGAATTTCCGCGACGATCTGAGGCGCCACTTTCGTAACGTCGCCGCAGCCGACGGTGATCACGAGATCGCCGGGACGAGCGATCCTGGCCACTGTTGGTGCGGCCTCATTCCAGACGGGTTCGTAAGTCACGTTCGCCGTGCCAGGAGCTACCGCATGGGCAACCATGGCGCCGTCGATGCCAGGAATGGGATCCTCGCGGTCACCGCAGACATCCATCACGATGGCCTCGTCCGCGTGCTCCAGAGCGTGGCCCAGCTCTCGCCAGAAGTCCCGAGTGCGGGTGTAGAGGTGCGGCTGGAAGCACACCACGACACGGCCGTTCCCGACACCGGTGCGAGCCGCGATCAAGGTGTTCAGCACTTCGGTCGGGTGATGGGCGTAGTCGTCGTAAACCCGGATGTCGTTCGGTGTTCCGATCAGCTCGAACCGTCGGTACGTGCCCTGATACCTCGACAACTCGCGTCGGATGTCCACGTCCTGGGCACCGAGCCAGACCGCCACCGCGTACGCCGCTGCCGCGTTGAGGACGTTGTAGTGTCCGGGCACCGAGAGCTCGACCGGGCCGGTGTGGCCCGCCCAGCGCAGCTCAAATCTTGAGCCGGTACCTGCCATGCTGGGCCCGACGATTCCTATATCGGCCTCTTTCGACAATCCGAAGGTCAGCACCTGAGGTCCGGGTAACCCAGCGGACGTACGCTGCCGAACTCGGTCGATCAAGGCAACCGCTCCTGGATCGTCTGCGCTGGTCACCAGCAGCCGTACCGATTCCGCAGTTGCGAAGCGCAGAAAACCGTCGGCGTAGTTCTCCGCACTCCCCCAGTTACTGAGGTGATCAGGATCGATGTTGGTGACGACAGCGATCTCGCGCGGATACTGCAGGAAGGAGCCATCGCTCTCGTCGGCCTCGACGATCGTGATGTCGCCGCTGCCATGATGCCCACCAGTGGCGGTGCCGGTGAGTGCGCCGCCGATCACGAAGGATGGATCGAGTCCGCACCCGCTGAGGACATGGGCGATCATGGCCGTGGTCGTGGTCTTGCCGTGGGTTCCGGCTACCGCGATGCCACGCTGACCCAACATCAGTGAGCCGAGTGCGGCGCTGCGATGCAGCACCCGCAGACCGCGGCGCCGAGCCTCGGCGAGCTCAGGGTTGTCCTCTCTAATCGCTGAGGACGCGACGACGGTCTCGGCGTTGCCAAGCTGGTCGGCACGGTGCCCGACGTAGACCCGCGCCCCTTGCGCCTCAAGCGCACGCAGATATTTGGAGTCCTGCCGGTCACTGCCGCTCACCGGGATCCCGCGGGCCAGCATCATCGAGGCGATTCCGTTCATGCCCGAGCCGCCGATGGCGATGAAGTGCACCGCTCCCAGCTCCTCCAGCCTCGGCAGTTGGATGGGAGTGAGCAGACTCATCAGCGAATCACCTCCAAAACTCGTGACGCCAACACGGTAGCCGCGTCCAGGCGCGCAACGCCGGACAGCGCCTGACTCATTCCGGCGAGCCGATCCGGATGTCCATACAGGGCCGGTATCTCCTGGCCCACCCAGGTTGACGTGCAGTCACTGTCGGCCAGCATGATTCCGCCGCCCGCGTTGACAACGAGCTCGGCATTGAGCGCTTGCTCGCCGTTGCCGTGAGGGTAGGGCACGAATATGGCGGGAAGTCCGACGGCCGCCGTTTCCAAGACCGTCCCAGCGCCACTGCGTGCCAGCATCAGGTCGGCCGCGGCGTACGCCCGCTCCATGTGTGCCACATACCCCACGGGTTGATACACGGCGCCGGTGTCCACATCGACGCTCCGCTCGATGCCAGGCACGAGATTCTTGGGTCCGAGGACGTGCAACACCTGGATTCTGTTGGCCAGCAGCTCCGGCCACGCCCCTGCCACCGCAGTATTGATCCGCAGTGCGCCTTGTGATCCGCCACTCACCAGCAGGGTCGGCAGATCCGGGTCCAGCTCGAAACCGATCCGCGCCTCCCGGCGCAGCGCGGCACGGTCAAGATCGGTGATCGCGCGCCGCATCGGCAATCCGATGCAGCGGGCATGCGGCAGTGAGGTCTGCGGGAACGATGTGAAGACCTCATGGGTGAGCCGGGCGGCAAGCTTGTTAGCGAGGCCGGGGAGCACGTTCTGCTCGTGGATGACCAGAGGCAGTCCGAGTCGGCGGGCCGCGAGGTAGGCCGGAGTGGAGACATAGCCACCAAAGCCGAGCACGGCATTAGCCTCGACCCGCCGGAGCAGTTGTGCGGTTGCGGTCACGGCGTGCAGGAGCCGCGGTCCCACCAGCGCGAAATCCTTGCCGAGTCGCCGGGGCATTGGTACCGGAGGGATCAGCTCCAAGTCCAGGCCGGCTGCGGGAACAACGGCGGTCTCCAGGCCTCGGCTGGTACCGAGCGCCGTCAGCGTGATGCCATCGCCGAGTCGACGCAGCTCGAGAGCTGTCGCAATCAACGGCGAGGTGTGACCCGCGGTCCCGCCACCGGCGAGCACGACAGAGCCGGTAGCTGACCCGGTCATGAGTCGGTACGGCCGTGGCTGGCACGCGAGCCGACGACGGCCGTCATCCGCCGGGTAGGCCGCGTTGCCTTCTTGGCCAGCAGCTCTCTGGCTTCGGGTTCTCGCCGGGCGCAGGCCAGCAGTACGCCGACCGCTAGCAGGTTGGCGACCAGTGCCGACCCGCCGTAAGACAGCAACGGCAACGGAACGCCCGCGATGGGGAGCAGCCGGAGCACCACGGCCAAGTTGATCAATGCCTGGACCATGAACCACGTGGTGATACCGCCGGCTGTATAGCGTACGAAGAGATCATCCGCGCGCGTGGCGATCCGGATGCCGGCGTAGCCCAATATGCCGATCATGGCCAGTACGACCAAGCTGCCGCAGAGCCCGAACTCCTCGCCGAGCACGGCGAAAATGAAGTCGGTGTGCGCCTCCGGCAAGCTCCCCCACTTCTGCCGGCTGGCGCCGAGACCAACACCCCACCAGCCGCCGGATGCAATGGCGAACATCCCCGCGTTGGCCTGGTGATTGGCGCCATTGACGTCAAGGGTGGGGTCCAGAAAGGCAGCAAGCCGACGCATTCGCACCGAGGACGTGATGAAGATCGCGATCATGCCGGCCAGACCGGCGGATGCCAGGCCCATGAGTACGCGCAGTGGTGCACCGACGATCCACAACAGGCCGGCGGCAATGACCGCCATCACGACCGCCGTACCGGCGTCACCCTGAAAGAGCACTAGCAAGACCAGAATGCCGCTCACCGGGAGGAACGGCACCAGCAAGTGTTTCGGCTGGTCGAGCAACCGATTCTTGCGGGCCAACACATCCGCTCCCCAAATGATCATGGCGAGCTTTGCGAATTCGGCCGGCTGGATCGAGAACAGTGAGGAACCGAGATACAGCCAGTTGCGGTTGCCGTTCACCGAGATCCCGAGTGGTGTATAGGTCAAGATCAATAAGACGATGGCACCGGCGAGGCCGAACCAGCCGAGCAACCGCAGCGTCGATAGCGGCAACTTCATGATCATCAATGCGCCCAGTACGCCGGCTGCGAGAAAGATCACCTGCCGCTTGACGTAGAAGTAGGAATCCCCCACGGTGAGGTAGGCATTCACGCTGGACGCCGAGAGCACCATCATGACGCCGACGATGAGCAGCAAGGCGACCGAGCCGAGCACCAGGTGATAGCTGGTCAGGGGCCGGTCCAACACCGAGCGGAGCCAGCGCAGCAGCTCCAGCGCAGACATGGGGCGACGCACTGTCTGGCCCTGCGGGGTCAGGGTCGCCACTGACGTCTACTCCTCTGCGAGCGCACGTACGGCCGCAGCGAAGGCATCTCCGCGTGCGGCGTAATCGGTGAACATGTCCTTGCTGGCGCACCCCGGCGCGAGCAAAACTGCATCACCAGGTCTGGCCAGGGAAGCAGCCGCCGCAACGGCTTGTGCCATCGCTCTAGTGTCGACCGACTCGATGACTTGTGTGGGGACTTCCGGTGCGTGTCGAGCGAGGGCTTCAGCGATGATGTCGCGGTCGGTGCCAAGCAGCACCGCGCCACGCAGCCTCTGCCGATGAGCGGTGATCAACTCATCGAACGTAGTGCCCTTGGCCTGGCCACCGGCGATCCAGACCACTGATTCGAAGGCGCGCAGCGAGGCATCTGCCGCATGCGGATTGGTCGCCTTGGAGTCGTCGACCCACGAGACGCCGTTGCGTTCCAGCACCGTCTGAATCTTGTGGGGTCCGACCTTCACCGAACGCAAGCCGTCCCGCACCGCCGTCGCCGGCACGCCGTACGAGCGAGCCAGCGCAGCGGCCGCCAAGGCATTGGCCACATTGTGCGGAGCGAGTGGACTGACATCGCTGATCTTCGCGAGCTCGAGAGCGGAGTCCCGCCGCTGCTCGATGAATGCCCGGTCGACGAGCAAGTCATCAACCACGCCGAGCATCGACACCGCAGGCGTGCCCAGCGTGAAACCGATCGCTCGGGCACCCTCGACGACCTCGGCCTGCTCGACCATCTGCTCGGTGACCGGGTCTGCGACGTTGTAGACGCAGCTCGCCTGCACGCCCTCATAGATCTTGGCTTTGGCATCGCGATAGGCCTGGTAGGAGCCGTGCCATTCCAGGTGATCATGTTGCACATTGAGCACCGCGGCAGAATGCATGGCCAGCGAGTAGGACCAATGCAACTGATGACTGGACAGCTCGACGGCGAGTACGTCGTAGCGTTGCGGATCCAGCACGATCTCCATGATCGGGCGGCCAATGTTGCCGACCGCAGCTGTCTGCAGCCCGGCGGCGGCAAGCATCGACTCCAGCATCTGCGTGGTCGTTGTTTTGCCGTTGGTTCCCGTGATGCCCAGCCACGGCACGATCTTGTCGGGCCGGCTGAGCCGCCAGGCCAGCTCGACTTCGCTCCAGATCGGCACCTCGCGCTCAGCAGCCTGGCGCAGCAGCGGTGCGGTGGCCGGCCAGCCCGTGGTAATCACCAGATCGGCATCGTCAGGCAGAGTTGAGGTGGCACCCGGCCCGAGCCGAACGGTGCCGCCGAGTACTTCCAGCAGCTTGCCTTTGTCGGACCGACGCTCATCGAGCACGTCGTCCAGGACTGTGACGCGGGCACCGAACTCCAGCAAGCCGTCAGCAGCGGCGAATCCCGAAACGCCGATGCCGGCGACCACGATATGGGCCTGCGGCCACGGTGACCGTGCATCGGCTTGGCCCAGCCACGACAGACTCATGTGCCGGCCACCCACTCCGCGTAGAAGATGCCCAAGCCGGCGGCGACGCACAATCCGGCGATGATCCAGAATCGCATCACGATGGTGACCTGTGCCCAGCTCAGCAACTCGAAGTGGTGGTGAATGGGCGACATCTTGAACAGTCGTTTCCCACGGGTCAACTTGAAAAAGCCGACTTGCAAGATCACCGACATCACCTCGATGACCAGCAGTCCGCCCAAGATCACCAGCAATAGCTCGGTTCGGGTGAAGATCGCCATCCCCGCGAGGGCACCGCCGAGAGAGAGCGACCCCGTATCGCCCATGAAGATCTTGGCTGGCTCAGCGTTCCACCACAGAAAGCCGAAGCATGCCCCCGCGAGCGCTACGGCGACCACCGCCAGGTCGTAGGGATCGCGTACCTCGTAACACTTCGGCCCAGCGGATGCGGTGTAGGCGCAGGACTGGTTGTACTGCCAGATGTTGACCAGCGTGTACGCGCCGAAGATCATGACGCAGGCACCACAGGCGAGTCCATCGAGCCCGTCAGTGAGGTTGACGCCGTTGCTGGCCGCCGCGATCAGCAGCATCACCCAGATGATCACCAGAATCAGCGGCAATCGGAGCCATTCGATGTCGCGCAGGAAAGAGATCGCCGGTGAGGCGGGCGTGATTCCGCGCTCGTCGGGAAACTGCAGCGACGCGACCGCGAAGACGATGGCGACGATCGACTGGCCGGCGATCTTGGCATTGCTCCGGAGTCCGAGCGAGCGCTGCTTGCTGATCTTGACGTAGTCGTCCAAAAACCCGACAACGCCTAGACCGGTAAACAGAAACAGCACCAGCAATGCCGAGGCGGACGGAGCCGAAAAGATGATCAAATGGCTGCCGAAGTAGGCGAGCAGCACGGCGGCGATGATGACCAGCCCGCCCATCGTGGGCGTGCCCCGCTTCACATGGTGGGAGGTCGGGCCGTCGTCGCGGATGAGCTGTCCGTAGCCCTTCTTGACCAGCACAAGGATAGCCAGCCGGGTGCCAAGCAACGTCGCGATCAGGGCAAGGCCGCCGGCGAGAACAATGGTCTTCACCCAGGGTCCTCGGGCGGTAGTGGCGGGACGGCGGTAAGGATGTCGTCGGCCACGGTGTCCAAGGCTAAGCCACGAGATGCCTTGACCAAGACCACGTCGCCAGGTCCAAGACCAGCCGTCAGCATCGCAACCACTTCGGGTTTGTCGGCCACAGCGACCGCCGAAGCGGGCGGTAAACCGGCGTCCACAGCCGCCTTGGTCATGCGTTTCGCGTGCTCGCCAATGGCAACCAGGTGCTCGACCCCGATCTGCGCGGCGAACCGGCCGATCGCCTCGTGTTCGTGGGCCGCGGTGTCGCCCAACTCGAGCATGTCCCCCAGCACCGCCCAGGTCTGCCGTCCAGTTCCGCCGAGCTCGGCGAGGGTCGACAACGCGGCGCGCATGGAGTCGGGATTGGCATTGTAGGAGTCGTTGATCACCGTGACGCCGTCCGGCCGATCATGCAGCTCCATGCGCCAACGCGAGCGCGGCGCGGCAGCACCGAGTGCAGCGGCGACCTGATCGAGCTCGACCCCCAGGGCCAGCGCCGCAGCAGCCGCCGCGACTGCGTTCGAGACCTGGTGCCGGCCGGCCAGTCCAAGCTGAACCAGAGCGTCCTGCGCAGGTTCGGCCCCCCGACGTTCATGGAGGGTGAAGGAGTACCGCCCGTAAGCGTCGCCCGCCAATCCGGAAGCCCAGACACCGTCGGTGAGTTGCTGGCTGGTGGACCAGGGCAGCACGCGCGCCGTGGTCCGGCGACGCATGGCCCAGACCAGCCGATCGTCGGCATTGAGAACTGCCCAGCCGTTCGCAGGCAGGCACTCGACCAACTCGCCCTTTGCCTGGGCAATGGCGGTCTGCCCGCCGAACTCCCCGACATGGGCTTGGCCGACATTCAGCACCACGCCGACCTGAGGCGGCGCAATCTCACAGAGATAGCCGATGTGGCCAATGCCGCGGGCACCCATCTCCACCACCAGGTATCTGGTCTCGGCGTCGATTCGACCAACCGTGAGTGGCACGCCGAGTTCATTGTTGAGATTGCCCGTGGCCGCGACTGTGGGGCCGACCTGTTCGAGCACCTGTGCCAGCAGATCCTTGGCAGAGGTCTTTCCGACCGAACCGGTAATCCCCACGACCTGAAGGCCCGCAGCACTCGATCTCTCGACCAGATAGCGCGACAGGCGGCCGAGCGCGACCAGCGGATCAACCACTACCAGGCACAGCGCGCCGTCGACGGGATATCTGGTGAGCGATGCGGCCGCGCCTGCGGCCGTTGCCAATGCGACAAAGTCATGACCATCGGCGCGCTCGCCAGGCAGCGCCACAAAGAGGGCGCCGGGAACCAGCGCGCGGGAGTCAGCGGTCAGCGCGGTGACGAGCGCAGACTCGTCGCCGGCACCCAACAGCGGCGCCCCTAGCACCCCGGCGATCTCTGCGACCGTCAGTGGGATCACGACGTCGTGCCCGGCTGGCCGGCCCGCAGGCCCAGCTCCGGATGCAGCGCGGCCCACTCCTCGGCTGCCACCTCCGGATCGCTGAACGGCAGCACCGTCCCAGCCACCTCCTGACCGAGCTCATGACCTTTGCCGAGAATCGCAACCACATCACCAGGCGACGCGAGTTGCAGCGCGAGACGGATCGCGGTGCGTCGGTCGCCGCCGTCGATCACCTCGGTCGCAAGGCCGCCACGCCGCACTGCAGCCTGCGCCCCACTGATCAGCTCCGCTCTGATCGCGCCGGGATCTTCAGAGCGAGGGTTGTCGTCGGTGGCAATCACCATGTCTGCGAATCGGGCGGCTGACTCTCCCATCGGTCCGCGCTTCTGCGGATCCCGATCTCCGCCGCAGCCAACAACCACGATGCGGCGCCGGGTGCCCACCGCCTGCAGCGCGGCAGCGATCGCCTGCGGCGTATGGGCGAAGTCCACGTAGACCAGGGGTGCCTGCGGACCCAGTTCGACGCGCTGCATCCGACCCGCGACATGTGCCTGTCCCAGACCGACCGTCGCGAGTTCTAGATCACCGCCGATCGCGTTGACCATGGCCAGTGCCGTCAAGGCGTTGCGAATGTTGAAGTCCCCGGGGAGGTTGAGACCGAAGTTCAGGATGCGGCCTGCTACGTCGGCTCGCACCGCCGTCCGCCCGTCCGCCTGCACCTCGTACGCCAAGGCGCGACAGGCCGCATCGTCGTCGAGGCTTACCGTAGTGAGCCCGATGCCCGAATGGCGACCGATGCGCTGCACCAGCTCACGACCACGCGGATCGTCGATGTTGATCACCGCATGCTTGGTTCGGTCGGGAGCGAAGAGGGACGCCTTGGCCTCGAAGTATGACTCCATATCACCGTGGAAATCCAGATGATCTCGACCCAGGTTGGTGAATGCCGACACGTCGAAGGTGATCGCTTCGGCGCGACCGAGCACCAGCGCGTGAGAGGAGACTTCCATGACGACCGTCCTAGCTCCCTCCTCGAGCAGGAAAGCCAGCAAGCCCTGCAGGTCAGTTGACTCCGGCGTTGTCACCGTGGTCGGCACGCAGTCCAACGCCACACCGTTCAGCCGGAAGCCGACCGTGCCAACCAACCCGGTGCTCACTCCCCCGGCGCGTAGCGCGGCATCCAAGAGGAAGGTCGTCGTGGTCTTGCCATTCGTGCCCGTGACCGCGCACATGGTGAGCGCATCGGCCGGCCTGCCATAGATGGTGGCGGCGACACTGGCCATCCTCTGCCGCGGATGGTCGACGATGATGACCGGAAGTAGTACGTCGCGAGCCAGCTGACTGCCGGCCTGGTCGGTGAGAACTGCCACGGCTCCCGCCTCGGCGGCCTGCCGCGCGAACTCCGCGCCGTGATGATGTGCACCAGACAGTGCGACGTACAGGTCGCCGGGACGCACCAGCCGCGAGTCGATGGTGATGCCACTGATGACCGGGTCGCTTACCGCGGCGCGGTCCCCGAGCAGCTGGGCCAGACCGATCTGGTGTCTGGTGCGCGGCCGAAGCACACCCCCCCGTAGAGCAGAAGACACGCTGTCGACGTTAGCGACTTGTCGGCCCGCGCGGACCGATACCCGGCATGTTTGATTGCTCCGCTCGCTGCGGGATTTGATTGCCGCGCTCACTGCGCTCGCTCCGCGTGCTCACCACTGGGTGGGCAGCGGCTTGTGCCGCTTGGCATCAGGAGCCACCGAGTAGCGCGGCAACGCCATATTCATGATGTCGCGGTACGCCGGTGCTGCTGTGACCGATCCGGTGTCGCCTGCCCTCGGGTTGTTGATGACGACGTAGGTCAGGATCTGCGGGTCGTCGAGGGGGGCGAAGCCCACGAATGATGTTACGTACCCCCGGTAACAACCGCAGCTGGTGTCGGCACGCTGGGCAGTGCCGGTCTTGCCACCGCTGCTGTATCTGTCGAGCTTCAGATTCCGCTGACCGTTCACGCTGTCGACGACAGCTCCCATCAGATCGCGTACCTGCGCCGAGCTCTTTTCCGAGATGACCCGCCGCTGCAGCGCACGCGGCATTGCCACCTCCCTGCCGTCCCCGTCGGTGGCCTTCTTGATCACCGTCGGCGGGTTGAAGAGCCCGCCGTTGACGACGCCGGCGACCGCTGCGGCCTCCTGGATCCCCGTCACCGCAATCGCCTGGCCGAATGCGACCCGATCGCGCTGATCATCGGTCATCTCTGCCTTGGGCATGATGCCGGCGGATTCGCCAGGCAGTTCGACACTGGTGGTAGAGCCGAGGCCAAAGCTCACCAGGTAATCGTGCAGCGTCTGCTTGCTGAGCTGCCGAGTCAGCAATGTCGTGCCGATATTGGATGAGATCGCGATCACGCCCCGCATGTTGTAGTGCAGCACGCCATGAGAGAAGAAGTCCTTGATCGAATGGCCCCCGGAAGCAAGGCGGCCGGGAACGACGACACGCGTATTCGGATTCGCCGTACCCGAGTCGATCAACGCGGCTGAGGTCAAGACCTTCTGCACGCTGCCAGGTTCGTACGGCGCGGAGATGGCGCGATTGCCCCGGTCTGCAGAATCAGCCGCCTGTGGCCGGGCGGAGTCATATGTCGGGGCGTTCGCCAACGCGATGACCTGACCGGTCTTGACGTCCAAAACGATGGCGAAGCCGGAGTCGGCGTGAGTTCTGGCAACCTGCTCAGCCAGCCGCCGCTCAGCGGCCCACTGCACCTCGGAGTCCAAGGTGAGCTGATAGCTCAGACCGTTTCGCGCCGGGGTGATCGAACTCCGGCCGAGCGGGATCTTGCTGCCATTGGGCGCGCTCTCGAAGGTCTCCGTGCCTTCCGCGCCGGCCAGCTGTGCGTTGAAGGTGCGCTCGAGGCCGGCGAGGCCCTCGCCGTCTGCCCCCACAAAACCGACGACCGAGGCACCGACCGATCCTCCTGGATAGGTACGGATCGGGTCGCTCTCCCGGAAAATGCCGTGCAGTCGGCGGCTTGACAGGTCCGCAGCCAGGGCGCTGTACGTCAGCGCCGGGACCTTCTTCTTGATGTAGACGAACCGCGTACCGGTCTTGGTCAACAACGGCATGAGCTCCTCGACCGTCATGCCGAGATGGGCGGAAAGTACGCCGGCGATCTCGCTGGCTTCACGGGCGGTGAGCTTCGGATCGGCGGTCACCGCGACCGCGGGCTGAGTGGAGGCAAGGACGAGCCCGTTGCGATCGGTGATCTGACCACGCGCCGGCAGCAGCGGCAGCGTACGGGTCAGCGCTTCGATGCTGTAAGAGGAGGAGTCGAAGCCCTGCAGTTGCAGCAGTCGGCCAGCACAGAGTGACAATGCCATCGCAACGATGATCAGCATCGCATGCAGCCGACGATGGGCCGAGGCGAGTGGCAACCGTAATGGGGGCCGGCGGCGAACCAACCGAATCGGCTGAGATGGGGGAATTCGAGTGCCCGGCCTGTGCCGGTGACTCGGCGGTGCTGGGGTACGCAGCGGACGAGCCGTCCGGGAACGATAGGGCTCCGCCATCAAGGCCGTCCCCCGCGATCCGTACCTTTCTTGGTTGTGCCGGCTGTCTGATTGGCCTTTGTCTGATTGGCCTTTGCCTGATTGGCCTTTGCCTGATTGGCCTTTGTCTGACTGGCCTTTGTCTGATTGGCCCTACGCTGCTCCCGCTTGGCCGCCTTTGCGGCGGCTTCTGCCTCGGCACGAGCACGTTTGGCTGCCCGCTCGGCCGCGATCTCGGCAGGCGTCTTCACGATGAAAGCAGGCACCTCATGGCCCTGAACGGAAGTCGGCTTGCCGATCACCTTCCCGCTCGGCAGCACCAGAAACGCCGGATACGGGTTGGGGCGCATACCGAGCGCCGATGCCCGGCGTGCCAGCTCCTGAGGAGCGGCCAGCGCATCAAGCTGGTTTTCAAGATCAGCCTGGGCATACGCGAGTTCGGTGGCCTGGCGGTTCAGGGTGCGCGATTGAAACGCCTGACCCTGCAGTGTGGTGTTGAGCATGAGCAAGCCGGCCATGCCGATCCCGAAGATGCCGATCAGCACCAGCAGGAATGGGAATCGAGCCAAGCGCGCCGCTGGTTTGGCCACTGCGTGCAGCGGTCGACGGACCGTGGCGCCGGCATCGCGCCGGCCCGCGATCGGCGCCCAAAGCGCGCTCATCCGGCCACCGCCAGCTCCGCGATACGTTCCGCCGCACGCAGCCGCGCTGATGCAGCGCGTGGGTTGCGAGCAACTTCGGCGGCATGTGGACGCAGCGCGCCGCGGGTCAGCAGCCTGAGCTCCGGCAGCAGGTGGGGCGGCACGATGGGCATGTCGCGCGGCGCCCGATCCCTGGCGGCGAGCCCGATAACCTGTTTGACCAACCGATCCTCCAGTGAGTGGTAGGCCAAAACCACGATCCTGCCGTGCATCGCGAGCGCCGCAATTGCATCTGGCAGCACTGACTCCAGCGCGTGCAGTTCGCCGTTCACCTCGATCCGTAACGCCTGGAAAGTTCGCTTGGCAGGGTGACCGCCCGACTTGCGAGACGCTGCTGGCACGGCGTCGTAGAGCAGCTGAACCAGTCGTTTCGAGTTGCGGAACGGCTCCCGCTCCCGCTCGGCCACGATCCGCCCGGCGATCCGGTCGGCGAACCGCTCCTCGCCGTAGGCTCGCAACAGCCGCGCCAGGTCGGCCTTTGTATAGGTGTTGAGCACCTGTGCCGCCGTCAGCTCCTGGGGTCCCATCCGCATGTCGAGTGGCGCGTCCGTCGCGTACGCAAATCCGCGTTCTGAACTGTCGATCTGGAGCGAGGAGACACCAAGATCAAGCAAGAGGCCCTGGACCTTGGGTTGCCCCAGCCTCGCGAGCACTTCGGGCAGCTGATCGAACACGGCCTCGACGAGCGTCACGCGGTCAGAGAATTCACTCAGGTGCTCGGCCGCCAAAGCCAGTGCCTGCGGATCACGGTCCAACCCGATCAGTCGCGCCTGCGGGCAGGCGGCGAGCAATGCATGCGCGTGGCCGCCCAGACCGACCGTGCAGTCGAGGAGAACGCAGTCGCCTTCGCCAACCGAATCAGTCAGCGGTGCTTCCAGCGCGGGAGCCAGCAACGCAACGACCTCCGCCAGCATGACGGGTACGTGCAGCTCGGCTTGGGCACTCATCCGACATCTCGATCCCTTTTGTCTTGAGCTGCTCGCCCCAAAAGATAGAGACGCTCGCAGCTCTCGTGCTTAGCTCGTGCAGAGGGGTTTCAACCCGAGATCCGCGGGGAGTCCTACCTGGCACCGGGGAAGTTGTGTCAGGGAGTCGAACCTGCGGGTTGAAGCCTCTCTGCGCGAGCCGTCTTGCTTGTGCTGTTGTGCTCCTCAGCCTCCGGGGAAGAGGGATTGGTTCAGTTCTGCGAATGCCGGTTCCTTCTCGGCGGAGTACTGCTCCCATGCGACCGGGTTCCACACCTCCACCCGATCGATGGACCCCACCACGACGCAGTCCTTGTCAAGACCTGCGTACGACCTCAGATCGGGCGGGATGGTGATCCGGCCCTGCCTATCCGGTGTCTCGTCCGAGGCCCCCGATGCGAGTATTCGCTGGTAGTCCCGAACGCCTTGCTGACTTGAGGAGGCGCTCCTTACGGTTTTGGTCATCTCGACGAACGAACCGATCGGCCAGATGGCCAGGCATCGCTCCTGGAATTTCGCGATCACCAGGCCGTCAGCTAATTCGTCGCGGAACTTAGCCGGAAGGATGAGGCGGCCCTTGTCGTCGAGCTTTGGAGTGTGGGTCCCGAGAAACACGGACCGCCCTCCTCACCCACTCAATGACCACCTTGCTCCACTTTGCGCCACTGTACTCCACTTTCCCCCACATGGCACACCACAAAGGCTCGTGGATCCACCTTCGGCGTGTTGCCTGTGGTGTCGAGACCGCACGAGAACACGTAGGGTTTGGACATGTCCTTGGGCTATGAGAAGGCAGCCGAGGTCGGGCAGCGTCCCGAAGTGGCCTACTCACTCGGCGACGTGGTCGAGGTCATGGGCCAAGTACGGCACGCGATAGAAAGCGTCATCGAGGGAAAGCGCAGCTCGATCGACCTCGCACTGGTCGTTTTGCTCGCCGAGGGTCACCTGCTGGTCGAGGACGTGCCAGGCGTCGGCAAGACGATGCTCGCCAAGGCATTGGGCCGCTCGATTGCGTGCTCGGTACGCCGAGTGCAGTTCACGCCGGACCTGTTGCCCTCCGACATCACGGGCGTCTCGGTGTTCAACCAAGAGACGCGCGACTTCGAGTTCAAGCCCGGCGGCATTTTCGCCAACATCGTCGTCGGCGACGAGATCAACCGCGCCTCACCGAAGACGCAATCGGCAATGCTGGAGTCGATGGAAGAACGTCAGGTCAGCGTGGACGGGACGACCTATCTCCTCGAACCGCCGTTCATGGTCGTCGCTACTCAAAACCCGATCGAGATGGAGGGCACCTACCCGCTGCCCGAAGCGCAGCGGGACCGGTTCATGGCACGCATCCAGATGGGCTATCCGACGCCCAACTCAGAGCTGGACATGCTGGACTCCCATGGCTCCTCCGATCCTCTTGCGGAGCTGCAACCGGTGACCGATGGTGCCGCCATCCGCGGGCTGATCGAGGCGGTCAAGAGGGTCTATGTCAGTTCGGCCGTCAAGCACTACATCGTCCAGGTGGTCAACGCGACGCGTAACTCGCGCGATCTGCGGCTTGGCGCCTCACCGCGTGCAACGCTGCAATTGTTGCGCGCCAGTCGCGCGTTCGCGGCACTGTCCGGCCGCGACTACGTCACACCGGACGATGTCGCGGCCCTGGGCGTATCAGTGCTGGCGCATCGGGTGTTGCCCTCCACCGATGCTCAGCTGGCCCGGCGTACGGTGAACGACGTCATCGCCCAAGCCATTCAGTCTGTGCACATTCCCGACCGGAGATAGCACATCGTGTCGCGTCCGTGGCGGCTGCTCACCCATCGAGGGCGGTTCTTCGTCCTGATCGGCCTCATCGTCGTGCTGGTGGCGATGGCCGCCGGCCAGCGCGATGTGATGCGACTTGGCCTGTTGCTTGTCGCCCTGCCGGTCATTGCCGCCATTCTGGTTTCCCGGGCCCGGCTGCGGATGTCATGCGAGCGCTCCATCGAGCCCGCGCAGGTGCCGCTGGGCTCGCCGATGAAGGGTCATATCACCCTCGGCCAGGATGGCAGGCTGGCGGCCGGCATCCTGCTGCTGGAGGACTCGGTGCCGCGTGAGCTGGGCAGTCGGCCACGTTTCCTGGTGGATCGAGCGGATGTGCGTTGGCGCCGGGCCATCGAGTATCCGCTGCTGGGACGAGTACGCGGACGCTTCTCGACAGGTCCGCTGACGGTCCGCACGGTTGATCCATTCGGTCTGGTGCAGCTTGATCGCCAGTTCGTCGCCAAAAGCGAGGTCATGGTGACTCCGCGGATCGTGCCCCTTCCGACCATCCGGACGGCCGGCGGCGGCGGCAGTACCGGCGAGGCTCGACCACATCGCGTTGGCATTGTGGGGCAAGACGACGCGCTGGTACGGGAGTATCGGCAAGGTGACGACGTACGCCGAATCCACTGGCGCTCTACTGCCCGCTGGGGCGACCTCATGGTGCGGCGCGAGGAGCAGGCATGGGACCCCAGCGCCAGCATCATGCTCGATTCACGAGGAAGTGCCCACGACGGTCGCGGCATGCAGAACTCCCTCGAATGGGCGATTTCGGCAGCGGCGTCGATCGGCATCCACTTCCTCGACGATGGCTTCGCCATCGAAATCTATGAAGCCGATGGACCGCTGCACATCAGCGGCACGATGGGCCAACACAGCTCGGCGTCCCAAGAACTGGTGATCAGCCGGCTGACCGATCTCAAGGTTCGGTCGACGACCACCATCCATTACGCCGTCGAGTCCGCCGCGGTAGACCGGCCCGGTCAACTGGCCATCGCGATCATGGGCCGGATGAACGCGCAAGATGCCCACTCGCTACTCCGGGTACGCCGTAACCGTGCGCAGGGCTTGGCGATGCTGCTCGATGTCGACAGTTACGCCGACAAACCCGCCAGCGAGCAGCAACGGGCGCAGCACGAACTGGCCGGGCAGATTCTGCGTGACAATCAGTGGCGGGTCATCGACGTCCCGCGCGGTATGGGTGTGGCAGACGCGTGGTCCGCCCTGGAACAGATCAACACGGCGGCCTGAGATGCGCGCCTCCGACCGCAGCACCCTCGCCGTGATCATTTCTGTGATGCTGGCGAGCTTCACCGTGACACCCCTGACCCAGGACTCCAGCTTCATCGCCTTCAGCTGGATCTTGATCATCGCCATTGGCGCCGCCAGCATGGGACTGCGACGTGCGGGGCTGGCCAGCGCTACGGTGCTCGCCGCCCAGCTCGTGATCTTGCTCGGCTACTCCTTCGCCCTCGGCCTGAGCCTCGCCTCCTCGGCAACTGAGATCCGTGCCTCGTGGTTTGAGCGTTATGCCTCGCTCTGGGCGGCTGGGATCGAGCACATGCGCACTCAAGCGTCCCCCATGGAGCCCGACAACGGCGTGAAGCTGATCTTCGTGACGGTGATCGGAATGATCATGATCATGACCGATCTGCTGGTCTCGGGCGTCGGTCGGCCGGCTTGGGCCATCGCACCGCCTGCCACACTGTTCTTGGTGCCGGCACTCGGCCTGGGCACCGACAGCGGGGTGCTCAGCTTCTGCTGCATCGCAGTTGGCTATCTGGCGATCTTGATCGCCGAAGGCCTGAACAGCACAGCGCGCTGGACGCGAGGGCTTTCTCGGGATTCGGCGGAGAGTCTCGGCACCGCAACACCGGTGGTCTGGCGCGCTGCCGGCTATCTCGCAGCTCCGGCCATCATCTCGACGATCGTGCTCGGTTTTGCCTTGCCGACCTTGTCCTTGCCCGGCATCGGTTTCGGAAGCGGCCCGGGCGGCAGTGGTCCGCTACAGCTCACCGATCCCAGCCTTGATCTGCGCCGCAATCTCAATCAGCCGGAGGATCGCGCCGTCATCGAGTATCGGACGACCGCTCCGGGCGGGGTATATCTGCGTTTGGCGTCACTGCCCCA
>Ga0307314_10000067_pt1 | contig 24974 bp, 22 predicted proteins | sample ER_DNA_204_FD_194493 | JGI IMG/M metagenome (GOLD analysis project Ga0307314, IMG submission 194493) | Bulk soil microbial communities from the East River watershed near Crested Butte, Colorado, United States - ER_DNA_204 | ecosystem: Environmental > Terrestrial > Soil > Floodplain | place...
TACGGTGCCAGGTACCGACCAGACGATGTTGCCCGCGGCCCAGACCGACACGATCTACTCGCTGATCGTCAACGAGGTCGGCCTCTTCGGTGCCGTCGGGGTCATCCTCGTCTACCTGCTGATCACCGCCCGCGGCTTCAAGATCGCGCTGCTGGCGAGCGACGGCTTCTCGAAGCTGCTCGCGGTCGGTCTTAGCTCGGTCTTCGCGATCCAGGCCTTCGTGATCATCGGCGGCGTCACCCGGGTGATCCCGCTGACCGGCGTCACGCTGCCCCTGATCAGCTACGGCGGCAGCTCGATCGTCGCCAACTTCGTGCTGCTGGCGCTGCTGCTGCTGGTCTCCGACCGGGCCCGGCGTGAGGCGGCCGAACCGGCGGGCCGCGTGGCGACGATGGGGGCGGCGGCGTGAACCGCCAGATCGTCAAATTGTTCGCCTTCATCGTCGTCCTCTTCGGCGTCCTGATCGGCTTCACGTCCTACTGGTCGGTCTTCGATGCGGAAGCGCTGAAGGAAAAAGACGCGAACAAGCGGCCGCTGCTCGAGCAGCAGCAGATTCCCCGCGGTCGCATCCTCGCCGCTGACGGGACGGTGATCGCGAAGTCGGTGCCGAAGGGGAAGGGCGCCGCCAAACGCTACGTGCGGCGTTATCCGGAAGGCTCCCTCTTCGGCCACCCGATCGGCTACAGCTTCGTCAAGTACGGCGATTCCGAATTCGAGCAGTTCCACAACGACGAGCTGATCGGCGAAGGCTCCGAATTCAGCTCGATCGCCGACGAGCTGCTCGGTCACACCCAGGAAGGCAACGACATCGTCACCAACATCGATCCCGAAGCGCAGCGGGTGGCGCTGAGTGACCTCGAGGAACAGGGCTACGGCGCCGTGGTCGCCCTCGACCCGAAGACCGGTGCCGTCGAGGCGATGGCCTCCAACGCTCCCTACGACCCGAACCGCGTCCCCTACGACCTCGAAAAGTGGAACGCGGACGAAATCGAAAGGCCGCTGGTGAACCGGGCGACGCAGGGCCTCTACCCGCCGGGATCGACTTTCAAGGTCGTGACCGCCGCGGCGGGCCTCGACAGCGGCACGATCACGCCGGAAACCACGATCGACGCCCCCGGCACCCTCGAGGTCGAAGGAACGCCGCTGCAGAACGACTTCAACCAGGACTTCTTCGGCGCCACCCTGGACACCGCCCTGACCAACTCGGTCAACACCTGGTTCGGTCAGCTGGGACAGCAGCTCGGCAACGACACCTTGTTCGAATACATGGAACGGTTCGGGTTCAACGCGAAGCCGGCGATCGACCTGCCCGAAGACGAGGTCAACCCAAGCGGGGTCTGGGACATCGAAAACGACAGGCTCCTCCACGCCAGCGATCCGGTCGACCTGGCCCGCGTCGCGATCGGCCAGGAGCGGCTGCTGGCGACGCCGCTGCAGATGGCGCAGGTGGCGGCGGCGGTCGCGAACGGCGGCAAGCTGATGAAGCCGCAGATCTGGAAGCGGGTGGTCGACCCCGACGGGCGCACGGTCGACACCATGGACCCCTCCGTCTACAGCGACGCGGTCAGCGGGAAGACCGCCGAAGAGCTGACCACGGCGATGGAAGGCGTGGTCACCGAAGGGACCGGGACCAACGCGCAGATCCCCGGCGTCTCCGTCGCCGGCAAGACCGGCACCGCGGAAACGCCGGGCAACCTGGCCTGCGGCGGCGGCGCCGAGGAAAACCAGGCCTGGTTCATCGGCTTCGCGCCGGCAGACGACCCGCAGGTCGCGATCGCGGTCTCGATCGAGTGCACCCCGGAATTCGGCGGCGACGTCGCCGCCCCGATCTTCCGCGACGTCGCGGAAACGATCCTGAACGGAGAATGAGGAGGATGGCGCGTGGCTGAGGTGGCCGAGGGAAGCATCGTCGACAACCGCTACCGCGTCCTGCGCCGGATCGGCAGCGGGGGCATGGCCGACGTCTGGCTGGCCGAGGACACGCACCTGCAGCGGCAGGTGGCGCTGAAGGTCCTGCACCGCCGCTACCTGCAGGACGCCGAGTTCGTCGGCCGCTTCCAGCGCGAGGCCGAGCACGCCGCCGGGCTCCAGCACCCGAACATCGTCGCCGTCTTCGACCGCGGCTCCGACGAGGGCGTCAACTACATCGCGATGCGCTACGTGCAGGGCCCGACGCTGAAGGAGCTGATCGACCGCGGCCTCAGCCCCGACCAGGCGGTGGCGCTGGTGCGGCAGGTGCTCGAGGGGGCCCGCTTCGCCCACCGCAACGGGATCGTCCACCGCGACCTGAAGCCGCAGAACGTGATCGTCGACGAAGAGGGCAAGGCGGTCGTCACCGATTTCGGGATCGCCCGGGCGGGGATCTCCGACATCACCCAGACCGGCTCGGTGATGGGGACCCCGCAGTACCTCTCGCCCGAGCAGGCGCAGGGCTTCGAAGTCACCCCGGTCTCCGACCTCTACTCGATCGGGGTGATCCTCTACGAGGCGCTGACCCGCCGCGTCCCCTTCGAGGCCGACAGCGCCGTCGCGGTGGCGATGAAGCAGGTCTCCGAGGTGCCGCAGCGGCCGAGCTCGATCAACCCGCAGGTCTCGCCGGCGCTCGACGCGGTGGTGATGCGGGCGCTGGAGAAGGAACCGGGCCAGCGTTTCCAGAGCGCCGACGCCTTCATCGCTGCCCTCGACGCGGCGCTGAAAGACCCCGGGGTCGCCCAGGGCACCGCGGCCTTCGCCGCCGCGCCGCCGGTCGTCGCCGTTGCGGAGGAGGAGAGGCTGGAGGACGAGCGCAGGCGCAACTGGTGGCTCTGGGGGGCGCTGGTCGCGGCGATCCTGATCGGGATCCTCGTCGGCCTCGCCCTGACCCGCGACACCTCGACCAACGTCCCCAACGTGACCAACAAGCAGCTCGAATTCGCCATCACCCAGCTCGAAAGCAAGGGCTTCTCGGTCGGCAAGGAAAGCTACGTGAACCGCTCGGTGCCGCGGAACACCGTCCTCGAGCAGGACCCGCTTCCCGGCTCGGCCGACGAAGACTGCTCCCTCCTCACCTTCTTCTGCTCGAAGCCGACGGTCGACCTGACGATCAGCGCCGGGCCGGGCCAGGGCCAGGTGCCCTCGACCGCGGGCCTGAGCGAGGCGGCTGCGACCAAGCGGATCGAAGCCGCCGAATTCGAAGCCGAGGTCGAGCGGGTCAACTCCGACTCGGTGGAGGAAGGGCTGGTGATCCGCTCCGAACCCGGGGGCGGCAACACCGCGACCAAGGGCTCGACCGTGACCCTCTTCGTCTCCCGCGGGCCGAAGCTGGTCAAGGTTCCGGTCCTCGTCGGCGCCCAGCGCGAAACGGCGGTCCAGCGGCTGCGCAGCCACGGCCTCGAAGCCAGCATCTCCGAAGAGGAAAGCCCGGAACCGAAGGGGCGGGTGATCCGCCAGTCGCCCGATGCCGGCAGCCGCGTGGAACCGGGCTCGACGGTGGCGATCGTGGTCTCGAAGGGCGAAGAAGCCGAAGAAGAAGCGAAGGTCCCGAACGTGATCGGAAAGGAACGGCGGCAGGCGGTCGAAGAAATCCGCGCCGCCGGCCTCACCCCGAACGTCGAAGAAGAAGAAACCCCGGTCCAGGGGAAAGTCGGGCGGGTGATCGACCAGTTCCCGCCCCCCGGCCAGGAACTCGAACCGGGCTCGACGGTGACGATCACGGTCGGCAAGGCGGCCGCCGGCTCCGCTGAAGAAGGGGAAGAAGAATGAGGGTGGCGGTCCTCTCCGGGGGCCGCTCCTCCGAGCATGAGGTCTCGCTGCGCTCCGGGGCGGCCGTCGCCCGCGGCCTGCGCGAGGCCGGTCATGAGCCGGTCGAGGTGACGATCGCCCGCGACGGCGGCTGGAGCGCCGCTGGCGGCACCGTCGAGCTGGTCCCGGGGGGCGGCCTGCTGGGAGCGGAGGCGGTCTTTCCCGCCCTGCACGGCGCCTTCGGCGAGGACGGCAGCATCCAGGGCCTGCTCGAGTGGCTCGACGTGCCCTACGTCGGCTCCGACGTCCTCTCCTCGGCGATCTGCATGGACAAGCTGACGCTGAAGCGGCTCTTCGCCGCCCACGGGGTGCCGCAGGTCGAGTTCGTCGCGGTCGAGGGCAACGACTGGTGGGGCCGCTGCGAGCAGATGGGCACGCCGCTCTGGGTCAAGCCCTCGCGGATGGGGTCGAGCGTCGGCATCAGCCGGGTCACCGAGCTCGACCAGCTCGACGCCGCGGTCGAGCTGGCGCTGCGCCACGACCCGCGGGTGATCGTCGAGGCCTCGGCCGAGGGACGCGAGGTCGAGTGCTCGGTCCTCGGCAACGCCGAGCCGCAGGCCTCGCTGCCGGGGGAGATCGTCGCCCAGGGGGTCTGGTACGACTTCGAGGCCAAGTACACCGAGGGCGGGATGGAGCTGCGCGTCCCCGCCCCGATCGGGGAGGACGCGATCGAGCGGGTTCGCGAGCTCGCCGTCTCGGTCTTCGGCCTCGCAGGCTGCTCCGGCCTCGCCCGCTGCGACTTCTTCGTCGAGCCCGACGGCGCCGTTCTCGTCAACGAGATCAACACCATGCCCGGGTTCACCGACACCAGCGTCTACGCGAAGCTGTTCGAGGCGACGGGGGTCGGGTATGCGGCCCTCTGCGACCGCCTGGTGCAACTGGCGGTCGAGCGCCACGGCGAGGCACGCTCCTTCGAATTTTAGGTTAGGCCCCAGACCAGCGGGTACCGAGAGGGCACCAGTCCGTTCTAAAAATGCAGGGTTAGCGCCTGGGGTGCGCGCAATGACGACTGGACTCGATGGAATCAACGCGGAGCCCGCCGAGGGCGCGGACGCCTGCGTCGCCGGCGCCTCGACCGCGGACGTGCTCCGCCTTCTCAGCGCCGGCGCCACCGGCGCGATCCTGATGGCCCTGGGGAAGGGACCGCTGCGGACGAAGACCCTGACCGAGCAGGTGCCGGGCTACGCGCCGCGGACGATCTACCGCTACGCGAACAAGCTGGCCGAACTGGAGGTGGTCGAGCGCGAAGAGGAACCTGGCGTCCCCTCCAAGGTCGTCCACACCCTCAGCGACCCCTGCGGCACCGAGCTCTACGAACTGGTGAACCGTTTCGCCGATGCTTCGCTGACCCGCCTCCCCGACGGCCGCATCGACGCCCACGCCTGGGCCTCGCTGGGGCTGCTGGCGGACCTCTGGGATGCGGGGATGGTCGAGGAGCTGGCCTGCGCAGGCCGCTCGCCGACCGAACTGGCGCAGGGGGAGCACGGCCTCAGCTACCACCAGGTCAACCGCCGCGCGGGCCTGTTCAAGGCGGGTGGCCTGCTGACCGAGTGGCAGGGCAAGGGCCGCCGTCGCTGCTACGGGCTGACGGAGAAAACCCGGCGCAAGATGGGCCTGGTCGTCGGCGTCGCCCGCTGGCGGCACCATCACGTCGTCGACGAAGGCGAAGAAGGGATGTCGGCAGCGGAGATGGCGACGACGCTGCGCGCGGCGCTGCCGCTGGTCAAGCTTCCCGACCACAAAGGCAAGTGCATGCGCCTCGCGGTCCGCGACGAGGATGACGCCCCCGGCGCGGAGGGCGAGGAGGTCTGGGCGGAGGTCGAGCCCGACGGCACGATCCACGGCTGCGCCAGCCAGCCGACCGACCCAACCGCCTGGGCCAGGGGTCAAATCAAGGCCTGGATCCCGCTGGTCATGGACGGGAAGACGGACGGCGTCCTCGTCGGCGGCGTGGAGAAGCTGGCCGTCGACTGCCTGGAGGGGCTCTACGAGACCCTCTGGAGCCCGGCGCCGTTCTAGCCGCCTCGCTCCATCGCCCAGGCGCAGGCCGCGCGGACTTCGTCGGGCAGGGAAACTGCGGGCATGGACCGGTCAGAGATACAGGTTCGCCAGGCGACGGCGGAGGACGCCGGGGAGATCGCCCGCCTCCTTCACGACTTCAACCTCGAGTACTCCGAACCGACGCCGGAGGTCGCGACGCTGACCGGCACCGTCCGCCGCCTGCTCGGGGACGGCGAGATCGTGGTGATGCTGGCCGGGGGCGGGCCGGACGGCCTCTCCCTCTTCCGCTTCCGCCCCGCGCTCTGGGCCGACGGGTCGGAAACGTACCTGCAGGAGCTCTACGTCGTCCCGGACCTGCGCGGCCAGGGAATCGGCCGCCGCCTCCTGGAAGCGACCATCGAGTTCGCCCGTGCCGCCGGCGCCGCCGGCATCGACCTCAACACCGGCGAGACCGACATCGCCGCCCGCAACCTCTACGAGAGCATGGGATTCACCAACAGGGAAGGCGGCCCCGAAGGGCCGCCCATGCTCTTCTACGAGCGTGAGCTCTGAACCCTCCTCTCGTTTGGCCCGGTCGTCCCTGGGTATGGTCAAGACAGTTTGCGGCGGTATTGCGCGAGCCGCTTCCACTCTTAGAAAAGACCAGTCCCGAAGGAGACCCTCATGCGTCGCAACCCTCCCCTTTCCCTGCTTGTAGTCGCCCTGCTCGCCGTCTTCGCCGCCCCGGCTCGCGCCGACCTGCCGGTGATCTGGAACGGCGTCTACGGCTACGCCCACACCAGCCCCAGCGCGAGCCCGCCCGGCGCCAACGACTGGACCTGCAAACCGACGGCGGCGCACCCACGCCCGGTCGTCCTCGTCCACGGCACCTTCGCCGACATGTCGAACAGCTGGCAGGCGATCTCGCCGCTGCTGAAGAACAACGGCTACTGCGTCTTCGCCCTCAACTACGGCTCCTACGCCGGCAGCGGCGCGATCGGCGTCTACGGCACCGGTGAGATCCGCAACTCGGCGGCCGAACTGAACGCCTTCGTCGACAAAGTCCGCACCGCGACCGGCGCCGCCGAGGTCGACCTGGTCGGCCACTCGCAGGGCGGGATGATGCCGCGCTGGTACCTCAAGTTCCTCGGCGGAGCGGAAGAGGTCCACACCCTGGTCGGGCTCTCGCCCTCCAACCACGGCACCACCGTCGACGGGATCGGCCTCCTCGCCCGCTTCTTCCCCGGCGGCGAACAGTTCACCGGCGCCCTCTGCCCGGCCTGCGAGGAGCAGATCGTCGGATCGGCCTTCCTCAACGAACTGAACAGCGGCGGCGACACCGTGCCCGGAGTCGAATACACGGTGATCCAGACCCGCTACGACCAGGTCGTGACGCCCTACACCTCGGCCTTCCTATCGGGGCCGAACGTGAAAAACGTCGTCCTGCAGAACCAGTGCGTGCTCGACCTCGGCGACCACCTCTCGATGCCCTACGACCACATCGTCGGCGCCGACGTGCTCACCGCGCTCGACCCGCTGCACCCGCGCGGGTTCTTCTGCACCCCGATCGCGCCGACGGCAGGCGGTTGAGGGAACGGATCAGCGGGCTGACCCGTTCCCGTTGCTCTCCCCGCGGTAGGGCCCCGGCTTCGGCCGGGCCTTGCCGCCGGGGAAGGCGAGGCGGAGGATCGTCCGCTGCACCATCCCCAGCTGCTGGCTGAAGGGGCCGGTGTTGTAAGGGAGGCCGTAGCGTTCGCAGACCTCTTTCACCTGGGGCGCGATCTCGGCGTAGCGGCTGCTCGGCATGTCCGGGAAGAGGTGATGCTCGACCTGGTAGCTGAGGTTGCCGCTGGCGACGTGGAAGAGCGGGCTGCCTTCGATGTTGGCCGAGCCGGTCAGCTGGCGGATGTACCAGCCCCCCCGGCTCTCGTTCTCCACCTCCTCCTGGGAGAAGGTGTAGGTCTGGTCCGGGAAGTGGCCGCAGAAGATGATCGCGTAGGCCCAGACGTTGCGGACGATGTTCGCCGTGGCGTTTGCCTTGGCGGTGGCGCGGAAGGTCTTGCTGCCGCTGTCGAGCGCGGCTTCCACCACCGGCGTCCAACGGGTGCGCCGCCTGCGCTTCACCCGTCCGAGGATGCCGCGCGGTTGCTTGCGCTGCCGCCGTGACTCGACCACGACGTCGACGGCGGTCGCGGCGAGGGTGCTGACCAGGGGCCAGGCGATGTAGTCCTTGACCACCTGGTCCTTGGCCTTCCCGGCGATCCCCTTCAGCTCCCGCTTCACCTGGTGCATCGGCTTGTGGCCCTTGCGGATCGCTTCGAAGTCGAGGTCGTGCAGCGCCACGCCCCACTCGAACAGAGCCGCGAGGATCAGGTTGTAGACCGGCTGCGCGAGGTAGACCGGGTGCCACTTCTGCGCCGGGTCGATCCGCATGATCTCGTAGCCGAGGTCCTTGTCTTTGCCGCGGATGTTGGTGTAGGTGTGGTGGACGAAGTTGTGGGAGTGCTTCCAAGCTTCGGCGGTCGAGGCGGTGTCCCAGTCCCAGGTCGAGGAGTGGATGCGCGGGTCGTTCATCCAGTCCCACTGGCCGTGCATGACGTTGTGGCCGATCTCCATGTTCTCGAGGATCTTCGCCGCCGAGAGCGAGGCGGTCCCCGCCCACCAGCCGGTCCGGTTGCGGGAGGCGAGCAGCAGGATCCGCCCGAGCACGGCGAGGCGGCGCTGCATCTCGATCATGCTCTCGATGTAGCGGCGGTCGCCGTCGCCGAGCTCGGCGACCACGCGGTCGCGGATCGCGTCGAACTCGCGCCCGAGCTGGTCCAGCTGCTCCTCGGAGAGGTGCGCGAGCGGGCTCTCGACATGGGTGTCGACGGGGGGCGTTGCAGTCGTGGTCATCTCTTTAGGTTCCTCTTTCTCATAGTGCGATTTCGACGTCACCTTCGGGTGCGTTGACGCAGGTGCGCACCATTTCGTCCTCTTGGCCGGAGACCTCGCCGGTGCGGAGGTCCCGGACCTCGCCGGAGCAGAGCCGGCCGATGCAGGTGTGGCAGATCCCCATCCGGCAGCCGAAGGGCAGCTCCGCCCCCGACTCCTCGCCGGCGACCAGGATCGGGGTGCCGCCGTCGCAGGTCGTCTCGACGCCGCTCTTGGTGAAGCGGATCGTCCCTCCCTGGCCGGCGACGGCGCTGCCGCCGATCACCGGCTGGAAGCGCTCCATCTCCAGCAGCTCCGGGTCGCCCTCCTCGCTCCAGTGGCGGACGAGGTCGTCCAGCATCTCTCCGGGGCCCGAGGCGTAGGTGTGCCGCTCCCGCCAGTCGGGGCAGATCTCGTCGAGATGGGCGGGCATGACGCGGCCGGCCTCGCTGGTGATCCGCAGGTGCGGCCGGTAGCCGGGGCGACGCTCGTCGAGCTCGCGCATCTGCTCGCCGAAGATGACGCCGCCGGGGGTGCGCGCCGAGTGGACATGGACGACGTCGTCGACGGCATCGGTGCGGTCGAGGCTGCGCAGCATGCTCATGATCGGGGTGATGCCGCTGCCGGCGCTGATGAAGAGCAGGCGCTCGGGCGGCGGGTCGGGAAGGACGAAGGTGCCTTCGACGCCGCCGAGGCGGACGATGTCCCCGGGTCGGGCCCGGTGCACGAGGTAGGGGGAGACCTTGCCGGAGTCGACCAGCTTCGGGGTGATCCCGATCAGGCCGTCGGGCCGCTCGGGCTCGGTGGTCAGCGAGTAGGCCCGCCAGTGGTGGACGCCGTTGACGATGACCCCGATCCGCAGGTACTGACCCGGGTGGTGCCCCATCCATTCGTAGCCGGGGCGGATGAGGACGGTGACGGCGTCGGAGGTCTCGGTATCGATCCGCTCGATCCGGCCCCGCAGCTCCTGCGTGGACCAGAGCGGGTTGATCAGTTCGAGGTAGTCGTCCGGCAGCAGCGGCGTGAACAGGGAGCGCACAGCATGGAGCGCGCGCTGCCGCGCCTTCGGAACATTGGGTACGGCGCCTCGCTCTGCCATTGCCTTGATGCTACACCGATCGATGTAATGGTTTTGTGACGATCCTCCGGACCGCCCTCGGACCTATACCCGAGACCCCCGGAATCAGTCGACCAGCTTCACGTCGCTGATCTCGATCTGGTAGCGGCCCTCCTGGTCGCGGGCGGGGGAAGCGCGGTTGAACCAGATCAGGAAGTACTTGGCGGGAGAGCCGAGGTGGAGCTCGATTTCCTCGCTGCCGGAGGCGTCGGTCACCTCGCCGACGGGTTCGCCCCATTCCGAGAGCTCTTCCGGCGGGCCGGAGGGGCTGGCGTAAATCTGCGCGTCCCAGCCGGGGGTCGGGGTGCGGACGATCATCTCCGCCGGCGTCGTCGTCGACTTGGCGGTGACGTAGAGGCCGACGCCGGGGTCTTCGCCGCTCTTGGTGCCGGCGAAGGTGTCGTCGTCGTAGTGCTCGCTGCTCCAGGCGGTGGTGGTGGGGTTGCCGTCGACGGCGAGGCTGACGGTCTCGGGATCCTCCTGGCCGTCGCCCTCGGGGTCGTAGTCGGTGGCGCCGGAGACGGCCACGGTCGAGCCCTTCCCCTTGAGGGCGCCGCCGCCGCCGGGGCCGTTGCCGCTGCCGATCAGCTGCAGGGCACCCAGCACCGCCGCGGCGACGAGGACCAGCAGCGCGATCAGCAGCCAGGAACGCCGCCGCCCGCCGCCCCCAGCGAGCTTGCGCTCGGTCGGCGGCACCGCCTCCAGCACGCTCGTCGCCTCGCCGGTGGTGGCGCCGGCCCGCGCCGCCTCGACCTCGAGTGCGGTGCCGAGGTCGTCGATCAGGTCGCCGACCTCCTGGTAGCGCTGGGCCGGGTCCTTCGCGGTCGCCCGCTCGACCACCATCGCCGCCGCGGCCGAGAGCTCCGGCCGGCGCTGCTGGACGTCGGGCAGCTCCTCGTTGACGTGTTTCATCGCCACCCCGACCTGGCTGTCGGCGTGGAAGGGAACCTGCCCGACCAGCATCTCGTAGAGGACGACGCCGAGCGAGTAGACGTCGGAGCGCTGGTCGACCGGGTGGCCCATCGCCTGCTCGGGGGCGACGTAGTCGGTGGTGCCGAGGACGCGTCCGGTGGCGGTCATCCCGTCCTGCTCGAGCTGGCGGGAGATCCCGAAGTCGGTCAGCTTGGCCCGGCCCTCGGCGTCGATGAGGACGTTCTGCGGCTTGATGTCGCGGTGGACCATGTTGCGGTTGTGGGCGACGGTGAGGCCGCGGGCGATCTCGATCGCGTAGGCGAGCGCCTCCTGCGGGTCGAGCGCGCCGACCCGGTTGATCCGCTGCTTCAGCGTCTCGCCCTCGACGTATTCGAAGACGATGTAGGGGTGGCCGCCGTCCTCGCCGGCGTCGATCACGGCGACGACGTTGGGGTGCGAGAGCTTGGCCACCGCCCGCGCCTCCTGGCGGAAGCGCTGCAGCTGGTCTTCCTGCTCGGACATCTCCCGATGCATCACCTTCACCGCGACGGAGCGGTCGAGGGTGGTGTCGCGGGCGAGGTAGACGGTCGACATGCCGCCGCTGCCGAGCTTCGCCTCCAGCTTGTAACGGCTGGAGAGCACGGTCCCGATCATCTGCGAGCTAGTGGAGGGGCGGTTGGGCACTTACGCCGCCAACGTTACGACGCCGGGGCCTGTCAGGCGGCTTAGATGATCCTGCGTGGTCCATCGGTTGCGCGCCCGACCGGCTTCGCAGCCGGGTAATGGCGCCGCAGCAGCTCCAGGGCGGCGGATTCGTCACCCGCGGGAACGACGACGCAGAAGCCGCAGCCCATGTTGAAGACCTCGCTCATCTCCTCGTCGGAGACGCCGCCGCGCTCCTGGATCAGGTCGAAGACCGGCGGCACCGGCAGCGGGTCGTCGATCTCGTAGCCGACCTCGGCGGCGAGGCGGAGCAGGTTCTTCGTGCCGCCGGAGGTGATGTGGGCGAGGCCGCGGACGTCGACCTCCGAGCGCAGCAGCTCGACGATCGGCTTCACATAGATCTCGGTCGGCTCCAGGAGGACGTCGCCGAGCGGGCGGCCGAGGCGGTCGTCGTCGAGGGGGATCTCGGCGAGCGCCGAGCGGGCGAGCGTGTAGCCGTTGGAGTGCAGGCCGGTGGAGGGGAGGCCGATGACGACGTCGCCGGGTTGGACGGCGGAGCCGTCGACGATCGCGTCGAGGGAGACGGTGCCGAAGCAGGCGCCGGAGACGTCGACGCCGCGGACCAGCTGTCCGAGCTGGGCCAGCTCGCCGCCGGGGATCTCGATCCCGGCCTTCTCGGCGCCGCGGGCGAGGCCGACGCCGATTTCCTCGCAGACCTCGGGGTCGGCCTTCTCGATCGCGATGTAGTCGAGCATCGCAAGCGGCTCGGCGCCGACGCAGATGACGTCGTTGACGTTCATCGCCACGCAGTCGATCCCGACCGTGTCGAAGCGCCCGAGCTGCTCGGCCAGCACCAGCTTGGTGCCGACGCCGTCGGTCGAGAGCGCGATCCCCAGCCGCTCGTCGAGCTTGATCACGCTCGCGTAGTGACCCGGCAGCGGCACCTGCGCCGAGGGCCGTCCGAGGTCGATCGCTCCGAGGGCCCGGACCAGGCCGGCCACGGCCGAGTCCGCCGCCCCCTGGTCGACCCCGGCCTTCGCGTAGGCGTCGCTCGCGCTCACTTGCGCCCTAGCTTTGCAAGAACGACGGCCGCCAAGCCGATCCGGTAGGCGGCATAGGGCCAGAGGGCGCGGTCGCGCTCGACCAGCCGGATCAGGCGCTGGGAGGCGAGGGTGGAGGCGAAGGAGGCGGAGACGCCGACGGCGAGGGAGCGGCGCAGCTGCGGCGTGGTGCCGCGGCGGACGAGGCGGGTTCCCTTCAGCGCCGTGGCCCCGACGATGATCGGCAGGGCGATCGTGCGCGAGAGCAGGTTCGCCTGGTCGCGGGAGAAGCGGCGCCAGCGGGCGGCGGCGAGGGTGACGCCGTTGCGGGAGACGCCCGGGGCGAGCGCCGCCGCCTGCGCGACCCCCAGCGCCAGCCCGTCGGTCGCGGTGGCGTCACCGCGCCCGCGCCGCTGGGGCCGCCGGTCGGCGAGGAGCATCGCCGCGGCGCCGGCGAGGAGGCCGTAGGCGGTCGCCCGCGGCCCGCCGAGGTGGCGCTCGATCGGCCGCTCGAGCGTGTAGCCGACTACCGCCGCCGGCAGGAACGAGAGGCCGAGCAGCAGCGCCCGCCGCCCGTCGAACTGGCGCAGCTCCTCGGCGATCGTGCGCCGCTGGCCGATCAGCAGCGCCAGCGCCGCGCCGGTGTGGAGGGCGACCTCGAAGCTCTTGCGCAGCTCCGGGTCGACCTGCTCCCAGTCCCAGCCGGCGAGCCAGGGGACGAGGACGATGTGGGCGGAGCTGGAGACCGGCAGCAGCTCCGCCGGGCCCTGGACGATCCCGAGCGCGACCGCGCGCGGGGCCGGGATCCCTCTCAAGCGCCTCTGTGGGCGGCCGGCTCCGGGTCGCGCCGGGCCTCGCTCTCGCCGTCGCCGGGACCGCCGCCCCGGCGCCGCTTGATCAGCCAGTAGACGACGCCGACGACGATCGCCGCCAGGACCACGTAGTCGAGGTAGCCGAGTTTGTGGCGCCAGTCTTCCCAGTTGTCGCCGACCTTTTCACCGACGATCGCCAGCATCAGCACCCAGGGGATCGAGCCGAGCAGGGTGTAGGCGCTGAAGCGCCAGAACGGCATCCTCGCCACCCCGGCCGGCAGCGAGATGAAGGTGCGGATGATCGGCAGCATCCGCGAGAAGAAGACGGTGGCGTTGCCGTAGCGGGCGAACCAGTCGTCGGCCCATTTCAGGTGCTTGGGGCTGACGTGGATCAGCTTGTTCTTTTCCAGCAGGTCGAGCCGCCCGTAGTAGCCGACCGCGTAGGCGATCCAGGAGCCGACCAGGTTGCCGAGGACCCCGGCGGCGACGATCCCGACCAGCGACAGTTCGCCTTTGGAGACGCTGAAGCCGGCGAAGAGCATGATCGCCTCGCTCGGCACCGGGATGCAGGCCGACTCAAGCACCATCAGCAGGAAGACGGCGGCCTCACCGGCGGAGCCGATGAAGTCGGTGGCGACTTCGATTATCGGTTCGACCACCTTGTCGGTGACCGACGCGAGCAGAAGGAGACCCATTCGCGCCACATCGTATGGATTCCCCTCAAGGCACCGTAAACTGAGCAGTCGATGCGCCGGTTGAACCACCCCGTCTATCGCAACCGGGTTCTGCAGGTAGCGGCCGACGCCGTGCTCGTCGCGCTGGCCTACTTCCTCGCCTTCCAGTTGCGCTTCCTCGACCAGCCGCACGGCTGGCCGCACCGCTACGAGGTCCTCTTCGCCCAGTCGGTCGGGTTCGTCGTCGCCGGCAAGTTGATCGTGTTCGCCGGCTTCGGGCTCTACCAGAAGTGGTGGCGCTACGTCAGCGGCCGGGACTTCATGCTGATCCTCCGCGCCGTCGCCGTCGCCAGCGCCCTGCTGGTCGTCGTCTTCGCCGTCGCCAAGCCCTTCGGGCACACGCTGCCGCGCTCGGTCGAGGTGATCGACTTCATCCTCACCCTGATCCTCGTTGCCGGCGCCCGCTTGGCGGTGCGGCTGATCGTCGAACGCCCGACCCGGGGCGCCCGGCTGCCAAAGCACGAGGTGCTCGTCGTCGGCGCCGGCTCCGGCGGCCAGATGGTGGTCCGCGAGCTGCAGCTCAACCCCAACCTCGGCGCCACCGCGATCGGGTTCGTCGACGACGACGCGCGCAAGCGGGGGATGCGGATGCTGGGCCTGAAGGTGCTGGGCTCGACCAAGCAGATCGAGAAGATCCTCGACGAGACCAACCCCGACGAGGTCGTGATCGCGATCCCATCGGCTCCCGGCAACCTCCGCGGGCGGATCGTCGCCGCCTGCCGCGAGCGGGCGATCCCGGTCCGCACCCTGCCGACCGTGTTCGAGCTGCTGCGAGGCGGCGTCCAGCTGAACAAACAGCTGCGCGAGGTGCGGGTCGAGGACGTGCTTGGGCGCGAGCCGATCGTCCGCGAGCTCGACCGCGTCGGCGCCTACCTGCGCGACCGCATCGTCCTCGTCACCGGCGCCGGCGGCTCGATCGGCTCCGAGCTCTGCCGCCAGATCGCGCAGGTGAAGCCGCGGCTGCTGGTGATGCTCGACCACGCCGAGGACAACCTCTTCCAGATCGACCGGGAGATGGTCGAGGAGCGGCACTTCGCCTCCTGCGAGTCGGTGCTGGCCGACTGCAAGGAGCCGCACCGGATGCTCGAGGTGATGCAGCGCTTCAAGCCCGACGTCGTCTTCCACGCCGCTGCCTACAAGCACGTGCCGCTGATGGAGTCGAACCCGCTGGAGGCGGTCCGCAACAACGCGATCGCCACCCGCGTCACCGCCGAGACCGCCGCCGCCTCGAAGGTCGAGCGCTTCGTCCTCATCTCAACCGACAAGGCGGTCAACCCGCAGACGGTGATGGGCGCCTCGAAGGCGATGGCCGAGTGGATCGTGCAGGCGGCGGGCGAGAAGTACCCGCAGACGCGCTTCGCCTCGGTCCGCTTCGGCAACGTCCTCGCCTCCTCCGGCAGCGTGGTGCCGATCTTCCGCGCCCAGATCGAGCGCGGCGGCCCGGTCACCGTCACCCACCCGGAGATGACCCGCTACTTCATGACGATCCCGGAGGCGGTGCAGCTGGTGATCCGCACCGGCGACATCGGCGCCGGCAAGGGCGAGGTCTTCGTCCTCGACATGGGCGAACCGGTGAAGATCGTCGATCTCGCCCACAACATGATCCGGCTCGCCGGCTACGAGCCGGAGACCGACATCGCGGTCGAGTTCACCCAGCCGCGGCCCGGCGAGAAGCTGCACGAGGTCCTCTTCTCCGCGGGCGAGGAGGTTCAGCCGACGGCGGCGCGGCGGATCAACCGGGCGGTACGCAAGAAGCCGATCGACCAGGAGTGGGTGGAGCAGACGCTGAACTCGCTCGAACACCTGGTTCTGGCCGGCGACGAGGCTAATTTGGCGGAGCGAGTCGTGGAGATGATCGCCGCGCCGGGTGGCGACGCGGCGACGGTCGCCTCCAACGAATAGCCTCTCGCAGCCCCTTTGGTCCACGTGATCGAACAAATCGGCGTTGCCACCTTGGTCAACGCGGTCGAACGGATCGGCGCTTTCGCCGGGCTGGCCGCCTTCATCGGCCTCGCCGTCCTCGCGCTCCTCTCGTTCACCCACGGCCGCGACATCCGCCGCCTGCGCGAGTGGGCGGGGTCGGCTCCCGAGCGCGACGCGGAGCGCAAGGAGCAGACCTCGACGATCGCCGCCCAGCGGGCCGAGGAGCTGCGGGCGCTGGAGGAAGCGCGGACGGCGGAACAGGAGGCGGTCTCGAGCCGCGAGAAGCGCCGCCGCCAACGCGAGGAAGGGCAGGCCGGTCAGACCCGCGGCGAACGCCTACGCGGTCGCTTCTCCGGGGTTGGCGAGGCCGCTTCGCGGCCGAGCTCCCTGGTCGCCCTCTTCGTCGTCCTGCTGGCGATCGTCGGCGGCGGTGCCTACCTCCTGCTCAGCGGCGGCGACGGGGAAGGCAACGGCGGGGGCTCGGCAAAGCAGGCGGCGGCGACGGTGAAGCCGAGCGAAATCGAAGTCACCGTCCTCAACGGCACCTCGGTGGTCGGCCTCGCCGCCACCTACGGCGACAAAGTCGAGGGCAAGGGCTTCGATCTCGGCGCCGTCACCAACAGCAGCGCCAGCTTCGAACAGAGCGTGGTCATGTTCAAACGCGGCCACAAGCCCGAAGCGCGCAAGGTCGCGAAGCAGCTGGGGATCGGGAAGGTGCAGCTGATGAGCGGGGAAATCGAAGCTGCCTCGGCCGGCGCCGACGTCGCTTTGATCGTCGGCGAGGACAATGCCGAAGCGGCGGAATGAGCTGCGGGAGCGGATCTCCCCGCCCGCCGTCGTCTTCGCCCTCCTCGTCCTCGCAACGCTAGCCGCCTTCGCCTACTCGCAGCGGGCCAAGCGGGAGCCGCTGGTCCTCGACCGTGTCACCTTCATCGCGCCGCCCCACCGCAAGGGCACGCCGAAGGTCCACAGCTTCACCCCCAACGGCGATTGCCGGCGGGACCGGATCCGGATCAAATTCCGGACCACGATCAGCGGCGACGGCACGGTCCAGGTGATCAAGCCCGGTGGGCGGGTCGTCTACACCCTCGATCGCGACGCCTTCTTCAAGCGCTACACGTTCCACGTCTACTACTGGGACGGGCGCCAGCGCGGCGGCGGCACCGCGAAGCCCGGCCGCTACAAGCTGCGGGTCAAGCTCGGCTCCGGGCGGACGCTGGTGACGCCGGGGACGATCCGCCTCCATCCCTCGCCCAAGGACGGGAAGTCGAAGTGCGCGGCGAAGGGCGGCGCCGGCGGGGTGGCGCCGTGAGCGGCTTCCTCGCCGGCCTCGGCCTGGTCCTCGCGGCCGGGGCCAGCGGCGCCGCGATCCTGCTGCCGCCGGGGCGGCCGCGGGCGCTGCTGATGGCGGCGGCGATGGCGCTCTTCCCGGTGCTGATCCTCGGCGACCAGTGGCACACCGCGCAGATCGTCGACCTTCGCCAAGACGACGGCCGGATCCTCGCCCTGCTGGCGCTCGCCGCCGCCGCGATCGGCGCCCTCACCTACGCCTTCCGCCGCTGGGAGATCGTGATGCCGCTGGCGATCGTCTTCGCGATCCCGTTCCGGGTGCCGCTGCACGCCGGCGGCGACACCGCGAACCTGCTGGTGCCGCTGTACCTGGTGATCGCGGCGGCGGTGCTGGCGACGCTGCTGCGCGACTGGTCCGACCCGCCGCCCGGCCACGCGCCGCGGCCGCTCGCCTGGCTTTTGGCGGCTGTCGTCGTCCTCTACGCCCTGCAGGCGCTCTACTCGGAGGACTTCTCGAAGGGGCTGCAGAACGTCTGCTTCTTCTTCGTCCCCTTCACCGTCGCCTACCGGCTCCTGCGCGAGGTGGTCTGGGACCGGCGGCTGCTGACCTGGGCCCTGATCGTGGTCGGAGTCGAGGCGAGCGCCTTCGTCCTCGTCGGCAGCGCCGAGCACCTGACCCGCAGCCTCTTCTGGAACGACCAGATCATCAGGTCGAACGAATTCCACACCTACTTCCGCGTCAACTCGGTCTTCTGGGACCCGAACGTCTACGGGCGCTACCTGGCGCTGGTGACGACGATCGCCACGGCGGCGATGTTCTGGGCGCGGACGCGGCAGGCGTTCTGGCTCCTCACCGGCCTCATCGCCGTCCTCTGGCTGGGGCTGGTGCCGACCTTCTCGCAGTCGAGCTTCCTCGCCCTGCTGGCGGGGCTGGCGGTGCTCGCGGCGATCCGCTGGAGCCCCCGCTGGACCCTGGCGGCGGTCGCGGTCGGGCTGGTGGGGGCGATCCTCGTCGTCCTCCTCGTCGGCGGCTCCGGCAAGCTCACCGGCGACCGCGTCAACGTCGACCTCAGCGGCCGCGGCAGCCTCGTCTCCGGCGGCGCCGACCTCTTCGCCGAAAGGCCTCTTCAGGGCTACGGCTCCGGCAGCTTCCAGGCCGCCTACCGCGAGCATCGCGAGAACAAAGACGCCCCGGTGACGGTCTCCCACACCGAGCCGGTGACCGTTGCAGCGGAGCAGGGCCTCCTAGGACTGCTCATCTACTTCGCCCTCATCGCAGTAGCGCTTGGAACCCTAGGCCGTGGCCTCTTCACCGCAACTCCGGCGGGTGGCGACGATCGGGAGGACTCCCCCGGGAGGGGGAGCCCCCGATCGGAGACAGGACCCGCCGGCCTAGCGGCTCGTCCCGCGGTCTTAGCCGCCTTCGTCGCGCTACTCGTCCACACCCTTGCTTATGCCGGCTTCTTCGAGGACCCGATCACCTGGGTCCTGCTGGCGGTCGGCGCTTCCCTGGCCCACGCGGCCGCCGGCGACGACCCCGTGATCCGCCGCCCCGCCTAGGCTCCTGCCATGTCGGGATACCTGCGCCGCCTGGCGACGACGGGCGCCGCCTACACGGCGGCGAGCATCCTCAGCAAGGTCATCGCGGTCGCGCTGCTGCCGCTCTACACGCGCTACCTGACCAAGACCGACTACGGCTTCGCCGAGGTCCTCTTCGCGGCTGTCGTCTTTGCCAGCATCGTCGTCCGCTTCGGCCTGCTGGAGGCGATCCTGCGCTTCTACTACCGCGAGGGCGAGAACCCGGCCGCGGTCGTCGCCAGCACCTTCGCGGCCCTCTTCTGGCTCTCGACGATCGGCGCCCTGCTCGCGCTCCCCCTCGCCGGCCCGCTCTCCGAACTGCTGCTGGAGAAGCCCGCGCCCGGGCTGATGCGGATCGCGATCGGCGGTCTCTGGGTGCTGACGATGTGGGAGTTCATGCTGACCTTGTTCCGGCTCGAGGAGCGGGCGCGGGCCTTCTTCCTGACGACGATCCTCAACGTGCTCGCGGCGATCGCCCTCACCGTCGTCCTCGTCGTCGTGCTCGAAGAAGGCGCCCGCGGGCTGCTGATCGGCAGCTACGCGAGCGGCGGCGCCTTCGTCCTCGTCCTGATCGCGATGCAGTGGCGGCGCCTCTCGCTGCGCTTCGACCCGGCGCTGCTGCGCCGCCTCTTCCGCTTCGGCCTGCCGACGATGCCGGCCGAGGTCTCGCTCTACGCGCTCAACTTCGCCGACCGCCTGATCATCCTCCGCTCGCTCGGCGCCGCCGAGGCGGGCCTCTACTCGCTCGGGGTGAAGTTCGCGCAGGCGGTCAACGTCCTCGTCCGCGGCTTCCAGCTCGCCTGGCCGCCGCTCGCCTACTCGATCCGCGAGGACGGCGAGGCCCGCTGCGTCTACGCAACCGTCGTCACCCTCTTCGTCGCCGGCTGCGCCTGGGCGGTCGCCGGGATGTGGCTGTTCAGCCGCTGGATCGTCCGCGCCCTGGCGGCGCCGAAGTTCTTCGACTCCTTCGAAGTCATCGGCCTGATCTCGGTCGCGGTCACCCTCTACGCCCTCTACCTCGTCCTCGTCGTCATCCTCGGCCGCACCGGCCGCACCGAGCTCAACCTGCCGGCGGCGGTCGGCGGCCTCGTGGTCAACCTCGCCCTCAACCTCGCCCTGGTGCCGCCGCTGGGGATCGTCGGCGCCGGCCTCGCCCTCGTCGCCTCCTACCTGGTCGTGCTGGGCCTGATGTACGGGTTCACCCAGCGCCTCTTCCCGGTCCCCTACGAGTGGGGCCGGCTGCTGCGGGTGGTGCTGACGGTCGCCGCCCTGGTCGGCTTCGCCGAACTGCTGGCGCCGACGGAGGGCGCGGCCGGCCTCCTCCTCCGCCTCGCGCTCTTCGTCGCCTACCCGCTCGTCCTCCTCGGGAGCGGCTTCTTCAGCGACGAGGAGCGCGGCTGGCTCGCGCGTCTGCGGCACCCGGGTGCGGTGCTGGCCGGCCTCGCCGCCCTCCGCGCCCAACCCGCGGCGGTCGACGGGCAAGTGCCCGAGGTCTACGAGATCGAGCGCATGGACGAGGATCTGAGGAACTAAGCCGCGCGGTCGCGCAACGATTCGCCGCGAGCGGGGAACAGCGCTTGGCGCGCGTGCGCCCACATGATCGGCGCGGAGCGGCCGGGGAGGACGGTCGCGGCGAGGGCGCGCAGCGCGTAGGACCAGGCGGTGAGGGCGCGCACGGCGTAGGCGGCGGCGCGCCCATGATGCTTGCGCATGTAGAGGTCGCGGTTGCGGTGGAATTCGACGATGCGCGGCAGGCCCTTGGCGAGGTCGGTCGAGAGCTGGTCGTGGTGGACCGCTTCCGCGGCGGGGACGAAGAGCGAGTGCCAGCCGGCCTCCGCCAGGCGTTTGGCGAAGTCGCACTCGTCGTAGTAGACGAAGAAGTCGGGGTCCATGTAGCCGACCGCGGCGGCCGCCTCGCGGCGGACCATCAGCGCGCTCGACTGCGCCCAGTCGACCCGACGCACCTCCCTGCCGCTGCTCTGCACGGTCAGGCGCTTGTGCAGGAAGAGCGCCCCGATCGCCGCGGTCCCAACCCCGGGGAAGCGCCAGGCGCAGGGAACTGGACGACCGCCGGAGTCGAGCAGCTGCGGGGTCGCCGCGGCCGCTCTCGGTTCCCGCTCGAGCACCGAGAGCAGCGCCTCGGTCGCTCCCGGTTTCAGCTCCGAGTCCTCGTTGAGCAGGAAGCAGTACCTCCCCTTCGCCTCGCGCATCAGCGTCGAGTCGTTCTCGGCCTTGCCGGTCCGCCGCTGCAGCGCGATCAGCCGGATCTCGCCGCCGAGCCCGCGCACCGCCTCGGCCGAGCCGTCCTCGGAGGCGTTGTCGAGGACGAGGATCTCGCGCTCGACGCCGGCGGGGTGGGTGCGCTCGATCGCGGCCAGGCAGGCGAGCAGATACTCGCGGCCGTTCGTGTTCACGACGCAGTAGGAGAGGAGAGGTGGCAGGGTCTGTCCCGGTAGAGGTTCCACTTAACTTTTTCCGAACACAGTCGGAGGCTGTCCGCCGACCTTGCCTCGGAAAAAGTACAAGACGTTCCACCTCTACCGGGACAGACCCGAATGAAAGTTCAGATAGTCGACCCCTCGGCGTTCACGCCGCCTTATGACCGCGCTCTTGCGGCGGCGCTCGCGCGGGCCGGGGCCGAGGTGGAGCTGCTGACCAGCCGCTTCCTCCACGGGCCGGTGCCGGCTGCGGAGGGCTACCGGATCGAGGAGGCGTTCTACCGCCGCAGCGCCGCCCGCGGCCTCGAGGCGCCGGCGCGGCTGCCCTTCAAGGCCGCCGAGCACCTCCCCGACATGCTCCGCTTCCGGCGGCGAGACGCCGACGCCGGGGTCGTCCACTACCAGTGGTTGACGATCCCCGGCCTCGACGCGCGGCTGCTGCCGAAGCAGCGACCGCGGGCGATGACCGCGCACTACATCCTGCCGCCGCAGCCGAGCCGCCGGCAGCTCCGCTCCGCCCGCCGCGTCTTCGGCGCGATGGACGCCGTCGTCGCCCACTCCGAGCACGGCGCCGCGCGGCTGCGACACGAGGTGGGAATCGACCCCGCCAAGGTCCGGGTCATCCCCCACGGCGCCTTCGACTACCTGACCAGGCTGCCGGCGGAGAAGCCGCTGCCGGCGGAGCTCGAGGGGGCGGAGGGACCCGTCGTCCTCTGCTTCGGCCTGCTCCGCCCCTACAAGGGGATCGAGAACCTGATCGATGCCTACGCCCGCACGAACGACGCCTCCGGCGGCGAGCTCTGGATCGTCGGCAACCCGCGGATGGACGTCGAGCCGCTGCGGCGACAGGCGCGCGAGTCCGGCCGCCGAATCCGCTTCCTCACCCGCTTCGTCGGCGAGGCCGAGATCCCGGCGATCTTCCGCCGCGCCGACCTCGTCGCCCTCCCCTATCTCGACGCCGAGCACTCCGGAGTCCTCTATACCGCTCTCGCTTTCGGCAAGCCGCTGCTGCTCACCACCGTCGGCGGCTTCCCGGAGATGGCGGAGACGGGAGCCGCGCGCCTCGTCCCGCCCGGCGACGTCGCCGCCCTTGCGGCGGCGCTGCGGGAGCTACTGGGCGACGAGGCCGCCCGCGCCGAGCTCGCCGCCGCCGCGACCCGCGCCGCCGCCGGCCCCTACTCCTGGGACGAGGCCGCCCGGAAACACATGGACCTCTACCGCGACCTGCTCGAGGCCCGTCCATGACCACCCTCGCCGCGATCCTCTTCTGGTTCAGCGCCGGCCTCCTCCTCTACACCCACCTCGGCTACCCGCTCGCCCTCTGGCTCCTCACCCGCCTGGGTCGTTTCCACCCTTCTCCCCCCTATAGGGGCGCCAATGGTGGAAACGACGCCGAGGGTGTGCCGAATGTGTCGCTGATCGTCCCCGCCTACGACGAGGAGGAGGTGATCGCGGACAAGGTCGCCAACGCGCTCGCGCTCGACTACCCGCGGGAGCGGCTGCAGGTGATCGTCGCCTCCGACGGCAGCACCGACGCGACCGCGGAGCGCGCCCGCGCCGCCGGCGCAGACCTCGTCCTCGAGCTGCCGGCAGGCGGCAAGGTCGCCGCCCTCAACGCCGGCGCCGAGGCGGCCGGCGGCGAGATCCTCGCCTTCTCCGACGCCAACAGCGTCTGGGCGCCCGACGCCCTGCGCCGGCTCGTCGCTCCTTTCGCCGACGCGAAGGTCGGCTACGTCTGCGGCCAGGTCCGCTTCCGAACCGCGGACGGCGACAACATGGAGGGGGCCTACTGGCGCTACGAGATGGCGGTGCGGGAGATGGAGTCGGGCCTCGGTGGCGTCACCGCCGGCAACGGGGCGATCTACGCGGTGCGCCGCGACTCCTACATCCCGCTCGCGGCCTCCGGCAGCCACGACCTCAGCTTCCCCTTCGCCTTCGCAAAACGCGGCCTGCGCTCGCTCTACGCGCCGGCCGCCCGCGCCGAGGAGAAGATGGTGCCGACGATCGAGGGCGAGTTCGCCCGCAAACGCCGGATGATGGTCGGCCTCTGGGACATCGTCGTCGGCGAGGGGATGCTCTCGCCGCGTGGCTACCCGCCTCTGTTCGCCTTCGAGATCGCCTCCCACCGCCTGCTCCGCTACCTCAGCCCGCTGCTGCACCTGGTCGCCTTCGTCGCCAACGCCCTCCTCCTCGGCGACGGCTGGCTCTACGTCCTCACCTTCGCCTTGCAGCTGGCGCTGGTCGGCGCGGCCCTGCTCGGCCGCGTCCTGCCGCTCGCCCCGTTCCGGATCGCGCGCTACTACGCGCTGACGACCGCCTCGATCGCCGCCGGCCTCTGGGACCGCTTCCGCCACGGGGCCGGGGGCCGCTGGGAGAAGGCGGAGGGCACCCGCTGATGCCGCGCGCCTTCGACATCGCTATCGCCGCGCTCGCCCTCGCGATCCTCTCGCCGGTCCTGCTGGTCGCGGCGATCGCAATCAAGCTGACCAGCCGGGGGCCGGTGGTCTACCGGCAGCGCCGCGTCGGCCTCGGCGGCCGCGAGTTCGAGATGTGGAAGCTGCGGACGATGGTCGAGGGTTCCGACCCGGTCGGGGTGGGGAGGGTCGTCTACCGCGACGACCCTCGCGTCACCGGGCCGGGCCGCTTCCTCCGCCGCACCTCCCTCGACGAGATCCCCAACTTCGTCAACGTCCTCCGCGGCGAGATGGCGATCGTCGGCCCCCGCCCGACGATCAAGGCCCAGGTCGACGACTACACCCCGCAGCAGAAACGCCGCCACGAGGTGCTGCCGGGGATCACGGGCTGGGCTCAGGTCCAGGGCCGCGCCGGCATCCCCTGGGAGGAGCGGATCGAGCTCGACGTCTGGTACGTCGACCACCGCAGCCCCGCCCTCGACGTGCGGATCCTCCTCAAAACGTTGTGGCTTGTCGTAACCGCCCAAGGCCTAGCCCCCGATTAGCGCGACGGGACGATTTCCCTCCATATAGGGGTATTTTCGGCCCGTCGGCATTGAAGTAGGGTTCCCCCCATGAGCGGCGACCGCCCCGCAGTGACCCTGCGCCCGTTCGAGCCCGGCGACGCGCCCGTGGTCCACCGCTGGTTCAACAACCCCGACGCGGTCGCGTCGCTGATGGAGCAGCGGGACGAGTTCACGCTCGAGCAGGCCGAGGCGTGGGCGCAGCGGGCGATGGACGACACCGGCGAGGACCGCAAGTTCGCGATCCTCGTCGACGGCTACGAGGAGCCGGTCGGGTTCACCGCCCTCTACGGCCTCTTCCGGCAGACGGCGCCGGAGCTGGGGGCGCTGATCGGCGATGACGTCCGCGGCAAGGGGGTCGGCCGGCGGGCCGAGGCGCTGACGATCGCCAAGGCCTTCGACGAGTACGGCGCCCACCGGGTCTACGGTCGCATCCCCGCCCGCAACGAGGTCGCGAAGAAGACCGTCGCCGGGCTTGGCTGGAAGCACGAGGGGACGATGCGCGCGCACCTCGCCCGCCGCGACGGCCCTCCGGACGACTGCGAGGTCTGGGGCGTGCTGCCGGACGAGTTCCGCGCCGCCGCGGCGGATCTCCTCGGGTGAGCGACGCGACCGCGACCCTGCTCGAGGACCGCGGCGAGGCCGCCGCCGGACCGGAGTTCTTCCGCTCCCGCGAGTTCCTCGACGCCGAGGGCGCCACCCACACCCTTCGGATCGAGAGCGAGGAGGGGGTGCTGGTGGCGCCGCTGGTCGTTCGGGAGATCGAGGGGACGGGGGAGAGGGACGCTGTTTCTCCCTACGGCTATCCCGGGCTGGT
>Ga0307314_10000071_pt1 | contig 24011 bp, 20 predicted proteins | sample ER_DNA_204_FD_194493 | JGI IMG/M metagenome (GOLD analysis project Ga0307314, IMG submission 194493) | Bulk soil microbial communities from the East River watershed near Crested Butte, Colorado, United States - ER_DNA_204 | ecosystem: Environmental > Terrestrial > Soil > Floodplain | place...
CGCCGACCGCAGTCACCAGCGTCACCTCGTGCCGCCGCCGAAGCCCCTCCAGCTCGGCGTGGAGCAGGACCGGGATCGCCCCGGCGCCGTCGGCCTGCGGCGGCACCGGGACGACGAGCAGGACCCTCATCCCGCCGCGAGGACGTCGCGGTAGGCCTGCTCGAAGCGCGGGATCACCGCACCCGCCGCGAACGAGCGCGCTTTCTCGCTCGCCGCCTGCCCGAAGCGGTCGCGCCGCTCGGGGTCCTCGATCAGCTCCCGCATCGCCGCCTCGAGCGCGCCGACGTCCCCCTGCGGCACCAGCAGGCCGGCGTTGTCGCCGATCATGTCGACGTGACCGCCGAGCGTGGTCCCGATCACGGGTTTGCCGCGGTTCATCGCCTCGGCGACGGTGGCGCCGAACGGCTCCGGCCACAGCGACGGCATCACCCCGAACATCGCCCGGTCCCAGGCCGCCATCACCGCTTTGTTGGGGACGTCGGTGAGGACGACCGCGTCGGAGGGAAAGCCGTCGGGGGTGTCGCGCTCGTAGGTCCCCATCAGGACCAGCGGCGGCGGCGACTGCAGCCGTTCGTAGGCGTCGAAGAGGGTTTCCAGGCCCTTGACCCGGCGGAAGGCGCCGACGTAGAGGATGAACGGCTCCTCCGGCAGGCGCGCCAGGTAAGCGCCGACTTCGCCGTCGGAGCTGTCGATCGCCTCGTGCGGGGCGAGTTCCTGGAAGCTCGGGATCGTCACCTGGACCAGGTCCGCCGGCGGCCCTTCGGGCCCGAACAGGTAGCGGACGGTGACGTCGTGGACGAAGGTGCTGACGCTGTGCAGGCCGGTCATCTTCCGCGCCAGCAGCGGCCGGCAGGTGTAGACGCCGGCGGTCGCGGCCAGCCCCTTCGGGGCGCCTTCGTAGTAGTCCGTGGCGCAGGTGGCGCACTTCAGCGGCGCCGGCCCGGAGCAGGGCTCGCCTTTGCGCAGCAGGGTGCGGTTGGCGCAGAAGTAGCCGTAGTCGCGGGCGGAGACCAGCATCGGGATCCGCCGCCGCCCCAGCGCCACCGCGACCGAGAAGGCGAGCCAGCCGTAGGCGTGGATCACGTCCGGTTCGAAGCCGGCGATCAGGCGGCGCAGGCCGCCGATCGTGATCGGGTCCGGAAAGGGCGGCTGGTGGCGCTGGTTTTCGTCCCGGATCAGAGAGCGGACGGCGGTCCGCACCTGGCGCAGCCGGTGGACGGTGACGTGCTCTTCCCAGTCGAGGCCGGGGAGGCCGCCGTGCCAGGTGGTGGCGACGGCGACGTCGTGCCCGCGCTCGGCCATCCCGGCAGCGAGCAGCCGCGCCTGGCGGTGGGCGCCGCCGATGAACGGCGGGTAATGGTCGGTGGCGATCAGGATCCTCATGGTCAGTGGCGCCGCCATCTTCCCAGCACCCGGTTGAACCGGGTGCGTCTGCCGGGGAAGAGAAACAGCTCGGCCAGGGGGCGCGCCAGCGCCTTCGGCGCCACCGCCTCCAGCGCGAACCAGGCCAGCAGCAGCCCCTTCATCGGCGCCGAGACGTCGAAGCGGCGGCGGGTGGCGCGCGCCGCGTCGGCGAGCAGCGCCCGCACCCGGTCACCTGGGACCGGGTGCCGTCCGGGCTCGAGCTTGAGGGAGACGAGCCGGTTGGCGAGGTCCGAGTAGGAGAGGAGCGGCCGCGGCCCCTCCAGCCCCAGCTCGTCGGCCAGCGCTTCCAGCGAGCGCGTCGTGACCCGCGCGAAGGCGATCGACTCCCGCACGTGGTCGAGGTCGATCTCGTCGCGCTCCAGCTCGTAGTGGTTGCCGCCGTGGATCCGGTACTCGGCGCAGACCTCCTCCAGCAGCGCCGCCTCCCCCAGCAGCGCCGTCAGGTGGACCAGGTACCAGTCGGCCCCGCTGCGCGGGTAGTCGGCCTCGGGAATCGGCAGGATCCGCCGCACCGCCTCGGTCCGGAAGCCGGTGCCGCCGCCCGGCAGCCAGGCGATGTCGAAGGGAAAGGCGAGCTCGGCGGCGCGCTGGTCCCCGACCGGCGCCCCCAGGTGCCCGCCCGGCTTCACCTCCCCGGTCGGACGCCGCTCGGCGTCGACGATCGCCATCGGGAACTGCACCTTCGAGAGCCGGGGACCGGCGGCGAAGGCGGCGGCGACCCGCTCGGCCGCCTGCGGCCGGAGGACGTCGTCGGCGTCGAGCAGGAGGAGGACCTCGCCGCGGCAGCGCTCTGCCCCCGCGTTGATCGCCGAGGCCTGGCCGCCCTGCTCCTTCAGGACCACCTCGACCCGGTCGGAGAACCGCCGCAGGACCTCCCGCGAGCCGTCCCTGGAGCCGTCGTCGACGACGACGACGTTGACCTCGGGGTGCGTCTGCGCGCAGGCGCTCTCGATCGCCTCGGGGAGGAAGCGGGCGTAGTCGTGGTTGGTGATGACGATGTCGACGGGGAGCACGGCCCGAGCCTCAACCCTCGCCGGGCTGCGCGGTCCAGGTCGTGACCCGGCGGTAGAGCTGGTGCGGCCGGTCGGAGTCGTACAGGGAGACGACGACGTGGCTCTTCTTCCCCGCAGGAGCGTCCAACGGCACCTCGATCACCTGTTCCTCGCCGGGGTCGAGCATCAGGTGGTACCTCTTCGGCTTGCCGTTCTCGCCGATCCGCGCCTCCAGGCGATAGTGCTGCCGCCCGTGCTCGGCGCTGATTACTCCGACTTCCAGGGCCGGGTCGGCGGCGTCCTTCGACGGCAGCATCCAGAGCGCGCTGTAGCCGACGGCCTTGCCGGCGGGGAGCGGCGTATAGGCAAAGACGAGGGTGCCGACCAGCAGGACCGCCGCCAGGACGACGCAGGCGATATCGGCCCCGCGCAGCCGCGGCCGCGTCCAGCCGGAGGGGCGGGCGGGCGGCTTCAGCCGGCGCAGCGCCGCCGCCCGCGCCGCGGCGAGGACGACGAGGACCAGCAGCAGCGCCCAGGTCACGGTCCGCAGCCCGCCGGGGAGGAAGTTGAGGACGATGCCGCCGAGGCAAAGCAGCGAGAGGCCGCAGAGGAGGATCAGCATCGCCAGGCGCTGCGGGTCCAGCCGCTTCGACCCGAAGGCGGCGACGGTGATCGCGTAGCCGGGGAGGAAGACCGCCAGCGGCAGCGCCGCCAGCAGGCGCACGACATCCCAGGGGACCAGGCAGGCAACCAGCGCGGCGGCGACCGCCGCGACGCACACCCACTTGAGGTCGCGGTGGCCCCTCACGGGCGGTTCCGAAGGTCGAAGACGACGATGTTGCCGCTGTCGTAGGTGCGGGCGAGCGGCACTTCCCCGAACTTGTGCATCGTCGCGGGCGGCCGCAGCGCGTGCTTCGGAGATCCCGGCACGTAGAAGAAGGAGCCGCGGCCGGGATCGGTGGACACCTTGCGCCGGTCGGCCACGAGGTACCCGAGGCCGTTTCCGCGCAGCGACGGGAGCTCCCAGTTGATGAGCGAGCTCTCCTCGAGGATCGTTTTGATCGACAGCGCTTCGCCGGTTTTCGCCCGGGCTCCCCCGGTCGCGAGGATCATCCGCGCGTCGGCGTCGGCCGCGGCGAACTTGCGCCCCGGCAGCTGCTCGCCGATCCAGCGGGCCAGCGTGATCGGTTCCGATTCGATCTCGGCGCCGTCGGCGGTGATCCGCGTCGGCTGGGCCAGCTGGCTGTCCCAGGGCCAGCCGGCGATCGCGCCGCCGATGACGACGACGCCGATCGCGGAGAGCAGCGCCGCCCGGCGCAGCAGCAGCCGCGGCCCCTTGCGGATCAGCCGCAGGGCCGCGTAGGCGACGACGAAGGCGAGGCCGATGAAGAGGTACATGGCGGCGCGGTTGCCGGTCTCCCAGGCTTCGGGTGCGAAGCGCAGGGCCAGCGTCGCGAAGAAGCCGGCCGCGCCGAGGCAGAAGAGCCAGACGAAGGGCTTCTTCTCCCGCCGCGCCCAGACCTGCCGGAAGCCGGCGAGGAAGCCGAGGAAGAGGAAGCCGACCGCCCCCAGCGTGATCAGGCGGGCAACAAAGGGGGTCGTGTAGACGAGGTCGGTGGAGGCCGATTCGAAGAGGCCGCGCGCCTCCGACTGGCCGAAGACCGTGTTCCAGATCGAGGTGACGGCACCAGAGAACACCGGGTCGAGGTAGTCCACCGTGTTGTTGGCGGCGATCAGCATCCATCCGCCGGCGAGGACGGCGGTGAACACCGCGAAGGGCCACGGGTTCGGCTTCGGCGAGCGGACGAGGCGGTAGATCACCGCCAGCAGGACGAGGACGATGACCAGCGCGTAGGAGGTGAGGTGGTGGGTGACGACCACAGCCATGGTCCCGAGGACGATCGGCACCGTCCAGGAGCGGACCAGCCTCGGCACGGCCGCCTCGCGCTCGGCGAAGGCGGCCAGCACCGCCACCAGCAGCGGCAGCGAGAGCGACTCGTAGGAGTACTGCACCCCCCAGTAGAGGAAGTTGGAGCTGCCGGCGTAGATGACGACGGCGAGGCCGGCGAGGCGGTGCGAGCCGCTGACGCGGGTGAAGAGGACGAAGAGGGCCAGCACCAGCAGCAGCCGCGCCAGGCCGATCAGGATCACGCCGGCGGTGAAGCTCGAGAGCCCGCTCAACGACATCAGGGCCGAGGTGGCGCTGGCCAGGCCGGGGTAGCCGGAGGTAACGGGCAGGATCGGGTTGCCGTTGAAGAGCCCGTGGTGGATCATCGCCTGGTTGGCGTTGTAGGCGTGGATCGGCTCGTCCGGAAAGGTGAAGAGGAAGGGGTCGCGGATCACCTTGACCGCGTAGAGCGAGAGGCCGAAGAGGGCGACGAGGGCGAAGCGCTCCCGCAGGCTGACGTCCTCCATGCTGATCCGGGCCGCGATCGGCACCACGATCAGCAGCACCCCGATCCAGTAGACGAGCTGGGTGGGATCGCCTCCTTCCCGCGAGAGCGCGTTGGTGTAGGCGCAGAGGACGAGGCCGACGGCGGCGCCGAGGACGATCAGGGCCAGGGGCGAGGGACCGGCCGCGAGCAGCCCCTGCCGGCGCCCGGAGGGGCGGGAATCCCTGCTGCTCATCGGCGGCATCCAGCGATCTTACGGGGGCAAAGGGCGCTGACCCGCTTGCTAGGGTCGAGCGCGCGACCCAGCCCAGGCAGCCACATTTGGAGGCATTTTTGAGTTCGTCCCCTAGTCATGCCCTTCTTCAATCGGACGCGGAGTGGGATGTCCGTAACCGAGTTCTTTCAGAGACGCTGACCGAGCTCGTCCGTACCGAAGGACCTGATAACGCAAAAGAGGCGCTCGACATCGGCTGCCAGAACGGCTGGACCACCGATCGCTACGCGAAGCTGACCGGCCTCGACTGGGTCGGGATCGACCCGGCGCTGAAGGAGGAGGGGCGCTCGCCCGACGGGGTCGCGCTCTACCCCGGGTTCAGCAACAAGCTCGACTTCCCCGACGACTCCTTCGACGTCCTGATGCTGGCCAACGTCTACGAGCACATCTTCCCCGAGGACCGGGTCGCCTCCTTCGCGGAGATGCGGCGGGTCCTGCGGCCCGGCGGCGTCGTCGTCGGGCAGATCCCCAACCCCTACTTCCCGATCGAGTCGCACTCCCGGCTGCCGTTCATGGGCTGGCTGCCGATGCGGCTGCAGCTGCTCTACTGGAAGCTCTCGCCGGTCTCCTGGGAGCACGACTTCTTCGTTGTCACCCCCAAGCACCTGCGTCGCGACGCCGCCGCCGGCGGCATGCGCCTGGCGAAGGTCCGGAAGTTCAACTACCCGCCCGAGGTGATCCCGAAGAAAGTCCGCTGGATCGCGCGGCTGCTGGAGCGCCCGATGCGCTTCTGGCCCTGGGCCTGGCAGTTCGTCCTGCGGCCCGAGTGATCCCGTCGGGCGGCCGCGGCCGCCCGACGTTCCCGCGGCTCTACCCCAGGCGCTGTTCGAGCGCCTCGAGCTGGGCGCCGATCTCGGCCGGCAGCTTGTCGCCGAACTCGGCCAGGTGCGTTTTGATCTGCGGCAGCTGCTCCTTGACCAGGTCGAGGTCGACCGAGAGCAGCTCCTTCATCGCCTCGTCGGAGATGTCGAGCCCTTCGGTGTTGATCTCGCCCTCGGCCGGCAGCAGCCCGACCGGGGTCTCGACCGCCTCGCCTTCGCCTTCGCAGCGGCGGAAGACCCACTCCAGCACGCGGCTGTTCTCGCCGAAGCCGGGCCAGAGGAACTTGCCGTCGGCGTCTTTGCGGAACCAGTTGACGTAGAAGACGCGGGGCAGCTGGGCGCCCTCCCGCCCGCCGATCTTCAGCCAGTGGGCGAAGTAGTCGGCCATGTTGTAGCCGCAGAAGGGCAGCATCGCCATCGGGTCGAAGCGGAGCTGGCCGACTGCGCCGGCGGCGGCCGCGGTCGTCTCCGAGGACATCGTCGCCCCCATGAAGACGGCGTGCTCCCAGTCGAAGGCTTCCTGGACCAGCGGCACCACGGTGGCGCGGCGGCCGCCGAAGAGGAAGGCGTCGATCGGGACGCCGGCGGGGTCCTCCCACTCCGGCGCGATCGAGGGGCACTGGGAGGCGGGGGTGGTGAAGCGCGCGTTCGGGTGCGCGGCCGGCTTCTCGGACTCGGGGGTCCAGTCGTTGCCGTGCCAGTCGATCGCGTGCGCCGGCGGCTCGCCGGTCATCCCCTCCCACCAGATGTCGCTGTCGTCGGTCTTGGCGCAGTTGGTGAAGATCGTGTTCCGCTCGATCGTGTCCATCGCGTTCGGATTCGTCTTGTGGCTGGTGTTGGGAGCCACGCCGAAGAACCCGGCCTCGGGGTTGACCGCGTAGAGGCGGCCGTCGGAGCCGAACTTCATCCAGGCGATGTCGTCTCCGACCGTCTCCACCTTCCAGTCGGGCAGGGTCGGGACCAGCATCGCCAGGTTGGTCTTGCCGCAGGCCGAGGGGAAGGCGCCGGTGATGTACTTGACCCGGCCGTCGGGCGCCGTCAGTTTGAGGATCAGCATGTGCTCGGCGAGCCAGCCCTCGTCGCGGGCCATCGCTGAGGCGATCCGCAGCGCGAAGCACTTCTTGCCGAGCAGGGCGTTGCCGCCGTAGCCCGAGCCGAAGGACCAGATTTCGCGGCTCTCGGGGTAATGGACGATGTACTTGTTGGCCTCGTTGCAGGGCCAGGAGACGTCTTCGACTCCCTCGGTCAGCGGCATCCCGACCGAGTGGACGCAGGGGACGAACTCGCCGTCGGAGCCGAGCACGTCGAGGGCCGCCTTGCCCATCCGGGTCATGATCCGCATGTTGGTGGCGACGTAGGCGGAGTCGGTCAGCTGCACGCCGATTTCGGAGATCTCGGAGCCGAGCGGGCCCATCGAGAAGGGGACGACGTACATCGTGCGGCCCTTCATCGATCCCTTGAAGAGGTCGTTGAGGGTGGCGCGCATCTCGGCGGGGTCGCGCCAGTTGTTGGTCGGCCCGGCGTCCTCCTCCTTGTCGGAGCAGATGAAGGTGCGGTCTTCGACGCGGGCGACGTCGGCGGGGTCGGAGAAGGCCAGGTAGGAGTTCGGGCGCTTGGCTTCGTCGAGGCGCTCGAAGGTGCCGGCGTCGATCAGGACCTGGGCGAGGCGGTCGTACTCCTCGGCGCTGCCGTCGCACCAGTAGACGGAGTCCGGTTCGGTCAGAGAGGCAATTTCATCGACCCAACTGAGCAGCTTGGAGTGGGTCGTCAACTCGTCCGGGGCAGTCGTCAGGTCGCTCATTCGCCTCTCTCTAGTTCTTCGGTTTGAGGCCGACCATGGTGATGTCGGCATCCTTGTTGCGGATCTTCAAGATCGCTACTTCCCGCCTGTCATCGGAAAAAATCACGTCGCACGTGAACGTCGCGCCCGGGTCCACAGACTGATCAGAAGGGCATTCGACCTTCTTGATCTTTTCATGAATCGAGTCTTCAAGGGACGCCTGGACGGTGTCCTGGAGCTTTTCCTGGCTGACAACCGTGCCGCATCCGGGCAGCGCCAAAAGGCAGAGAACCAGCATCAGCACTAGGGAAACGGAGAGCCGCAAGCGGATCTTCCGCCCGGGGGAGACGGGAGGCACCCGCGGCAGTAAAGCAAGGAGGGGAGACGCGGATGCAGGGCAGGCGGGGTGGGGTGGGGGTCGCTGGGAGCACCTCCGCCGGGAGGGGCGCATAACTGCTGACGCCTCAGGAGTCGGTGGCCCGGCTCCATGCTGAGTACCCAGCGACCCCCACCCAACCCCGCCTTGATCCCTCCGGCGTCGTTTGAGGTGGAGCTGGTTTCGCGAAACCGCAAAAACCCTTCCTGGAGAAGGAATTTTGCGGTCTCGCGGTGTTAGTCCGCCAGCGTTGGATAGGGTTCCGCGCCCGATGAGGTTCTACGAGTTCGAGGCACGCAAAATTGTTGAGTTGGCGGGGATTCCCGTCACCAAGTACGGCTTCTGCACGTCCGCCGACGAGGCGCGGAAGGTCGCCGAGGAAATCGGCGGCCCGGTCGTGATCAAGAGCCAGGTGCTGACCGGCGGCCGGATGAAGGCCGGTGGGGTCAAGTTCGCCGACACGCCGGAGGAGGCCGCCCAGCACGCCGAGGAGATCCTCGAGCTGGAGATCAACGGCCACATGCCGCGCGGCGTCCTCGTCGACCCCAAAGCCGAGGTCAAGCAGGAGTACTACGCGAGCGTCGTCTGGGACGGCACCGCGAAGAAGCCGCTGATGCTGTTCAGCGACATGGGCGGGATTGACATCGAGGAGGTCGCCGAGACCCATCCCGACCACGTCGGCAAAGGCCACGTCTCCAACCTCTTCCCGATCCCCGACTTCGAGGCCAAGCAGGTCGTCGCCGCCACCGGCGTCACCGCCTCGCAGCTGAACCGGGCGACCCCGATCCTCGCCCGCCTCGCCCGCCTCTTCCGCGAGAACGACATGACCCTGGCCGAGATCAACCCGCTGGCCGAGCTGACCGACGGCAGCTTCGTCGCCCTCGACGCCCACATGGAGATGGAGAACGAGGCGGTCGGCCGGCAGAAGAAGCTCCTGCGCAAGGAGCTTCAGATCGCCGAGGACGACACCCGCGAGACCTACGAGCCCTCCGACTTCGAGAAGAACGTCGGCGCGATCGACGCCGCCGACCACCGCGGCGTGATCCAGGGCAAGGACCACGGCTTCACCGGCAACCTCGGCCTCGTGATCGGCGCCGGCGGCGGCTCGCTGACCCTGACCGACGCGGTCCGCAACCAGGGCGGCCAGCCGGCCAACTACTCGGAGATCGGCGGCAATCCTTCGGTGCAGAAGGCCTGCGGCCTCGCCAAGGAGGTGCTCGAAAAGGACGGCGTCGAGAAGATCGCGGTGATGATGTCGATCGTCTCCAACACCCGCGTCGACATCGTCGCCCGCGGCGTCATCAAGGCCTGCCTCGAGCTCGGAAAGGACCCCGGCGAGACGATCGCGATCTTCCGCATCCCCGGCGCCTGGGAGGACGAGGGCTTCAAGATCCTCGAGAAGTACGGGGTCGAGTACTGCGACCGCTCGGTCTCGATGTGGGAGGCCGCCGGCCGCGCCGTCGCCAAGATCCAGGGGGCTCCCGCCTGATGTCGATCCTGCTCGACAAGGACACGACCTTCATCGTCCAGGGGATCACCGGCCGCGAGGCGGTCAACCTGACGAAGGAGTGCCTCGACTACGGCTCGAAGGTCGTCGGCGGCGTCACCCCCGGCCGCAAGGGCCGCGAGGTTCACGGGGTCCCGGTCTTCGACACCGTCGCCCAGGCGGTCGAGCACCACGGCGGCCCGATCGACGGCTCCGTCGTCACCGTCCCCCCCGCCTTCACCAAAGACGCCGTCTTCGAGGCGATCCTCAACGGGATCAAGCTCGTCGTCATCGTCACCGAGCGGATTCCCCGCGGCGACGTCGCCCAGATGGTCGAGCTGGCGAACCTGGAGGGGGCGCGGATCATCGGCCCCAACTGCCTCGGCCTGATCGTCCCCGAGGTCTGCAAGATGGGCGGCATCGGCGGCCCGGCCAAAGACGCCGCCAAGGCCTACCAGCCCGGCCGCGTCGGCGTGATGAGCCGCTCCGGCGGGATGACCACCGAGATCTCCTCTTCCCTGACCCAGGCCGGCCTCGGCGTCTCCACCGCCGTCTCGATCGGCGGCGACGCGATCATCGGCTCTGCCTACGCCGAGCTGATGCCCTACTTCGAGGCCGACGAGCAGACCGAGGCGATCGTCATCTACACCGAGCCGGGCGGCCGCATGGAGGCCCAGCTGGCCGAATGGGTCAAGGACAACAACTCCCGCCTCCCGATCGTCGCCTTCATGGCCGGCAAATTCATGGACGACGACGAGATGAAAGGCATGTCCTTCGGCCACGCCGGCACGATCGTCGAGGGCAAAGAGGACACCGCGACCGAGAAGATCGCCCGCCTCGAAGCCGCCGGCATCCGCGTCGTCGAGCGCATCGACGAGATCCCCGACGTCGTCAAGGAAAAACTGGGAGCGACCGCCTGATGGCCGAGCAGCTGAACAAGGTCTTCATCGACATCGAGGTCGAGGACTCGATCAAGAACGACGCCGCGATCGCCGCCAAGCTCGAGGAAGTCTGCCCCGTCGACATCTACAAGGACGCAGGCGGCACCGTCGAGATCGTCGACGAGAACGTCGACGAGTGCGTCCTCTGCCGCCTCTGCATCGAAGCCAGCCCCCCGGGCACCGTGCACGTCAAGAAGCTCTACGACGGCACCGAACTCTCCTAGGGCCGGCTCTGCGGGTTGAGCCACTCCGCGAGGAACGGCTCGGCGATGCGGTAGGCACCGTTCTCCCCCGCTACGACTTCGCGTTTTTCGAGCGCTGCGAGGGCCTTCTGCACGTTGGTCGCCGGCGGTAGCTCATGGCGGGTGCGGTATTCGGCCTGGAAAGGTCGCCCAGGCTCACTCGCCAGCGCCTGCAGGACCAGGCGCTGAACCGCGGAGGCCTCTTCCCAGAGAAGACTGAAGTGGGCGTGCTCGGAGCGCAGGACAGCCGCCAGCGCGTCCTCGAGATGATCGGCGGTCGCCTCCCGCCCCTCTGGGATCTGCTCCCAAAGGGCGTAGGCGAGCTCCTGGGTCGCGTATGGGTGACCGCCGGTCCGCTCCAGCAGCGCCGCTGCGACCTCGGGGGCGAGCATGCGCCCGGTCCCCCGGAAGCGCTCGAGGAGGAAGGCTTCGAAGGAGGCGGAGTCGATCGGGCCCAGCTCGACCAGCTTGGCACTGCGCCAGAACGGCTGATTGCGGTCATTGAAGATCCGCTCCATCACGTGCTTGCGGCTGCCGAGGTAGACGTGGGCGACTTCGGGCTGCTGCTGGAAGACGGCCCGCAGCAGATTGGGCAGCCGCGGGTCGATTTCGACGATCTCCTGGAACTCGTCCATGACCAGCGCGGTGCGACGATCGCGGGCAGCGCCGAGCTCGGCCGGGAGTTGCAGCAGGCGTTCCAGCGTCGCGTCGATATCGCCGGCGCTCCTGCCGAAGGCGAAGCTGAAGGAAAACGAGCCGTCTTGCGGATCGACGGTGACGGTGGGCTGCACCAGAAGGCTGCGGAAGGGCGCCAGCGCCCGCTCCTTGACGCGCTCCAGAGGCGAGGCTATCTGCTCGAAGATGGTCTTCGCCAGAGCGGAGGCCAGCCGCTCCTTGGTCGGGGTCGTCATCAAATCCACCTGGGCGACGAGGACCCCCTCCGCCGCCAGCGCCTGGATGGCGCTCCAGGCGAGCGAGGACTTCCCGAGCCTGCGCGGGGCGAAGATGACGACATCCTGCCCGTTGCGGATATCGCTGACCAGCTCCGCCCGCTCTTCCGCCCTGTCGGTGAAAGCGGCGTCGAGAGCCAGAGAACCGAAGTGAAATGGATTCTGGTCGTTCATACCGGAAAGCATCATACCGATCAGTATGAACTTCAAACATTTCTCATGTGGTCACTGTTTATACCGATAAGTATAATACCTATCGGTATAGAACATCTGTGAGAAGGCTCACCTTACGTCCATATAAATTTATAGTCCGGTAACGTCTACATCGATGGATGCATCGGTACGAACTCGGCTCTCGCGGGACGACCGCATGGAGCAGACCCTGGGGGCGGCGCACGCGTTGTTTGCGGAGCGCGGCTACGCGGCGGTGACGATGGAGGAGATCGCGGCGGCGATCGGGGTCACCAAGCCGCTGCTCTACAACTACTTCGGCAACAAGGAGCGGCTCTACATCGCCTGCATGGAGCGGGCCGGTGACGCTTTGATCGCGACCATCGCCGCGGCTGTGCGGGAGACCGAAAACCCGGGCGACGCGCTCGGGGCCGGCGTCCGCGCCTTCTTCTCCTTCCTCGACAGCGACCGCTCCGCCTGGGCGGTGCTCTTCGACGAGACCCTCCCCCAGGCCGGCGAGGTCTTCGACCGCGTCGCGGCCTACCGCGGCCAGATCGTCGACCTCGTCTCCGCCTCGCTGCTGGCCCAGATCCCGATGCGGCGCCGCGAAGGCGCCAAGGTCGAAGTCGAGGCCCTATCCACGGCCCTGCTCGGCGCCTCCGAGGCGCTCGCGCGCTGGTGGCTGCGGACCGAGGCGATCACCGCCGAGGACGCCGCCGCCCTCCTCGTCTCCACCGTCGAGCCCGGTCTCCGCGGCCGCTCGGCCCCCACCCCCGCTTCCAACTCATCCCAAGGAGGACCCTCCCCCAAATGAACGCCAAAACCCGCAAAGTCGCCGTCGTCGGCGGCAACCGGATCCCCTTCGCGCGCTCCAACAGCGTCTACTCGCACGCGAGCAACCAGGACATGCTGACCGCCGCCCTCGACGGCCTGATCGACCGCTACGGCCTCCAGGGCGAGACGCTCGGCGAGGTCGCCGGCGGCGCCGTCCTCAAGCACTCGCGCGACCGCGACCTCACCCGCGAGAGCGTCCTCAGCACCCGCCTCGCGCCCGAGACCCCCGCCTACGACGTCCAGCAGGCCTGCGGCACCGGCCTGGAGACGACGATCCTCGTCGCCAACAAGATCGCCCTCGGTCAGATCGACTCCGGCATCGCCTGCGGCGCAGATACCACGTCTGATGCACCAATCGCACTCAACGAGGATCTACGCGAGACCCTGCTCGAGGCCAACCGCGAGCGCTCGACCGTCGGCAAGCTGAAGCAGCTGACCAGGGTCCGCCCCGGCCACATCGTCCCGGCGATCCCCCGCAACGAGGAGCCCCGCACCGGCCTCTCGATGGGCGAGCACTGCGCGATCATGGCGACCGAATGGGAGATCGGCCGCGAGGAGCAGGACGAGCTCGCGGTCAAGAGCCACAAGAACCTCGCCGCCGCCTATGACCGCGGCTTCTTCGACGACATGATCACCCCCTACATCGGGCTCGACCGCGACCAGAACCTGCGGCCGGACTCGAGCATGGAGAAGCTGGCCAAGCTGAAGCCGGTCTTCGGCGGCCCCGAGGGGACGATGACCGCGGCCAACTCGACGCCGCTCTCCGACGGCGCCTCGACCGTCCTCCTCGCCTCCGAGGAGTGGGCGAAAGAGCGCGGCCTGCCGATCCTCGCCTACGTCACCGAGGCCCAGACCGCCGCCGTCGACCACGTCCACAAGCGCGAAGGCCTGCTGATGGCGCCGGCCTACGCGATGCCGCGGATGCTCGACCGCGCCGGCCTGAAACTGCAGGACTTCGACTACTACGAGATCCACGAGGCCTTCGCCGCGCAGGTTCTCTGCACCCTGAAGGCGTGGGAGGACAAGGAGTTCTGCACCGAGAAGCTCGGCCGGAAAAAACCGCTCGGGCCGATCGACCGCGCCAAGCTCAACGTCAACGGCGGCTCGCTGGCGGCCGCCCACCCGTTCGCCGCGACCGGCGGCCGGATCGTCGCCAGCCTCGCCAAGCAACTGAACGAAGACGGCAAAGGCCGCGGCGTGATCAGCATCTGCGCCGCCGCCGGCCAGGGTGTCGTCGCGATCCTCGAGGCCCCGGGAGGTGCCAAGTAACGATGGCTGACCGCTACTCACAGGTTGTCAACGCGCCGCTCGTCGGCACGATCGCCAAGCAGCTCGGGCTGCCGCAGCCGGTCTCGCTCGACCGCTACCAGGAGGGTCAGCCGGTCGTCTCCGGCCCGGTCCTCTACGACGGCGCCCCCGCTGGGCGCCTCGGCAAAGCGATCGCCGGAATCCTCGACAGCATCAAGGCCGAACGGGCCGGCGCCGAGGGCAAGGCGAAGGCGCTGGTCTTCGACGCGACCGGGATCGCCGACTCGACCGAGCTGGTCGAGCTGCAGCGCTTCTTCTACCCGGCGGTCGGCCGCCTGCAGCGCAGCGGCCGCGTCGTCGTCCTCGGCACCCCGCCCGGGGAAGCCGGCTCGATTCCCGCCCACATCGCCCAGCGGGCGCTGGAGGGCTTCACCCGCTCGCTCGGCAAGGAGATCGGCGGCCGCGGCTGCACCGCGCAGCTCGTCTACGTCGAGCCGGGCGCCGAGGACCAGCTGGAGTCGACGCTGCGCTTCCTCCTCTCGCCCAAATCGGCTTACGTCTCCGGACAGGTGATCCGGGTCGGGGCAGGCGTCGCCGCTAGCCCGAAGATCGACTGGGAGCAGCCGCTCGCCGGCAAGGTCGCGCTCGTCACCGGCGCCTCGCGCGGGATCGGCGCCGCGATCGCCAACACGCTGGCCCGCGACGGAGCCGAGGTCGTCGGCCTCGACATCCCGCAGATGTCGGCCGACCTGAAGGCGGTCACCGACGCGATCGGCGGCCGCTCGATCGAGATCGACATCACCGCCGACGAGGCGCCCGAGGTGATCGCCTCCGAGCTCTCCGGCGGGGTCGACGTCGTCGTCCACAACGCCGGCGTGACCAAAGACCGGACGATCGCGAAGATGCCGGAGGAGCGCTGGGAGCAGCTGATGGAGATCAACCTCTCCTCGGAGGAGCGGATCAACGACGCGCTGCTCGGCAAGAAACTGCTGAACGGCAACGGGCGCATCGTCGGCGTCTCCTCGATGGCCGGGATCGCCGGCAACAACGGCCAGACCAACTACGCCTCCTCCAAGGCCGGCGTGATCGGGATGGTCGAAGCGATGGCGCCGGAGCTGGCGAAACGCAAAGCGACGATCAACGCGGTCGCCCCCGGCTTCATCGAGACCCAGATGACCGCGGCGATGCCGATCGGCCCCCGCGAAGCCGGCCGCCGGCTCTCCAGCCTCTCCCAGGGCGGGCTGCCGGTCGACGTCGCCGAGACGATCGCCTGGTTCGCCAGCCCCGCCTCGACCGGTGTCAACGGCAACACCGTCCGCGTCTGCGGCCAGAGCCTGCTGGGGGCCTGACGGCATGGCGAAGACCCTCGACAGCTCCCCCAGCATCCTCCCGCTCTACGCGCGGGCGGCGCTGCCGATGATCCCCGGCGCCTCGCTGCTCCCGTTCGTCCCGGGCGGGGGCGGCGAGATCCCCGACGGGCTCGACCTCGAGCTGACGGGGGTCGTCGCCAAGCCGGATGACGTCGCCGCCTACGCCAGGGTCTGCGGCTTCGCCCTCCGCGACACCCTGCCGCCGACCTACCCGCACATGCTCGCCTTCCCGCTGCACATGGCGATCATGAGCGACGGCTCGTTCCCCTTCGGCGCCGTGGGGCTCGTCCACGTCGAGAACTCGATCGCCCAGAAGCGGCCGATCGGGATCCACGAGGAGATCACGATCCGGGTGCGGCCGACGAAGCTGCGACCGCACCCGAGAGGCCAGACCTTCTCGCTGGAGACCAAGGTCCTGGTCGACGGCAAGATCGTCTGGGAGAGCGTCAGCACGATGCTGCGCAGAGGTAGGTCGAACGGCGACGCGCCGAAGCAGGAGAAGGGCTTCGAGTCGCTGCCCGTAGACGCGCCGGCCAGCGCCGAGTGGAAGCTGCCCGGCGACCTCGGCCGCCGCTACGCCGGCGTCTCCGGCGACCGCAACCCGATCCACATGCACTCGCTGACCGCGAAGCCGCTCGGCTTCCCCGGCGCGATCGCGCACGGGATGTGGACGAAGGCGCGGGCCCTGGCCCAGCTGGGAAGCAAGCTGCCGGACGCCTTCGAGGCCGAGGTCCGCTTCCGCAAGCCGATCCTGCTGCCGGCGCGAGTCGAGTTCGCCAGCCAGGAGGACGGCGAGAACATCTTGTTTGCCGTTCGCAACGCCAGGAAGGGCACGCCTCATCTCGATGGCCGCGTGCAACCGCTGAAAGCCGCAACCAACTCCAAAACCGCCAAGACCGGAAGGAAGACGAAGTGACCACCACCACCGAGAACAAGGGGATGGCGGAGCGCGGGATGGGCTACGGCCTGCGGGCGCTGAACCGCCTCGCGGGCTCCGATCTGCTGGACCGCATCCGCATCCGCAAGCAGGTAGAGCAGGCCCTCTTCCAGGGGACCAAGAACGGCTTCAAGGGCGCGACCGCGGCCGGCCGCACCTTCAAGGCAGCGCAGAAGCTCGGCAAACCCGCCCGCCAGAAGAAGGGCAAGTCGACCGGGCTCTTCGACCTCTCACCCGACGACGAGCAGCAGATGTTCCAGGAGGCGGGCCGCTCCTTCGCCTCCGACCAGGTTCGCAAGGCGGCGCTGGAGGCCGACGAGAAGCGCGAGACGCCGAAGGAGATCCTCGACCAGGCGAACGAGCTCGGCGTCAACATGCTCGGCGTCCCCGAGGAGCTCGGCGGCGTGATGACCGAGCAGTCGGCGGTCACCAGCGTCCTCATCGGCGAGGCCCTCGCCCACGGGGACATGGGCATCGCCTACGCCGCGATGGCCCCCGGCGCGGTGGCAACCGCGATCGGCCTCTGGGGGTCGGCCGAGCAGGAGGCCACCTACCTCCCGGCCTTCACCGGCGAGGACATCCCCGCCGCGGCGCTGGCGATCCTCGAGCCGCGGCCTCTCTTCGATCCCCTCCAGCTGGAGACGAAGGCGAAACGCAAAGGCGACGAGTGGGTCCTCAGCGGCGCCAAGTCGCTGCTGGCCCGCGCCAAGGACTGCGAGCTCTTCGTCATCGCCGCCGACGCCGAGGGCATCGGCCCGGCCCTGTTCGTGGTCGAGTCGGGCGCCAAAGGCCTCTCGATCGAGGACGAGCCGGCGATGGGCCTGCGTCCCGCCGCCACCGGCCGCCTCCTGATCGACAAAGTGAAACTGCCGGGCAGCGCGCTGCTCGGCGAGGGGAACGCCAGCGCCAAGGACTACGCCGCCTGCGTCAACCGCTCGCGGATCGCCTGGTGCTCCCTTGCGACCGGGACCGCCCAGGCCGTCCTCGACTACGTGATCCCCTACGTCAACGACCGCCAGGCCTTCGGCGAACCGATCTCCAACCGCCAGGGCGTCGCCTTCGCGGTCTCCGACATCGGCATCGAGTCGAACGCGATGCGGCTGGCGACCTACCGGGCGGCGAGCCGCGCCGACCGCGGTGAGAGCTTCGACCGCGAGGCGGCGATCGCCCGCAAGCTCTGCACGACGAAGGGAATGAAGATCGGCTCCGACGGCGTCCAGCTGCTCGGCGGCCACGGCTTCGTCAAGGAGCACCCGGTCGAGCGCTGGTACCGCGACCTCCGAGCTGCGGGCGTGATGGAGGGCGCCCTGCTCGTCTAGGCGCCGCGTCCTCCGCGTCCGCCAAGACAGAGCGAAAGGCACACCATGATCAATCTCGAGATACCGAAGAAGTTCAAGCCGCTGGCGAACCAGGCAAACCAGGTCGCCACGGAGGTGTTCCGCCCGATCTCGCGCAAATACGACGAGGCCGAGCACTCATACCCGAAAGAGCTCGACATGCTGGCGTCGCTGATCGACGGCATGAACGAGGGCTCCGACATCGGCGGCGCCGGTGCCGCCGGCGTCCGCCGCGAGAAAGCAGCCGACGGCGAGAACCGCAACGGCTCCAACCTATCCACCGTGCTCGGGATCATCGAGCTCTGCTGGGGCGACGTCGGCCTGCTGCTCTCGATGCCGCGCCAGGGGCTCGGCAACTCGGCGATCGCCTCGGTCGCGACCGAGGAGCAGCTGAAGAAGTACGGCGGCAAGTGGGCCGCGATGGCGATCACCGAGCCCGAAGCCGGCTCGGACTCCGCCGCGATCCGCGCCACCGCCGAGCTCGACGGCGACGAATACGTCCTCAACGGCGAGAAGATCTTCGTCACCTCGGGCGACCGGGCCGACCTGATCGTCGTCTGGGCCTCGCTCGACCGCTCGAAAGGGCGGGCGGCGATCAAGTCGTTCATCGTCGAGCGCGACAACCCCGGCCTGAAGCTGGACCGGCTCGAGCACAAGCTCGGGATCCGCGCCTCCGACACCGCCAACTTCACCCTGCAGGACTGCCGGGTGCCGAAAGAGGCCCTGCTCGGCGACCCGGAGGTGAAGGAGAAAGGCTTCGCCGGGGTGATGGAAACGTTCGACAACACGCGGCCGCTGGTCGCCGCGATGGCCGTCGGCGTCACCCGCGCCGCGCTGGAAGAGACGCGGAAGCAGCTGAAGAAGGCCGGCGTCACGATCGACTACGACGTCCCCGCCAACAACCAGCACGCTGCCGCCGCCCGCTTCCTCGAGATGGAGGCCGACTACGAGGCCGCCTGGCTGCTCACCCTCCAGGCAGCCTGGATGGCCGATAACTCGAAGCCGAACTCGCTGCAGGCCTCGATGGCGAAGGCGAAGGCGGGGCGCACCGGCGTCGACGTCACGCTTGGGTGCGTCGAGCTGTGTGGCTCGATCGGGTACGGCGAGAACGAGCTGCTGGAGAAGTGGGCTCGGGACTCGAAGATCCTGGACATCTTCGAGGGGACCCAGCAGATCCAGCTGCTGATCATCGCCCGGCAGTTGCTGAAGAAGACCTCGGCTGAACTTCGGTAGCCAGGGTGGTTGCCGAGCCCGGTGCCCCTCTCCCAGAGACCGTCGCGCAGCTGGGGCGGGGTGCTGGGCTCGGTCGTGGTCTCATGAGCCTCTGTGAGAGGGGCACCGGGCTCGGCTGTTCGACAGACTCCGCTCGGTGAATCTGATTGAGGATCTACTTGAGCGGTCGCCGGCTTCTCGGTTGGGGATCGTGGCTGTCGATGCCGAGGGGAACAGGCGGGATCACTACTTCGGGGAACTGATCGCTCAGTCGGCGGGGCTTTCCGGGGCGTTTGCTGCTCAAGGGGTTGGGCGGGGGGACGTGGTGATGACGTTGGTGGGGAACCGGATCGAGTGGGTCTTGACCCTGCTTGCCTGCTGGCGGATGGGGGCGGTGGCGCTGCCTTGCAACACGATGCTGCGGCGGCACGACCTGGAACACCGCATCGCAGCCGCCAACCCGAAGCTCTGCGTCGGCGAGGAAACGCTTCTCGCCGAGATGCCCGAGGGGGTGCCGGTGATGACGATGGCTGACGTTGCTCGGGTTCTTGACGAGGATCTGCCGCAGGAGGCTCCGGCTGCGGTCGAGGAGATGGGGGCGGAGGATCCGGCGTTGATCGTCTTCACCTCCGGGACCACGGGGGAGCCGCGGGGGGTCGTGCATGGGTACCGCTACCTGATGGGGCAGCGGGTGCAGGCGGAGCACTGGTTCGGGTCGCGGAAGGGGGACCTGGCCTGGTGCACGACGGCGACGGGTTGGTCGAAGTCGGCTCGGAATGTCTTCTTGGCGCCTTGGATCACCGGGGCGGCGGCGGTCATCCACGACGGGCGGTTCGAGCCGGGGGAGCGGCTCGACTTTGCGGAGGCTCTGGGGGTCAACGTCCTCTGCCAGGCGCCGACCGAGTACCGGATGCTGGCGCGTCGCACGGCGCTGCGGCCGCTGCCGAAGCTGCGGCGGATGGTCTCGGCCGGGGAGCCGCTCGACCCGGAGACGATCGCCGCCTTCCGCGAGGCGACCGGGCTCGAGCCGGCCGACGGCTACGGCCAGACCGAGACCGGCCAGGTCACCGCCAACCTCGTCGGCGAGCCGGTGCGGCTGGGCTCGATGGGCAGGACGCTGCCGGGGATGGAGACGCGGATCGTCGAGGGGGAACTACAGCTCCGCGCCGCCTCCTCCCCCACCTTCTTCTCCCGCTACCTCGACGGCGAGCGCTTCGAGGGCGAGTGGTGGGAGACGGGCGACCTCGTCCGCGAAGACGAGGACGGCTACCTCTACTTCGAGGGCCGCGGCGACGACATAATCCTCTCCTCCGGCTACCGGATCGGTCCGACCGAGGTCGAGTCCGCCCTCCTCTCGCATCCCGCGGTTGCCGACGCCGCCGCGGTCGCCGCCCCCGACCCCGAGCGCGGCTCGGTCGTCCGCGCGATCGTCGTCCTCCGCGACGGCGCCCCCGTCAACGGCGGCGACGAGGCTCTCGTCCGCGAGCTGCAGGAGCACTGCAAACGCGAGACCGCCCCCTACAAGTTCCCCCGCATCGTCGAGTTCGCCGACGAGCTGCCGAAGACCAGCAGCGGCAAGATCAGGCGCGCGCTCCTACGCGGGAGCTAGGCCCTCGGCGACGTCGGTCGGCCTGCCCAGGTGGTAGCCCTGGGCCATGTCGACGCCGTACTCCTGCAGCAGCGTCCGCGTGTCCTCGTCCTCGACGAACTCGGCGATCGTGCGCTTGCCGAGGCCGCGGGCGATGTCGACGATCGCCTTCACGGTCAGCTGGTCGGCGTCGTTGCGGGGCAGGTCGCGGATGAAGGCGCCGTCGATCTTGATTACGTCGAACGGCACCTTCTGCAGGTAGGCGAAGGGGCCGAAGCCGGCGCCGTAGTCGTCGATCGCGACTTCGCAGCCGAACTCGGTCAGGCGGTCGGCGAAGCCGGCGGCGGTTTCGTAGTCCTCGACCCGCGCCGTCTGCGTGATCTCGAAGGTGCAGCGAGCCGGATCGGCATCGCCTTCGTCGAGCCGGCGTTCGATGAATTCGAGCACCGAGAGGTCGGTGACCGAGGCGCCGGAGATGTTCATGTGCAGGGAGACGGGGGCGCCGGCCTTCTCGCGCTCGCCGATCAGCTCCAATGCCTGGGTGACGACCCAGCGATCGAGCTCCTGGACCATCCCGGAGCGCTCGGCGACGTCGATGAAGTCGGCCGCCGGCAGCAGCTCGCCGCTTTCACCGGTCATCCGCAGCAGCAGCTCGTAGCGCTCGATCCCGCCGGAGGCGAGGTCGCGGATCGGCTGCGTCGCCAGGCGCAGGCGGTTCTGGGTCAGGGCGTCGCGGATCCGGGCGCTGGTGGTCTGCGGCCGCGCCGGGGTGTCCCCGTCCTCGCCGGCGGCGTGGAAGAGGGTGATCCGGTTCCGCCCCTCCCCCTTGGCCTCGTACATCGCCTGGTCGGCGGCTACCAGCACCGACTCGGCCCCGACCTCGCCCTGACCGCCGAACATCGCGATCCCGACGCTGATCGTCGCCCCGTCGATCTCGGAGTTCAGCGGCATCCCCTCGGCGACCTGGGCACGCAGGTCCTCGCCCAGCTGCAGGGCGCCGGCGGTGTCGGTCTGCGGCATCAGCACCGCGAACTCGTCGCCGGAGAGGCGGGCGACGATGTCGGTGGCGCGGACCCGTTCCCGCATCACCTCGGCGACGCGGCGGATCAAGGTGTCGCCGGCCCGGTGGCCGGCGCGGTCGTTGACCTCCTTCAGCCCGTCGATGTCGATCACCATCACCGCGCCGCGGCCGCCGTAGCGGGCGGCGAAGGAGACGTACTGATCGAGCTCGGCCCGGAACCGGCGCCGGTTGACCAGCCCGGTCAGCGGGTCGTGGTCGGCGAGGAAGCGCAGTTCGGCCTCGGTCTTCTCCGCCCGCTCCAGCGCGCCCTGGACCACCGCCCGGTCCTCGGGCGTCAGCTTCGCCAGCACGGCCTCCACAGCCCCGTCAGGCTGTCCCTGTCCCCGGTTGTTCTTCATCAGAGTGACGGTAATCGGTTACCCAGCGGGAAGGGATCTCTCTCCCGTCAACGACGAAGCCGACCCAAGTTTCCGCGAGCGGCGGCACCCAATACTTGACTTGTCCCCTGCCGGGTAGGTTGAGAGCGATGCCGAACCGCCTCGCGCAGGAGACCAGCCCGTACCTGCTCCAGCACCAAGACAACCCGGTCGACTGGTACCCCTGGGGCCCGGAGGCCCTGGAGCGGGCGCGGGAGGAGGACAAGCCGATCCTGCTCTCTGTCGGCTACTCGGCCTGCCACTGGTGCCACGTGATGGAGCGCGAGTCCTTCGAGGACCCCGAGACCGCCGCTTACATGAACGAGCACTTCGTCTGCGTCAAGGTCGACCGCGAGGAGCGCCCCGACGTCGATGCGATCTACATGGAGGCGGTGCAGACGATCACCGGCCACGGCGGCTGGCCAATGACCGTATTCCTCGACCCCGACGGGGTCCCCTTCTACGGCGGCACCTACTTCCCGCCGGACGAGAGCCGCGGGATGCCGAGCTTCCGGATGGTGATGGAAGCGGTCGTCCACGCCTTCGAGACCCAGCGCGATGAGATCCGCGAAAAAGCGCCGATGGCGCGGGCGCGGCTGGGCGCGATCGGCGAGGTCGAGCCGCGCGACCTGCCGGGAGCGGCCGACCTGGAGGAGGCGGTGCGGCGCCTGCTCGGGGCGGCCGACCGCCGCAACGGCGGCTTCGGCGGGGCGCCCAAGTTCCCCCCGGCCTCCTCGCTGGAGCTGCTGATGGCGCGCGGCGAGACCGAGCACGTCGAGCTGACCCTCGACCGGATGCTCGCCGGCGGCATCTACGACCAGATCGGCGGCGGCTTCGCCCGCTACGCGGTCGACGCCGTCTGGCTCGTCCCCCACTTCGAGAAGATGCTCTACGACAACGCCCTGCTCGCCCGCGCCTATCTGCACGGCTGGCAGATACTGGGGCACGAGCGCTACCGCCGCGTCTGCGAGGAGACGCTGGACTGGATGCTGCGGGAGATGCGCGGCCCCGAGGGCGGCTTCTACTCGGCGCTCGATGCCGACTCCGAGGGCGAGGAGGGCAAGTTCTACGTCTGGACGGCGGAGGAGATCCGCGAGGTGCTGGGCAAGGACCCGAACTGCAGCAGCCTTTCGGGTCAGCAGTTGGAGAGGCTTCTGCAGCTCTACGGGGTCAGCGAGCGCGGGAACTTCGAGGGGAAGAACATCCTGCATCTGGCCGAAGGCGTCGAGACCGAGCAGCCTGAGGGGCTCGGCGAGATGCGGAAGGCCCTGTTCGATGCGCGAGCGCAACGTGTCTGGCCGGGTCTCGACGACAAGCGGCTGACCTCCTGGAACGCCCTGGCGATCGCGGCCCTGGCCGACGCCGGTGCCGTCCTCGGCCGCCAGGACTACCTCGACGCCGCCCGCTCCTGCGCCGAGTTCGTCCTCGACCAGCTGCGCGACGACGACGGCCGCCTCCTGCGCACCTATAAGGACGGCCGTGCCCACCTCAACGCCTACCTCGAGGACCATGCCTTCCTGCTCGAGGCGCTGCTGGCGCTGTATGAGTCGAGCTTCGAGCAACGCTGGTTCGAGGAGGCGCGATCCCTGGCGGAGACGACGATCGAGCGCTTCGGCGACCCCGAGCGGGGCGGCTTCTACTCGACCTCCAGCGACCACGAGGAGCTGATCGCCCGGCGCAAGGAGGTCGGCGACCACCCGATCCCCTCCGGCAACAGCTCCGCGGCGATGGGCCTCCTGCGCCTGGCGGCGCTGACCGGGGAGCGACGCTACGAAGAGGCCGCGACCGGCGTCTTCGCGCTCTTCGCCAAACCCGCGGTCCAGCACCCCGACGCCTTCGCCCACATGCTGCGCGCGCTCGACTTCCACCTCTCCCCCACCCGCGAGGTCGCCCTCGTCGGCGACGAGCTCAACAAGCTGGCCGCAGCGGTCCGCGAGAAGCCGCTCTTCCACCTAGTCCTCGCCGGCGGCCCTGAGGGCGTCACCGAGCCACCGCTTCTCTCAAATCGCGCCGCCGTCGACGGCAGATCGGCCGCCTACGTCTGCCAGAACTTCACCTGCCAGCTCCCGGTCACCTCCCCGGATCAACTACGCGATCAGCTCTAACGGGGAGGAGGGGTGTCCCTCTCGGGACACTCAACATCGAGCCATAGCGAGATGTGTCTAGAGAGGGACACCCCTCCCCCCACACCCCTCAG
>Ga0307314_10000075_pt1 | contig 23254 bp, 23 predicted proteins | sample ER_DNA_204_FD_194493 | JGI IMG/M metagenome (GOLD analysis project Ga0307314, IMG submission 194493) | Bulk soil microbial communities from the East River watershed near Crested Butte, Colorado, United States - ER_DNA_204 | ecosystem: Environmental > Terrestrial > Soil > Floodplain | place...
GAAGTAGGCGGCGTAGTCCTTGCCGATCGGGCGGCGGCGGCGCAGCGCCGTACTCATCGTCAGCATCGAGTGCGGGGCGTCGCCGGAGAGGATGTTGGCCCGGCTGGCCCCGTCGGCGTGCAGCAGGCCGCGCCCGTCCGAGTGCCGGCGCTCGATCTCTTCGGCGTCGCGGGGATGGTTGGTGACGATCGCCGCGCCCCGCTCCTTCTCCCACCAGCGGAAGGCCGGCATGTCCTCGTTGGAGCCGTGCAGGAGGCCGGCCTGGCAGGCGCCGGTCTGCGAGGACCAGTCGGTCTCCCAGTGCCGCAGGCGGTGCGAGCCGCCGCGGACCCAGGCCGCCAGGGTCGGGGCGCTGCCGTCCTGCAATGCGCGCAGCAGGACGTCGTGGGCGAGCCCGTCGATCTCGAGGAAGAGGACGCCGGGGACGTCGCTCTCGACCATCTGCTTGCGACGGCGCGCCTGGCGGCGGACGACGTTGCGGTACCAGGCGTCGTCTTCGTCGATCGCCAGCAGCGAGTAGATCGCGGCGGTGAGGCCGGCGAGCAGGACCGTGACCAGGGTGCCCTCCCAGACGGTCGCGATTTCGGCCCCGGGCAGGAGGTCGATCGCGAGGGTGACGAAGATGCCGTTGAGGAGGAGCCCGGCGAGGCCGAGGGTCAGCACGGTCAGCGGCAGGGCGAGCCGGGCGAGCGTCGGCCAGACGAGGGCGTTCAGCAGGCCGATCAGGGCGGCGGCACCGAGCGCGGTGGCGGCGCCGTCGAGGACGAACCCGTCCAGCAGCTCCGAGAGCAGGAGGAGGATGGCGGCGTCGAGCAGGAGGACGAAGACGCCCCGCCGCAGCGTCGCCAGGCTCATGCCGGCGACCCCGCGGTCGCGATCTCGCCGCTGCGAACGGCCTCCCGCAGGCGCTCGAAGTCGTCTTCGTTGCGGTCCGCGTAGGCCTCGGCGAAGGCGGCGAGGGCCTTCTCGAAGCGGTCGCCCTTGCCGAGGTAGGAGGCGATGGCGACGCGCTCGCCCGAGCGGGCGTGGGCGCGCGCCAGCGCTTCCCCGCAGAGGGCGCCGTAGGCGGCAAGGGCCGCCGCCGACATCCGCTCGACTTCCGCCGACCCCTTCCCGTCCCAGAGCTGGCGCACGTAGAAGCAGCGCTCCTCGCCGTCGACCCCCTCGGCGGTGACCCAGCCGAGGAAGGCGTCGCCCGCCGCCTGCATCAGGCGCTGCCCTTCGACGACGCGGCGGCCGTGGTCGGAGGGGGCGCCCCCGTCCAGGTAGGGCTCCAGCACCGAGGCCTGCGCTTCCTTGGCCTGGAGGAAGAGCGGGTCGCCCGCGTCCCGGCCGAGCAGCAGCACGATCCAGGCGCGGGTGCCGACGCTGCCGACGCCGACTACCTTGCGCGCGGCGTCGGCGTAGCGGTAGGAGCCGACGAGGCGCTGCAGGTCCGGGGTGAGGGTCTCGCGGTAGGCGGCCAGGACCGCCTGCAGCTGCTGCTCGGCGTCCTCGGCGTCGGTCAGCTCCGCCAGCGGCGTGATCAAAGGCGGGTCGCTGAGGATCCTGAGCTCGCCGTCGCGTTCGTGGGTGAGCTTGCCGAGGGCGCGGAGGCTGTCCTTGGCCTGGGCCTTGGCGAGGTTGCGCTCGAGCCGGCGCAGGCGGCGGCCGTCGAGCTGGCCCCGCAGCGCCTCGACCGCCGGCTCGACGTCGAGGCGCGAGTACCAGACGTCGAGGTTGCGCATCGCCGCGAACTTGCGCATCGCGCGGCGGTAGGCGCCGACCGTGGCGAGCGTAGTCCGCCGCCGCTCCCCCTTGCCGAAGCCGCGCTCCCTGCCGGCGACGACGATGCTCGCGGCGAGCCGCTTCACGTCCCACTCGAACGGCCCCCGGCAGGTCTCGTCGAAGTCGTTGCAGTCGAAGACGAGGCGGCGGTCGGGGGCCGAGAAGACCCCGAAGTTCGAGAGGTGCGCGTCCCCGCACAGCTGCGCCTCCAGCCCGACCGCCGGCGCCTGCGCCAGGTCGGCGGCCATCAGCGCCGCGGCGCCCCGGAAGAAGGTGAACGACGAGGCGAGCATCCGCTCGTAGCGGATCGGCACCAGCTCGGGCACGCGGCTCTCGTCCTGCTCCCCCAGTATCCGCACGGGATCCCGCGACCAGGCGGCCAGCTCCCCCTGCGCGCCCCGCGGCACGGCGTTGCGCGCCGCCTTGCCCCTGGCGGCCTCCCCGGCGGCGTCGGATTGGGTCTCGGCGTTCGGCACGAGGGGAGTCTCCACCCGCGCCTACCGCAAAGCAACCGCGGAGGGCGAGTGGCTAGCGCGCCACCCAGGCGTCGGGGGAGGACGTGAGGTCGCCGACGACGCCGGGGAGCTCGCCGGAGACGAGGTCGGCGAGGGTGACCTCCTCGAGCACGGTGCGGAGGCTGGCGCGGACGGCGATCCACACCGCCTGCAGGTGCTCGGCGTTGCCGCGGTACTCGATGTCCTCGGGCGGGGTCGACTGCACGTGGGCGATCGGGCCCTCGACGGCGCGGACGATCTCGGCCACGGTGACCTCGTCGGCCGGGCGGGCGAGCCAGTAGCCGCCCTTGGCGCCGCGGCGGGCCCGGACGATGCCGTGGTGCTTGAGCTCGAGCAGGATGTGCTCCAGAAACTGAAGGGGAATGTCCTGGGCGTCGGCGAGACGCTCGCCCTTGACCGGCGCCTCCTCCTTCTGGGCGGCCGCAAGCTCGGCAGCGGCCCGCACCGCGTAGTCGGCCTTCGCGGAAACTCGCATGTATCTAGTTAATCAGTCGGCGGGCAGGGTGCGGCCGAGCGTCCCCGCCTGCTCGAGCTCTTGCCCGCCCTCCAGCTCCGCTTCGGCCAGGCGCTGGGCCTCGCGGCGGCGGTTGAGCCAGTGGGGCGCGTAGAGGACGAGCCCGAGCCCGATCGCGGCGATCCCGGCCGCGATCGGCCAGACCGAGGGGTCGCCCTTCTGGATCGTGACGATGCCGGAGCCGACCAGGACGATCCCGAGGGCGGTGCGGATGAAGCCCTGCGGCGCCCTGTCGGAGAGCGCGGCGCCGATCACCACGCCCGGAATCGAGCCGAGGAGGATGTTGCCGGCGAGGACGAAGTCGACGTTGCCGCCGATCCAGTGGGCGATACCGGCCGCCCAGAGGAGGACCGCGGCGTGGAAGACGTCGGTGCCGACGACCCTCTTGGGGGCGAGACGGTAAACCGCAATCAGCAGGATCGCGATCACCGTGCCCGAGCCGGCGGAGGTGACCCCGATCACGAAGCCGGTGGTGGCGCCGATCACGATCGCCGCGACCTTGTGCCGGCGCTCGACGTCGAAGCGGTCGCGCTCGTCGATCAGGCTGCGCAGGATCAGCGCCCGGGTCAGGGTGATGATGCCGACCATCAGCAGGGTGCCGCCGAGCACCGCGTAGACGAGTTCGTCGAGCCGGTCTTCGCCGACCTTCGTCTGCAGCCAGGAGACGAGGGCGACGCCGGCGACGGAGGAGGGGACGCTGCCGATCGCCAGCCACTTGACCAGCTCCATGTTCACCGTCTTCATCCTCAGGTGGCGCCAGCCGCCGACCGTCTTGGTCACGGCCGAGTAGAAGATGTCGGTGCCGATCGCCGTCGTCGGCTGGATCCCGAAGATGAGGATCAGCAGCGGGGTCATCAGCGAGCCGCCGCCCATGCCGGTCATACCGACGAGTACGCCGATGCCCAATCCGAAGAGGACTATTGCCGGGTCCATTGCTCTCTCCTGCTCCGCACCTACTGATTTCGACTTTCCTGACCTCCTTGGTCAGGAGTGCGGAGTGCGCCAGGATACCAGGATGAAGCCCGAAAGTCCGGGATCGCAAACCGTGGCGGCGGCCGCGCCGGCGCCGGTCGCCGCGGCCGACGCGATCTCCCTCCGCGGCGTCGGCCACTCCTACGGAGAGCTCCAAACCCTGGCCGGGATCGAACTCGAGGCGCCGGCCCACGAGGTGCTCGGCCTCGTCGGCCCCTCCGGCTGCGGCAAGTCGACCCTGCTGGAGCTGATCTGCGGCCTCCAGGACCCGGGCGCCGGGACGATCTCGGTCGGGGGCGCCACCAGCGCCGAGGCGCGGCTCGCCCGCTGCGCCTTCATGCCCCAGCGCGACCTGCTGCTGCCCTGGTACTCGGCGATCGACAACGCCGCCCTTGCCCTGCGCAACCAGGGGCTGGGCCGGCGCGAGGCGCGCGGCGCCGCCGCCGGGCTGTTCGAGCGCTTCGGCCTCGCCGGCTTCGAAGCCGCGCGGCCGGACGAGCTCTCGGGCGGGATGCGGCAGCGGGTCGCCTTCCTCCGCACCCTGATCGCCGGCAAGCCGGCCCTGGCCCTCGACGAGCCCTTCGCCGCCCTCGACGCGATCACGCGGGCGGAGATGCAGGAGTGGCTGGCGGCGGCGCTGCGCACCGACCCGCGCACCGTCGTCCTCGTCACCCACGACGTCGAGGAGGCGCTCTACCTCTGCGATCGCGTCGCCGTGCTCTCGGCCCGGCCCGGCCGGATCGTCGCCGAGCTGACCGCGCCCCACCCCCGCGCCGCCGATCGCGACGCCGCCGTCACCGAGGCGGACTTCGTCTCGGCCCGCGAAGGGGCGATGCGGGCGCTGCGCGAGGGCTCCCGATGAGGCGCTGGCTGCTGCCGCTGGGCCTGATCGCGCTCCTGCTCGGCGCCTGGCAACTCGCCGCCTCCACCGGGGCGATCGCGAACGCGCTCAGCCTCGAGGACTTCCTCGTCCCCTCCCCGGCGGAAATCGCCTCTTCGCTCTGGGAGAACCGCGGTCTGCTGGCCGAAAACGCCTGGGTGACCCTGAAGGAGATACTGCTCGGGATCCTCTGCGCGCTCGCGGTCGGCGTCGGCATGGCGGTCCTGATGCACCGCTGGCGGCTCCTGCGCGACGCCGCCTACCCGCTGATCGTCGCCTCGCAGACGATCCCGGTCGTGGTCATCGCCCCGATCCTGGTCGTCTGGTTCGGCTACGGGATCGGCCCGAAGATCTTCGTCGTCGCCCTCTTCTGCTTCTTCCCGATCACCGTCAACGCGCTCGACGGCCTCCGCTCCGTCGACCCGGAGGCGGTGAAGATGATGCGCAGCTTGGACGCTTCGCGCTGGCAGCGATTCCGGCGGGTGGAGGCGCCGGCGGCGCTGCCGAGCCTCTTCACCGGGGTGAAGATCGCCGTCGTCTTCTCCCCGATCGCCGCCGTCTTCGCCGAGTGGGTCGGCGCCGACTCCGGCCTCGGCCGCCTGATCCAGTCCGACCTCGCCAACTACCAGGTGGCCCGCCAGTTCGCCGCGGTGGTCGTCCTCTCGGGGATGGCGCTGGTCCTGATCGGCCTCACCGCCCTCGCGGAGCGGCGGGTCGTCACTTGGCGATAGAACTCCAGGCGATGACGCGCCACCGGATCTGGGCAATCGCCCTCGCCGTCCTCGCCCTCGCGCTGACCCTGGCCGCCTGCGGCGAGAAGTCCGAGGACACCACCACCTCGCGCGAAGGCATCAGCCTCACGCTCGACTTCTACCCCAACCCCGACCACGCCGGGATCTACATGGCGCAGAAGCTCGGCTACTTCGAAGAAGCCGGGCTCGACCTCAGCATCGAGACCCCCTCAGACCCCTCCGCCCCGCTCAAGCAGGTCGCCGCCGGCCGCACCGACCTGGCGATCTCCTACGAGCCCGAGGTGGCGCTGGCGCGCGACCAGGGCCTCGACGTCGTCGCCGTCGCCGCCCTCGTCAACCGGCCGCTGACCTCGATGATCTGGCTGAAGGGCTCCGGGATCAAAGGCGTCGGCAGCCTCGAGGGGAAGACGATCGCCACCGCCGGCATCCCCTACCAGGACGCCTTCCTGAAGACGATCCTCGCCCGCGTCGAATTGACCCCGGACGACGTCAAGGCGGTCAACGTCGGCTTCGGCCTCCTCCCCGCCCTGCTCGGCGGCTCGGCCCAGGCGATGCTCGGCGGCTTCAGCAACGTCGAGGGGGTCGACCTGCGCGAACGCGGCAAAGCCCCGGTCGTCACCCCGGTCGACAAGCTCGGGGTCCCGACCTACGACGAGCTGGTGCTGGTGGCGCGGCCCCAGAGCCTGGAAGAAGACCCGGAGAAGTTCCGCCTCTTCCTCGCGGCGCTGGCGCGCGGGACCAGGGCTGCCGTGGCGCAGCCGGGCGCGGCGACGCAGGCGATCACCGAAGCCAACCCCGACCTCGAACCGAAACTCGCCGCGGCGGAGGTGAAGGCGACGCTGCCGCTGCTCGGCGCCGACGGCGGCGGGCGGCCCTACGGCTACATGGACCCCGGCGAGTGGGCGACCTTCGCCGGCTGGATGCGCGACAACGGCCTGATCGAGTCGCTGCCGGACCCGAGCGAGCTGCTCGACGACGGCTACCTGCCCTCGGGCGAGATCCCCGAATAGCCGAGCGCCCCTTCCGCGATCAGCCGGCTGACCTCGCGCTCGGGCATCGCCGCGTGGAAGAGGTGGCCCTGCGCGTAGTCGCAGTCGAGGCGGCGCAGCTCGGCCAGCTGCACCTCGCTCTCCACCCCCTCCGCGATCACCTCCAGCGACAAGGCTCGAGCCATCCCGATGATCGCCTCGACGATCGCCGTCGCCTCCTGCTCGATCCCCAGCGCCTCGACGAAGGAACAGTCGATCTTCAGCGCGTGGAAGGGGAAGCGGTTGAGGTAGGCGAGCGAGGAGTAGCCGGTGCCGAAGTCGTCGAGCACGAGCCGGACGCCGAGCTCGTTCAGCCGCTCCAGCGATGAGATCGCCGTCGCCGACTCCTCGACCAGGACCCCCTCGGTGATCTCCAGCCGCAGGTGGATCGGGTCGAGGCCGGTGCGGGCGATCACCTCCTCGACGACCTCGGGCAGGTCGCGGTGGGAGACCTGCCGGGCCGAGAGGTTGACGGCGACGTCGAGCGGCCGCGCGTCGGGCCGCAGCTGGTGCCACTCCAGGGCCTGGCGGCAGGCGCGTTCCTGGACCCAGCGCCCGATCGGCTCGATCAGGCCGCTGTCCTCGGCGATCGAGACGAATTCGGCCGGGTCGAGCATCCCCCGCTCCGGATGGCGCCAGCGCACCAGCGCCTCGAGGCCGGTCGTCTCCCCGGAGCGCAGGTTGACCACCGGCTGGTAGTGGAGGGCCAGCTCGTCCCGCTCCACCGCGTGGCGCAGCTCCCGTTCGACCTCCAGCCGCCGCATCGCGCCAGCCCGCATCTCGGCGTCGAAGAGGACGCAGCGGGCGCGGCCGCCTTCCTTGGCCCGGTACATCGCCGCGTCGGCGTCGCGGATCAGCAGCTCGGCGTTGACGGTGCGCTCTTCGGAGGCGCGGGCGACGGCGACGCCGATGCTGGCGCTGACGAAGTGGTCGACGCCGTCGAGCGAGAAGGGCTGGGCGAAGGCGCTGGCGACGCGGTCGGCGATCGCCAGCGCCTCGCCTTCGTCGGCGAGGCGGTCGATCAGGATCCCGAACTCGTCGCCGCCGAAGCGGGCGACGACGTCGCCGGGGCGCAGGTGCGAGCGCAGCCGCGGCGCCACCGCTCGCAGCAGGGCGTCGCCGGCGTGGTGGCCGAGGCTGTCGTTGATCAGCTTGAAGTGGTCGAGGTCGAGGAAGAGGATCCCGACCGGGGAACCGGAGACGGAGGCTTTGGCGAGCGACTCGCCGAGGGCGTCGACGAAGCTGAGGCGGTTCGGCAGCCCGGTCAGGGAGTCGTGGAGGACGCGGTAGCGCAGCGCCTGGTCGGCGGCGTGGCGCTCGATCGCGTCGGCGAGGACGTTGGCGGCGGCCTGGACGAAGGGGACGTCCTTGGCGCCGAAGCGGTGCGGCTCGGTCGCGTGGACGTCGAGCACGCCGAAGGGCCGGTGTTTCCCGTCGATGACGACGGCGAGGCTGCTGGCGGCGCCGAAGACGCGCAGCACCGGCGGCATCGTGTGCCGGGTCTCTTTGTCCCAGTCGGCGACGATCGCGTGGGTGCCGGTGTCGAGGGCGGCGCCGGCGTGGGAGTCGCGGGAGGCCGAGACCCGGCGCCCGGCGCCGACCACGGCGCCCTCGAGCCCGGCGCGGAGGTTGAGCCGGCGGCCGTCGCGGGCGAGCTCCCAGATGCAGGCGCTGTGGACGCCGTCGACCTTGCCGATCAGCTCGACAGCCGCCTCCATCATCTCCTGCGGGTCGCTGTTCTGCAGCGCCCGCTCGCCGAGCCGGGCGACCACCGCCTGCTGGGAGAGCGCGCGCTGCAGCTCCCCTTCGGTCTGCTTGCGCTCGCTGACGTCGTAGATCACCCCGTGCCAGACGGGGACGCCGTCCTCGTCTGCTTCCAGGACCGCCTCGTCGTGGATCCAGACGACCCTGCCGTCGCGGGTGTGGATCCGGTATTCGACCGGGGTCGTGTCGCGACTGCCCAGGTCCTGCTGTTTTTCGAGCGCCAGCACCCGCTCCCTGTCATCGGAGTGCAGGAGGCTGGACCAGAGTCCGGGGTCGCTGACGAAGTCCTCCGGCCGGTAGCCGAGGATCTCCTCGACCTGCGGGCTGACGTAGCGCCAGCGGCCGCGCTCGCCGAGCTCGGCGGCGTAGACGATCACCGGTAGGCGCTCGATCAGACGCCGGAAGTCGTGTCCACCCGCGGCGAGCTGGTCCAGGAAACCCCTCACCTCGTCTTTGGACCAGTTCCTGTCGGCGGGCTCACGCATCCACCTCGCTCATCGGCGCGAGGAAATGCCTTCTTGAGGAATGGCGGCTGCCGGTCTGCGCTCAGGCGGCGAGGCGCATCGGCGGCCCGGCCGCCACCAGCCGGTGCAGCCCGGACAGGGTCAGCGCCCCGACCAGGCCGCGGTAGGGCTCATACGGCGCGTAGAACTCTTCGACCTCGGGGATCGTCGCCCGCCGCCCGCCGCCGTTCAGGCGCCCGACCAGCTTGATGTAGCCGAGGTCGCCGGCCGGCAGCGAGTCGACCTCGTTGCGCCCGAAGAGGCCGAGGCACTGGACCGTCCAGGGGCCGATCTGCGGCAGCCCCAGCAGGCGCCGGTCCCCCGCCGGGGTCTCGATCCGGCAGCGGCCGGCGGCGACGTCGCGGGCCAGCCGCCGCAGCGCCAGCGCCCGTTTGCCGACCAGCTCCATCTGCTCGATTTCGGCCGGGGCGCGGCCGGCGATCACGGCCGGGGCGGGGACGTCGCGTAGCGCCTCCCGCCCCTCCCCCAGGCGGCAGCCCCAGCGCCCGGCGATGCGGCGCTCGATCGTCGCCGCGAGCTTGGCCTCGATCAGCTGCCCCACCACCGCCGCCGCCAGCGCCTCCCAGGGCCACGGCCGTCCCTGCGGGCGGAAGTCGGGCCGGCGCCGGATCAGCGGCCCGACCAGGGGATCGCGGCGAAAGCGCCGGTGGAAGTCGGCGAGGTCGACGTCGACCCAGAGGGCGCGCCGCATCGCCTCGATCGCCTCCTCGAGCTGCTCCCGCCTCGCCGGCCCCGGGCACGGCGGCAGCGCCAGGCGCGGCCGCGTCACCCGTCCCGGGTCGACCGCCTCGGCGCGGAACCGCACCCGGCCGCGCGCCGGCTGCCAGGCGCGGACGAGGACCGGGCTGCCGCCGACGTGGAGCAGCCGCGTCGCCACCCCGCCCCGCACCCGCAGGGTCCGGTCCGAGCTGCCCCGCGGCAGCCGGTACGGCGAGGGCGGCCGGACCTCGGCCTCAGCGACCGAGCAGGTGTACATCGACCAGGAACGACCGGCTGGCGACGACGTTCTGGCGCTCGCGCCGGCGGCCGGCGAGGCGGCGCGGCGCCCGCGCCCTGGCGGCGGCGCCGGTGACGGCGCGAACCGCGGCGACCGTGGCGGCGCCGGCGAGGACGCCGCCGGCGGGGGCGAGGACGGCGGTCTTCACCTCCGGGCGCAGCACCGGCAGGGCCGAGCCGCCTTGGGGCTCATAGCCGGCCGGAAGCGGGCGGACGGGGTCGGTGGCCTCGGCCGGGCCGGCGTCTTCTTCGGCCACGACCTCGGCGTCTACGTGCAGCTCACTCACCCAGGCGACTCTAGCGCGGTGAGGGGTCGCCCCCTTGGAGCGATCGCTCGTAAAGACGGTACTTCTTGACGATCTTCCCGCCCATCCCCTCCATCGCCCGGTTCATCGGCTTGTTCGTCTCCAGGATCCAGCCCATCTCACCCCAGTGGATCTTGTCCGGGAGCGCCGCCATCTTGATGTGCTCGAGGTAGAGCCCCGCGGCGACGCCGGTGTGGCGGTAGTCGTGCTTGACCCCGAGGGCGAAGACGCGGAGGCGGTCGATCTTGCGCTTGCCGAGCAGGAACTTGGCCCAGCCGAAGGGGAGCAGGCGCCCGTTCATCCCTGCCAGGACCTGGTTGATGTCCGGCAGGGTGAGGGCGGCGCCGACCACCTCGCCGTCCTTTTCGGCCATGAAGGTCCACTCCTCGTCGAGCACCTGCTTCAGGTTCTTCGCCTGGAACTCGACCTCGGCGTCGGTGATCGGGACGAAGCCCCAGTTGTCCCCCCAGGCCTCGTTGTAGACGCCCATGAAGCGGCGGACCTCGGCGGCCATGTCGCGCTTGCGCATGTTGCGGATCGTGATTCCTTCGTCGTGCAGGGCTTTCTCCGCTGCCGCGTGGATCGAGGGGTCGACCCTTTCCCCCTCTTTGAGCTGGCCCATCCGCAGCTCCCACATCAGCACGTCCATCGCCTTGCCGAACCCCTCGGCCTCGATCAGCCGCTGGTAGTAGGGCGGGTGCCAGGGCTCGAGGATCATCGGCTGGCGCTCGAAGCCCTCGATCAGGATCCCGATCTCGTCGTTGGTGGTGAAGTCCATCGGCCCCAGCAGCCGCTCGCGCCCCCGCCCCCGCGCCCACTCGGCGGCGGCGTCGAAGAGCGCCCGCACCACCTCCGGGTCCTCGGCCGCCTCGAAGAAACCGAACATCGCGTCCTTGCCGCCCTGGTACTCGTCCCAGCGGTGGTCGACGTGGGCGGTAATACGCCCGACCGGCTCGCCGTCGCGTTCGGCCAGGAAGTACTCGGCCTCGCCGTGCTCGAACCAGGGGTTCTTCTTGCGGTCGAGGAACTGCATCCGCTCGAAGACCAGCGGCGGCACCCACTGCTCGCTCTCGCGGTGCAGCCGGAAGGGGAGCTTGACGAAGCGCTTCAGCTCGCGGCGATTGCGTACCGGCCGGATCGTCAGGCTTCCCATCGGTGCGCAACCTACACTCTGCGGGGATGAGCGAGACCGCGAAGGCCCCGGTCGACGTCTTCGAGAAGGCGCGCAGCCACGACCGCCTCGAGCAGCTCGAAGCCGCCAAGGAGCACGACCTCCTCCCCTACTTCCGCCTGCTCACCTCGCAGGCCGGCCCCGTCGTCGAGATGGAGGGCCGGGAGACGATCATGCTCGGCTCCAACAACTACCTCGGCCTGACCGGCGACGAGCGGGTCAAGGCGGGGGCGCGGGAGGCGCTGGAGACCTTCGGCACCGGCGTCACCGGCTCGCGCCTGCTGAACGGGACGACGCCGCTGCACCTGGATCTCGAGCGCGAGCTGGCGGATTGGATGCGGACCGAGGACGCGATCGTCTACACGACCGGCTACCAGTCGAACGTCGGCTGCATCGGCACCATCCTCGGTCCCGGCGACACCGTGATCTGCGACTCCGGCGACCATGCCTCGATCCTCGACGGCTGCCGCCTCTCCGGCGCCAAGCTGCGGCCCTTCCGCCACAACCGCATGGACAAGCTGGAGAGGATGCTGCAGCGGGCGGCCGAGGACGGCGGCGGCGTCCTCGTCGTCGTCGACGGCGTCTTCTCGATGGAGGGCGACGTCTGCGACCTGCCGCGGATCGTCGAGCTGTGCAGGGCTCACGGCGCCCGGCTGATGGTCGACGAGGCCCACGGGGCCGGCGTCCTCGGCGCCCGCGGCGCCGGCGCCTCAGAGCTCTTCGGGCTCGAGGACGAGGTCGACCTGCGGATGGGGACCTTCTCCAAGAGCCTCGCCTCCTGCGGCGGCTTCATCGCCGGCCCCGCCGACGTGATCGAGTACCTGCGGATCTCCTCGCGCTCCTTCGTCTTCAGCGCCTCGGCCGTCCCCGCCGCCGTCGGGGCGGCGCTGGCGGCGCTGCGGGTGATCCGCGAGGACGGGCCCGCGCTGTTCGAGCGCCTGCTCTCCAACGCCGAGTACCTGCGGGAGGGGCTGCGCCACCTAGGCCTCGAGGTGGTCGAGCCGGGCACCCTCCCCGACGGCAGCGTGGCGACGACGCCGGTGGTGCCGGTGATGGTCGGCGACGACTGGCAGGCGGTGCTGCTCTGGAAGGCCCTCTTCGACGCCGGCGTCTACACCAACGTCGCCATCCACCCCGCCGTCCCGCCCGGCGGCGCGCTGCTGCGGACGAGCTTGATGGCGACCCACGAGCGCGAGCACCTCGACGGCGCGCTCGGCACCATCGCCCGGGTCATCGGCGACTTCCCGGACCTGCCGCGCACTTAATTTTTTGGTCACGAAAGTTTGACATCCCCCGGGGGGGTGAGTTTCGTCCTTGTCCAGATCTGGACAAGCCCCGGGATATGTCGAAATTGTTGCTCTTAGCGAATGGATCGGACGGAACTTTGGCAGGGGCGGGTTGACGCCCGTGACTCCGAAGACATAGCTTGGCCTCCTCGCCGATACGACCCTGGCGGGGCGTTCGGGAAGAGAGAGTCGGTCCGGTAGGACCAGGTCCCTCAGGGGCATGGGTTGCCACGGCCGGACGCGACAGACCCCAGCAAATCGATTCCTTGAAGGGAGGAGTCCCAGTGGAAGCTGCCTCACCGGCACCACCATCGACCATCGCAGCCCCAGCCGAGGCACCGCAGCACATGAGGGCCCTGGAGAGAGCCAACATGGTGCGGCTAGCGCGGGCCGAGCTGAAGCGTGCGATCGCGCGAGGAGACATGGATGCCGCGGAGGTTGTTCGCGACTGCCCGTGGGAGACCGAGAGCATGACCATCGCCGAGCTCTTGACCAGCCAGCGCCGTTGGGGGCGGACGCGGGCGCGGAAGTTCCTCATGCCCCTCTCCCTCAACGAGAACAAGCAGCTGGGGACGCTGACCTCCCGCCAGCGCCGGATCCTCGCCAACGAGCTTGCCACCCGCTCGAACGGCCGGGAGCCCGTCGCCGTCTGAGGTGTCGCCGCGGTCGCCTTCGGCGATCGCGGCGTTCTACCGCAGCCCGCCGATCCGGTAGCTGAGGCCGCCGGAAGCGCGCTGGAAAGCGCGGCGAGCCAGGTAGAAGGTCACTGCGAAGGCGACGGCTCCCACCGCCAGCGCCACCGCGAGGATCTGGTTGGCGGCGTAGAGGACGAGGGCCGTCGTGAGGACGAAGGCGGCGCCGGCAAGCAGGGTCGTGTGGGAGCGGTAGCCGGCGAAGTGCTCGCGGATCGCCACCTCCAGCCCGCCCAGTCCGGCGAGGGCGATGCCCGCCCCGATCGCCGTCGGGTGCCCGCCGATCACCCCGATCGCAAGGGCGACGATGCCGGCGAGGATGACCAGCTCGGCCAGGGGCGCGTTTCCCCATGGCGCCGGCGGCCGCTCGTCGGCCGCTTCGACCCGCTTGGCCCTCGTGGCCTTCGCCTTAGTCTTGGTCAACGGCCGCGAGCCGCCCGGCTAACGGGCATCCGGAGGAGATCTTGACCCGCCACCAGCCCATCAGCATGCCGATCGGGCCGAGGCGCGGGCGCGAGTGCCAGTGACCGCAGCCGTGGAGGCCGAGGTCCTGGCGGGAGACCTGGACCCACTTGTAGTCCTGCGGGGCGGCGAGCATCCGCTCGACCAGCTCGCGGTTCTCGTCCTCGATCCCGCGCCGCTCGACCAGCGCCTGGCGCGCCTCGGCGACGCGGTCGGCGAGGCGGTCGCGCACCGCCTCCAGCTCACCCAGGTCGAGAACCCGTGGCACGGCGGCGACGGGGCCGACTCGGTGGGGCACCTCGGTGTGGCCGAAGGCCTCGCCGAAGAGGCCCGCCAGCTCCGCCTCGAGCCGCCCGACCTGCCGGCGCAGCTGCAGCCGCGCCTCGCGCTCGTCGACGGCGACGCCGAGACCGGCGATCCCCTCTTCTCTCAGCAGCGCGGGCACCCCTGAAAGTGTAGTCACGCCGCCTCCAGGGTCGAAGCGGCCATCCAGAGCGCCTCCTCGACGGCGATCTGGGGCACGCCGTTGACCTGAATCGCGGCGATCGCGATCCGGCGCGTCCCCTTCCCCACCCGCAGGCCCTCCGCCGTCGCCCCGAAGAGGAGCCCCAGGGGGCGCACCTCGTCGGCGATCGCCAGCGTCCCCTTCGCCATTTCGCCGGGCATCCCCGCGAGCGACTCTCCCGGGGCGGAATCGCGGATGCAGAGCCGGCCCTGGACCCCCTCGGCGTCGAAGGCGCGCAGCGCCACCCCGGTCTCGACGATCGCGATGTCGAGCGCGTCCCTGGGCAGGCCGTTGCTGCGGAAGCCGCCGTCGTGGAGGCGGTCGAGCGCCAGCTGCTCGACGGGGGTGCGGGTGCGGTCGGGGTCGAGCCCGATCTGGCGGAAGAAGACGCGGTAGGCCCAGGGAATCGGCCGTTCGCGCAGCCGGATCGCCTGCGAGCCGTAGGTGCGATCGGAGAGGTCGCGCAGCCGCCGCCGCACCGGCTCGGGGCTCTTGCCCGGCTTGGCGTCGACCTCGACCCAGGCGATCCCGAGGCCCGGGAACTCGGAGGCGATGTGGGGCGCCACCCACCCCTGCTCCGGCGCCGGAGACCAGCCGATCCGCTGACTGGCGGGGTCGGCTCCCATCTCAGCTGCCTTCCGCCGCCGCCGTGGCCGCGAGCAGCCGGTCGACGCGGTCGCCGAGCCCGGCGGCGGTCAGCTCACCGGCGCTGGCGCTCTGCATCGTCCCGCCCGGATAGACATAGGCGAAGGTGGGGCAACCGCCGATGCCGTAGAGGCTGCCGACGGCACCGTCGCGGTCGTATCCGACCGGCATCGTCCAGCCGCGCTGGGCGATCAGGTCCCGCACCGTGTCGCGGTCGTCGCGGATGTCGAGGGAGAGGAACCCCACCCGTCCACGGTAGCGCCGGAAGACCCGCTCGACCAGGTCCTGCTGGGCGACGCAGCCGTCTCCCTTGCTGAACCAGAACGAGATCACCAGGGGGCGGTCGAAGAGGTCGCAGACGCGGATCGCTTCGGCGTCGTCGATCCGGCAGGCCGGGGTCCGCTCCGACCCTTCCGGGCAGGGGATCGCCGAGGTCTCGCAGTCGTCCTGGGCGACGTTGGCGTCGCCTTCGAGCTCGCCGCCGGCGGCGGGGACGGCGAACTCGGGCAGCGGCCAGCGCGGCGGCAGCTCGTCGAGCCCGAGCGTCCTCCCCGGCCCACCTCCCTCGATCGTGTTCACGGTCGCGACCACGATCACCGCCAGGAAGATCAGCCCGACCAGGATCGAGTAGCGGTCCCTCACCGGCGCTCCAGCAGCAGCAGGGTCGCCGGCAGGACCAGCAGCACGCCGGTCAGGGCGGCGGCGAGGTCGACGACGGTGACCAGCCCGAAGTCCCGCAGCATCTGCACGTCGCTGGCGACGAGGACGGCGAAGCCGGCGATCGCGGTGACCCCGGATGCGAGCACGGCGGCGCCGGTCCGCGAGTAGGCCCGCCGCAGCGCCTCCTCGGTCTCCGCCCCGCTCCGCCGCTCCTCGTGGAAGCGGCCGCTCAACAGCACCCCGAACTCGGTCGCGATCGCGATCGTCAACGCCCCCAGCGCTGCGGACATGGGATTGAGCGGGATCCCGGTGATCCAGAGCAACAGCGAGGCCCAGCCGGTGGCCAGAACGGTCGGCACCAGCGGCACCAAGGCGCGCCGCCAGGACCTGTAGATCAGCAGCAGCGCCAGCCCGACCGCCAGCAGCCCCGCCAGCGTCAGCCAGTACCTGCTGCTGGAGAGATCGGAGGCCGATTCCGCCGCGATCACCGAGAGCCCGGAGAGCTCAACGTCAACCCCTTCGGGAGGTTCGCCCACCGCGTCCCGTACCCGATCGACCAGCTTCCCCTGATCCTCCAGCGACTGCGCCCTGATCCCGAACGAGATCAGCGCCTCCTTCCCGACTTCGCCCGTCTCGGGGTCGATCGGCGCCACCTGCCGCAAGGCGTAGGGCGAGAGCGCCGACAGCGTCGCGTCGATCCGCTTCGCGGTCGGCGTTTCCCCGCCCCGCACCAGGAAGTCCGACAGCGCCGGCCCCGGACAGATCTCCGCATCCAGGCAGCTGGGGTTTTCGCCGCTGAACCCATTGGCTTCCAAGACCCGCTTCTTGAACCCGGCCATCCACTCGACCGTTTTCGGATCCGTCAGATCAGGCGCCGTGATGCTCACATCCAACTCGCCAGACACACCAGTGGTGTCCTGCAACTCGTTCAGCCCTTCCACCGCTTTCACGTTCTGCGGCGCCAGCTCCCGGACATCCGTGACCGTGTCGACTCTGGTTCCCGCGGCCCAACCCATCACCGCCAGCCCCACACCAACAGCCAGCACCGCCACCGGATACGCCTGAGCCCAGGTCAAAAGACGATCCACGGGCGGGTGGCGCCGTAGGGTGCCCCTCTCTGAGGAAGCTTTAGCTACCGGAAGAGAGGGGGGGTCCCCTGCGGCGACAGGACCCGCCCGCCGCAACGCCAGCGTCCCTAGCCCCACCGTCCACGCCAACGCAAAGGCGATGAGCACGCCGACGATCAGCACCCAACCGAACCCGCGAACCATCGGCACCGGTGACAGCTGCAGAGCCAGGAACCCCGCCGCCGTCGCCAGACAAGCGGCAGCGATCGTCGGTCCGCCCCGACCCGCGGCAGCCTCCACCGACCCCATCTCGTCGAACCGTGCCTGGAACTGGATCGCGTAGTCGACCCCGAGCCCGATCAGGATCGGCAGCGCCGCGATCGAGGCCATCGTCAGCGAGCCGCCGACCAGCGCCAGCAGGCCGAAGGTGATCGCCGCCGCCATCAGCGCGATCGCCAGGGGGAGCAGCGGCCAGCGCGAGCGGAAAACGAGCAGGAGGACGAAGGCCATCACCGCCACCGCCAGGGCGAAGAGCACGAGCAGGGCGTCCTCGAGGGCGCGGGAGACGCCGTCGATCACGACCGGGGCGCCGGAGACGACGTAGGTGCCCCCTTCGAGCTCGAAGCAGGGCGCCGGCCGCTGCCCTTCCTTGCAGGCTTTGCGCGGCGACGTTTCCGCGACCGCGGCTTCGATCAGCCCGATCGCGCGGTGGCGCTCGGCCTCGCTCAGGTCCGGTCTCAGACGGATCACGATCTGGGCCGAGCGGGCGTTGGGGAAGAGATAGGCCAGCCGCGCCTTCGGCGTCCCGCGGGGCCGGGCGAAGTCGAAGACGACGGTGGCGACGAAGTCTTCGTTGGTGATGCTGGGGGCGCTGGTGATCCCGTATTTGGTCGCCACCGCCAGCAGGTATTCGCGGAAGCGGTCGGCGGGGACGTGTTCGGCCAGGCGCTTCAGCTGGTCGTCGATCTGGACCACCGACTCGTTGAGGAAGGTCGCCGGCCCGGTCACGAAATCGACCGCGCCCGTCCCCGCCAGCTCGGCGCAGGGCCCGGGGATCGCCGTCGCCCCCTTCGGCACCTTGCCCGAGAGGCAGCCCTCGAGCCGCAGCAGCTTGAAGAGGTCCTTGCCGAGCAGCAGCTTCGGCAGTTCCTCCTTGACGAGGACGACGACCGGTTCTTCGCCGAAGGTCTCGCGGACCTGCCCCGTCGCCTCGGCGGTGGCCGAACCGGAGTCAGTGAGGGTGCCGACGCCGGCGTCGGTTGGCAACCGGGTCGCCCCGACGGCCGCCACGATCGCGAGGACGACGGCGACGGAGAGGACCGGCCGGGCGTGCCGGGCCGCCCACGCCGCGACGCGCCCCAACCAGGTTCCGGCGCTCAAGCTCTAGTCCATCGAGAGCGGCCCGCTGACGTCAGCGTTGAGGAACTGGCTGACGAACGGGTTGCTGGAGTCGAAGAGCTCCTCTTTCGGCCCCGACTCGACGATCTTGCCGCTCCAGAGCACGGCGATGAAGTCGGCGATGCGGCGGGCGGTGCCGAGGTCGTGGCTGATCACCAGGTAGCAGCCGCCGTTCTCCGCGTGGACCTCGCGGATCAGCTCGCAGAGCAGCGCGGTCCGCACCGGGTCGAGGCCGGAGTCGGGCTCGTCGAACATCACGATCGCCGGTTCCAGCACCAGCGCCCGGGCGAAGCCGGCGCGCTTGCGCATCCCGCCGGAGAGCTCGTTCGGCATCTTGTAGGTGGCCTCGGTGAGGCCGACCTCTTTGAGGCGCCGGTTGACGATCTCGCCGATCTCCTCCTCGCCTTTGTCGGTGTGCTGCCGCAGCGGGAAGGCGACGTTGTCGTAGATGTTCATCGAGCCGAACAGCGCGCCGTCCTGGAACAGCAGGCCGAACTTTTTTCGCACGTCGAAGAGTTCGTCGTCGGTCATGTTCGGGATCGACTCGCCGTGGACGAGGACGTCGCCGGAGTCGGGGTAGAGCAAGCCGACGATGTGCTTGATCAGCACGCTCTTGCCGGTGCCCGAGGGGCCCAGCACCATCGAGACCTGGTTCTCCGGCAACCCCAGGTTGAGGCCGTTGAGGATGCGGGCGCGGCCGAACTGCTTGACCAGGTCGATGATCTCGATCGCGTCCTCGCCGCCGTGGTCCCGCTTCACCCCGGTGTGGAATTTGTAGGGATCGTGGTCGCGCGGGTTGACGCCGGGGATGACGAAGTCGCGGCCCATCGTGGCGCCGTCCTCGCTGACGTAGGGCCCTTCGGCGGTGGCGCTTTCGGGGTGGCCGGGCATACCGCTGTCGCTGATGACCTCGGGCGGCGCTTCGGCGCTCGAGGTCGCTTCGTCCTGCAGGTCTTCTTCTTCCCGGCGGGCTTCCTCGTCCGCGAAGCGGTTCTCTTCCTCGATCGACACCTCAGCCTCCTATTGGCGCACGTGGATTGGCTCCCCAGAAGACCAGGGTTCCGAGCATCCCGATGATGTGGACTAAGACGATGTTGAGGACCATCGATTTCGCCGTCGCGGTCCCCACGCCGACGGGCCCGCCGCCAGCGGTGTAGCCGTAGTAACAGCCGACCAGCACGATCGCGGTCGCCATCACCATGCCCTTGATCAAGCTGAAGATCAGGTCGGGGGGGTTCTGGAACATCCAGAAGATCAGGAAGTAGCCGCCGGAGGAGACGTCGCCGATCTGCTGGACGACGGCGAGGTAGCTGGCCAGGTACATGATCCCGATCCCGACCAGGTACATGAACGGGAAGGAGATCCAGGCGGCGAGCAGGCGGGTGGCGCAGAGGAAGGTGACCGGCGGCACGCCCATCACCTCGAGCGCGTCGATCTCGTCGGAGATCCGCATCGCCCCCAGCTCGGCGACGATCCCGGTCCCGACCTTGGCCGCGAGCATGTAGCCGAAGGCGTAGGGCATGATCTCGCGCAGGTCGCACCAGGCGGAGAAGACGCCGGCGTAGGCGGGCGCGCCCTGGGCGCGCAGCAGGTAGGCCCCCTCGATCCCGCACTGGAGGCCGAGGGTGAAGACGAGGCCCCAGATGATCAGGGCCGAGCCGAGGATGAGGATGCCGGCCTGGCGCAGGCTCTCGCCGAAGAAGCGCAGCACCCGGCCGCTGTAGACGAGGCCGGCGACGCGGGACCCGAAGCGGGCGATCTCCCCCGCCGAGTCGAGCCAGTTGCGCGGGACCGCGAGCCAGGCGTTCATCGGATCGTCTGCAGCTCCGGGTGGGTCGCGAGCAGGGTCTGGGTGAAGACGTAGTTGAAGGCGAAGACGCCCATGAAGGAGATGACGACGGCCTCGTTGACGGCGCGGCCGACGCCGGCGGCGCCGCCGGAGGCGGTCATCCCTTTGTAGGAGCAGACGACCGCGATCAGCGCACCGAACAGGGTGCACTTGATCACCGAGCCCCAGAGGTCGGTGATCGAGGCGTTGGAGAAGAGGGTGGCGAAGAAGCCGCCGAGCGGCTGGTGGTAGAGCATCTCGGTGAGGATGCCGCCGCTGATCCCGAAGACCAGCGCGTAGATGTCGAGCAGGCCGGTGATCAGCATCAGCGCCAGGAAGCGCGGCACGACCAGGTTCTTGATCGGGTCGACCCCCAGCACCTGCAGGGCGTCGAGCTCCTCGCGGATCTTCCGGGCCCCGAGGTCGGCGGTGATCGCGGTCCCGGCGACGCCGGCGACGACGACCGCGGTCACGAACGGCGCGAACTCGCGGATCGAGGCGAGGACGAAGAAGCCGCCGAGCCGGTCGAGGGCGCCGAAGAGCGAGAGGAAGTTCGCCGCCTGCAGCCCCGGCGCGCCGAACCCGAAGGCGACCGTCGAGACCAGCAGCGGGAACCAGCAGAGCTGCAGCGCGAAGAGGAACTGGCCGATGAACTCCTCGCCGTACGGATACGGAGGTTTAACCGCGGAGACGATCGTTCGCGCGGTGTGGATCATCATCTCCCCCACCTGTTCGAACAGGGACTTGGCGGGCAGAACTGCCCTGTTGACCGCGGATCCGACCATCTATCTCCTCCATCCGAGCCGCGACCGCACGTGCGCGGGCGCCCCGCTCGGTGGGCAGCAGTCTAGGGGATGCGAACCCCCCCACCGTTAGCCCCTTGTTGAGATCCGGCTAACCCCCGCCGAGCAGTGGAAACGCCTGCGAAACCCCGGAAACCCCGTGCTATGTTCGGGCCGCTTTGCGGGGGACCGGACGACATTCCCGGCACACCCGCCTCCAAGCCATCGCGACCGGGTTGACCGCGCTGGCCGTGGCGGCGCTGCTCGCTGCCTGCGGAGGCGGCGGCGGTTCCTCCGGCGACGACGAACCGACCGGGACCTTCCACGTCAAGGTGACCGAAGCGACCTTCCCCACCCTGCAGCGCCTCGGCCAGACGTCCCTGCTGCGGCTGGGCATCCGCAACACCGGCAAGCGCACCGTCCCCGGCCTCACCGTCAGCTTCACGATCAAGGGGCAGGAGGGCGAAGACTCCTCGCTTCCCTTCGGGGTCAGCGACCCGCAGCCGGAACTGGCCCAGCCCGACCGGCCGGTCTGGGTGCTCGCCGCCACCTACCCGCGCCTGCACGGCTCCTCCGACCCCGGCGGCGCCTCGACCTCGAGCCCGAAGACGTTCTCCTTCGGCCCCCTGAAGCCGGGCGAGAGCACGCAGGCCGTCTGGAAGCTGAGCGCGGTCCGCGCCGGGAAGTACACGCTGCTCTACAAGATCGACGCCGGCCTCAGCGGCAACGCGGCGGCCGAGACCGAAGGCGGCGTCGCCCCCGGCGGTTCCTTCGCGACCGAGGTCAGCGACCGGCTGCCGGAAACCGAAGTCACCGACAGCGGCGAAATCGTTGAGATCGAGAAGGGCAAGTAGGGCTTCGGCGCTGGCGGCGCTCCTCGGCGCCCTGCTGACCCTGGCGCTGCCGGCCTGCGGCTCCGCCAGCGACCAGGACCAGAGCACCGAAGCCAAGGCGGCGGCCAGCGCCAAGCGCGGCGTCGGCCTGAAGAAGATCGGCTCCTTCGACGCCCCGGTCTACGTCACCGGCGCCCCCGGCTTCCCGCAGCTGCTCTTCGTCGTCGAACAGCAGGGGCGGATCGCCGTCATCAAGGGCGGCCGAAAGGCAGGCACCTTCCTCGACATCCGCGGCCTCCTCGACTACGGCGGCGAGCGCGGCCTGCTCTCGGTCGCCTTCCCCCCCGACTACGCCCGCAGCAGGCGCTTCTACGTCTACTACACCGACCATGAGGGGGCGATCCGCGTCGACGAGTTCCGGCGGCGCAGCGCGATCCGCGCCGCGGCCGGCTCCCGCCGCGAGGTGATCCGCATCCCCCACCCCGTCAACGCCAACCACAACGGCGGCCAGCTGCAGTTCCTCGGCAACCTCCTCTACTTCGGCACCGGCGACGGCGGCTCCGGCGGCGATCCGCCCAACAACGCCCAGAACAAGGACGTGCTGCTCGGGAAGCTGCTGCGGATCGACCCCCGCGCCGCCGGCGGCAAGCCCTACACGGTGCCGGCGAGCAACCCCTTCGTCGGCAAGCCCGGTCGCGACGAGATCTACAGCTACGGGCTCCGCAACCCCTTCCGCTTCTCCTTCGACACGACGCGTGGGCAGCCGCGGATCGCGATCGGCGACGTCGGCCAGAACCGGTTCGAGGAGCTCGACTACACGACCGTCGGCCGCTCCGCCGGCGCCAACTTCGGCTGGGACGCCCTCGAGGGATTCAGCAGGTACACGGACGAAAACAGCGGCACCCCGGACCCCGGCGGGACCGTCAAGCCGATCCTCGCCTACCCCCACAGCCGCGGCGGCAGCTGCTCGATCATCGGCGGCTACGTCGTCCGCGACCCCCGCCTCCCGGCTCTGCGCGGCCGCTACGTCTACGCCGACCTCTGCGAGGGCGAGCTGCGCTCGCTCGTCCCCCACCTGAAGCGAGCCAGCGACGACCGCAGGCTCGGCCTCCGCGTCCAGAGCCCCAGCTCCTTCGGCGAAGACCAGCGCCACCGGCTCTACGTGGCCTCGCTGGAAGGCCCCGTCTTCCGGCTAGTCCCCCGCTGACGCGCGGAAGATTTTACTTTCCGCGCGCATCCTGTTGCATCTTTTTGTCTACACTTGCTTTCATGGCAGTCATGGCACCACCAAGGGAAAGCTGGACCGACGAGCGCCTCGACGACTTCAAGGACCACATGGACGCGAGGTTCGACGCCCAGCAGAAACATATGGACGCGAGGTTCAACCAAGTGGAAGGGCGGTTCAGTGACATGGACGGGCGGTTCAGCGACCTCACCCGAACGACCCAGATCTTGATCGGCATCATCGGCACCGTTCTGACGATCAATACCGCGATGCTCGTCGGCGTGCTCGGGCTGGTGGCCACCAAGCTCTGATTCGCCGCTACAGTTGGCTGACCAGCCAAACCGGCGAAGGGAGCGGTGGTGGAGAGCGGAACGGCGTCACGAGAGTCCGGGACGAACGGAGCGTCGGCCGCTGCGGCCGACTCGATAGAGGTCCACAACCCGGCGACGGGGGAGCTGCTCGAGACGATCCCGGTCGACTCGCCGGAGGCCGTCGCCGCGACCGTGCAGCGGGTCCGCGCCAACCAGGGCGAGTGGGAGGCGATGGGGATCGAGGGCCGCTACCACTGGCTCGGCAAGCTGCGCGACTGGCTGCTCGACAACGAGGAGCGGGTGCTCGACACGATGCAGGCCGAGACCGGAAAGGTCCGCGCCGACGCCAGCAACGAGCCCGGCTACCTCGCC
>Ga0307314_10000079_pt1 | contig 22066 bp, 19 predicted proteins | sample ER_DNA_204_FD_194493 | JGI IMG/M metagenome (GOLD analysis project Ga0307314, IMG submission 194493) | Bulk soil microbial communities from the East River watershed near Crested Butte, Colorado, United States - ER_DNA_204 | ecosystem: Environmental > Terrestrial > Soil > Floodplain | place...
GCCTGCGTTGGCGCACGATCGGCTACCCGACCGAGGAGATGCCCCCCGGCGTCTTCCCCTTCGACCCGGATAAGTCGGAGGAGGAGATTGCGGCGGAACAGGTGAAGATGCTGATGGGCGGCCTCGTCGGCAACCCGGGCGGCAAGACGCCCGAAGCCTCACCCGAGCTGCAGCGCCTTCACTTCGACATCCTCACCCGCGTCGCCAACCCGAAGGCCGCCAATGGCTCGCCCTTCACCCTGCAGTGGCGCTTCACCGACGCCGAACCGTGGCACCTGGTCCTCGACAACGGCTCGACCCGCGCCGAGGCCGGCGAAGCTCCCAACCCGAACGTCGTCATCGAGGCGAGCTGGGCCGACTGGATCGCCTCGGGCAAACCGGATGCCGACCGGCTGAAGATGATGCTGCAGCGCCGCATCCGTCCCCGCGGCAAGGTCCGCGACATCGCCCGCCTGCGCAAGGTCTTCGGCTAGAAGCGCCGCGGCGAAGAAGGCTGCGCCTTCAGGAGATCGGCGGGCGGCGGTCCGCCCAGGGGCGCTCGGCCTCGATCTGGGCGGCTAGGGAGATCAGCGTCGCCTCGTCGCCGGGGCGACCGATCACCTGGATCGATCGCGGCATGCCGTCGGCCGAGAAGCCGAAGGGGACCGCCATCGCCGGGTTGCCGAGGTGGTTCCAGGGGACGCAATAGGGATAGAAGCGGCCCATGCCGAGGGCGGTTTGCAGGGCGCCCTTGCCCTCCCAGCGGCGGACCGGCAGGGCGGTGCCCCCCATCACGGGCGTGACCAGCACGTCGTGGTCGTCGAAAATCGCGTTGACCCGCGCCTGTTCTGCCGGGCGCCGCTCCATCGCCTTGCGGTAGAGCGCCTCGGGCAGAATCCCGCCGAGGCGACCGAAGCCGCGCGTCCGTCGTTCCAGGCGCTCGGGGTGCGGCACTTCCTCGACCGTCTCCGCCACGCCTTTGAGGAAGCGGGCGGAGATCGTGTCGCCGATCGAACCCCAGTCCGGATCGCGTGGCTCCACTCGGTGGCCGAGCGAGGTGAGGAAGGTCGCCGCCTCCGAGACCGTCTGCTTCGCTTCCTCGGAAACGGTCGGCGGCAGCGCCGCCCGCGGCGCCAAGGTCGAGTAGGCGACGCGCAGGTTGCCGGGCGGGCTCTGGGCCGACTCGACGAGAGGGCGCTCGAGGGGCGGCGGCGCCTCGGCCTCGCGCGAGCCGCCGGAGATGACGTCGAGCCAGAGAGCGGTGTCGTGGACGTTGCGGCTGACGCAGCCGAGCACGGCCATTCCCCGCCAGCCTTCGGTCAGCGGCGCCAGCGAGACCCGGCCCCGGGAGGGCTTGAGGCCGAAGAGGCCGCAGGATGCGGCGGGGATGCGGATCGAACCGGCGCCGTCGCCGGCCGAGGCGATCGGAACCAGGCCCGCCGCCACCGCCGAGCCCGAACCGCCGCTGGAGCCGCCGGGAGTCCGCTGCGGGTTCCAGGGGTTGCGGGTGACGCCGTAGGTCGCCGACTCGGTGAAGCCGCAGATCGCCATCTCCGGCAGCAGGGTGAGACCGACGACGATCGCGCCCGCCCCACGCAATCGCCGCACCATCTCCGAGTCCGCCGTGGCCGGCTCGGTGAAGCCGTCGGTGCCGTGGGTGTTGACCTCACCGACGACGTCGACTTCGTCCTTGATCGCGACCGGCACCCCCAGCAGCGGCCGCTCCTCCCCAGCCCGCACCCGCGCCTCGGCCTGCTCGGCTTCCAGCATCGCCTTCTCGGCGAAGACCTTGCGAAACGCGTTGAGATCAGGGTCGAGCCGCGCGATCCGATCCAGCGAAAGCTGCACCAGCTCCTTAGGGGAGACCTCCCCCGCCCGCACCATCTCCGCCTGCTTGGCGGCTCCGGCAAACGCCAGCTCGTCCCCGCTCATGCGGGGCATCCTATTGGCTAACCAGCCAGCTCTAGGCCTTCGCCGGTTCGGGCTCGCTCTCCCCGCTCTCGAAGCTGAGGTCGGGAAGCAGGCGGTCGAGCCAGCTCGGCATCCACCAGTTCCAGTTGCCCAGCAGCTTCATCGCCGCCGGCACCAGGATCAGGCGGACCAGGGTCGCGTCGAGGGCGATCGCCACCGCCGAGCCGAGGCCGAGCTCCTTGATCGAGGGGACGCCGGTGAGGACGAAGACGGCGAAGACCGAGGTCATGATCAGGGCCGCCGAGGAGATCGTGCGGGCGCTGGTCGAGAGGCCCTCGGCGACCGCGCGCTCGTTGTCGCCGTGGACCATGTAGCGCTCGCGGATCCGCGACATCAGGAAGACCTCGTAGTCCATCGAGAGGCCGAAGACGATGGCGAAGATCAGCGGGATGTTGATCGTGTCCAGCGCCCCCTGGCTTTCGAAGCCGAGGAAGCCGTCGAGCCAGCCCCACTGGAAGATCGCGACGAGGATGCCGAAGGCGGCCCCGATCGAGAGCAGGTTCATCAGCACCGCCTTCAGCGGCAGGATCAGCGAGCGCAGCATCACCATCAGCACCAGGAAGCTGAGCGAGAGGACGAAGAGGATGATCTTCCACATCGAGCCGCCGATCTGGTCGCGGACGTCGTGGCTGCGGGCGGTCTCGCCGCCGACGTCGACTTCGGCCTGCCGGGCAAGCGCCGAGGCGGGGACGACGGTGTCGCGGAGGCGGTCGACCAGCGCAGTGGCGGCGTCGGACTCGCTCGGAGCGCTCGGGGTCGCCTGGACCAGGACCGCGTCGCCGGCGTAGGCGGGGGCTCCGACGGCGCTCACCCCGGCAGTGCCTTCGAGCTGGCGCGCGAAGCCGGCAACCGCCGCTTTGCCTTCACCCGTGACCGGGCCGTCGAAGCTGGCGACGATCTGGACCGGGTCGGTGCCGCCGCCGAGCTGGTCGGAGGCGAGTTCGTTGCCGACGCGGACGTCGCTGTCCTTCGGGAACTGGGTCAGCGCTTCGGTGCCGGTCTCGAGCGAGAGCAAGGGGCTGGCGAGGAACAACAGGACCGCCGAGACGCCGACGATCGCCGTCCACGGCCGCGACATCACCCGCTCGGTCCAGGCGCGCCAGAAGCGGTTTTTCTCGCTCGCGTGCTCCGCCGGCGTGCGCCGCCGGTAGAAGCGGCGCTGGAAGAAGCGCTCGACCCGGCCGACCACCCCGCCGGGCAGGACCCGATCGCCGAGCATCGCGATCAGCGCCGGCAGCAGCGTCGTCGCGGTCAGGATCGAGACGGCGACCACGGTCATCGCCCCCAGCGCCATCGAGCGCAGCGCCTGGTTGTCGACCATCCAGAGGCCGGCCAGCGAGATGATCACCGCGAGGCCGGAAAAGGTGACGGCGAGGCCGGAGGTGGAGAGCGAGAGCGCCCGCGCCTCGGCCGGCTCGCGCCCGGCTTCCCGCTCCTCGCGATAGCGGGCGAGGATGAAAAGCGAGTAGTCGACGGCGACGCCGATCCCGATCATCGAGGCCATGTTGGTGACGAAGACCGAGGTCTCGATCTGCAGCGAGAAGAAGTAGATGAGAGCGCCGGTCACCAAGACGCTGCCAAAGCCGAGCGCCAGCGGCAGCGCCGCCGCGGCGAGCGAGCCGAAGACGACCAGGAGGATGATCGCGACGATCGGGAACCCGGTCCCCTCCGCCTTGGCCAGGTCTTCCTTGGAGATTTCCTGCATCCCGGCCCAAATCGTCGGCTGGCCGACCAGGTATGGGGTGACCCCGGCGTCGGCGCTGCCCGGCTCGAGTTCTTCGCGCAGGGTCGCGGCGGGGTCGATCAGCTCGTCCGAGGAGAGGTCGCTGCGCAGCGGCACCAGGACCACGTCGCTGCCCTGCAGCTGCCGCCGCGCCTGCCGCGCCACCGGGGGCGGCAGGACCACGTCGTCGAGCGTCGCCACCTCCTTCTGGACCCGCGCCACCGCTTCATCCCGCTCGGCGGCGCTCGCGCCCGGCTCCGCCTTCAGGACCACCGAGATCCCGTCGGCCTGATCGCCGAAGTCGCTCTGCAGCGATTCGCTCACCTTCATCGACTGGCTGCCGGGCACGTCGAAGCCGCCGCCGGTCAGGTGATCGGTCTGTTTCGAGGCGAAGGGAAGAGCAAGCAGGACGATCAGGACCCAAGCCGCGACGACCCACCGGCGCCGCCGCCCCAGGAACCCCGCCAGTGAACTCATCGCGTCTTTCATGCCATCTCCCTCGTCGCCGGGTCGTGTTGCCAAGAGCCTCCCCCGCGACCCGGAACCGGGTCTGTGAGGGCCATCACTTCGTGAGCCGCATCACTCGCCGCCATACTCTGGGCCGATGATCGTCGACTGCGCGGCGTACGAGGGGGGTCAACGGCGGCAGGGCGACCTGCCGATGGAGCGGGCCAGCGAGGCGGCGGGCGCGGAGGGAGCGTTCGTCTGGCTCGGGGTGGTCGAGCCGAGCGAGGAGGAGTTCAACGCGGTCGCAACCGAGTTCGGGCTGCACGAGCTGGCGGTCGAGGACGCGGTGCGGGCCCACCAGCGGCCGAAGGTCGAGGAGTACGGGGAGACCATCCACGTGGTGGTGAAGACCGCGCGCTACGTCGACCCGAAGGAGGTGATCGAGCTCGGCGAGCTCTCGATCTTCGTCGCCCCGAACTTCGTGATCACCGTGCGCCATGGCAAGTCGGACCTGGCGCCGGTTCGCGAGCGGCTCGAGCAGCGTCCCGACCTGCTCGAGAAGGGGCCGGGCGCGGTCCTCTACGCGATCCTCGACCACGTCGTCGACAGCTACATCGAAGCCGCGCACGGGTTCGACCAGGACGTGCGCGAAGTCGAGCTGCAGGTCTTCGGCGAAGGCCAGAACCCGACCGAGCGGATCTACAAGCTCGAGCGCGAGGTGCTCGAGTTCCAGGCGGCGACGGCGCCGCTGGCCGAAGCCCTGGAAGAGCTCTGCAGCAACAACTATCCGGTCGTCCCCGCGACCCTGCACGAGTACTTCCGCGACGTCGAAGACCACCTGGCGCGCGTCTCGACCCGGATCGAGAACTTCCGCCAGCTGCTCGACAGCGCCCTGGAAGCGAACCTGACCCAGGTCTCGATGCGCCAGAACGAAGACATGCGGAAGATCTCGGCCTGGGTCGCGATCGCCGTCGTGCCGACGATGATCGCAGGCATCTACGGGATGAACTTCGAGCACATGCCCGAGCTCGAATGGGAGTTCGGCTATCCCGCCGTGCTCGTCCTGATCGTCTCGGTCTGCCTCTTCCTCTACTGGCGCTTCAAGCGCGCCGGCTGGTTGTAGAAGCGCCGGTTACTCGGCGGCGCCGAGCAGGTACCGGGCCGAGGTGACGCCGACCGCGAAGGCGCCAGTGGTGTCGCGGGAAGGGTCCGAGAGCGCCTGCAGGGCGAAGCCGTCGCCGAGGGCGAAGAGGTAGGAGACGACGTCCTCGGCCGGGTGGCGGAGACTGAGCACGCCCTCCTCGTTCTTGCTGTCGAGCACCTCCGCCACGTGGGAGCGGGTGCGCTCGAAGAGCTGGCCGACCTCGCGCTGGATGTCGGGGTTGCGGCGGCCGGCGCTGAACAGCTCGTAGATGAGGAGGAAGAAGCCGGGTTCGTTGTCGATCACCTCGGTCAGGCTGCTGACCAGCGCCTCGATCACGTCGTCGACGCTCTTCGCCGGCGCCAGCCGCTCGTCGAGGCGTTCGATCCGCAGCTCCGAGTCGCGGCGGACGACCTCGACCAGGAGCCGCTCCTTGGTCCCGAAGTAGTAGTGGAGGAGGCCGCGGCTGACGCCCGCCTCGCGGGCGACGTGCTCGAAGGTGGAGCCGGCGGCGCCGCGCCGGGCCACGGAGTCCCGCATCGCGTCGACGATCCGCTGCGCCTTGTCGCCGCTCAGCTCCCTCTCTTTCGTTGCCGCCTCCATCCGGCGGCTCTTAGGAACCGTTGATGCTCGTCGTCGAGGTGTACTCGAACTCCTCTTCGGCCCCGAAGAGGGCGTCGAGCACGGCCTTGCGCGCACCCTCGCTGACGGCGAGCGCGATCACAGCGCCGACGATCGCGATCAGCAGCAGCCGGCCGAGGCCGCCCTTGCGCTTCTTCGGCTTGCTGCGCAGGGACTCGGAAGCTTCCTGCAGGCTCTCGGCGGCCTTGCGCAGGTCCTTCTGGACCTTCTTGTCGCCGGTTACCGCCTGCACCGTGCCCTTGCCGTTGCCGGTCGCGCGACCGTAAGCGCTCTTCGCGCTTTCGAAGGCGTCTTTCAAGCTTTCGCGCAGCTCTTCGTCTTCGATCAGTCGCTGCACGTAGGGGTTCTCACGGGCCGTCTCGTAGATGTCGCCGGCGCGTGCCGCCTTGGTCTTGCTCATGCCTTCTCCTCGGTGGGTTCCGTAGCCGATACCAGAATAACCCTACCCAGGGGGAGCGTGGCCAAGCAGGCCAAGGACGCCGGGATGCGCCGGCAACGGTCACCCTGGGCCGACACCGTCCAGCAGGACGCCGTTGTTGCGGAAGTTCGTCCGGGCGTGGCGCAGCAGGCGCAGGCGCAGCGGCGCCAGCTCAGGGCCGCGCAGCCGGTAGCGGCGGATGAACAGCGGGCCGATGTCTTCGGCGCCGGTTTCGCGGAAGCCGGGACCGAGCAGGCGGCGCGGCGGCGGGGGCGCTTCGCCGATCGAGACGAAGGTGACTTCGCGGACCAGCCAGTCGTAGCCTTCGGACGCTTTCAGCTGGATCGCCCCGGTCGAGAGGTAGAAGCGAAGCGGCGCCTCGCCGAGGACCCAGGTGACCGTCGCCCGCGGCCCGTCCGGCTCGCCGAGGTGGTCGGCCACCGCCCGCCAGTCGGGCCGCTGCAGCGCCGGATCGGCGCTGGCCCAGATGCAGAAGGCGAGGGAGTAGGCGGCGAGGACGACGGCGATCGCGGTGCCCAGACGGCGCGTCCGCTCGGCGCTCAACGCCACCGCCACAGCGACCAGCAGCGGCACCAGCGCCGGCAGCAGGTTGCGGGCGAGGACGAAGTCCTTGCCCGCCGAGAGGATCGCCAGCAGCAGCGGGATCCCCACGGTCACCGCGGCGACCGCGAAGGGGACGAACGCGGCGCGGCGCTCGGCGCGGCTGCCGCGCCAGAGCAGCAGCGCGAAGGCGGCGGCGACCAGCAGCAGCGGCAGCAGCGCCGGCCCGACCTTCTCGGTCCGGCCGATGATGTCCCCGGTCTCGCCGACCACGAAGGTGATCGCGGCTTCGACGATGCGGTGGCCGAGGGTGAATTTGCCGATCCATTCGGCGTGCCCGTAGGACATCTGGTGGATCGCCAGCGGCGCCAGGAGGACGACCCCCACCCCGACGATCCAGAGGCCGCTGAAGATCGCCCGGCCGCGCCGCCGCGCCAGCAGGATCACCTCGGCGACGAGCGGGAAGACGGCGAAGTAGTGGGTGGCGAGGGCGAGGAAGGAGAAGATCCCCCATGCGACGAAGTCGCGCTTTTCGTCGCGGCTCTCGCCGTCCCCCAGCGCCCGCACGCAGAAGAGCAGCGAGAGGGCGCAGAAGAAGCCGAGCAGCGCGTAGGCGCGGGCCTCCTGCGAGTACCAGACCAGCATCGGGTTGGTCGCGACCAGGGCGGCGGCGATGACGCCGGCGCGGGCGCCGCGCAGTTCGCGGGCTGCCAGGTAGGCGACCGGGATCGTCGCCACCCCCGCCAGGGCCGAGAGGAATCGCAGCCCCCACTCGCCGTTACCGGTCAGCTGCGTCCAGAGCCAGGCCAGCGCGTAGTAGAGCGGCGGCGCCGACTCCGAGAACCCGACTGCGTCCATCGCGTGGCCGAAGCCGACCCGCAGCACCCGGCTGGCGGTGACGATCTCGTCGTGGTGGTAGGCCTGAGCCCCGAGGGTGGCGAAGCGGAGGACGGCGCCGAGAAGGGTGAGGCCGGCGACGATCCAGAAGGCCCGGGAGCGGGACCGCACCGCGTCCCCGACGAAGCGGGCGGCCGAGGCCGGGCGGCCGCGGCCGATGCTCGCCGCCTCCATCTAGGAGAGGGCGACGTCGAGGGCCTGGCGCACCTCGTCGACGTAGGCGAACTCGAGGTTGCCGAGCTCGTGCTCGGGGATCTCCGCCACGTCCCCCTCGTTGCGGCCGGGGACGATCACCTTCTTGATCCCGGCCCGCTGCGCCGCCAGCGACTTCTCCTTGAGCCCGCCGATCGGCAGCACCTGGCCCGTCAGGGTCACCTCGCCGGTCATCGCGACGTCGTTGCGGACCGGGCGGCCGCTGACCAGCGAGGAGAGCGCGACGGTCATCGCCACCCCCGCCGAGGGGCCGTCCTTCGGCACCGCCCCCGCCGGGACGTGGACGTGGACGTCGTGGCCGGCGAACCAGTCGCCCTCGACCTTCGGCGCGATCTCGGCGCAGTGGCCGCGCACGTAGGAGAGCGCCGCCTGCGCCGACTCCTTCATCACCTCGCCGAGCTGGCCGGTGATCGTCAGCTTGCCCGAGCCCGGCATCGCCGTCGCCTCGATGAAGAGGACGTCGCCGCCGGTCGGGGTCCAGGCGAGACCGGTGGCGACGCCGGGGTCCTTGGTCCGCCGCCGCTGCTCGGCGAAGACGCGCCTCCGCCCCAGCAGCTCCCGCGCCTTCTTGCCGGAGATCCGCACCTTGCCCTTCGTCTTGCCCTCGGCGACTTCGCGGGCGACTTTGCGGCAGACGGTGCCGATCTGGCGCTCGAGGTTGCGGACGCCGGCCTCGCGCGTGTACTCCTCGACGATCGCGGTCAGCGCCGCGTCGGCGAAATCGATCTGCGAGGGCTTCAGCCCGTTCGCCTCGATCTGGCGGCGGACCAGGTAGCGGCGGGCGATGTGGCGCTTCTCCTCCAGCGTGTAGCCGGCGAGCTCGATCGTCTCCATGCGGTCGAGCAGCGGCCCCGGGATCGTGTCGAGGACGTTGGCAGTGGCGATGAAGACGACGTCGGAGAGGTCGAACTCGAGGTCGAGGTAGTGGTCGCGGAAGCTGTCGTTCTGGGCCGGGTCGAGGACCTCGAGCATCGCCGAGGCGGGGTCGCCCCGGAAGTCGGCGCCCATCTTGTCGATCTCGTCGATCATGAAGACGGGGTTGCGGGAGCCGGCGTCGCGCAGGGCGCGGACGATCGTGCCGGGCATGGCGCCGATGTAGGTGCGGCGGTGACCGCGGATCTCCGCCTCGTCGCGGACCCCGCCCACCGAGATCCGCTCGAACTCGCGGCCGAGCGCCTTCGCGATCGATTTGCCGAGGCTGGTCTTGCCGACCCCGGGCGGGCCGACGAAGCAGAGGATCGGGCCGGGCGACTCCGGGTTGAGCTTGCGCACCGCCAGGTACTCGAGGATCCGGTCCTTGATCTTCTCGAGGTCGTAGTGGTCGGCGTCGAGAACCTCGCGAGCGTGCTTCAGGTCGAGGTTGTCCTCGGTCGCCTGCGCCCAGGGCAGCTCGGTCAGCCACTCCAGGTAGGTGCGGATCACCCCGTGCTCGGCGGCGGCGGGCGGCAGTTTCTCCAGCCGCGAGAGCTCGCGCTCGGCCGCTTTCAGCGCGTGCTCGGGAAGGCCCGCCGCCTCGATTTTCTCCCGTAGTTCGTTCGCTTCGGCCTGCTGCTCGTCCTCTTCGCCGAGCTCGGTCTGGATCGCTTTCAGCTGCTGGCGGAGGAAGAACTCGCGCTGGCCTTTGTCGATCTCCGACTGCACCTGGGACTGGATCTGGGTGCCGAGCTGGACGACCTCGAGCTCGCGGGCGAGGATCCGCGAGAGGTGGCGCAGCCGTTTGGCGACGTCGATCTCTTCCAGCAGTTTCTGCTTCTCCTCGGTGCCGATCCGCAGCGCCCCGGCGATCAGGTGGGCGAGCGCGGCGGGATCGTCGATGTTGGCGATCGCCATCTGCAGCTCCTCGGGCAGGTAGGGGATCTGCTCGACGATCTCCGAGAAGGTGCCCTGGACGTTGCGGTTGAGCGCCTCCAGCTCGGCGCTCGGCTCGATCACGTCCGGCATTGCGCTGATCCGGGCGACCATGTAGGGCTGCTCGGCGACGAAATCGCCCAGCTTCACCCGCTGCATCCCCTGGACGAGAATCCGCAGGCTGCCGTCGGGCACTTTCATCATCCGGGCGACGGCGCCGACGACGCCGACGTCGTAGAGGTCCTCCGGTCCGGGCACCTCGTTCTCGGGATCCCGCGCGGTGACCATCGCCAGCATCCGGTTGGTGCCGAGGACGTCGTCGATCAGGTGGATCGAGCGCTACTGGCCCACCGCCAGCGGCGCCAGCGTTTCCGGGAAGGTGACGGTGTCGCGCAGCGGCAGGATCGGCAGCGCCTCGGGCAGGGGCTGGTTGGCGCGGATCGCGTCCTCCGCGTCGAGCGGCGAGTCGACCACTTCGAGGACCGGCGTGCTCTCCATCACTTGCGGTCGATCGGCACGCGTCGGGTGCTCTCGTTGGGGTCCCGCAGCGGCAGGTCGATTCGCAGGATGCCCTCTTCGTAGCTGGCGCTGGCGCGCTCGGCGTCGACCTCGACCTGCAGCTCGACGACGCGGCGGAAGTGGCCGGAGGGGATCTCGATCTGCTGGTAGACGCGCCCCTCGGACTCCTGCACCTGGCGCTCGCCGACGATCGCCAGGTGGCGGCCGCTGACCTCGATCCCGACCTCGGAGAGCTCGACCCCGGCGAGGTCGACCTTGACGATCGCCCGCTGCGGTTCGCCGCAGTAGTAGACGTCGACGTTGGGAGAGAAGCCGCTGGCGCGGCGGGTGACGTAGCGGGTGCGGCTCCAGGTATCGCCCATCACCTGGTCCATCTCTCGGCGCATGCGGGCGAAATCGGCGAAGAGGTCGCGCTGGGGCATCGAGGGAAACTTACCCCGGCCGCGAGGGATTCGATCAGGCGGTGCGCGAGGCCCAGCGCGGGGCCCGCATCAGCAGCACCGGCTGACGTGGTGGGACGAGGCCCTCTGGTCGGTTCGGCCGGAAGGTGGTGCAGGCCTCGTTCAGCTCCAGTGCGCAGAGCAGATTCTTCCGGAAATAGCAGTCTTCGCAGGTGGGGGGCTTTGGCTTGCGCGGCACGGCCGGCATGTTTGCATCCGGGCCGGGTAATCGCGAGGGCCGTTTCCGCAAATCGGCACCTCTTTGAAACAGCTTCGTCACAGCTTCCCTGCGTCTTGCGGGAACCCGGGCGGCCGGCGCTAATATCGCAGGCGATGGAGGGTCATTCCAGGACCGAGAAGCTCTCCGCTTCTCCCCCACTTTTCAAGAGCGACTTCCTCAACTTCTTCTCCCGCGTCCACCCCGCGGTGCCGGCGATCATCTTCGTCCCGGTGGTGGTGGCGATGGAGTGGATCGGGGCGGATCGCGGCTACGCCGCCTGGCAGCTGGCGTTGCTGACCCTGGCCGGGGTCGGCGTCTGGACCCTGACCGAGTACTGGCTGCACCGGCTCGTCTTCCACTGGGAGCCCGACAACGCCTTCGGCCGCCGCATGCACTTCATCATCCACGGCGTCCACCACGACCATCCCAACGACAAGATGCGGCTGGTGATGCCGCCCTCGGTCTCGATCCCGCTGGCGATCCTCTTCCTCCTCGGCTTCCGCGCGCTGCTCGGCGACGCCGCCTACCCCCTCTTCGCCGGCTTCATCCTCGGCTACCTCTTCTACGACTACACGCACTACTACGTGCACCATTTCGTCCCGAAGAACGACTTCACGAAGCGCCTGCGCGAGCACCACATGCGCCATCACTTCCAGGATCACGGCTACGGCTACGGGGTTTCCTCGCCGCTCTGGGACCACGTGTTCCGGACTTATCCGAAGAAGCGCAGCAAGTACAGGCAGTAGCTCTAGCGGCCGACTTTGACCCCAACCTGGTGGGGCGAAAGTCGGCTGCGCTGATCGCGAGACTCAGAGCCTGTCGACGGAGGGTGCCGGTGTCCCTCGCAGGAATGTTCGGCGATATGCAATCTGGCTCTTGCGCGGCGGAGCCGCGCAGCATGTTCTCCCCGGAGCGCAGCGGAGGGGAGGTCAATTCCGGAGAGGGATACCGGCACCCTCCCCCCACCGCCCTGGTCAGCTGTGTCACGAAACGCCATGCTTCCTCGTCTAGGGGGCATGGAGACCAAAAGGAAAGCTGTGGTGGTTGGTGGCGGGCCCGCTGGGTTGACGGCGGCGGGGCGGTTGGCTGAGGGTGGCCTCGAGACGGTGCTGGTGGAGGCCAGCTCGCATCTAGGAGGGCGGGCTGCTTCTGAGGTTCGGGAGGGGTTTGTTCTGAACCAGGGGCCGCATGCGCTTTACGTGGGTGGGCCGGCGCGGCGGGAGCTGGAGGCGATGAAGATCGAGCTGGATTGGTGGCAGCCGGCTTCGGCAGCTTCGGTGTTCCCCCGGAACGGGGAGGCGAAGCGGACGCTCGGAGGGGAGGCGCAGCTCGGGCGATGGTTCCTCGGGCTGCAGCGGACCGAGCCGGAGGAGCTGGCCGGCATCTCCGTGGCGGATTGGCTGCGACGGAGCCTGCGGTCGGAGAAGGCGCAAGCGAGCGCAGGGGCGCTGGTCCGGGTGGCGACCTTCGTCGCCGATCACGAGAGCTTCAGCGCCGACGCCGCTGCCACGCAGCTGAAGACCGTGTTGGTGCCGGGAGTCCGTTATCTGCGGGGCGGGTGGCAATCGCTGGTCGACGCGCTTGCCGCGAGCGCCGAGGCGAGCGGAGCCGTCCTGAGGACGCGGGCCGGCGCTCGCGCGATCGAGCGGGATGGCGTCGGTTGGGTGGTGGCGCTCGACGAGGAGACCTTGCGGGCCGACATCCTCGTCGTTGCCGCCGGCGGCCCGGACGCGGTCGCCAGGGTCCTGGGCGAGCGAGCCCCGGATGCTCCCGGCCCGGCGGCGGAGTTGAGCGTGCTCGACCTGGCGCTGCGGAAGCTGCCGCGCCGTTCCCGGCGCTTCGCGCTCGGGGTCGACAAGCCGACCTACCTCTCCAGGCACTCTCCTCCCGACCACCGGGGCGGTGTCCTCCTCAGCCTCGCGAGCTACGCGCGCGAACCGCGGGCGGCGCTGGAGGAGCTGGCGGACACGGTGCAGCCCGGCTGGCGCGAGCAGGTCATCTTCGAGCGCTTCCTCCCTCGCATGGTCGCCGTCTCGGCGATCTCGACGCCGGCGAGCGGCGGCCTCGCCGGCCGGCCGGCAGTCGATCAGGGCGACGGCCTCTACCTCGCCGGCGACTGGATCGGGCCGGAGGGATGGCTGGTCGACTCGGCGATCTCCAGTGGCGCCGCGGCAGCGGCGGCGGCCCTGCGGAGCTCGGTGCCGATCGCCGCATGAACGCGGACGCCTTCGTCGCCTGCCGCCCGCGGCTGCTGGGGATCGCCTACGGACTGCTCGGCGAGCTGACCGAGGCCGAAGACGTCGTCCAGGACGCGTGGCTGCGCTGGGACCAGGCCGACGGCGACGCCGTTCGCAACCCGGAAGCCTTCCTCGTCACCGTCACCACCCGGCTGGCGCTGGACCGGCTGCGCTCGGCGCGGGCCCGGCGCGAGGTCTACGTCGGACCCTGGCTGCCGGAGCCCCTCGTGACCGACCCCGAGACGCCGGAGACGAAGGCGATCGAGGCCGAGCAGTTGAGCCTGGCGCTGTTAGGTGCGCTGGAGCGGCTGAACCCGCTGGAGCGCGCGGTTCTCGTCCTCCGCGACGTCTTCGACCTCGAGTACGCGGAGATCGCCGACATCCTCGAGCGCACGCCGGCGGCCGTGCGTCAGATCGCCAAGCGCGCCCGCGACCACGCCGGCGACGCGAGCCGCCGCCGCCCGGTCGCCGCGGAGGAGCGCGAGCGCCTCGCCAACGCCTTCCTCCTCGCCTCGGTCTCCGGTGACGTGGAGCGGATCCGCGAGCTGCTCGCCGCCGACGCGATCATGTACACGGACGGGGGAGGAGTCGTCACCGCTGCGCGCAAGCCGATCTACGGCGCCGACAAGATCGCCCGCTTCATGGTCGGCGTCCAGCGCAAGGACAGCTATCCCCAGGATCCGGTCTTCACCCGCGTCCTCGCCAACGGCGACCCGGGCGTGCGTATGGACAGCGAGGCCGAGGGTTTCCTCAGCATCGTCGCAATCGAGATCGGCGACGGCGCGATCCAGTGCGTGCGCTTCTTCAACAATCCTGAGCGCTTTCCGGTCGAGCTCCCGGCCGACCACCCACGCTGAAATATCTCTTTGACTTCCTCGATGTCACTGTCACAGTGTGTGTGACTCTGAAAGACTCCGCTCCCGGGTCAGTCTTAACTTTGGATGGAAAGGAATTAGATGCCCCCCACCACGAACCACCTCGATGTCGCCCGTGAGGCGCTCGAGAGGACCGTACGCGAGCTCGAGGATCAGCTCAAGCAAGCCGAGCAGGCGCTCGCCGCACTCGGCGGCAAAGCCACCCGTCGTCGCGGCCCCGGTCGCCCCCGCGGCAGCGCCAAAAAATCAAGTGCAAGCTCCACCAACTCCGCCGGCGCCCCGCGTCGTCGCCGCAAACGCCGCGGCGGCACCCGCGCCGACCAGGCGGTGAAACTGATCGAGGAGAACCCAGGCATCGGCGCTTCGGATGTCGCGAAGCAGATGAAAATCAAGCCGAACTACCTGTACCGCGTCCTTGGCGACCTCGAGAAAGAGGGTCGCGTCAAAAAGGACGGGCGCCAGTATCACCCCACTGGTAACTGATCGGTACTCACCGTTACCGAACTGAAAGAGGCCGGCTTACGCCGGCCTCTTTTTTTAGTTCCTGAGAGTGCGTCTAGACCAGGCCGAGCTGACTGACGGCGTCGCGCTCCTCCTGCAGCTCCATCACGCTGCGGTCGATGCACTCGCGTGAGAACTCGGGAACGTCGAGTCCCTGGACGATGTTCCACTCGCCGCCGCTGCAGGTACACGGCATGCCGCAGACGATCCCCTCGCCGATCCCGTAGGAACCATCGGCCGGGACGGCCATCGAGACCCAGTCGCCGTCGGGGGTTCCGAGCACCCAGTCGTGGACGTGGTCGATTGCCGCGTTCGCGGCCGACGCGGCGCTCGAGGCCCCGCGGGCGTCGATGATCTCGGCGCCGCGTTTCGCCACCCGCGGGATGTACTCGTCGGCGATCCAGGCCTCGTCGTCGACCGCGTCCCAGGCGCTCTGACCTTCGACCTTGGCGTTGACGAGGTCGGGGTACTGGGTCGGCGAGTGATTCCCCCAGGCGGTCATGTTGGTGACCGCCTGGACCGGCTTGCCGAGCTTGTTCGCCACCTGTGAGATCGCCCGGTTGTGGTCGAGCCTCATCATCGCGGTGAAGCGCTCGCGCGGAACGTCGGGCGCGTTCGACATCGCGATCAGGCAGTTGGTGTTGGCCGGGTTGCCGACCACCAGCACCTTGACGTCGTCGGCGGCACCGGCGTTGATCGCTTCGCCCTGCGGCTTGAAGATGCCGCCGTTGGCCTCGAGCAGGTCGGAGCGCTCCATGCCGGGGCCGCGCGGGCGGGCTCCGACCAGGAGGCCGACGTTGCAGCCGTCGAAGGCCTGCTTGGGGTCGTCGCTGATGTCGATCTTGCGCAGCAGCGGGAAGGCACAGTCGTCGAGCTCCATTGCGGTCCCCTCGGCCGCTTTGATCGCCTGCGGGATCTCCAGCAGGCTCAACTCCACGGGAGTGTCGGGGCCGAGCATCTGACCACTGGCGATGCGGAACAGCAGCGCGTAGCCGATCTGCCCGGCGGCGCCGGTGACGGTGACCTTGACGGGGGTGGTGCTCACTAAATCTCTCCTCGAGTCGGGGTTGGAAGGTTGGGAAAAGGCGTTACGCCATCGCCCGCTGGAGGTTCTCGTCGATCGAGGCGAGGAACTCCTGCGTGGTCTGGTACTCCTGGCCGCCGCCGACCAGCAGCGCCAGGTCTTTGGTCATCTTCCCGCTTTCGACGGTCTCGACGCAGACCCGCTCCAGCGTCTCCGCGAACTGCGAGACCTCCGGGGTGTCGTCCATGCGGCCGCGAGCGGCGAGGCCGCGGGTCCAGGCGAAGATCGATGCGATCGGGTTGGTGGAGGTCGGGTTGCCCTGCTGGTGCTGGCGGTAGTGACGGGTGACGGTGCCGTGCGCGGCCTCCGCCTCGACGGTCTTCCCGTCGGCGCTCATCAACACGCTCGTCATCAGCCCCAGCGAGCCGAAGCCCTGGGCGACGGTGTCGGACTGGACGTCGCCGTCGTAGTTTTTGCAGGCCCACACGTAACCGCCCTCCCACTTCAGGGCGGCGGCGACCATGTCGTCGATCAGGCGGTGTTCGTAGGTGAGGCCGGCAGCCTCGAACTCCTGTTTGAACTCGGACTCGTAGATCTCGGCGAAGAGGTCCTTGAAGCGTCCGTCGTAGCGCTTGAGGATCGTGTTCTTCGTCGACATGTAGACGGGAAAACCGCGGTCGAGGCCGTATCGCATCGAGGCGCGGGCGAACTCCCGGATCGAGGAGTCGAGGTTGTACATCGCCATCGAGATGCCGCCGCCGGGGAAGTCGTAGACGTCGAGCTCGACCGGCTCGGAGCCGTCCTTCGGCGTGTAGGTGAGGGTCAGCGTCCCCTCGCCCGGCACCACCAGGTCGGTAGCCCGGTACTGGTCGCCGAAGGCGTGGCGGCCGATCACGATCGGCTTCGTCCATCCGGGCACCAGCCGCGGGATGTTGGAGATCACGATCGGCTCGCGGAAAATGACGCCGCCGAGGATGTTGCGGATCGTCCCGTTCGGCGAGCGGTACATGGCTTTGAGGCCGAACTCCTCGACCCGCGCCTCGTCGGGGGTGATCGTCGCGCACTTGACGCCGACGCCGTGGCGCTTGATCGCTTCCGCGGCCTCGACCGTGATCCGGTCCTCGGTCGCGTCGCGGCTCTCGATCCCGAGGTCGTAGTACTCGAGCTCGACGTCGAGGTAGGGCAGGATCAGCTGCTCCTTGATGAACGACCAGATGATCCGGGTCATCTCGTCGCCGTCGAGCTCGACGACCGGCTTCAGAACCTCGATCTTGGCCACGGGGCGCGATGCTATCTGGCCGGCGGTCTGGCTGACCGGCCAGGGCATGCGACAATCTGCGCCGGATGGCAACCGTCGAACGACCGGCTTTCGGCAACCACGAGGTGGTCAACCAGCCGCCGCCGCTGGTCGATTACAACGTCTTCGAGAGCGACCGCCCGCTGGTCGAGGCGGTGGCGCGCGAGGGCGCCGACTGGGCGCGCGAGCGGATCGCAGCCGTCGGCGAGTACGCCGGTTCCGCCCAGGCGCAGGAGCTGGGACGGCTGGCGAACGAGAACGGGCCGAAGCTGCGCACCCATGACCGCTACGGCAACCGCGTCGACGTCCCGGAGTTCCATCCCGCCTGGCACGAGCTGATCGCTGTGGCGGTGGCGAACGAACTGCACTGCTCCCCCTGGAAGGACCCCCGGCCCGGAGCCCACGTCGCCCGGGGCGCCGCCTTCATGTGCATGTCCCAGGCCGAGGCCGGGATCGGCTGCCCGATCTCGATGACCTACTCGGTGATCCCCGCGCTGCGCACCCAGCCGGAGCTGGCGGCCGAGTGGGAGCCGCGCTTCCTCTCGGCCACCTACGACCCCGCCAACGCTCCGGCGCCGGAGAAGGCGGGGGCGCTGGCCGGGATGGGAATGACCGAGAAGCAGGGCGGCACCGACGTCCGCGCCAACACCACCCTCGCCCGCCCGGTGAACGGCGGCGGTCCCGGCGCCGAGTACGAGCTGACCGGCCACAAGTGGTTCATGTCGGCGCCGCAGTGCGACGCCTTCCTCGTCCTCGCCCAGGCCGACGGCGGCATCTCCTGCTTCCTCTTCCCGCGCTGGACGCCGGACGGCGAGCGCAACCGCTTCCGCCTGCAGCGCTTCAAGGACAAGCTCGGCAACCGCTCCAACGCCTCCAGCGAGATCGAGTTCGACGCCGCCTCGGGCTGGCTCGTCGGCGAGGAGGGCGCCGGGGTGCGGACGATCATCGAGATGGTCAACCACACCCGGCTCGACTGCGTCCTCGGCGGCGCCACCGGCATGCGGGCAGGCGTCGCCCAGGCGATCCACCACACGACCCACCGCTCGGTCTTCGGCCGCGAGCTGGTCGAGCAGCCGCTGATGCGGAACGTCCTCGCCGACCTCGCGATCGAGTCGGAGGCGGCGACGATCTCGGCGCTGCGCCTGGCCCGCGCCTACGACGAAGCGATCGCCGGCGACACCGACGCCCAGAACCTGAAGCGGGTCGCCAACGCCGTCCTCAAGTACTGGATCTGCAAGCGCGCCGTCGTCCACGCGGGCGAGGCGCTCGAGTGCCTCGGCGGCAACGGCTACGTCGAGGAGTCCGGGATGCCCCGCCTCTTCCGCGAGAGCCCGCTCAACTCGATCTGGGAGGGCTCCGGCAACGTCCAGTGCCTCGACGTCCTGCGGGCGATGGTCAAGAGCCCGGCCTCGGTCGAGGCCTTCTTCGCCGAGGTCTCCGAGGGCGCCGTCGCCGAGCCGCGACTGCGGTCCTTCACCGCCTCCCTCCGCGAGGAGCTCCCCGGCGACCTGGAGACGATCGAGTCCCGCGCCCGCCGCCTGGTCGAGAAGATGGCCCTCGCCCTCCAGGCCTCCCTCCTCGTCCGCTACGGCGACGAGGCGACCGCCGACGCCTTCTGCGCCTCCCGCCTCTCCGGCGATTGGGGCCAGGCCTTCGGCACCCTCCCGCCCGGCACCGACTTCGGCCGCATCATCGAGCGCCACCGGGTACTCGCCTAGCCTCTACCTGCTGGTCCAGGTTCCGGATCCGATCTGCTCCCTGCGCTGATCCAGGAGCTGGGCGACGCGCTCCATCACCTGACGGGGTTCCCGTTCGAGGCGATGACCCGTGACGCGCGTCAGCTCGATCCCGGCGAGCTTCAGATCCTCGTCGCGCTGCCGGTCTTCCTCGAACGGCTCGTGCGCACCGTGCGTCGCATACACGTCGAGTTCGACCGCGAGGCGCAACTCAGGCCAGTAGATGTCGAGCTCGTAGCCGGCGACGTTGAAGGCGGTCACGGGCTGCCGCTGCCCGCTCGCCTCGAGGAGCCGCAGGAACTCCCGCTCCAGCTCCGAGCGAGTGAAGCGCTGCGGCTCGTAGATCGCAAGTGCCCTTTCGAGCGGGCTGAAGCCAAGGTGACCGCGGTTACGATCCAGTACCGAGCGGAACTCGGCGAGGTCGAAGACCCTCAGCTCCTCCGCGCGCCGGACCAGCCGGCGGAGGCTGCGAAAGCGGAGAATTGCCGCGAGATCGAGAGCAGTGCGAGCAGGGGCGGTCACCGGGATCCCCTGCTCCAGTGCCCGGTCTGCGTCTATCAGGGTCCGCGAGTGGTGGTTGCGTATCGCATCCCGACGCTCGCGCGGAACCGGAGTCGTCACATGAACCGGGATAGGCCGGGTGGGAATTAGCCCATGGAGCCAACCAGCCGAGTAATGACTCAGCAGCGAGCGCGGGCCCGAAGCTAGAACCGCGGCGAGACAACGTCCCTTCAGTGAGAGGTTCGTGTGTCCCACGGCATACACACCGTGGTGAAGACGATGAAGGCGCCCCGCGGCTACCGCCCCGCGGACGGCCTTCTTGGAGTAACCGAGCCTCCGAAGCTGCCGAATCGAAACCACGCCATGCTGGCGAGCGGCCAAAGCTGCCAGTTCCTGACCCGCGGCAGAGGTTAGGTACCCCATGGGGACCCTAAGCTCTGCCGCGCCCGGCCTCTTCCCCCTTCTAGCCGGAAGTCGTAGCGTCCCGAAGAGCCCGCCCCACCTGCTCGATCGTCACTACGCCGCTGAGGCGGCCGTCGGCGTCGACGGCCATCAGGGCGCCGAGACGGCGGAGGTTCTGGTTGGCGAGCAGGGAGTCGAGGGGGGTGTCGTCGCGGACGAAGAGGCCGATGTCGTGGTCGACGTATTCGGAGACGTGGGAGTTGGCGCGGGAGGTCTCGGGGACCTCGTCGGCGCGGTCGCGCTCGATCAGGCCGAGGAAGCGGCGGCCGGCGTCGACGACCGGGAACCAGGGCCAGCGGTAGCGGAGGAAGTACTCGTCGAGGGCCCGCTCGACGCTCAACTCGCCCGGGATCGTCACCGGTTCGCGGTCCATCACGTCGGCGACGCGGACGTCGCCGATGCGGTCGGTCAGCGCCGTCTGCATCGCCGCGCCGCGAGCCGAGCCGTTGATCACCATCCCGATCAGCGCCAGCCAGACGCCGCTGAAGACCCGCCCGGTGAGGGCGAGGGCGATGCCGCCACCGATGAAGAGGTAGCCGAAGACCCGGCCGAGGTTGGCGGCGAAGCGGGTGGCCGAGTTGCGATCGCCCGAGCGGTACCAGGCGAGCGCTTTGGCGACGCGGCCGCCGTCCATCGGGTAGGCCGGCAGCAGGTTGAAGACGAGGACGAGGATGTTGATCGTCACCAGCCAGGCGATCAGCGCCATCAGGCCGGAGACGTCGGAGCGGGTTTCGAGCACCACCGCCTCCCAGAAGCCGTGGGGACCCGCCGCCAGGGTGCCGACCGCCGCCAGCACGATCGCGATCGCCGCCGTCACCGCCGGCCCCGCCAGCGCCACCTTCAGCTCGGTCCCCGGCGAGTCGGCTTCGCGGTCCATCCGCGCCATGCCGCCGAAGATCCAGAGCTGGATGCTGGAGATGCCGATGCCGTTGCGCATCGCCACCACCGCGTGCCCGAACTCGTGCAGGAGGATCGAGCCGAAGAAGCCGACGGCACTGAGCAGCGCCAGCAGGAAGGGCCCGCTCCCCGATTCCCCCAGCAGGTCTTCGAAGAAGTTGGTCATGTAGAGGATGACCAGGAAGAGGACGATGAACCACGACCAGTCGACCGTGACCTTGATCCCGCGGAAGTGGAAGAGGGTGATCGACCCACCGCCGAGCATCCGCCCATGGTAAGCGGCTAGCGTCTTTCCCGATGCACGGCGAAGCTGATTGGCTGCGGGAGCGACTCGAGGAACTGGAGCGAATCGAGCGGCCGTCGGCCTCCGACGGCGAGCGGCAGGCGGCCGAGTGGATCGTCGCGCAGCTCGGCGAGCTGGGGGCGGAGGCGCGGATCGAGGCCGAGGACGCGCACGGCACCTACTGGTGGCCGCTCGGGATCGGGGCTGGGCTCGGCGCCCTCGGCGCGATTGCGGCACTGCGCGGCCGCCGCCTGCTCGGGGCGCTACTCGGCGCGGTCGGGGCCGCCGGCATGGCCGACGACTTCCCGCCGGGGAAGCGGCGGATGCGGCGTCTGCTCCCCCGGCGCACCACCTACAACGTCGTCTGCGAGCTCGGCGACCCTGCGGCCGAGCGGACCGTCGTCCTCATCGCCCACCACGACGCCGCCCACTCGGGCCTCGTCTTCCATCCCGCGATACCCGAGCTCGCCGCCCGCCTCGGCCTGACCGAGAAGACCGACACCAGCCCGCCGCTGATGGCGCCGGTGGTCGGCGGCCCGGTGCTGGCGGCGCTGGGCGCTCTCAGCGGACGCCGGCTGCTCGCCAGAATCGGCCTCTTCCTCGGCCTCGGCTCGGTCGCGGCGATGGCCGACATCGGCCTGCGCAAGTCGGTCCCCGCGGCGAACGACAACGGGACCGCGGTGGTTGCCCTGCTCGAGCTCGCCCGCCGCTTCGGAGCCGAGCCACCGCAGGGGATCCGGGTCCTCCTCCTCTCCACCGGCTCGGAGGAGTCCTTCAGCGAGGGGATCAAAGCCTTCGGCGAGCGCCATTTCGACTCGCTGCCGCGGGAGAGCACCTTCTTCCTCTGCCTGGAGACGCTTGGCGCCACCCACCTGCTGGCCCTGCGCGGGGAGGGCTTCCTGAAGATGCGCGACTACCCGCCCCGGGCGCTGGCCTTCGTCGAGCGCGTCGCCGGCGAGCTGGGGATCTGGCTCTACCCCAACCTCCGCACCTACAACGGCACCGACGGCCTCGAGTCGTCGGTGGCCGGCTACGAAACCGTCGCCCTCTGCAGCTGCACTGACCACAAGCAGCCGGGCCGCTACCACTGGCCCAACGACACCGCCGAGAACGTCGACTTCTCAACTCTCCAAAGAGCGATTGCCTTGTCGGATGCGCTCGTCCGCCGCCTGGGCCACCACTGGCTGTAGATGGGGAGGTGGGGGTGCCCTCCTCCAGACGCTCAACATCGAGC
>Ga0307314_10000080_pt1 | contig 21945 bp, 21 predicted proteins | sample ER_DNA_204_FD_194493 | JGI IMG/M metagenome (GOLD analysis project Ga0307314, IMG submission 194493) | Bulk soil microbial communities from the East River watershed near Crested Butte, Colorado, United States - ER_DNA_204 | ecosystem: Environmental > Terrestrial > Soil > Floodplain | place...
CACCGGCTCCTTCACCAACACCATCACCGCCGCCTCGACCGGCTACACCAGCGCCACCGCGACGGTCAGCAAATAAGCCGCTAGTCGACGTGCTGCTTGAAGCAGCCCACTTCCCGCAGGCAATAGTCGAATCCGTAGTTGGGTTCAGTCAGGGGGATGGGCTCGAGACCTGGAAACCGAACCGCGAGGTCGCCCTCCCAGGTGAAGACCGATTCGGGAGTGCGGTCGAGCGTGGCGGTGCCGCTGAACGGGGCCGGCGGCGCGACCACCAGGTGTTCGGGGTGGGCGTCGTCGAAGGTGGCGGTGTGAGCCGGGACCTTCAATTGCCGGTAGATGGTCAGGGGTGCTCGGCCAGACGCCGTCTCGAACGCTTCTCCCTCTTCGACGAAGAAGATGACCGGACTGCCTTTGAGCAGGCCCGGCCGATATCTCCGGGCGAGGAAAAAGAACCCTTCGCCCGTGGCAGAGAACTTGCTGGTCCATTCCCCCTCGCGCGGATCGAATTCGAACGGCGACCCGTACCGGCAGGTCCAATTCCTCGGCTCTTCGATCGAGGCCTCAGCTCTATGCTCCTTGACTCGGGTGTAATTCCGCTCGCCGACGAACTTGATCGTGCCGCGGACCACACCCGGCTGCACCGTCGGGCGCCACTTCCCGCAGCCGGGAATCGACGGGTGGCGGACCGGTCCGCGTGGATGAAACCGGAGGGAGATCACGCCCATGCCGCGCAGCTTCGCCTTCACCCGATCGGCCTCGGGCAGGACGTCCCGGGTCATGTATTCGGCGGCGAAGCCCTCCTTCGACACCTGCAGGACCAGATGCCGACGCGGGTTCACGCTGAGGTGAATCGCGTAATCGTTGGAGCCATCGAGCTCGACGTCGATCCACTGTTTCGCCGGCGGCTGGTCGTGTCCGGCTTTCGCCCAGGCACTCCCCGCAAGGCAGAAGGCGGCAAGCACAAGCATGGCGACGGTGGCCCCCAGCAACCTCATCCCAGCACCCGCCCTAGGCGCGCCGGCCTCTCGAAGTACGGCGGCTCCGTCTTGAAGAACTCGCAGCCATCCTTGTCCGTCAACGGGTTGACGACGCAGAGGTGAACGCGGTAGCCAGGCCCGGTCAGCGGCAGTCTCAACCCGGCGAGATCGACGCCGAGCGTGCCCGTCCAAGCTCCGGTTTCCTCCGAGTAGGCCGCTTTTCCGTGGAAGGGCGGCGGCGGCGCCAGCGTCGCCGTGGCGGGGTGAACCCCCGGCAAGCTGGTCAGCAGCGTCCCGGCGAAACCTTCGAGGTAGGCGCCATGGCCGATCGCCACCCCCTGTCTCGCGTCGACGATCCCCAGTTCGACGTCCGCCCCCGGCGGCGACCCCTCCGGATGCATGGCCGTGATTCCGACGTAACGCCCGTGGCTGCGAGTGGACGCGTAGAGCAGGGCGATGCTGTCGTCGTCATGGAACAGGGGGCTCGACGCGACATACTTCCGCAACGATCGCGGCGGGGGCTCCGCCGCCTGACCCTTCTCGCACCGGAGGCGCGGCGAGCGGAGGAGATAGGCCTTGCCCCTGGGGGAAGAGACGTGGAAGTAGTTGCCTTCGCCGCGGAAGCTGAGGTGGCCGGCGAAGCTGCCGTATTCGGCGGTTTCAGTCCCTCCCTCGCATCCTCCCGGCGGATCGTCCCCGTGAACCTGCCGGCCAGGCCGGAACCGCAGGGAAGCCCGCCCCAGCGAGCCGAACCGCGCCCGCACCACGCCGTGACCGAGGTCACCGAGATTGCGCGTGGCGTAGATGGCGTACGTGAGGCTGAAAGCGTCATCGTCCAAATTCTGGATGCGGACCGCGTAGAAGAGGACGACCCGCGGGCTGGGCATGGAGAGGAAGAGCCTGAATCCCCTCTCCTTGCCGAGACGGAGAACGCCAGTGGTGGTGGCACGCTGGACTTCGATCTTGCCGGCGCGCCCCAGCTTCGCCTCTCCCGACCCGGCCACGGCGAGCAACACGGCCGCGACCATGAAACCGACGGCAATGACGGACAGGCGCCCTCTCCCCATGCACGAAGACTAGGGCTCGGGGAACGCGGATGGTTCGTCCCCCGGCCCTGTCGATCGGACCTCCCTAGCGGCCGATGTCCCCCTCGGCCTCGATCCGCTCCTTGCGGACCTCCTCGGTGACCTGCTCCTCGCTGGTCTCGGTCTCCTTGCCGAGCCGCACCCGCTCCTTCGGGACGGCTTTCTTTTCGACCACGACCTCCTCCTCGCTGAGGGTCACCTCGTGCTCCTCGTCGGAGATCGCGGGGCCGTCCATGGCGTCGTCGACGTTGCCCTCGGTGATCGGTTCGCGCTCCAGCACGGCCTTCTCCTTGCGCACCGGCACCGTTTTGGTGACCTGCTCGGTGACGACGTACTTGCGCAGGCGGGCGCGGCCCTTCTCCCGCTCGCGGGTGCCGACGTTCACCTCCTCCTCCGAGCGCGTCATCGCGCTGTCGGTCTCCGGCCCGCTGACGTCGCGGCCGACCGGCTCCTGGTCGATCGTCCCGTTGGCGCCATGGCCGGTGTCGTAGTCGAGCCCGTAGTGGTCCCAGAGGGTGCGCTCCTCGGAGTCGTTCAACTCCTGGTCGGGCTCGACGCCGGGAGCGTCCTTGACCTGCTCCTTGGTGTAAGCGAGACGGACCGATCCGCCTTCGGGCTGCGCGCCCTGGATCGGAGCGAAGCTCGATTTGAGGCCGAAGAGGCCGGTGTTGATCGAAAGCCATTCCGGCTCGCCGCTGGCGGTGTCGAGGTAGACCTCGTCGACGGTGCCGATCTTCTCGCCGTCGCTGCCGACGACGTCGCGGCCGCGCCATTCATACGCGTCGGTGAACTCTTGGTTGGTCATCGCACTCCTCCTGTTTCTTTCGTTTCCCTCAAGTGGTGTATTTGGGTGTTGCCGGGTATGTCCCAAGAGAAACAACCGGCGCTGAAGTGACACACCAACTCGGGACAGGATGTGACAGATGGCATCTCAGGAGGCAATGAGCGAGGTTTCGGCGGCTCGCGCCGATGCGACGCGCAATCGCAAACGGATCCTCGACGCCGCCGGGAAGCTGCTCGCCCAGTCCCCGGATGCCTCCCTCGGCGAAATCGCCACCGCGGCCGGCGTCTCCCGCTCGACCATCTACCGCCACTTCACCGACAGGGCCGGCCTGGTCGAGGAGGTGCAGGAGCGGCCGCGGACCGCTCCGCAGGACGGCGGCGACGTGCTGCCGCCGGGAGCGCTGGGACGCGAGGAGCCGGTTCCCCTCGACCCCGTCCAGGTCCTCGACGCCGTCGCCGCTCCGCTGCTTCCCGAGCAACTCGTGGCCGAGGCCCAGCGGATCGCCGGGGTCCCCCTGGGCCTCTACGTGCTCGACATCGACGGCTCGCACCTGCTGCGGATGGCGGGGCCGGCGCGCCTGCCCGAGAAAATCGAGGCCAACCTCGCGGTCGGCCCGGAGATGGACCGCGACGGCCTCGCCCTGCTGCGGCAGAAGCTCAGTAACTACGCCGGGGTCGAGATCGTCCCGCTATGGCTACGCGGCCGGGCGATCGGGGTGCTGCTCACCCTGGGGCAGCCGCGGGCCGGCCTCAGCGAGCTGGCGCGCCAGGCCGCGGCCGCGATCGCGATGGCCGACCGCTACACCGACGCCTTCGCCCGCGCCCAGCGCCGCAAGCAGCCGAAGGCTGCGGCGGAGATCCAGCAGAGCCTGCTGCCGCCGCGGATCGCCCGCCTGACCGGCGCCGAGGTCGCCGGCAACGTCCTCCCCAGCTACGAGGTGGCCGGCGACTGGTTCGACGTGATCGAGAACCCGGACGGGATCTGGCTGACGATCGCCGACGGCCTCGGCAGCGGCACCCGGGCGATCGCCAGCGCCGCCGTCGCCCTCGGCGCCCTCCGCGCCAGCCGCCGCAGCGACGGCACGATCAAAGAAGCGCTGATGGTCATGCACCGGACCCTTAAGGAAATGCCCGGCCCCCAGGCCGAGATGAGCGCCGTCGTCTCCCACTGGGATCCGGCGACCCGCGAGCTCACCGTCGCCAACTGCGGCCATGTCCCGCCGGTGATGATCCGCGCCGACGGCACCACCGAACGCCTCAAGGTCCCCAAGGTCCGCGGCCTGGGCGGCCGCGCCGCCCCCGAGCCGGCCGAGCGGTCCACCACGATGGCCGCCGGCGACCGCCTGATCATGGTCTCCGACGGCGTCGTCGCCGAAGGCAAGGGCAAGGCCGGCCTCGGCCTCGACGGCCTCCTCGAAGCAGCGATGCGCTCCCAGCGCGCCACCGCCCCCGACACCGTCCGCGCGATCCACTCCGCGGTCCTCGCCGCCAGCGGCGGGGAGCTCGACGACGACGCAACGGCGGTCTGCCTCGCGATCAGCCACCCTCGGTGACGGTAAACCATTGGGAGCTGCCCCCGCGAGGCCTGACGGGCTAGAAGCTCAACACCCGTACTTCTGCGCGAGGACGTTGACCGTGTCGCCCTGCGGTTCGCTTTGTTCGCAGACGGTGTAGTGCGAAGGCACGACGATGCCGAAGGTCGTATCGGTGTTTTCGGCCCGAACCTGATAGCCAGCCGCTTCAAGGGCCGTCCGCGCCTGGGGCAGGCGCAGCCCGACGACGTCGGGGGCTTCCGCCGTTTCGGGTTCTTCCTCTTCGGCCGCCGCTTCTTCGTTTTGAGCCTGCGCCCTCTGCTTCGCTGCCGCCCGCTTGGCTGCCTTCCGCGCTGCCGTCTTGGTCTTGCGGGCTTCCTGCGCGGCCTTTGCCTTTACCGATTCGGCTTCCGCTTCTGCCTTTTCCTTTTCCAGCTTCAGTTCTTCGATCTTGGTGGAGGACGCAGCCGCTTCCTGCGTCGACACGTCCGAACTCGAGTCACCCCCGCAGGCCGTAAGCCCTAAGGCGAGTAACCCGGCGACAAGAACACTGAGGATTTTCATTTGGTACGCCTCCCGCTTCGTTTGCGGGCGGGAACGTACACGCGTTTTCGGGCGCGATCAAACAGGGATCCCAGATGGGTAGGCCGGTGTTTCGTGGTCGAGGTCGATCTCTCGCCGACATCGCCTCAAGCCGAAGATCGGATGCTCACCCCGTCCGCCGGTAACGGACGTGCGTGGCGAGCGGGGAGTGGAGCGTCTCGACCGGCTCGAACCCGAAGGACCCGACACCGTCGAACAGACGCTCGCCGGACCCGAAGAGGACCGGGACCACATCGAGGGTGAGTTCGTCGATCACCCCGGCGGCGAGCGCCTGGCGGACGGTCGAGGCGCCGCCCGCAATGTCGACGCCGCCCTCGCCGGCTGCCTCGAGCGCCTGCGCGTAGGCATCCTCGAAGCCCTCGGTGACGAAGTGGAAGCTCGTCTCACCCTCCATCTCGATCGGCTCGCGCGCATGGTGGGTCAGCACGAAGACGGGCGCGCGGTAGGGCGGCTCCGGGCCCCACCATCCATCCCAGTCCTCGTCCCACTCCCCCCGGATCGGCCCGAACATGTTCCGGCCCATCACGTAGGCCCCGCGCGGCCGCAGCAGCCAACCCTCCGCCGTCGCGTCAGCCTCGTTCGCCCGCTCGTCGCCGAGGTGCCAGCGATGAACCTCCATCCCCCGCTTCCCCAGCGGATTCTCCCGGCTCTGCTCCGGCCCGGCGACGAAGCCGTCGAGCGAGATCGACATGTGGCAGGTGGTGTCCGGCATCGGCGCCTCCAGGAGATTGCGGGAACGGGCGCCGGCAACGTAGCGCACGGTCTGCAGGCAGCTCGGGGTGCCTTTTCCGGGAAATCCTCGCTAGCCGAAGACCGGGTTTACAGCTCCGAGCTCACGCTCATTTTCGGATCTCGGCGAGAGTGGTATTACTGCCAGATGAGCTGGTACTCCAGCCAACAGCCAGGCACACTAGTTCCGTCGATTCCCTACACATCACATCCCAGAGAGCACTGAACGTCGCACCAACGGGATTTGGAGTAGATTCGAGAGACCAGGTTTTTCCATTCCACTGCTCGGCCAGCGTCACGTTCTTGCCTTCACTCACCCAATCTCCGACGACGCCGCACGTGGTTGATTCGGCATTTGCGCACACGACGCCTTGAAGCACGCTCGCCCCAGAACCTGCCGGATTCGGGCTCGTTTGAGACACCCATTCAGCGCCATTCCATCGTACGATGAGCGTTTCTTGCAAGGAGCTCGAGTTGTAGTAGCCACCAGCTGCGGTGCAGATAACCACGGTGCCGGTACAGCTGATGTCAAGCAAGACACTTTCCTGAGCTCCTAGCGGTTCTGGCACCGTCTTTAGAGCCCAAGTGCTGCCATTCCACATAGCGGAGAAGGACCGGCGCTCTCCTAAGCTATTGACGTAATGGCCAATAGCCATACAGAAGCTCGAGCCTCGGCAACCGACGCCCTCAAGTTCGCTAGACGTTGAGCCGGATGGAAGGGGGACGGTTTGCATCGACCAGGAGGACCCGTTCCAGCGCTCGGCGATGGCAGACACTGCACCTCCGGTAATGGCATAGCCGACCGCCGTGCAGGCGCTCGTGGTATTGGCGCAGGAAATACCGTTCAGCACAGTGGAAGACGCCCCAGACGCGTTTGCAGTTTTCTGGATCGTCCATGACGTGCCGTTCCATAGCTCGGCCAGGCTTAAGGTTTCAGTCGACGCATGGTAGGAACCGGCCGCCATACACCAAGTGGTAGTGGAGCACGTCACGGCATTGAGGGTGCTTGCAGTGGATCCGCTAGGCGCCACTGCTGAAGAGAGAGCCCAGCTACTCCCGTTCCAGCGCTCTGCCAGAACAGTGTCTACTCCCGAGGTCGTGCTCTTCCCGACAGCCATGCACAGACTGGTGCTAGAGGGCTCGCAGCCAATGCCGTACAGGTAGCTATGAGTCGCGCCTGCGGGATTCGGAGTGCTCTGGAGACTCCACGTCGCAGCATTTGCAACGGGCACAGCAACCACAAAAATCAGTAATACCGCAACGGTCGACTTCCACCACCGTGCCATAAACATTCACCTTCCTGCTGACTCTCGGAATTACTGTGTGGTCTAGTCCTAGCACAGCTCCGTGTGTTACGCAAAAATATCTTGGTATTTAAAGATGGAGCCGGGCGAGAGGGGGGGACCAGCCAGGCGACCAGGTGCAGGAGGGTCATCTGCATGCGGCTCTCGCCGAATCAGGGAGGCCAATCCTTTGAGCGCCCCCGGCTGGATTCGAACCAGCGACCGTCGGATTAGAAGTTCAGCCCGAAGGTGTCCAGCAGGCCGAATCTCGCCTGATAGAGCCGCTCACGTCCAAGGAGTTCGGCTGAGTTCGCTGGAGTTGGGGACCAATTTCGGGACCAAGTTCTCGAGTCCTCCCTAAACCGCTCCGTCGTATCCTTGCGGCGAAAAAGTGGCTCTCCGCAACAGGCAAGGCTCCGCCGTACGCCATTGATGCCCTCGGGCGGGATGCCTATCGCCGCAGAGATAAGCGTTCCTACTGCGGCGACAGGCATCCAGCAGGTCTAGCCCGTAATCCAGTTCACGAGGCTGTAGTACACCTGTTGCCCCGCTTTCTTCGGGTGGAAACTATCTTTGAGAAGGTCTTCGGGATTTATTGACCACGTTGGCGAAAACGATGGCCCATTGATCCACTCCGCCGCTGAGCCGCTACCGCCGTCGCAAACCGCATGGCCGGTGAATGCCGGGATTACATCAACAAAGGTGAAGTTCGCACCGGCACGTTTCGTAGCAGTGGAGATCACGTTCCTCATCATTTCTGCGGTTGCATTCAAATTGCTTTGCTCATTTACCGTGTAGAGACCGGTGCAGCTTACGCCGTTAAATATCTTCGGGTAGTCGAGAACAATTACTTTCGCGTTGGGTGCCCTGCTCTTAATCATGTTGTTGACCGCGTCGAGTTTACTTGGCAATTCGTTGACGATCTTTTCTTGCGATCTGTCGAGCTGGGGCCAGCAGGATAGCTCCGAGCCTGCACAATATGCCATCGTCCAACCGAATTCGACGTCATTTCCACCGACCGTGTAAGTCACCCACTTCGTATCTGGAGTTAGGTAGGTTGATGCAGTGCTAATCACATTGCTCGTCCAATAGCTGTCACACGTTTTATTGACAACAGTCCAATCTGGGTGACGGGCGCGCAATAGCTCTGGGTACGCATAACTCGACTGATAGCAATTGGTGTCTAAATAGGATTCGGTTCCAACACCGGCTGAATATGAGTCGCCGAGCGCGACGTACTTCGTTTTTGGCGTCGCAAAGACTCTATCCGGTCCGGGGGTCGTACCTGTCGCATTGGTTGCAGATATCCGATAGTGATATCCCGTGTTTGGCTGAAGACCCGTGGCGGTGTGCGACACATTGAAAGTGGCCGCCCCACTGGGTCCGTTGACAACATTGGGATATGCGGTGGGATTCGAACTGGGGCCCCATTCAATCTTGGAGGTAGTTTGGCAGCCATTGGGATTCACCGACCCACTAAGCACGGCGGAGGTGTCGGTAATCGAGCCAGCAACATTCGTGGTCACCGTCGGCTTGGTGCAAGCGGCTTTAGTGGTGAAGGAACCGCTGCCCCCAGTAACTTCACCACCGGAATTCCACGCAGACAGGCGGTAGTGATAACTGGTGCTTGGCTGCACTATGGCTGAGGAGGTGGACACAGTTACTGAGGAGGTTCCACTCCCGGCCGAGCTGATTATTTCGTCGGGATAACCTTCGGAGCTGCGCCCGTATTCAAACGCATAGTAGGTTTGGCAGCCCTGGGGATTCACCGACCCTGTCAGGGTCACGCTATTGCTGGTGAGCGAATCATATCCGCCAGTGGAGACCGAGGGTGCCGGACAGCCACCCCCTCCTCCGCCGCCCCCAATCCCTTCACATGCTGCCGCAAGTCCGGCACCCAAGACCATCATGGTGGAACTGGCGGTGGCGCAAAGAGCCACTAAGCAGGTTATATATTTCCAGCGTGATCGTAACAACATGGTCTCTCCCATCAACTTGTCTATCTACTGATCCGGTACCACCTCCTTTTCTATGGATATCCCACCCCCAGAGGACCGACCGTCGGAGCATCCTTAAATGCTTCCTTGTCTAGAGCTTCGATATGCCTTCCCAAAGATTCTTCGACTTCTCTTCTGAGGGAAGTCGAACCGACTTGGTCTACCCTCCCGTTCCCTCCTCCGTCGCTCACTCCGACTAGAAACGAGGGCGTGGAGCTCATTTCCATCTTGTTGGCGGAGTGGAGGTCGAGTGCCACCCGTCGGGATAGCAACCCGTCTTCGCGATCTCGATTCCACTGCGCCCTAGCCAAGCCAGGAACCTGAGATGCTATGTCGGTTAAGAATTCGTTGGTCGCATATTCGGTGAACTTCTCTCCCTGTTGCTGAACGAACGTCAAGGCGAAATTCCACATCTTGTCCTGCCGGCCAGCAGCTAACGCCGCGATTTCTTGTCTGTAGAAGGTCTTTTCGTTGTAGGTGTCGGTCTCTAGCGACCGGTAAATCAGCTTCACATCGCCAGTGCGCACCCACGTATCCAAGATCGAAGGCAGGTACGACTCGACGAAGAGCCTCACCGTGGGGCACTCGAGATCGGCCAACACCCAGACGGTCACCGGTGCCTCAGGAGACCCCAGAGCGGCGCCCCGCTGAGGGATACCTGCGAGAAGCTTGGAGACCCTCTGCTGGATCTCCTTTTTGTCTACAGCACCGCTACTGCCTCCGAAGCCCAGGACCCCTACAGCGGCGAGGATCGCAGCGATGGCAAGCACTGGAATGACAGCCAACACGCGAGCTGGATGCCAACGACGCGCATTGGTAGCGTCTTCACCCACGGCGCGCGCTTGCTGCCGCTTGGCCTTCCGCCTTGCGTTATACGAGCGAGACATAGCTGCTCGTTCTCCCCTTACGACCGCGGCGGACTGGTGAGCGAGTCTCTCTGTCTAGGCTCCCGTCGCGGAGCTTGACCCAACCTAGAGCAGGTCTGGGGTTTAGTCAAGTATCTTTCGGGTACTAAGAAGGATTTAGCCTTATCCATTTTGGACAACAGGCCAGTGCCCCCGGCAGGATTCGAACCTGCGCGCTTCGGATTAGAAGTCCGATGCTCTATCCAGCTGAGCTACGGGGGCAGGGGGTCAAGGTTAGGCGGTGGCTGGGCGGCTCGCCTAGGATCCGGCGATGGCGAAAGTCGAGATGGCGGGGCGGGAGTTCTATTACGAGCGGGCCGGCTCGGGGGAGCCGCTGCTGCTGATCCAGGGGATGAGCGGGACGCACGTCGCCTGGGGACGGCCGTTTCGGGAGACGCTGGAGGAGAGCTTCGACGTCGTCGCCTTCGACAACCGGGGGATCGGGCTCTCGGGGCCGGTCGAGGGGCCGTTCACGATCATCGAGATGGCCGAGGACACGGCGGGGCTGATGGAGGAGCTGGGGCTCGAGAGCGCGCACGTGGTCGGGATCTCGATGGGCGGGATGATCGCCCAGGAGCTGGCGCTGCACGAGCCAGGGAGACTGCGGTCGCTGACGCTCGGCTGCACCTACTGCGGCGGCCCCGGGTCGCAGCTGATGCCGCAGGAGAACGTGGAGAAGCTGGCCGCAGGGATGATGTCCGGCGACCGGGACAAGGCGATCCGGGCCAGCTACGAAGTCAACCTCTCCCCCGCCTTCCGCGCCGACGAGAACGCCTACGCCGCCTTCCACGAGATGGCGATCAGCGTGCCGGCGCGGAAAGCGACGATCGAACTTCAGGTGCAGGCGATCTTCGGGCATGACACCAGCGGCCGGCTCGGCGAGATCTCGACGCCGACGCTGATCGTCCACGGCACCGAGGACGGCGTCCTCCCCTTCCCCAACGGCGAGCAGATCGCCTCGCTGATGCCCGCCGCCCGCTTCGAGCGGCTCGAGGACGTCGGCCACATGTTCTGGTGGGAGCAGCCACAGCGCTCCGCCGAGCTGATCCGCGAGCACGCCCTCGCGGCGGCCCGCTAGGCGCTTTTACGTCCCAGGGGGACGCAAAAGCGCCCAGCGCTATTCGATCGGTTCTTCGCCGACGACTTCCGGGCGCTTTTCCGGCTTGCAGCCCCTCGGGTCGAGCTTGCCTTCGACCTTGAAGACGTAATCGGGCTGCGGCGAGGCTTTGGTGTCTTTGACCACCAGCCTCACCGCCGGGTCGTTCTTGACCCAGGCGAAGACGGGGAACTGGTACGGGTTGGGAACGCCGGAGTTGTAGGGGCCGGTGTCCTGCGTGTACTGACTCAGCACCAGGTAGTCGTATCCGCCTTCGTTGACGAGGCTGCGCAGGCGCTCGCAGGTGGTCGGCAGCCGGTTCGAGCCGTGCGGTCCGTGGACGCCGATGTATTCGACGTGGTTGGTCGCGTCGTTGCCGTAGAACCCGTACTGGCCGAAGATGATCTGGCTGGAGCCGATGACCCCGATCCGCTGGTCGTGCAGCTTCTGGGTGTAGACGTAGGCGTCCTTCGGCCCACCTTCGCCGAGGAAGGGGTCAGGGTTGACGTAGTGCTGGTCGGCGTACTGGACCTCCTGCGCGCGTCCCAGCACCACGGCCAGCAGCAGCAGCGCCACCGCCCCGCCCGCGACTGCGGCCCGGCTGACGCTCCACCGCGTCCGCGCCAGCGAAAGCGCCGCCGGCGCCCAGACCAGGCAGAGGGTGAGGAAGACGGTGCCGACGATGTAGGAGGTGAACCAGCGCGGCGTCGTCAGCACCGTGACCGCGAAGACCGCGGTGAGGAAGAGCAGGGTCTGCCAGGCGCGCCGGTCCGGCGCCCGGATCGGGCGCGCCAGCGGCAGCATCGCCATCGCCAGGACCAGCCCCGGGATCAGGTAGCGGGTGTTGGTGAAGAACCCGGTCGGCGAGCCCTCCTGCCCTGCCGCGGTCAGCGGCGTGAAGACGTAGACGACCGCGGTCAGCAGCGAGGCGACCGCGAGCACCCGGAGGATCCTGTTGCGCGAGCGCCAGGCGATGTAGACGGCGGCGCTGACGGCGAGGATCAGGATCAGCGGCCAGAGCGGCCCGAGGGCGTTGTCGAGCTCGGGGAAGAACCAGCGGCGGTAGATGGTCGGGTCGGAGAGGTAGTGAGAGACGGAGAAGCGCGGCCGCGGGTCGAGCGGCATCTGGTCGGGCTTGGGCAGGTTGAGCGGCCCGAATTTGGTGATCGGGATCGGGTTGCCGCCGGTCTTGATCGCCGCCCGCAGGTACCAGTAGCCGCCGACGATCAGCATCGGCAGCCCCATCACCCAGGTCGTGGTCCAGCGCCGGCCGCGGCCGCTGAAGACGATGACGCCGATCGTGATCGCGACCACCGGCACGAGGAAGGTCGTCTTCACCGAGGCGGCAAGCCCAGCCGCGATCCCGGCCATGATCAGCGGCCCCTTGTCGAGAAGCGGCGCGTCGCGCTCCGGCGCGTCCTGGACCGCCCCCGCCACCGGCGCCCGGCGCTGGTGGCCGTTGATCAGGAAGGCGGCGAAGGCGAGCAGGAACGCCAGGCCCATGATGTCGTTGCGCGCCTCGCCGGGCTGGGTTTCGATCATCACCCCCGCGTCGAGCACGATCGCCGCCGCGACCAGCGTCGCCGGCCCGACCTTGTACGGGCGCCCCATGCACCAGGCCGCCAGCAGCCCGATCGGCAGCCAGATCATGTTCTGCAGCGGCGCCAGCCAGTCGCTCTTGAAGAGGACGATCGTCGAGGCGTTGATCAGCTCGGTGCTGGCGGGGTAGAACCAGGCGGCCAGCCGCAGCGGGTCGGTGTAGTGGAGGTGGACCGTCGAGTGTTCCTGGGCGATGAACGCCGAGAAGGGCATGTGGTACCAGGTGGTGTCGCCGCCGAACATCCCGAAGTCGAGGCTCGACTGGGTCGGGAAGGTCCACTCGGCGACGGTCCAGGAGGCGACCCCGAGGGCGATCAGCAGGGCGATCGTCTCGACCCGCGGCGCCGCCACCTCGCGCCCGCGTCCGGCCTTGGCGCGTCCGAGCGCCGCGGCGCCGAGGCCCACGCCGATGCAGAGGAGGACGATCCAGCCGAAGTAGAGGGCGCTGAGTGACCCGAGGATCTCCAGGCAGACGACGAGCATCGCCACCGCCAGGGTCGCCTCGGCGAGCCGGGCCAGGGCGCCGGTGAATTCCGGCACGATCCAGCGCCGCAGCCAGAAGCCGCCAAGGGCGAGCGCGGCGACGATCCCGATCAGGGCGAGGCTGCCGCCGATGTAGGAGCCGAAGGAAGGGGCCACAGAGGCCGGGATGCTATTCGGCGCGTCCCCCGTGCATCGGCGCGGCCGAAGGCGCGGGGAAAAACGCCGCTACGCGGCAGCGGGGATGCTGCAGGCGACCCCGGTGCCTTTCAGCCCGCAGTAGCCGTTCGGCACCTTGTGCAGGTACTGCTGGTGGTAATCCTCGGCGTAGTAGAAGGGCCCGGCGGGCTCGATCTCGGTCGTGATCTGCTCGCGCCCGGCCTCGCGCAGCGACCGTCCGTAGACCTCGCGCGCCATCTCCGCCGTCGCCTTCTGAGCGTCGTTGACGAAGTAGATCCCCGAGCGGTACTGGGTGCCGACGTCGTTGCCCTGGCGCATCCCCTGGGTCGGGTCGTGCTCCTCGAAGAAGACCTTCAGCAGGTCGGCGTAGGAGATCACCCGCGGGTCGAAGGCGACCATCACCGCCTCCGCGTGCCCCGTCTTCGCCGAGCAGACCTCCTCGTAGCTCGGGTGCGGGGTCGTCCCGTTCTGGTAGCCGACCGCCGTCGTGTAGACGCCGTCGAGTTCCCAGAACAGCCGCTCCGCCCCCCAGAAGCAGCCGAGCGCGAAGTAGGCGACCTCGACCCCGTCGGGAAACGGCGGCTCGAGTGGGGTCCCGAGCACGGCGTGGGTGGCGGGCACGTCGAAGGCGCGCTCGCTGCGTCCGGGCAGCGCCTCCTCCCGGCTGACCATCTTCGTCTTCTCCGGGTGCATCATCGTCATCAGCTTTCCGAGTCTGTTCATCGCTTTGTCCTCCTATGTAGAAGGTAGCGTCTGCGCATGGGCTGCTTCGTCGTCTTGCTCGCTTTCCTCTCGCCGCGGCTGGCGCTGTTCGCGGTCTTCCTCTTCTCGGATCTGTTGAGCAGGGCCTTCGACAGCTGGTTCGTCCCCCTGCTGGGGTTCTTCCTGCTGCCGTGGACGACGCTCGCCTACGCAGTCATGTGGTCGGCCAGCACCAACGAGGTCGCCGGCTTCGAGTGGTTCATCGTCATCCTCGCCTTCCTCTTCGACCTCGGCTCCTACGCGAGCCGGGGCCGGGCGCGACGCAGCTGAGGCCAGCGCCTACTGCTCGACCGGGTAGGCGAGCCGGATCTGGCGCTTGGAGAGGACGAGGAACGGCACCTGGGTGACGCTGCCGTCAGCCAAAGTGGTGACCCGCGCGTTGGTCAAGGGGACGAATTCGAACTCGCCGCGGTTGAGCGAGTCCGAGAAGCGGCTCTGGTAGCCGGCCGGCGGCAGCGTCAGATCGCCCTCGATCAGCTGCCGGTCGGTTTCGAATACAGCGCGCTCGACCCGGCGCCGCTCCCGCGACTCCGTCGGATCCTCGACCTGGCTGCCGAAAAGCTCTTCCATCTAGAACCTTCTCGGTTCCTTCGAGGAAGAACTTGACTCCCGGGCGCTACTGGGCCGCGTGTTCGGCGGCTTTCCCGCGCGCTTCGGACTTCTCCTCGAGCGTCATCGCGCCCGGGTGACCGTCACCGGGCCAGGGCGAGAGGACCATCAGCAGGCGCGCGTCGGAGCGGGCGACGATGGTCCGCCGCTCGCCGGGGGCGAACTCGAAGAGGTGCCCGGCACCGGCCGATTCAGAGCCGCCGTCGGCGCTCACCTCGACCTCCCCGTCGACGACGATCACCCGCGCCCGCTCGTGCACCTCGTGCTCCTGCAGCTCCTCCCCCGCCGGCAGGCGCAGCAGGATCGTCCGCGCGTCCTCAGCCGACGCGAGGATCCGCGGCTGGTGCGGCTCCACCTCGACCGTGGTCAGGTCCCAGCTCTCCATCGCAACCTCCTCAACCCGTTTGCGAAACCGCTCAGTCCGCTACCCGCATTGCCCCAGGATCATCCCTCGATTTCCTTCAGCAGCTGCAGGGCGTTGGCTTCGCCTTCGGAATCCCCGATCTGCCGCTGGAGCGCGAGCGAGCGCCGCAGCCGCTTGCGGGCGCTGCCGATCTCGCCGCGCGCGGCTTCCAGAGCCCCCAGGCACATCCCACCCCTCGCCTCCCACTCCGTGTTCCCGTCGCGCGAGAAGAGGGCAAGGGCCTGCTTCAAGTAACGGTCCGCCGCCGGAAAATCGTCGAGGTCATAGGCGATGCACCCCAGGTAACCAAGAGCTTCGGCCTCTTTCCCGGAGTCACCCCCGGTCTGGTGCAGCTTCAGCGCCTGGCGGAACTCATCCCGTGCCTCCTCGGCTCGGTCCTCGGTAAAGAGGAACTCCGCCAAGCTCTGCCTGGCTTCCGCCTCCGCCCCGCTGTCCCCGGCCGCGACCACCATCTCCAACCGGGCCCTCAAGACGGACTCCACCTCCTCATCTCCCTTGTCTTCGAGCTCCAGCAGCTCCAGCGCTCTTCTCCCCATCTGGGCAATTTTCTCCTCCCCCACCCGCTCCGCGACGGCAACCGTGTCGCGGTAGGCGCGGCGGGCCTCCGCGGCGTCGTCGAGCGAAGCCGCGGCGGTGGCGAGCCTGTAGAGCAGGCCCGCCTCATGGGGGGTCCCGATTTCCCGCGCCACCTCGACCGCGCGAGCAGCAGCCGCCCGTGCCTGCTCGAAGCGATCGAGGCCGTACTCCGCATCGGAGAGCAGGGAGAGGGCCGCGATCTCGTCGCGTCTGTCGCCGAACTCCCGCTGGATCTCGACCACCTTCCCGAGCGCCCCCCGACAGGCCTCCAGCTTGCCTTCCTCGAACTCGATGCGGGCAACCCGGTAGCGGGTGGTGGCCCAGCTGAGCCGGTCCTCGATCTCGGTGGAGATCTCCAGCGCGATCCCGTACTCGGCGAGGGCGCCGGGGTAGTCCTCCCGGGTGTGACTGACGTCTCCAAGCGCCTCGTGCACCCGGGCCTGCGCCTCGCGGTCCTCCAGCTCGGTCCGTATCTCCAGCGCCCTGCGATATCCGGCTTCGGCGCTGGCGAGGCGCTCTTCGGCGAGATCGATATTGGCGAGCTGGTGGAGTGCATCGGCGACAGCGCTGCGGTCATGCTGCTTTTCGGCGCCCGCGAGAGCCAGTTCGAGGTCCTTGCGCGCCATCAGGTAGTCCCCCAGGTGCATCCGGAACCACGCTGCGTAGTAGTGGGCGGACCTTTTCAGCGAGAGGAGATCGGTGATCTCGATCGTCTTCTCGCAGAAGTCGAGCCCCACCTGCCAAGGACCGCTGTTGTAGAGAGCGGTGGCGCCCGCGACGAGCGCTTCCCCGGACCGATTCCGCTCGGCTTGGTCGGCCCGCGGATCGACGTTGAACGCCAGCCGGGCCCGCAGCAGCATCGTCTCGCGGTCCGCCGACATGTTGTGAAGGCGTTGGGCCATGCGGGCGTTGCCGGCGTCGCCGGCCCGCTCGTACAGCCTGGCGGCCACCAACGCGATCCTGCCGCTCGCGGCTCCGTAGACGGCCTGAAGCGCGCCGGCAAGGGAAAGCAACCGCTGGTTCCGCTGGCTCTCGCCCGGCAGCCCGTACTGCTGCGAAGCAAGCCAATCGAGCTCGGCCCGGAAGCGGTAGCGATGTAGGTGCCGCTGACCGGCCTCGTCGGTCACCGTGAGGATCGGAAGCTCTTCCAGCAGCCCCGAGGCCGGGTCCGCCTCGATCGACAGGTTGTCGTCGAGGAAGTCAACCACCTCGTCGCCATCCTGGCCGAGAACGAGGGCGATCGCCTCGGCGGTGAAGGTCCTTCCCTCGAGAGCCCCGCAGGCGAGGTACTGCTGGGCCGAGCTCTGGGCGGCGAGGTCACCCGCGCCGGCGAGCTTCTGGAGCCGTCGCCCGAGGAGGTGGCCGATCGGCGCGAGGCCCATGTCTCCTTCTCCCGCGAACGACCAACCGTCGCGCTCCGAGCGAACGATTCCGCCTTCGCGCCACTCCTCCCACAGCCCGGCCGTCCAACCGGCGCGCCCCCCCGTGATCTCCGTCAGCCGACGGGCGATGACCGGTTCGGCAGGGCCGATCCACTCTTCGACCTGGACATCGGTGCAGGGCCGCAGCGGCACCCAATCGGCAAGGTCTTCCGAGGCGAGCTGGCGCGCGACGTAGAGGCCAGGCAGCTCTGCGCCCGTGTGGTCGCCCAACTGCTCGGGGCCGTCGACGACGAAGACGAGCATGAGCGGCAGATCTACGGCGATCTGGCGGGCCAGACTCAGCATCAGATCCGGCCACCACGCCTCATCCGAGCGATCGGCGTCGTCGATGGCGCAGACCAGCGGTCCCTCTTCCCGGGCGGCGCGCCGCAGCAACTCCGGCAGCAGGGCCAGTGGGTGCTCGCGCTGCGACTTCTTCGTCAGCGCTTCCAGCCCCCGCCGGACGCTCTTGCTGCCTGCCGCCAGTTGGCTGACGATCGCGGCCGCCGGGTGCAGGGAGGCCGCGACCGAAAGAGCGCCTTCCGCCAGCGGGGTCGCCTTCTTCACCTGGTCGAGGGCGGTGTTGTGGGGAACATAGTCGCCGCTGTCGAACGTCCCAGCGATCGCAAGAGGAGAGCGCTTGCCGGCGACCTCGTTCACGAAGGCGTCGAGCAGGGCGGTGCGACCGCTTCCCTCTTCGCCACCGAGGAAGACGGTAGCGCCGGGTTTGCCGGGCGCCAGCGCCGCGGCCCGGGCGGTCAGCTTCTGCAGGGACGGACGAAGTCCTAGATCGAGTACGTCGAAGTTCTCGCGATTCACGCGCGACATCAAACATGAAAACTTCTCTGCGTGATCGGAGCAGGTCCGAATAATCGGGGTGCCCGGATTCGAACCGGGGACCTCCGCCACCCAAAGGCGGCGCGCTACCAGGCTGCGCCACACCCCGTCTGAGGCAAGTGTAGGTTCTGGGGGCGATGGCGGAGGTGCTTCCTTTCAAGGCGCTGCACTACGACCTCGGGAAGGTCGGCTCGCTGGATGCCGTCGCGGCACCTCCTTATGACGTGATCGACGCGGCGCAGCGCAGAGCGCTGCTGGAGCGCTCGCCCTACAACGCGGTGGCGATCGACCTGCCGAAACCGTTCGACCCCGCCGATCCGGACAGCAACCCCAGCGGCGACCCCTACGCGGAGGCGGAGGCGCGGATCGAGAGCTGGCGCTCCGACGGCGCCCTGGCCCAGGACACCGAGCCCTCGCTGTGGGCGCTGACCCAGGACTACGTCGCCCCCGACGGCAACAGCTACAGCCGCAACGGGATCCTCGCCCGGGTCCGGGTGGAGGACTACGAGAGCGGCACCGTCCGCCCCCACGAGCGCACCCATCCCGGCCCCCTGCTCGACCGGCTGGAGCTGACCCGCGCCACCGGCTACAACCTCTCCTCGATCTTCTCGCTCAGTACCGAGGACGCCTGGCCGCTGGTCGAGCCGACGCTCGCCGACCAGCCCTGGGGGGAAGCGCGCGACGAAGACGGCACCGTCAACCGGCTCTGGAAGGTCGAGGACCCCACCGTGCACGCCGCGGTCACCGAGTGCCTGGCCTCCGCCCAGCTGCTGATCGCCGACGGCCACCATCGCTACGAGACCGCCCGCGCCTTCCGCGACGAGGTCGGCGGGGAGGGACCGCACAACTACACGCTGATGTCGCTGACCGGGCTCGACGATCCCGGCCTCCTCGTCTTCCCCACCCACCGGTTGCTCTCCGGCTTCGCTGAGAACCCGGAGAAGCAGCAGCGCCTGGGCAACGGGCTGCGCGAGCTCTTCGAGGTCACCGAGGTCGCCCGCGAGGAGATCGACCCGGCGGGCGAGGACGGGGTCGGCGTCTTCGGGCTCTACGACTCCTTCCACAAGAAGGCCTTCCGGCTGCGGCTCAAGGACCTCGGCGAGGTCGACCGCCGCCTGGAGGGCAAGCCCGAGGCCTACCGTCGCCTCGACTCGGCGATCCTCGAGACCCTGGTGCTGAAGGGACTGGCCGGTATGAGCGACCACGACATCGATGAGCGCGACGGCCTCGAATACGCGAAGAGCGTCGACGCGGCCCTGGCGACGGTCGACGAGGGGGACTACGACGTCGCCTTCATCCAGCGGGGGGTCCCGGTCGAGCAGGTGAAGGACATCTGCAACACCGACGCGGTGATGCCGCCGAAGTCGACCTTCTTCTTCCCCAAGGTGATGACCGGGTACGCCTTCAACCCGGTGCGCTGACGTGGTCAAGATCTACACCAAGAAGGGCGACGACGGGACCACGTCGCTCTGGTACGGCGGGCGCGTCCCCAAGCACCACGGCCGCACCGATGCCTACGGCACCCTCGACGAGGCCTGCTCGCTGCTCGGCCTCGCCCGCGCCCTCTGCGGGCCCGAGCAGGCGGAGCTGGCCGCCGACATCCTCCGGCTCCAAAACGACGTCTTCGTCGCCGGCGCCGAGCTGGCGACCGCGCCGGAGGCGGCGGGGCGCCTCGAAGACGACGTCAGCCGCACCACCGAGGAGATGGTCCGCGAGCTGGAGGAGCTGATCGACCGCTATATGGCGCGGGTCGAGCTGCCGCCGAAGTTCGTCATCCCCGGCGGCAACCAGCTTTCCGCCGCGCTCGACGTCGCCCGCACCGTCGTCCGCCGCGCCGAGCGCCGCATCTCGGAACTGAACGAAGCAGGCGAGATCGAGGGCGAGACCGTGATCCACTTCGTCAACCGCGCCTCCGACGCCGTCTACGCGATGGCCCGCTTCGCCGACGTCGACGACCCCGCCCTGTTCGAGGGCCGCGGCAAGGGCTGACGTGCGGATCGTCGCCCGCCGGGTCGAGGGCTACGCCCACGAGGTCGAGCTCGACGGCAGGCACGACCTGCGGGTCGACGAGCCGCCGGAGGCGGGCGGCTCCGACAGCGGCCCCCGCCCCACCGAACTGCTCGGGGCCAGCCTCGCCGGCTGCATCGCGATCACGGTCGAGATGTACGCCAACCGCAAAGGCTGGGACGTCGGCGCGCTCGAGGTCGACGTCGAGATCAGCTACGAGGGACCGGTGCCGACCGGCTTCGAGGTCGGCGTGAAGCTGCCGGGGGAGCTCGACGACGAGCAGCGCCGCCGGCTGCTCGTGATCGCCACCAAATGCCCGGTCCACAAGGTGCTCGCCGGCGAGGCGCACGTCAGCGTGGTCGAGCGTCTGGAAGAGGCCGCCTGATGGATCTCGGCCTGGCCGGGCGCGCCTGCGTCGTCACCGGCGCCAGCAGCGGCATCGGCCGCGAGGCGGCGCTGCAGCTCTGCGCGGAGGGCGCGAAGGTGCTGCTGGTCGCCCGCGGCGAGGAGCGGCTGGCGGCGGCGACCGAGGAGGCGGCGCGGGCGGCGGAGCCGGCCGGCGGCTCGGCGGCCTCCCTCAGCCTCGACGTCACCGCCGATGACGCCGGGGCGCGGATGCTCGCCGCCTGCGAGGAGCGCTTCGGCGCCCTCGACGTCCTCGTCAACAACGCCGGCGCCGCCAAGTGGCGCGACCTCGACGAGGTCCCCGACGAGGACTGGCGCGCCCAGTACGAGCTGAACGTGATGGCGCCGCTGCGGGCGATGCGGGCGGCGATCCCGCCGATGGCCGCGCGCGGCTGGGGCCGGGTCGTCAACGTCTGCTCGACCGCGGGCAAGCGCCCCTCGGCGGCGATGGCCGAGTACTCGGTCGCCAAGGCGGCCGAGCTCTCGCTCTCGCGCCTCTTCGCCGACCGCTACGCGAAGACCGGCGTCCTCGTCAACGCCGTCGCCCCCGGCCCGGTCGAGGCGGAGATGTGGATGGAGCCCGGCGGCCTCCTCGACCAATCACGCGATCTCAGCGGAGCAGGTAGTCGCGAGGAGGCGCTCGCGGAAGCGGGCTCCAAGCGCCCGATCGGCCGGCTCGCCCAGCCGCAGGAGATCGCCGCCACGATCGTCTTCCTCTGCTCCGAGCGCGCCTCCTACGTCGCCGGCGCCGCCTGGTCCGTGGACGGGGGCACCGTCCAGGTGATCATCTGATCGGCCGCTCGGTAGAGGCGGCCGTGCTCCTGCCCCTCTACGGCTGGCCCGAGGATCCCGGCCTCGTCTTCACCGAGCGCCGGGCCGACCTGCGGCGCCACGCCGGCGAGATCTCCTTCCCCGGCGGCCGCCGCGACGAGGGCGACGCCGACCTGCGGGCGACCGCGCTGCGCGAGGCCGAGGAGGAGATCGGGCTCGACCCCGCCCGGGTCGAGCCCGGCTAGGCGCTGCCGGCGATAAAGACCTTCGTCACCAACTACCTCGTCCACCCCTTCGTCGGCTACGTCCCCCACCCCGGCGAGCTCGACCTGCGGCCGAACCCGACCGAGGTCGAGACCGTCCTCACCTTCTCGTTGGAGCTGCTCCGCGAGGGCTACGAGATGCGCCGCCTGGTCCGGCGCGGCGTCCCCATCCACACCCCGACCTACGAGGTCGAAGGCCACCTGATCTGGGGAGCGACCGCCCGGATCCTGGCCGACTTACTGCAGCGCCTCGACTAGCTGGAGGTCTTCTCCGGCTGCGGGACGATGCGGATGTACGGCTTCGGCGACTCCCAGCCCTCGGGCCAGAGCTCTTTCGCCTCGTCCTCTTTGACCGAGCCGGAGATGATCACGTCGTCGCCCTGCTGCCACTGCGCCGGGGTCGCGACTTTGTGGTTTTCGGTCAGCTGCAGCGAGTCGATCACCCGCAGCACCTCGTCGAAATTGCGGCCGGTGGTCATCGGGTAGACGAGGATGAGTTTGATCTTCTTGTCGGGTCCGATGACGAAGACGTTGCGGACGGTCTGGTTGTCGGCCGGCGTACGCTCGCCGGGGTCGCCGGAGACATCGGCCGCCAGCATCCCGTAGGCCTTCGCGATCGAGAAG
>Ga0307314_10000082_pt1 | contig 21748 bp, 20 predicted proteins | sample ER_DNA_204_FD_194493 | JGI IMG/M metagenome (GOLD analysis project Ga0307314, IMG submission 194493) | Bulk soil microbial communities from the East River watershed near Crested Butte, Colorado, United States - ER_DNA_204 | ecosystem: Environmental > Terrestrial > Soil > Floodplain | place...
GGAGGGGGGCACCCACGCCAGACACATCTCGCCGTGCTCGATGTTGAGTGTCTGGCGAAGGTGCCCCCCTCCCCCGGCGGACCAGGCGCGGGAATTCTTCGAGCAAGGGGCGGGCGATGACGAGCATTGCCAGGGGGGAGACGATCATCAGGGCCTTGGCTTGGGAGTAGTCGCCGGCGGAGGGGAGGGAGAGGAGGTAGAGGAGCCAGGCGGCGCCCAGGGCGATCGGGATGGTCGGCTCGCGGCGGCGGACCCACCAGGCGACGCCGATCAGCAGGGCGAGGATCGCGACCGCGCCGGCGAGGCCGGGGAGGCGGGCGCCGCCGGCGGCGTCGAGGCGGTAGTTGGAGGCGGGCCAGATCCCCAGCGCCTCCAGCGGCGAAACCGGGCCGTAGGTGTTGCTGCCGGCGACTTTGTTGAAGCTGCTGGCGAAGCCGAAGGGGCCGACCAAGGTGACGAGGACAGCCAGTCCGGCGAGGATTGCGATCGCCAGCAGGGTGGTGGGTCGCAGGAGGAAGCGGAGCAGCGCTCGCGGGCGCAGCGCCTGGCGGACCTCGGAGAGGGTGAGGCTCCAGAGGGCGAGGATGGCGACGGGCCAGGCGATGCCGGCGAAGCTGTAGCTGAAGAAGATGCCGCCGGCGAGCGCGATTGGTGGGAGGAGCCAGAGCAGGGGGGGTCCCACGCCAGACACATCTCGCCGTGCTCGATGTTGAGTGTCTGGCGAAGGACCCCCCCTGCTCTGGCTACTAGCGGCAGGGTTGCGCGCGGTATTCAGGGTGGTTAGCCAGATGGCGAAGGCGAGGACGAGGAGGGCCTCGGCCAGCTCCTTGAAGGCGGCCTGGGCGTAGTAGGAGGCTGCCAGGTAGGGGAGAGCAACAAGGGCGGCGGCGAGGGTGCGGCGGGTGGGGGTCAGGGTGCGAAGGGCGCCGAGGGCGGTGAGGCCGGTCATCACGCCGATCGCGACGATCTCGCCGAGGAAGGCCTGGCCGAGGCCGATCCCCGGGACGACGGCGGTGGCCACCGCGAGGCCGTGGGGGCCGAGCGGGTAGCCGGGATCGGGTTCGGGGCCGAAGCCGCTGCGCAGCCACTCGGCCCAGGCGAGGTGGAGGCCGAGGTCGTTGTTGAAGCCGACCCCGAGCAGCCCCCAGCGGCCGCTGATCGCGAACGGGATCGCCAGGAAGAGGGCGATGACGAGCGCCACCGGCAGCCCTTCCCGCCACGGCACCCCGGCGTTCGTCCTTTCAGGAGCTATACCGCGGAAAGGACGAACGCCGATTCGCCAGAGGACCAGGGCGGCGACGAGGATCAGGAGGGCGAGCCCCAGCGTCGCCGAGGTGCCGTGCCCCGGGGCGCGGGCCAACAGGCCGGTGACGGTGAGCACGGCGCCGAAGCCGACCGCGGGCTCCAGCCACGACCACTCCCGCCTGCCGGCGAGGGAGAGGACGGCGCGGCCGACCAGCAGCGAGACGGCGCAGATCAGCGCCGCCGAGGCGTAGGTCGCGATCATCAGGCGCTGGAACTTATGGCAGCGGGCGCTTTCAGTACTTCTCGGCGGCCCGTTCGAGCGTCTCCCGCAGGTTCTCCCCCCGCAGCGGATGCTCGTGACCGGTGGCGACGACGCGCGGTTCCAGCGCCGCCAGCCGCCGCAGGGACTCCTTCGCCCTCGCGTGGTCCCAGGCCCAGGCCGGATGGGGGACGCTCGCCTCGCCCTCCGGCAGCGGCTTCAGCCGCGCCGAGTCGACCAAGTAGACGACGTCGGAGACCAGCGCCACCCGGTCGCTCTCGCGCCAGAGCCCGATCAGTCCCGGGGCGTGCCCGGGGAAGTGGAGGACCTGGAAGCCGGCGACCTCGTCGCCTTCGATCACGGTGTCGGCGATCCGCACCGCGCCGCCGTCCCAGCGCCGCAGCAGGAAGGGGTAGAGCCAGCGAACCCAGGCGACCGGCAGCTGCGAGAGGTCCATGTAGGGGGTGATCGCCGCGTCGCTTTCCGCATCGGCCCGCTCGTCGGGATGGCAGAGGACCGGGACCTCCATGTAGGGCGCGGTGCCGCGGTGGTCGGCGTGGGCGTGGCCGAGCACGACCCGCTTCAGCCCGCCCAGCTCGGCTGCCGCAGCCCTCGCCTTCTTTCGCATCGCCTTCGTGCCGGCGTCGAACTGGATCACCCCGTCGCCGTCCTCGAGGAAGTAGATGTTCATCGCCCCGCGGAAGTCCCCGCGCAGCAGCCAAACGCCGTCTGCGACCTTCTCCAGCGCCATCGCCGCCCACCTTAACGCGGCACGACGACCATCTAGGGTTCCCCCGTGCCCTGGATCTGGAGAGCGGGAATGGTCGTCCTCGTCGTCTGCCTCTTCCTGGCGATGGTGATCGCCGTCTACCGCCTGGCGACCACCCCGAACGAAATCCTCGGCGACGGCTTCCGCGGCCTCCCTGCGAAGCAGCAGCGTTAGTATCGGGCGCGTTCAGGACCCGGACAGAGGAGGCGGCGTGTTCACTCGCATCGTGGTTGGGACCGATGGCTCCGAGACGGCCGGACAGGCGGTCAGCCAGGCGATCGAGCTGGCGCAGTTGAGTGGCGCCCGGTTGAGCATCGTCAGCGCCTACTCCCAGGCCGCCGGCCGCCGCGGCCAGGCCGAGGCGCAGGAAGCGCCGGCGGACGTCCAGTACGAGCTGGGCCCGCGCGAGGACGTCAACCTTGTCCTCGACGCCGCCGCCGCAGAGGCGAAGGAGGCGGGGATCGAGGTCCAGACCCACCCGGTCGAGGCCGATCCCGCCGACGCGATCCTCAACGTCGCCGAAGAGGTCAAGGCCGACCTGATCGTCGTCGGCAACAAGGGGATGACGGGGGCCCGCCGCTACCTGCTCGGCAGCGTCCCCAACAACGTCTCCCACCACGCTCCCTGCAGCGTCATCATCGTCCGCACGACCTAGGCACTCTCAGCGGGCCCTGCCGAAGACCGGGAAGGTCCCGGTCGCTGCGGCGGCGTCGACGAGGCCGGCGCCCTGCTCGGTCCGCGGCAGGCCCAGGTTCCGCGCAGTGTTGCGCAGCTTCCTGGTCACGACTTCCACCCTCTTGACGGGCGCCAGGGCGGGGTTGATCGTGCCGCTGGCGAGGACCATCGCGGCGACGCCGGAGACGTGGGCGGCGGCCATCGAGGTGCCGACGTAATAGGCGGGGATCCCGAACTCCTTGGTGCTCTTCGGCTGCAGCGTCACCTGGTAGATCGGACGTGCCGCGACCGAGGGGCAGCGGCTCTGCGGGACGCCGCCGCCGGGGGCGACGAGGTCGACGCCCCGGCCGGCCAGCGAGTAGTCGCCGAGGCAGCCGCCCTCGGTGGCGCCGCCGACGCCGATCACCCGCGGCCCGGTCGCCGGCGCCGAGACGCAGCTCTCCGAGCCGAGGTTGCCGGCCGAGGCGACGGTGACGACGCCCGCTTGGAAGGCTTCCCGCAGCGCTTCGTCAACCAGCGGCACGCTGTTGCCGCAGTCGAAGTTGAAGCTCATGTTGATCACCTGGGCCCCGTGGCGGGTGGCGAAGCGGATCCCCTTGGCGATGCTGAGGGCGTCGCCGGAGCCGTTGCGATCGAGCACCCGCACCGGCATCAGCTTCGCCCGGTAAGCCAGGCCGGTCACACCGACGCCGTTGTCGGTCTTCTCGGCGATCGTCCCGGCGACGTGGGTGCCGTGGCCGCTTTCGTCGAGCGGCACCCGGTCATGGTCGACGAAGTCGTAGCCCGGGACGAACTGCCGCGGGCCGAAGTCGGGGCTGCGGCGGAACCCGGTTCCGAGCGAGCGGTAGGCGATGCCGCTGTCGAGGACGGCGACGACCACCCCGGCGGCTCCGGGCCGGCCGCGTTCGATCAGGTTGCGCCAGGCCCCCGGGGCGTCGATCCCGCCGGGGGAGACCGGTAGCCGGCCCGCGTCCGCGGCGTCGTAGGGGAGGAAGTTCCACTGCTTGTAGATCCAGCCGCCGGAGCCGCTGGAGGCTTCCGGAGCCGCCCCGGGCAGGCTGCCGGTGTCATTCGGGTCGTACGGCGGCGGGGTCAGGGCCGAGGCCGAGGCGATGTAGTTGGGGACGGCGTAGACGACGTTCGGGTTGTGCCGCAGGGCGCGGGCGGCCTCGCGCACCCCGACTCCGCGCCCGAGCCTGACGGCCTGCCCGTGCCGCTGCCCCTCGAGCCTGACCAGCAGCTGCCGGGGCGCGAAGCCGTGCGCCGGCGCGACCCCTCTCGCCCCCTCGGCGGGGGCGGCGACGAGGGTCAGGGAGGCGATCGCCGCCAGCGGCAGGAGGGTGCGCAGAAGTCGTCTCATCGTCTCTAGGTGCGAACACCGCGCTGCCGCGGAAGTTGTCGGCGGACATACTCCCGGATCGTGAGCGCGGGCAACTTCGAAGCCGGGATGGAGGTGGCGATCGCGGAGGCGCGCAAGGCCGAGGCACATGGCGACGTGCCGATCGGAGCGGCGCTCTTCCGCGGCGAGGAGCTGCTCGCCAGTGCCGGCAACGAGCGTGAGCTGCGCCGCGACCCGACCGCCCACGCCGAGGTGCTGGCGATCCGGGCGGCCGCCGCAGAGCTCGGCGGCTGGCGCCTGCCGGAGACGACGCTCTTGGTCACCCTCGAGCCCTGCGCGATGTGCGCGGGGGCGATCGTCCTCGCCCGCGTGCCGCTGGTCGTCTACGGCGCTCCCGACCCCAAGGCCGGCGCCGCCGGCAGCGTCCTCGACGTCCTCTCCGAGCCCGCCCTCAACCACCGGCCCCAGGTCGTCGCCGGCGTCCGCGAAGCCGAGTGCGGCGCGCTCCTGCGCGAGTTCTTCGCCGGTCGCCGCGGGTAGCGCGTTCGCCGCTGGTGCGCCGGTACCCTGTCGGGACCCGGAGAGGTGTCCGAGTGGCTTAAGGAGCGCGATTGGAAATCGCGTGGGCGGGGTTAACCCGCCTCGTGGGTTCGAATCCCACCCTCTCCGCTTTTGCGGAACCTGCTGGTTCCTTAACGAGGAATCAGCCGACTGGTTTGAGGCCGACTCTATACTCAGGGATGTAATGGAGCTCTCTCTGACGACGCTTCGTTGCAGCGCGGGAGGGCCGGCATTTCTTGGCCGATAGTGCCGGTCCTCTCCATTCCCCTGACGAAGGTTCTGCGAACCGCCGCGTCAACCAAGGGTAGCGCGTCAGGCCTGGCGCAGAGCCGGTATCGAAGGCCGCACCGGAACCGGTTCCTCACGGTAGTCGTCGAGCGAGACGACGATCGCCTCCGACTCGGGGATCGGCGCGGCGGGACGGCGACCGCGCAGGCGCTCGTGGGTGCAGACGACGTAGCACCACTCCATCAGCCGCAGCCGCGCCTCCGGATCGATCTCGCGGATCGTGGCCCCGATCAGGAAGCTTCCCTCGACTTCGCGGCAGGTCCTGACCTCGATCTTGGCGGCGACCTCGTGCTCGCTGCCGGCGGCGTCGGTCAGGGTCAGGAGGACGGCGGGTTCGCTGCCGACCTCCAGCGGCGCCGTCGCGACCAGGCCCAGCCCGGCGGCCGAGGCGTCGACCAGGCGGGCGGTGGTGTGGGCGGCGGCCGTGTAGAGGTTCGCCGGGGCATCGCCCTCGAAGCGGTAGACGAGCCGGCGCTGGCGCCGCCGGCCGACCGCGGTCAGCGTCGCCAGCAGCCGCCGCAGCTCGTAGAGGCCGAGCAGGGGGACGACCACGGCGGCGATCCCCGGCAGGTCCGGCAGCGGGCCGACACCGGCGAGGTCCAGCAGTCGCATCGCCGTCCCGGTCGCCAGCAGCAAGGTGCAGAAGAGGACGAGGTGGAGCTTGCGGACGGCGTCGAAGCCACCGCCGTCGCGCCCCTGCTTTGGCGTCACCTTGAAGGCCGTCTTGCCGGGGACGAGGGCGCAGCGCAGGGCGCGGGTGTAGATCTCCATCGTCAGCAGCTCGTAGTGGGCGGACTCGGGGACCCGCATATAGCCCCGGGCCAGGGCGGCGCCGGCGCCGAGGTTGAGGAGGACGTAGGGCAGCCACAGCGCCGCCAGCGCGACGACGCTGATCTTCATCGGCAGCTCGCCGGTCCAGAGCACGAGGCCGAGGGTGAGGAGCAGCAGCAGCCGCATCGGCGGCGCCAGGTAGGCGAGCAGGCTGGAGAGGAAGGAGAGGCGCTGCAGCGGGCTCAGGCTCTTCGCCCGCAGCGGCGACTCCGGCAGCCGGAAGACGGCGAGGTTGCCGCGGGCCCAGCGATCGCGCTGCAGCAGGTAGCCGTCGAGGTCGTGCGGGGCCAGCCCCTGGACAAGGACCTCGTCGTGATAGCGGCTGCGCCAGCCGTGGCGCATCAGCCGGATCGTCGTGTGGAAGTCCTCGGCGATCGTCTCGGTGGCGACGCCGCCGATCTCGAGCAGCGCACCGCGCCTGATCAGGGCCGCCGAACCGCACCAGTAGGCGGCTCCGTGACGGTCCTTGCCGGGGCAGACGACCCGGTAGAAGAGCGATTGCTCGTGGCGGCCGACGACGTAGTGCTGGACCGAGTCGTGGTTGAAGAAGTCGTGCGGGGTCTGCACGATCGCCATCCGCTCGTCGTCGAAGTAGCCGACGAGCGCGTCCAGCGCGTCGGGCATCGGCACGTGGTCGGCGTCGAGGACGAAGACGAGGTCGCCGCCGGTCCGGGGCAGGGCAGCGTTGAGGTTCCCGGCCTTGGCGTGGGAGTTGTCGGGCCGGGTCAGGTACTCCGCCCCGGCGAGCTCTGCCAGCTCGCGCATCTCCGGCCGCCGGCCGTCGTCGAGCAGGTAAGTCGTGTGCGGGTAGGTGAGGGCGCGGCAGCCGGCGAGGGTCGCCATCACCACCTCCGCCGGCTCGTCGTAGGTGCAGACGTAGACGTCGACCTTGCGCCCGGCCGTCGGCACTGGGCGCACGGCCGCCGGTCGCGACCAGGAGAACCAGGCGAGGATCGCCAGCGCATAGAGGCCGTAGACCTCGGTCGCCAGCAGCATCCCGAAGGCGACCGGACTGGCCCCTTCGCCGCTCCAGCCGACGCGCCAGGTCAGGTATCCCAGGCCCCAGACCAGGGCGATCAGCGCCGCCGCCCGCAGCAGGCGCGGGTGGCGGTCGAAGAAATGCCCGAGACGGGTCTGCTCGCCTGCGCTCACGCGGTTTCTTCGACAGGCGGGCCCCGGGCCTTGAGAACCGCATGCTCAACGGAGGGGGTGGGATTCGAACCCACGAGCCCCCTTACGAGGGCCAACGGTTTTCGAGACCGCCCCGTTCAACCACTCCGGCACCCCTCCAGGAAGCCGGGCTGGATTCTAGGGCGCTTTTCGTTTCCTCCCCTCGCGCCTTCTCGACATCAGTTGATGCAACCCAGAATCCGCCTGTACTTATTGTCTAATTTTAGTACTCTGGATCTAGTTGACCGCGAATGCCTCAGCCGCCGCCTCGTGACCCTCGTAAGGAAGTACGACGAAGTACATGAGCGAGGGCAGGAGCGCCTCCAACTGGTCGTACTCGTGCTTGCAGAGGCGCGAATAGAGCAGCGATTCGACCCCGCCGACGATCCCTGCGGCGGTCAGCGGGTTTTCGCCGGCACCCTCGGGAAGCAGCTCCCGGGCCTGCATCTGAAGGCACTGCGCGAACTCGTCCATCAGCTCGACACGGCGTTTAACCGCAGCGGCGCTGGCGGCCCTCGCCTCGACCACCATCGTGCGTGCCGTGGCGGGCTCTCGGCTGGCGAAGCCGAGCAGTGCTTCGAGGGCGAGACGAACCCGGTCGCGCCAGACCTCCCCGCCCTTGCGGGTGGCGGCCGCGATCTTCTTGCGCAGCCGGTCGGCGCTGGTGTCGAAGGCGGCGAGGAAGCAGTCTTCCTTGTTCGAGAAGTGCTCGTAGAAGGTTGGTCTGGAGACCCCCGCCCGGTCGATCACGTCCTGGACGTTGGTTTCGAGGTAGCCGAGGTCCGAGGCGGCGTTGAGCATCGCTACGATCAGGCGCTCCCGCTGGATCGCCCGGATCAGCTCGGCTGGGAATCGTCTTACCCCGGAGGGAAACTTCCCACTGCTGTTGGCGAGCAACTCGAGCGCGGCCTCGACTTGGTCGGACGGCCACTCGTTCCCGATCGCAGCGAGAAGGGTCTCTTGGCTCAACTGAATTCGATCGACGGACACCGAATAACCCACAAGTTTCCATTAAAAACAATGCAAGTTTTATCACGGTACCAGAATATTGGTGGGAAATGCGAGCCATTGCGGGGCAGGCCGGCTCCCAGGTCCGCCGCCGGGGAGCAGGTTCGATGAGCCGCACCCGCCCGGAGCTGCCGCGCGAGTTCGTCGCCAGCCACAAGCGGCGCCGGATGATGGAGGCGATCGCCGAGCTGACCGCAGAGAACGGTTACGAGGCGACGAAGATCGCCGACATCGTCCGCCGGGCCGCCGTCGCCCGCAAGACCCTCTACGACAACTTCGACGGCAAGGAGGACCTGTTCCTCTCGGCGATCGACGCCGCCGTCGCCGAGCTGCGGCTCGCCGTCGAAGAGGGTTGCGGTCGCGGTGACGGGTCCTCCGAGGCCGGGATCGTCGGCGGCCTCGAAGCTCTGCTCGAGTTCGTCGCGGAACGGCCGGCGGCCGCGCGGATGTGCATGGTCGAGGCGATCTCCGCCACGCCCAGCTCGGCCCGGCTCTACGACGCGGCGATGCGGGATTTCGTCGAGCTGTTCCGGGGCAGCGCCCCGGACGGGGCGGACCTGCCGGAGACGATCGAGGAGTCGCTCGTGGGCGGCGTCGCCTGGATCCTCCAGTCGCAGATCCGCCGCGGCGATGCCGAGCAGGCCGCCGACCTTCTCCCGGAACTGTCCCAGTTCGTCCTCTCGCCGTACCTCGGTGTCGGCCGGGTGGTCGAAGGCGGGGGCAGCCGGGACTGAAAATACGGTGCCAGACTTCGTGGTGGGATGGAGCGACTACCACGGGGGCGTCATGGCCTCTCACCGGAGTTCGTTGCGCGAAATCAGCGTGAGAGGCTGATTTCCGGCCTCACTCAGGCCCTCTATGAGGTGGGGTACCACCAGACCACGGTCTCACTCATCGGCCGGCGGGCGGCCGTCTCCAAGAGTGACTTCTACAAGCACTTCGAAAGTAAGGATGACTGCTTCGTCGTCGCCTACGAGGCGGCGATCGACCGGATTCGAGAGCGGGTCCTCGCCGCCTGCGAGGGGGCGGAGGGGAGAAGCTGGGCCGAGCGCGTCCCGGAGGCAGTGGGCGGGCTGCTCGAGCTCTTCGACGAGGAGCCGGCGCTCGCCAGCATCGCCCTGGTCGAAGGGCTGAGGGCGGGCCGCGGCGTCTACGACCGCTACCAGGCGGCGCTCGAGTCCTTCGTCGTCATCCTCGGGCGCGGAGCCCCGCGTCCCTTGGTGGGGGGCGAGGTGCCGGAGGCGACCGACGAGGCCGTGATCGGCGGCATCACCTCGCTGCTCAGTCGCCGCATCCTCGCCGGCGAAGGGGAGCGACTGAGTGACCTTTTTCCGGAGATCGTCGAGTTCACCCTTTCCGCCTACCTCGGCGGGGAGGAGGCGCGGCGAATAGTCTCCGCGGGATGAGCGAGCTCAGGCGCGGCGTTCTCCCCTCGCAGGCATTGAACCAGGCGATCGAGGCCGAGTGGGTCAGCTCCGGCGAGTACCGGATCCGGCCGCAGGCGGTGCAGCCGGCGAGCATCGACCTGCGCCTCGGGGACTTCGCCTGGGCGCTGCGCTGCTCGTTCCTGCCCGACGTCGATTCGACGGTGGAGGAGAAGATCGACGGCCTCGCCTTCCAGCGCGTCGACCTCCGCGACGGAGCCGTGCTGGAGCGCGACCGCCCCTACCTGGTGCCGCTGATCGAGGAGCTGAACCTGCCGGAGGACGTGCGGGCGAAGGCGAACCCGAAGAGCTCGACCGGGCGCCTCGACGTCTTCACCCGCGTGATCACCGACCGCCATCACCGCTTCGACGACATCCGCGCCGGCTATCGCGGCCAGCTCTACCTGGAGATCGTCCCGCGCTCGTTCGCGATCCAGGTGAAAACCGGGCTCTCGCTCAACCAGCTGCGGCTGGCCCGGGGCGACGTCCGCCTCTCCGACGAGGAAATCCGTGAGCTGCAGGACGAGTTCCCGCTGCTCTACCTGGACTCGCACGCACTGCGCCAGTCGGAGATGGCGGTCTCCGACGGCCTCTTCCTCAGCCTCGACCTCTCCGGGCCGACGGACAGGGTGGTGGGCTACCGGGCGAAGAAGAACAGCCTTCCGGTCGACCTCTCCCGGATCCGCGCCTACCGCTGGACCGACTACTGGGACCCGGTCTACCCCGAGCCCGGCAGCAAGGTCGTGCTCGAGCCGGAGATCTTCTACCTCCTGCTCTCGGCCGAGGGCGTCTGCATCCCGCCCCAGATCGCCGCCGAGATGATGGCCTACGACCCGACCGCGGGGGAGCTTCGCACCCACTACGCCGGCTTCTTCGACCCCGGCTTCGGCTACGACCCCGAGGGCGGGCGCCACGGCAGCCGGGCCGCGCTCGAGGTCCGCGCCCGCGACGTCTCCTTCATGGTCGAGCACCGCCAGCCGGTCTGCAAGCTCGGCCTCGAGTGGATGTCGGCGCCCGCCGAGCGCCTCTACGGCTCCGACCTGGGCTCGAACTACCAGGGACAGGTGACGATGTTGAGCAAGCACTTCGAGGAGCAGACCGCGGGCACCGCTATCCCGGTTGACGCTTGAGCAGTTCCCGGGCCCGCTTGCGGCGGGCAAGCAGCTCGCCTTCCAGCTCGGCGATCTCGTCGCGGCGGCGGCGAACCAGCTCCAGCTGACGCCCGGTGTAGGCGAGCGACTGCTCGAGGATCTGGCGACGCCGCGCCGGATCGTCGACCCCGTCCTGCCACTCGCGGCGGAGCGCAGCCCTGGCGCCCTCCGCCTCGACCAGCTCCTTCAGCTCCTCGAGCGAGAGACCGAGCAGGTCCTTGAGGCGGAGCAGCTCGGTGAGGCGCTCGACGTCGGACTCGGCGAAGGTGCGGTGGGCGCCTGGCTGGCGGCCTCCCCCGGCGGGCAGCAGCCCGATCTCCTCGTAGTAGCGGATCGTCCGCGGCGTCGTCCCGGTGCGCTCTGCGACTTCGCCGATCCTCATACGTGGCGCGGGCGCAGTAGGGAAACCCCGGCGCCCACCACAGAGGTCGCCGCCAGCACCCACAGCGCCTCGTGCATGTTGTGGATGAAAGGGTCGAGCTGGGCGGCGGAGAGGCCGGAGGCGAGGCCGGAGAAGATCGCGAAGAGGACGTCCTTGGGGATCGAGTTGGTGACGATCGCGAGGACGAAGGCGATCGAGATCACGGCGCCGGTGTTCTGCAGCATCGTCCGCGCGCCGGCGGCGACGCCGCGCCGCTCTGCCGGGACCGTGCCCATCATCGCCGCGGTGTTGGGCGAGTTGAACATGCCCGACCCGATCCCCACCAGCAGCAGCCAGAGCCCTCCCTGCCAGTAGGGGGACCCGGCCTCCAGCGTCGTCATCAGCGCCAGGCCGAGGGCGGTGACGAGCATTCCCGCGGCGGCGAGCGCGCGGGAGCCGTGCCGGTCTGCCCAGATGCCGGCCGGGGGCGAGGAGACGAGCATCCCGATCGCCATCGGAGCGAGCTTGATCCCGGCGGTGATCGGATCGTCCCCCTGCGCTCCCTGGTAGTAGAAGACGAAGATGAACATCAGGGCGAAGCGGGAGAGGCCGTTGATGAAGGCGGCCCCCGTCGCGGCGGCGAAGAGGCGGTTGCGGAAGATCGCCAGGTCGAGCATCGGCGCCGAGCCGCGGTGCTCGATCCAGACGAAGAGGGGCAGCAGCAGCGCCGCGACGAGGAGCGAGCCGATCACCAGCGAGTCGTTCCAGCCGGAGATGCCGCCGCGGGAGATCCCGTAGACGAGCCCGGTCAGGCCGAGGACGAAGGTGAGGGTGCCGGCGAGGTCGAAGCCGCGGACTCTGTCGCGGCGCGCGAGCTCGTGGAGGACCAGCGCTCCCCAGAGTCCGCCGGCGAAGGCGAGGGGGACGTTGAACCAGAAGACCCAGTGCCAGGAGATCGAGACCAGGGCGCCGCCGAGGACCGGCCCGATCACCAGCCCGATCGCCGCGACCATCGTGTTCGTGCCCATCGCCAGGCCGAGCTGGTCGCGGGGGAAGGCGTCGGTGACCAGGGCCGGGCCGTTGGCGAAGATGAAGGCGCCGCCGATCCCCTGCACGATCCGCCAGAGGATGAGCTGGGTGCCGTCGGCGGCGAAGCCGGCGCCGAGCGAGGCGAGGCCGAAGATCGCGAAGGCGCCGACGAAGGCGCTCTTGCGTCCGAAGAGGTCGGAGAGCCGCCCCGCCGTCAGCACCAGCACCGTCGAGGAGATCATGTAGGCGAGGATCACCCAGACCAGTTCCAGCAGGCTCGTCCCGAGCGCCCGCTCGAGGTCGGGCAGGGCGATGATCAGCGTCCCCGAGTTGGTCGCCACCAGGAGCATCCCGAGGCTGGTGCAGGAGAGGGCCCACCACTTGTAGTGCTCGTGGCTCGCCGCGACGCGCCTGCTGTCGATGAAGCTACTTCTTACGTTCACGTCAACTACTGTAGCAACGCGTATTTCGATCAAGATCCTGTAGTAACAACAAGCGTCCCAACCGGTGCCGATCCAGGAACGCGGCGGTTTCGCTACCTAGGATGCGCTTCGATGCTGCGCCCCCTCCGATCACCGCTCGCGATCGCCCTCGCTCTCGGTCTGGTGCTGCTCGCCGGCTGCGGCTCCGGCGGCGGGACCAGCTCCTCGGCGGGCGGGCTGCCGGACGAAATCGTGATCGGCGCGGCGATCGCCAAGAGCGGCTACCTCGTCCCCTACGACGCCAACATCGCCGCCGTCGAACAGCTGGTGAAGGAAACGAACGCCCGCGGCGGCATCGACGGCTCGAAGATCCGGGTCGTCTCCGTCGACAACCGCTCCGAACCACAGCAGCAGCCGATCGCCGTCCAGGAGGTGATCGAAGACGGCGCCGACGTCCTCCTCTTCAGCTGCGAAGTGCCGATCTCCGCCGCGGGCGCCCCGATCGCCGAAGAACACGACTTGCTCAACTTCACCCTCTGCGCCAGCGAACCCGGATACGGCCCGCCCTACACCGGCCGGCTCTCCTTCAGCGCCAACCGCAGCCTGATCAGCGAGGCGGCCACCCGCGCCACCTTCCTCCACCAGCGCGGCATCGAACACCCCTTCGAGCTGACCGATACCTCGATCCTGCTCGGCCGGATCGACCAGTTCGGCTTCGAAAAGACCTGGGAGCACTTCGGCGGCACCCTCGCGGGCCAGGCCGACTTCAAGAACGAAGACTTCTCGATCGCCTCGCAGATCGCCGAGATCAAGCGCTCCGGCGCCGACGCGATCAACATCAGCTCCTACCCGCCCGGCGGCGCCTCGGCGATCAAGCAGATCCGCGCCGCCGGGATCGACCTGCCGATCACCGGGCCTAGCGCTTTCGACGGCACCTTCTGGCTGAAGGGCGTGCCCGACACGAGGAACGTGTACGCGACGCTCAACGGCTCCGCCTATGACCCGACCGATGCCGGGACGGCCAAGCTGTTCGAAAGGCTGAAGCGGGCCGGGGTCGACACGGACGTCTCCGGCAACCTGCTCGCCTCCTACGCCGCCGGTCAGCTGATTTTGGATGCGATCCGCGAAACCGGCACCACCGACGGCGAAAAGCTTGCCACCGCGCTTGAAGCGAAGTCACACGCGACGGTGATGGGGCCCCTTGGCTACACGGCCAACGATCACCTACCCTCGGGACCTTGGTTCATCTACGAATACCCCGAGCGCAAGCCGAAGCTGCTGAAGCAGGTCAAGCCTGCCTACGTGCCCGAATACGAACAGTAAGCCGCTCGGTGAGTTGATTGGAGCCGGAGAAACCCGTCTCGGGTGGTCGCCGCAAGTCTTCGGGTCGTCCCAGGCGACCTTCCCAGATCGATCTCGAGGGGCTCCGCCGCCCCGAGCGCGGCGGCCAGGTCCCGCTCTACTACCAGCTCGGTGAGATCCTCAAGCAGAAGCTCGAGGAAGGCGTCTGGGAGCCCGACACCCTGTTCCCCTCCGAGCGCGAGCTCGAAGAGTATTTCGAGGTCTCCCGCGCGGTCGTGCGTCCGGCCCTCAGCCTGCTCGAACGAGACGGGGACATCTACCGCCGCCGGGGCTCGGGGACCTACGTCGCCGCGCCCAAGCGCCGGGTGCCGATCAGGGGACTGATCCGCTCCCTGCGGGAGGATCGCCTCAGCGACTCGCGGATCGCGGTCCTGCGTATCCGCGAGCAGACCAACGACCAGACGATGGCCGACTTCCTCTCCGTCTCCGGCGGGCAGACGGTCGCCCAGGTCACTTCGCTCCTTCGCATCGACAAACCGATCTGCCTGGTCGATTCCTTCTTCCCCGTCGACCGCGTGCCGTGGCTGCTGGCCGCCGCCGTCTCGCTCAAAGACGGCGAACTGCCGAGCCTCGGGGAGTCACCGCGGCTGACCCGGATCCACGTCTCCTTCGAGGGCTCCTCATGCGGCCCCTGGACCGCCAAAATCCTCGGCGTCCGCACCGGCGACCCCGCTCTGGTCGGCCGTCTGCTCCAGTACGGCAGCCCCGGGGGCGGGGAGGGCGAGCGCCCGGTCGAGCTGACCCGGATCGTCGCCCGCAGCGACATCTCCCAGTTCCACTACGAGGAGGCCGCCGGCTGACCCGCGACGGCCCGGTGCACGAACTCCACGTATGCCTGGCGGTAGGCGAGGGTGAACCGATCGGCGGGGGTGTGGACCTCGGCGCTCGGGTCCAGGGGCAGTTCGGGCGGAGTCACCCTCGAGAGCACCGCCACGTCCTCGGCGTAGATGCCGGCGTCGTAGGCGATCACCTTCTCCAGCCGCTCCCGGTCGAAGTTCTCGAGGCCGGCCTCGATCCAGTAGTGCGCCGACTCGGTCGCGCTGATCGCGCGGGCGGCGTGCAGCAGGCAGCGCTGGCCGTCGTCGGTGAACATCCTCGCCGAGGTGAAGTTGGGCGCGATCGTGTGGTAGCCCATTTCCCGCAGCGAGCCCCAGGCGTCACTGGCGCCGTCTCCCCATTCCATGTTGCGGCGCAGGGTCACCTCCAGCCCGTTGCGCTCCGGCAGCAGCGGCTCTATCTCGGCCGGCTGGACGCCGAGGGTGGCCTGGTGGACGAAGGCGAAATGGGAGACGTCGCGGAAGTTCTCGATCATCAGGCCGAATGCGACCGGCAGCTCGAAGGGCTCGCCGTGGCCCCAGGTCCAGCTGTCCTCGTCGAACCAGGGGACGTCGGGAACGTCGGTCAGCGGCTCCTCGAGGGTGGTCCAGACGAGGCCCCACTGCACTCGGGCGGGATATGAGGGGATCCGGGCCAGCGGTGGGATCTGCCGCTGGTCGGCGAGCGAGGGGATCCGGGTGCAGGCGCCCTCGCCCGACCACTCCCAGCCGTGGTAGGGGCACTGGACGCTCTCGCCGCAGACCTTGCCCATCGAGAGCAGGGCGCCGCGGTGGGCGCAGCGATCGGCGACCACCGCCGCCTCGCCGCTCTCGGTGAGGAAGACGGCAAGCGGCTCGCCGAGCAGGACCGCCCGCTGGGGGCCGTCCTTCAGGTCCTCGAGCCTCGCCACCGGCTGCCAGCAGCGGCGCAGCGCCAGCGCCACCTCCTCGCTGCTCGGCGGGGGCAGGGCCAGGGGGTCCTCAGTCATCTCTCTCTCCAATCAAAGTTGCCTTCCCATGTAAGCACGCAGCACCTCCGGGTCGCGCTGCAGCTCCTCGCGCCTGCCGCTGGCGCGGATCCTGCCGCCGGCGAGCACCAGGCTGCGCTCGCAGAAGTCGATCGTCCGCGCCGCGTTCTGCTCGACAAGGAGCATCGTCGTCCCCTCCGCGCGGAGTTCCTCCAGCAGCCCGTAGACGACGTCGATCGTCTTCGGCGCCAGGCCGAGCGAGGGCTCGTCGAGGATCAGCAGCCGCGGCCTGCGCAGCAGCGCGCGGGCGACCGCGAGCTGCTGCTGCTCGCCGCCCGAGAGGCGGTCGGCGCGCTGCCCGAACCGCTGCCGCAGGATCGGCAGCCGCTCCAGGATCCCCTCCATCGTCCCGCTCCCGTTGCCCGGGGCGGCCAGGCGCAGGTTCTCGGCGACGGTCAGCGTGCCGAAGATCTGCCGCCCCTCGGGCACGAGCGCGATCCCCAGCCTCGCGATCTCCTCCGGCTCGAGCCCGCGCAGCGGCCTGCCGCCGAAGCTGATCTCGCCGGCGCTCGCGCGGGCGAGGCCGCAGATCGCGCGCAGGAGCGAAGTCTTGCCGGCGCCGTTTGGGCCGACCACGCCGACCACTTCGCCCTCGCCCAGGCTCATCTCGACCCCGTGGAGGACCTCGACCCCGCCGTAGGCGAGCTTCAGCCCCCGCAGCTCAAGCATGGGCGCCCGCCGCGTAGGAGCTGCCGAGGTAGGCCTCGACCACGGCGGGATCGGCCTGGACCTCCTCCGGGGTCCCGACCGCGACCGTCTCGCCGTCGTCGAGCACCTGCACGCGGGAGCAGAGGTCCATCACCACGTTCATGTCGTGCTCGATCAGCAGGATCGCGCAGCCGAAGTCCTCGATCACGCCGCGAAGGATCGCCACCAGCTCCCCGCACTCCTCGTCATTCAGCCCCGCCGCGGGCTCGTCGAGCAGGAGGTAGCGCGGCCCGGTGGCGAGGGCGCGGGCGATGCCGAGCAGCCTCTGGTTGCCGGGCGGCTGCAGGCCGGCCGGGCTCTGCGCCTGGTCGCCGAGACGGAGGCGCCCGAGCACGTCCGCGGCGATCTCGACCGCGCGCCGGCGGCCGACCCCGACTCCCATCGCGCCCACGGCGACGCTCTCGACCACGGTCAGGCCGGCGAAGGGGAGCGCGGCCTGGAACGTGCGCCCGAGCCCCGCTCGCGCCAGCCGCTCGGGCGACCAGCCGGTCACCTCGACTCCGTCGAGCAGGACGCTCCCCGAGTCGGGCGACTGGAAGCCGCTGAGGACGTTGACGAGGGTCGTCTTGCCCGCGCCGTTGGGGCCGATCAGGCCGAGGGCCTCGCCGGGAGCCAGCTCGAGCTTCAGCCCTCGCAGCACCTGCAGCCCGGAGAAGGCGAGCGAGACGCCCTCGGCGCGAAGGCCGGCGGCCGGCCCGGAGGCGGGCAGCGGCCGCGCTCGCTCCGCCGCCGCCGTCGTCGAGCTCGGGAGGCTCCCGCGGCCCAGCCGCCGGCCGAGCGCCCCGATCTCACCCGCCTCGCGCCCGCCGCTCAACCCCTCCGGCAGCGCGACCATCGTCACCAGCAGGATCAGGCCGAGGCCGATCGCCGCCAGGCCGGGCGTTTCCCCGATCGAGAACAGGCCCAGCACGCCGGCGCCTTCCTCCAGGTTGCGCAGCAGCTCGTTGACCGTCGCCACCGCGAGGGTGCCGACGACCGCTCCGAGGACGCTGCGGGCGCCGCCCACCACCAGCATCGTGATCGTCGTCACCGAGGCGGCGAAGTAGAAGGTTTTGGGGGAGAGGGTCCCGGACTGGTGCACCGCCAAGGCGCCGCCGATCGCGCAGAGCATGGCGCTGATCGTGAAGGCGAGGAGCCGCTCCCGCATCAGGCCGATGCCGATCGAGCGCGCCGCCACCTCGTCCTCGCGGGTCGCCTGCAGCCGGTAGCCCGCCGCCGACCGCTTGAAGGCGAGGGCGACGACGACGGCGACACCGGACCAGAGCGCGGCCGACCCGATGCCGGTGGTGGTCGGGATGCTGACCAGCCCGCTGCTGCCCCCGGTCACCTTGTCCCAGTTGGCGAGGACGTTGAAGACGACGATCAGGAAGGCGAAGGTCGAGATCGGGATCGCCAGCGTCGAGGTCCTCATCAGGGGCCAGCCGACCACCGCGGCCAGCACCCCGGTCGCCGCCGCGGCGAGGAGGGTGGAGAGCAGGGGGCCGAGCTGGGCGTCGGCGATCAGCTTCGGCAGCTCCGGCGTCTGCAGGACGGTGAAGATCGCGGGCATCGTCAGCAGGGCCGCGACGTAGGCGCCTCCCGCCGCGAAGCCCAGCTGCCCGAAGGAGTAGACGCCGCTGTTGCCGATGAAGACCTGCAGGCCGAGGACGATCACCAGGTTGCAGAGGATCAGGGTCACGGTGTCCTCGAAGGCCGGGGTGCCGCTCGCCCCGAGCGCGGCGGTCAGCGCCACGAGGACGAGGGGGACGAGCAGGGAGGCGGCCGCGGAGGCTGGGGAGCGCAGGCCCCGGCTCATATTCGCGCCTCCCCCGCCGCCGCCCCGAGCAGCCCCTGCGGCCTGACGATCAGGATCGCGACGGGCAGCGAGAAGACGATCGCGTCGCGGAACGGGACCAGCCCGTCCGGGAGGTAGGTGCCGAGCAGCGAGGAGAGGGCGCCGAGCACGAGCCCGCCGACGACGGCGCCGGAGATCCTCCCGAAGCCGCCGATCACCACGGCGATGAAGCCGACCAGGACCGGGGTCAGCCCCATCGTCGGCGAGACCTGCCCGGTCTGCATCACGATCAGCACCCCGACCATCGCCGCGAGGGCGCCGCTGATCGCGAAGGCGATCGCGATCACGCGGTTGGCGCGGACGCCGAGCAGCCGGGCCATCTCGAAGTTCTCCGCCGCCGCCCGCATCTCGAGCCCGATCCGGGTCCGGTAGAGCAGCCAGCCGAGGCCGAAGAGGACGGTCAGCGTCAGCGCCAGGGTGAGGATCTCGAGGTTCGGCACCGAGAGGGAGCCGATCTGGCTCGATTCGCTCACCAGCGCCGGCGCGGCCACCGACTGGGCGCGAGCGTCGACCGAGGCGCTGACGACGTTCTGCAGGATCGTCGCCACGGCGAGGGAGGTGACCAGCTGGGCGGAGAGGTCGGCGTTGCGGACGGGCCGGAACGCCACCCGCTCGGCAAGCACCGCGATCGCGACCCCGGTGACGAGCGCGGCCCCGACCGCCACCGCGAACGGCAGTCCCGCCAGGACGTAGAGGGCGTAGGCGGGGAGCATGATGAACTCGCCCTGGGCGAAGTTCATCATCCCCATCACGGTGTAGATCAAGGTGACGCCGACGGCGATCAGCGCGTAGAGGCCGCCGAGGGCCAGGGCGTCGATCAGGCTTTGGGCGAGGTCGGTCATCGTTTAGGCACCGGTCAATCCCTCTCGCGCAAGATTGTCAGAAGGGGGGCGGGGCGGGGCGGGGCCCGGGCGAACCGGGGATGACCAGTGGTCGCCCGAGGCGCCTGCATCCGGTCTCTAGGATCACCCCATGGACGAGCGGACCTGGAGCGTCTACCTCTCGGGGGAGATACACAGCGATTGGCGCGAGCGGATCGAAGCGGGCGTGCGCGAGGCGGGCCTGCCGGTCGCCTTCTCGGCGCCGGTGACCGACCATGCCGCCTCCGACGACGCCGGCACCGGCACCCTGGGGGAGGAGCAGGAGAGCTTCTGGCGCGACCACAAAAGCGCCGGCGTCAACGCGATCCGCACCCAGACGCTGATCCGCGAAGCCGACGTCGTCGTCGTCCGCTTCGGCGACAAGTACCGCCAGTGGAACGCCGCCTTCGACGCCGGCTACGCCGCCGCCCTCGGCAAGCCGGTCGTCACCCTCCACGAGGGCGACCTCGACCACGCCCTCAAGGAGGTCGACCGCGCCGCCCAGGCGACCGCCCGCACCGCCGAGCAGGTCGTCGACGTCCTCCGCTACGTGATCAGGGGCGAGCTGCCCTAGAAGCCCATCTTGCCCGTGTGCGAACATGTGTTCGTATGAGGTGGGATGAGCAGAGAGTCGAGAACGACCTTCGTCTTCCCGGTGTCGGAGCCGGCACCGTCGTCAGGACCTTCGACGCGCCGGAGGCCATGGGGATCAACTTCCACGAGGTCCGCGCCCAGTCGGCCCTGAACCACGTGCCGGGCAGCCGCTACGGCTTCAGCTGGACGGTCAATCAGTACAGGGGCTGCACCCATGCCTGTGCGTACTGCTTCGCCCGTCGCACGCACACCTATCTCGACATGGGGGCTGGCCGCGACTTCGAGCGCGAGATCGTGGTCAAGGTCAACGTGCCGGAGCTGTTGCGGGCGGAGCTGAGGCGGCCGAGCTGGAAGCGGGAGCTGGTGGCGCTGGGGACGAACACCGACCCCTACCAGTGGGTCGAGAGCCGCTACCGGATGATGCCCGAGATCCTCGCGGCGCTGGAGGAGGCGGAGACGCCGGTCTCGATCCTGACCAAGTCGCCGCTGGTCCTGCGCGACATCGAGATCTACGAGCGGATGGCGAGGAAGCTGCCGGTCTCGGTCAACCTCTCCGTGCCCACCCTCGACGAGGAGGCCTGGCGCGCGACCGAGCCGCACACCCCGAGCCCCGCCGCCCGCCTCGACGTCGTCGCCGAGCTCCGCTCCCGCGGCATCGACTCCGGCGTCCTCATCGCCCCGCTGATGCCGGGCATCAACGACGACCCTGCCCAGGTCCAACCGATCGTCGACAGAGCCAAAGAAGCCGGCGCCACCTTCCTCGGCGGCGTCGCCCTCCACCTCAAAGGCGAGGTCAAGGACGTCTTCTTCGCCTGGCTGGAGGCAAAACGACCTGATCTCTTACCTCGCTACGAGGCCCTCTACGGCAACCGCGCCTACATGCGCCCCGAGCAGCGCAAACACGCGACTAGAGCTCTCAAAACCTGGGGCAGAGGAAGATCGTCCCGGCAGTCCTCGCCTCGGGCGGGTGGCACGGTAGGGGGGACCATCCCTGAGGAAGCTTTAGCTACCGGAAGGGATGGGGGGTCCCCTGCCGTGACAGGACCCGCCCGCCAGCAGGCCCTGTTCTAGCCCCCTTCGTCAAGCTGCTCGAACCGACACTCCTCCGGCTTTTTGTCGTCCCGAAACCGATGGAACCTCGCCCCATGGCGGATCCGCCCGGAAGCCGCGTGGTCATACCCCACCTCGATCACCAGCTCCGGCCGCAGCTCCACCCACTCGAGATCGCGCCCGCCGGTCCACCGGCTCGGCTCCGCCGTCCCGCTCTTTCCCGTCTCCAAAGGCGCCAGCATCGCCCGCATGCTCTGTTTCGCCGCTTTCGAGAACCCGGAGATGTGCCCGACGGTGCAGAGCTCGTCACCTTTGTAGAGCCCGAGGATCAAGGAGCCCACCGTCCCCTCTTCTTTGCCCGGCCGCCAGCCCATGACGACGCAGTCGATCGTCCGCTCGCGCTTGACCTTTGCCATGCCTCGGCGCTTGCCCTGCTCGTACGGTGCCGTCAGGTCCTTAGCCATCACCCCCTCGATGTTTGCCAACCAGCGCTCCGCCTGCTCGGCGTCGGGGGTCAAAGGAGTCAGCTCCAGGCCTGCCTTGTCAGCGATCGCCTCGAGTCGTTCGCGCCGCTCCCGCAGCGGCCGCTCGCAGAGCACCTGGTCCCCTTCGGCGAGCAGGTCGAAGACGACGTAGGAGACGGGGATCTGCTCTGAGAGCAGCTCGATCCGCGACTGCGCCGGGTGGATCCGTTCCTGCAGCGAGTCGAATTCGAGGTTGCCCTCGGCGTCGCGGATCACCAGCTCGCCGTCGAGCACCCAGCGCCCCGGCGCGAAGCTCAACTCGGGGAAGTAGCGGTTGAGGTCTTTGCCCCCCCGCGACTGGACGTAGGCCTCGTCCCCGTCCACGAACACAATCGCCCGAAACCCGTCCAGCTTCGGCTCGTAAGCCCACTCCTCCCCCTCCGGCAGCACTTTGCGCGTCAGCGCAAGCTGCGGCTTGATCGGAGGCGAGAGAGGCAAACC
>Ga0307314_10000083_pt1 | contig 21325 bp, 24 predicted proteins | sample ER_DNA_204_FD_194493 | JGI IMG/M metagenome (GOLD analysis project Ga0307314, IMG submission 194493) | Bulk soil microbial communities from the East River watershed near Crested Butte, Colorado, United States - ER_DNA_204 | ecosystem: Environmental > Terrestrial > Soil > Floodplain | place...
TCCCGGTCGTAGAGCTCTTCTACCCCAGCCATGAAATCCGTGCCCAGCGGCGGCAGCTCACCGGCCGCTGCGTTGGCTTTGGCCTGTGCCACCGTGCGCGCACCCGGAATCACCGTGGTCACACCTGGCTGCTGCGCCACCCACGCCAGCGCCGCCTGCGCCGGCGTAGCCTCGAAGGGCAGCTTGGCCACAAGATCAGCGAACTCTTGCGCCGCTCGTACGCCGGTCTCGTAGTCCACACCGGAGAAGGTCTCGCCCACATTGAATGCTTGTCCGGCGCGGTTGAAGTTCCGATGATCATTTTCAGTGAAGGTGGTCGAGGTGGTGTACGCCCCGCTGAGTAGGCCGCTTGCCAGCGGAACGCGGGCAATGATCCCTACCCCATTGTTGATCGCCGAGGGCAGCACGGCCTCCAGCGGCTTGCGGCGGAACGCGTTGAGAATGATCTGCACGGTTGCTGTGCCGCGGCGAGACATCGCCGTCAGCGCCTCATCACAGGTCTCGACACTGACGCCGTAGTTGGCGATCACTCCCTCAGTGACGAGCGCGTCGAGCGCATCGTAGAGCTGATCACTCGAGTAGACGGCGGTGGGCGGGCAGTGCAGCTGGACAAGATCGAGTTGGTCCATGCCTAGATTGCGACGCGATCGGTCGGTCCAGGTGCGGAAGTTCTGCAACGTGTAGTTCTCTGGAACTTGATCAACACGCCGCCCCATCTTGGTGCCAACCATGATCGGCAGCTCGAGATTCTCGGCCCGGAAGCGGCCGATCAGCCGCTCGCTCCGGCCGTCACCATAGACATCGGCAGTGTCGAAGAACGTCACCCCAGACTCGACGGCGGCGCCGAGTACCTCCAGCGCCGCCGTCTCGCTCACCTCGCCCCAGTCCGCGCCGAGCTGCCAGGTGCCGAGCCCGATGACGGAGACGGGACGCTCAGTACGGCCGAGTACACGTTCCTCCATACCGCTACCCTACGGACACCTCCTGGCGGGACTGGCGTAGCACCATAGCTGCTACGCCAGCAAATCCGATCGCCTGCAGCACTGCGCCAATGACCTCGAGCACCTCACCGCCGAGGAACAGCCCGGCGATGTGCAACGGCGGCCAGAGCATGATCAAGATTGCCGCCCAGATGGGCACCGAATGGCTACGCAGCATGCCGATAGCGAACAGCAGCGTGCCCAACAGGTTGCCCACGATAAAGATGGGGAACACCCAGGCGGTCGCTGCATCGCTTTGACTCGCGTCGATGACTGCCGCGTAGTCGGCCAGCGGCCCCCCACGCTCTGCCATCGTAATGATGATCATGTTGCTGAGCAGTACGCCGAAGTAGCAGACGTATCCGGCGATCATCAAGGACCCGCCGACGAAGGCCAGACGCGACCGCCGGGCGAGGCTTAACGCTGTCATCACGGCCGGGATGATCAGCAGGCAGCCGATCATTCCGGCGACGAGACAGAGCCGAAGTACCCCAGGACCGGTCGCCGACAGTGAGAGGGCCTCGGCTCCAGTCTCATCGCTTCCGCCATTGCGGATCATCCAGGCATAGCAAGCGTTCGTGATCACAAAGCCCCAGGGCGCAAGTATCAGCGCGAGTGCGCCGCCCAGCCGGCGTACCTGTCCAGGCGTATCCGGCTGAGCGACACCCTGCGCAGGGGCAGCTTGGTCGACCGCGGTCATCGCGCACTTGCCAGAGCCGGACGCCGCAGACCGGCCAGCACCAGGGCAGCGCCAACCACGGTGAGCCCAATGCCAAGGCCCGCAGCGATCATCGGACCGGTCGGCACACCAGGCACGAGAAATGCCGGCACCGCCGTGAGAGCTGACAGCAACCGCACAAGAACGAGGGTAATGGCGGCCGCCACCCGGCCACGCCATGCCAAGATCACCAAGATGATGCTGATCAAGCCAAGACCGGCACCGATCAGCGCGATCGCCATCGGTGGATGCTGCCCATCAGTGAACAGCGGCCCAGCTAGATCCACCAGCGACAACAGGCCGAGCACGATCAACCCAGCACGAGAGACACGAGTCATCTCCAGATACCTCCTCGAGATCTTTCCGACCTCTCTGGCCGGACGTCTCCACTCTCGAGGCGAAGGCCGGCTCAGCGGATGAGCCGATCGTCCGCGCCAGGCAGGAGGTTCCCCGGCCCGATCGGGAATCCTTCCCGGGACACCGGGAGGCTCTTCGGCGCAAACTTGACCTATGACAGTGCGCGCGCATTCGGGTCGCTGGGCTCCTTGGCTCGGGGCCGTCTTGGCCGGACTCGCCATTGCCGAGGTGGTGACCGCTTGCGTGCTGTCGATCATCATCGGCTGGTCATGGCGGGATGCCCTCGAGGCGTTCGTCGTCACCAACAGCCTCATGGGGGTGGCATTCGCGGGCTGCGGCGGGATCCTGACCTGGCACCGCCCCCGTAACCCGATCGGGTGGCTGTTCGTGGCCGCTGGCCTGGCTCACGCGACGACAGCGGTTTGCGCGCCTGCATTGCAGCTGCTCATCGATGCGGGGGCTCCGCTGACGGCGCAACGACTCATGCTGACCGTGTTCGCATGGTCATGGCCGTGGTCGATCGGGCTCTGCCTGCCGCTGGCGCTGCTGCTGTTCCCCGACGGCCGCCCCCCTTCGCCGCGGTGGCGGTGGGTGGTCGTGGCCGTGATCGTGACCGCGCCGTTGTTCGCGCTGGAGATGGGCGCCAGCCCGGAGCCGATGGATGCCGGCCTGCTGGTCGGCTATCTCACCGTGGCTGGCTACAACGCCCTGCAACCGCTCTGGACCGCTACAGAGATACGCGGCCTCCTCGCACTGTGCGCCGGCCTCGCCGCTCTCACGGTGCGCTACCGCCGCGGATCAGACGTCGAGCGCCGCCAGCTCCTCTGGCTGATGTTGCCGGTGCTGGTCGCGCTGATCGTGATCTTGCCATGGGGCTTGGTCGCCGGCACGCCTGTCGAGGTGCTCTTCGCGATCCCGCTCATTCCCATTGCCGTAACGGTGGCCATCGTGCGCCATCAGCTCCTGGACATCCGCCTGGTCGTCTCTCGCCTCCTGGCCTGGCTGATGCTCCTGCTGGCGGTCGTCGTCGCGTACGCGGGCCTGGTTGCGCTGCTTGACCGCTTCACTGCCCCACGGCTTGGCTGGTCAGCTTTGATCACGGTGCTGCTTGTCTTGCTGGCCGCACCCTTGCTACCACGGCTGCAACGGCTCGTGGATGGTGCGCTCTACGGGGCCCGCGGCGACCCAGCGCGCGTGGTGTCCAGGCTTGGCGAGCAGCTGGCGACCCCGGACGCCGGGCTGCAGGGCGTGGTCACGACCATCCGAACGGCCCTGCGGCTGCCCTACCTCGCGATCGAACGCGACGGCAGAGTCTTGGCTAGTGACGGTGAACCGCCAGAGCGGGTGCACCCCTGGCCGCTCACCCGTGGTGGCAGGTCGGAGGGACGGCTGATGGTCGGGCTGCGCCCAGGTGAGCGGGACGTGGCTGCCGCGGATCGCCGCGTGCTGGCGATGCTGGCCGATCCGGTCGCAGTTGCCGTGCACTTGACGGTCGTTTCCGAGGAACTGCAGACATCTCGGGAGCAGCTGGTCGCAGCCCGGGAAGAGGAGCGCCGGCGGTTGCGCCGTGAATTGCACGACGGGCTCGGCCCGACCCTGACCGGCATCGCCTTCGCTGCCGACGCAGCTGCGAACACCATTGACGTTGACCCCGAACAGTCGCAGCGCCTGCTGACTACATTGCGGCGTGATACCCGGGCCGCGCTGGCCGACGTACGCCGCCTGGTTGACAACCTGCGGCCGCCGGCGCTGGATGAGCTCGGGCTGGTTGGAGCCCTGCAGCAGCGATCTGATCAGCTTGCTTGGCGGGCTGACGGAGCGTCCGTGCAGGTGAGGCTGGACGTTCCGGACGAGGTGCCGGTGCTGCCAGCCGCCATCGAGGTGGCGACCTACCGGATCGCGACCGAGGCCCTCACCAATGTCGTACGCCACTCCCGCGCCACGGCCGCAGAGATCCGGATGCGCTGCGGCGAGCAGCTCGAACTGTCGATCACCGATGACGGCCCGCCCAATGGCGCGTGGGCCCCGGGCGTTGGACTGAACGCGATGCGCGAGCGCGCGGCGGAGCTCGGCGGGTCGTTCCAGGCAGGGCCGACGCCGACCGGAGGCCGAGTTGTGGCCTCGTTCCCGCTGTCATGAGCGACATCCGCGTCGTGCTCGCCGATGATCACCCCGTGGTGCGGGCGGGTCTGGCAGCGCTGCTCGGATCCTTGGAGGGGATTGAGGTTGTCGGGGTAGCCGCCGACGGTCGTGAGGCGGTGCGTGAGGTGGTGCTGCAGCGTCCGAACGTAGCAGTGCTGGACCTCCAGATGCCTGGCCAAGATGGCTTTGCGGCTACGCGGGAGATCGCCCGGGTCGCGCCGGAGGTTGCCGTCTTGGTGTTGACCATGTACGACGATGACGACTCGGTGTTCACAGCGATGCGGGCGGGTGCTCGCGGCTATGTGGTCAAGGGTGCCGAGCAGGAGGAGATCGGCCGGGCGATCCGGGCCGTCGCCTCGGGCGAGGCAATCTTCGGACCCGGAGTCGCGCAGCGGGTGCTGCGCTTCTTCGCGACTCCGGCGCCGGCGGCCGACCCGTTTCCGGAACTGACTGCGCGGGAACGGGAGATCCTCGACCTGCTCGCTGCGGCGATGCCGAACTCCATGATCGCGACGCGTCTCGGCCTGTCGCCGAAGACCGTCGCCAACCATCTGTCCTCGATCTTCACCAAGCTTCAGGTTGCCGACCGGGCCCAGGCGATCCTGCGGGCGCGGGACGCGGGGCTCGGGGTGCGGCAGGACAGGCCGTAGTGGGCTAGGACTCCCTCTGCGTATGTTCTCGCCGTTTGGTGGGAAATGCACGGCTGACGCGGCCACTCCGTCGGTCGGGGGTGGGAATCCATCGTCCGCAGTCGGGCGGCGATACTGATCTTTCGGTGCCGAATATCAGCGGAGGGTTCATGACGATCAGCGAGATTCCTGTAAAGACTGGCTATGTTCAGGTGAACGGCCTCCAGATGTATTACGAGATCCACGGCACCGGACAGCCGCTCGTGCTGTTGCACGGAGCGTTCTCCGCTATCGGCACGTCGTTTGGTCAGCTTCTGCCTGGCCTTGCTGAGACCCGGCAGGTCACCGCTTTCGAGCTTCAGGGTCACGGGCGTACAGCGGACATTGATCGCCCGTTGACCCTCGAAGGGATGGCGGATGACGTCGCCGCCGCGATTGGTCAACTGGGAGTCGAGTCCGCCGACATCTTTGGCTACAGCACGGGCGCCGCAGTCGGCCTGCAGCTCATCACCCGGCATCCGAACGTGGTGCGCAAGCTCGTGCTCGCCTCGGTCACCTACACCATGGATGGCGTCCATCCCGGCCTGATGGAGGGATTGGGCGAGATGACGCCGGAGATGATGCACGGGTCGCCGTGGCACGAGGAATACATCCGCATCGCACCGAATCCGGAAGACTTCGCCAAGCTGTTCGCCAAGAAGACGCAGATGGATCGTCAGATCAAAGATCTGCCGCCTGAAGCAATCCGGGCGATCAAGGCACCAACGCTCCTCATCATCGGGGATTCCGATCTTGTCCGCCCTGAACACGCGGTGGAAATGTTCCGCCTGCTCGGTGGCGGCGTCTTTGGTGACACCCCTGCCGGCCTGCCGAATTCACAGTTGGCCGTACTCCCCGGAACCTCCCACGTGACGTTGGTGAACCGCGCCGATCTCCTGCTGCCGATGATCACGTCGTTTCTCGATGCGCCCATGCCGGATGCCAAGTGAGGGGTCGTTCGCCGTGTAACACGTGAACGTCAGGCCTTCCGTACGAAGCGGACATGCAACGCGGCCGGAGTACCGACAAACTCGGCGACCTCGTACCCGTTTGGCGCTTCTGCGAGGTTGTCGAAGAGCCGTTCACCGCTGCCGAGCAGCAGGGGCGCGTACGCCAGATGCATCTCGTCGACCAGCCCGGCGCGCAGATATTGCTGGATCGCTGAGACGCCGCCGGCAAGCCTGACGTCCTCCCCGTCGGCCGCCTCGTACGCCCGCTCCAGGGCTGCTTCAATGCCGTCGGTCATGAAGTGGAAGACGGTGCCGCCCTCCATCGTGATCGATTCGCGGGGGTGATGGGTGAGGACGAACGTCGGATGGTGATACGGCGGATTGTCGCCCCACCAGCCCTTCCACTCCTCGTCGGTCCAGTCGCCGCGGATGGGCCCGAACATATTGCGGCCCATGATCGTCGCGCCTAGGCCGACCTCGCCTGCCGCGGCAAAACGATCATCAACGCCCTCGTTCCCACCCTCCTCTCCCCACATCTCGCGGAACGTCCGGGTGGCGAATGCCCAGTTGTGGAGCTCCAGCCCGCCCACGCCCAGCGGGTTGTCGAGGTTCTGATCCGGTCCTGCGGCATAGCCGTCAAGGGAGACGCTGAAGTTGTGGACGCGAAGCTTCGGCATGGGTGATCCTCCTGGTCTGCATGGTTTCCTGACGCTTCGCATATGTTGCAACGTGTGCAGACCGCCAGCAAGGTGGGCTTACCTAGCTTTCTGACAGGGGTGCAGACAGTGACGTATCAGAAAGATCCGCGGGTCGACGCCTACATTGACGCGCTACCCGAGTGGCAGCAAGACATCTGCCAGCAGGTCCGTGACCTGGTCCGCGCGGTCGATGCGGACGTGGTCGAGACCATCAAGCGGCGGGTCCAGCCGTACTTCGTGCTGGAGGGCAACATCTGCGCGCTGCTCGCCGCGAAAGATCACGTCAACGTCTTCCTCTACGACGGGGCGATCGTTCCCGATCCGGAAGGAATCATCACCGGCGGCCAGGACAACAAGACCGCCCGCACAGTCGCCGTACGCCAGAACGAGACGATCAACACCCGCGCCCTCAGTGACATCTTTCGACAGATCATCGCCAACAACCGCGCCGGCGGATGGCGCAAGATCAAGCAGGAGAAATGAGCACACGCGAAAGGGACATGCCAGTGAGCGCACGCGAGATTCCTCCGCAGGTGTGGCAGCTCGACGCCGCGAGTCTTTCCGATGCGAACAAGGCGCTGCGCATCCTGCCGCGCGAACTCCGCCCCTACAGCCGCGGCATCCGCATGGTCGGGAGGGCGGTCACAGTTGCGGCCTCTGGCGACCTCGTGCCCGTACTCGCCGGACTGGGGCAGTGCGGTGCTGGCGACATTCTGGTTGTCGATGCTGGCACCACCGAGCACGCTGTGCTTGGTGAGCTCTTCGCAACCGAAGCCGTACGCCGCGGGGTGGCGGGCATCGTCGTTTATGGGCTTTGCCGTGATACGGCGACCCTGAGCCAGCTGCCGCTGCCCATCTACGCCCTCGGGACGATTCCGCGCGCGGTCGGAGCAACCCGGCTTGGGGCCACCCAGCAACCCATTCGCCTAGGTGATGTCGAGGTCCGCCCTGGCGAGATTCTGGTCGGCGACGACGACGGCATTGTGGTTCTCACCGATACAGAACTGGACGCAGCGTTAGAGACTGCCGAAACGATCCAGCGACGCGAGGGCAGGATCCGCTCGGCCATCCATGACGGCACGTCATTGTTCGAGCAGCTGAACTTTGCCGAGCACGTCGAGAACTTGCAGGCCGGCCGTCCAAGCTCGCTGGCATTCACCGTGGAGTGAGGGGCAATTCGTGCGGTACGCCGACCGAATGAGCCGGGTTCGTCCTTTCCGGCTCAGCTTTTCCGGCGTGCCTGACGAACAACTGGTCAGCGGGATAACCGCCATGGGCAAGCTGCTGCATGCGAGGCTGGGAGCGGACGAGCCTCCGGCCGTGCGAACGTTTTGAACGGCTGTGATGGCAAACGCCCGCATGCAGCCGTGCTAGAACGAGTCGTGATGACCAGCTCCTCAGCCAGCGCGGTGCCATGGGCCGCCCGGGCTGGCGTGCGCACCTGGAGCTCGACGACGCCGCCAGGCGAAGCCAAGGAATTCCACAGTTCTCTGCCGGGCTACCGGCCCACGCCGCTCGTGGAGTGTCCAGAACTGGCAGCCGAGCTCGGTGTCGCAGCGGTATTCGTCAAGGACGAGGCCGACCGTCTCGGCTTGCCGGCCTTCAAGATCCTCGGTGCGTCCTGGGCGGTGAATTGCGCGCTGAGCCAGCGCTGCGGCCTCGAGCCGGCGAGAAGCTTGACCGAGCTGCGCGACCGTTCGGGCCCGATCACTCTGGTCACAGCAACCGATGGGAACCACGGTCGCGCTTTGGCCCGCATGGCCGCGCTACTCGGCCTCGCAGCCCGCATCTACGCTCCCGCGGGAACGGCACAGCAGACGGTGGAGGCAATCGCCGGGGAAGGCGCCGAGGTCGTGCAAACCGAGCTGATCTACGACGAGGTCGTGTGGGCCGCCGCCAGCTCGACCGCTGGCCACCCAGACGACCTGCTCGTCCAGGACACCGCCTGGCAGGGCTACGAGCAGATCCCACGCTGGATCGTGGAGGGCTACGACACGCTGTTCGACGAGATGGATGTGCAGCTCGCCGAGCACCCGATTCACCTGGTCACCGTGCCGACCGGCGTGGGATCGCTGCTACAAGCGGCATTGCAGCACTACCGCGACTCGGCCCGTCAACAACAGCCGGCCATCCTTGGCGTTGAGCCGGTCACGGCCGCTTGCGTCACAGCCAGTCTTGCGGCGGGCAAACCAGTCAGTGTCGACACCTCCGCACCCACCATCATGGCCGGCCTCAACTGCGGCACGATCTCTGCAATCGCCTGGCCCGCCATCCGTGATGGGCTCGATGCGAGCGTCGCAGTCACCGACGACCAGGCACGGGCAGGGATGCGCCGGCTGCACGAGCTCGGAGTCCCGGCCGGGTCCTGCGGCGGGGCATCACTGGCCGGCGTACGCGTGGCGCTGGGCGAGGCCGACCGGCGCGCTGCGCTGATGATTGGCGACCACAGTGGGCTGGTGTTGATCAGCACCGAGGGGGCGGTTTAGTGTCGCGCTAGATGGTGGCTCGGGGTCCCGAGGCTCGAGGAGTTGATCATGGTCGATCAAGCCGGCGCGTACGCGTACAACAGCTGGTGGCAGTTTCGAGCTGATTCGTGGTCGCGATTGGAGGAAGCCACCGCCCGAATCATCTCCTCGCTACGACGTGGGAAGCCGATCGATCACATGACCGAGGCCGTGCATGCGGAGTGTGCGGCATTGGCACCGCTGGAGCAATTCTGGGCGTTTCCCGGCCACGCAGCCTTCGGTATCGTCCAGGAACTAGCAGCGGCCGGAAGCTGGGAACGGGTGGCGCGGCTGGTGTCCCGGATCAACCGGGCGCTCGTGACCGAGTCCTATCGGAGCGGTTCCCTCGATGACATCGCCCAGGGAGAGCATCGAGAAGACAGCGAGGAAATGCTCCTCGGCATATCGCATGATCCCTCCAGCCGGCCATACTTCGAGGTCCTGGTCGTTGAGACCATGTCGCCGGCGCAGGAGGAGCGACTCCGGGAGGAGGTGCACAGCTGCCGGCGGCCTGGAGACCCGTTCATCTACGAGCTGGTGGTCGTGGGCAGTGGTGTCGAGGCGGCTGTCGCCATGCGACTTAACGCGAACATCCAGGCGTGCGTGATCAGGAGACGCTTTTCCCATGCTGCGCTGCGTGATCTCACGGGGCTCGCGGACTTCGGCGATGCGACGCTATCGGAGGATCTCGCGGACCACTCCCCCGATGAACGGGCGCAGATCCTGGCACCACGCTTGGCCGAGATCCGCCCCGAGGTCGACCTGTACCTCATGACCGAAATCGCCGTCGAGGAGGTCGCCGGCACGGTGAGCCATCACTTCAAGCGCGTGTTCCACGCACGTGAGGGTGCACTCGAGCTGCACCTGACCATCCTCGCCGGGGTGTCTGAGCGTTACCGTACGCCGTTCTTCGAGGCTCTCCGTACTTACAGCCAGCGGCCGACCGGAGTGTTCCACGCGCTGCCGATTTCGCAGGGCAAGTCGATCGTGAACTCGCACTGGATCCGCGACATGGTGGGCTTTTACGGCCTAGACATTTTCCTAGCAGAGACCTCCGCGACGACAGGCGGACTCGACTCGCTGCTGGAGCCGACCGGACCGCTGCGCGAATCCCAACAGCTGGCTTCCGAAACGTTCGGCTCTCGGCAGACTTACTTCGTAACGAACGGGACCTCGACAGCCAATAAGATCGTCTCCCAGGCGTTGCTCGCGCCAGGCGACATCGTCCTCGTCGACCGCAACTGTCACCAGTCGCACCATTACGGACTGATGCTGGCCGGCGTGGAGGTCACCTACCTCGACGCATATCCGCTCAACGAATACTCCATGTACGGAGCGGTACCGCTGCAGGAGATCAAGTCCAAACTCCTTGCCCTCCGAGCCGCGCGCAAGCTTGATCGGGTCAGGCTCTTGATGCTGACGAACTGCACCTTCGACGGGATCGTCTACGACGTCGGCCGCGTCATGGAGGAATGCCTGGCGATTAAGCCGGATCTGGTGTTCCTGTGGGACGAAGCGTGGTTTGCGTTCGCACGCTTCCACCATGTCTATCGGCCGCGTACGGCGATGGAGGCGGCCCGGACGCTCGCCGACAAGTTGCGCTCCACCGAGTATCGGGCGCGCTACGAGGCGAACCTTCCCCGCGACGACAGCGATGAAGCGCTGCTCAAGCAACCCCTGAGCCCTGATCCCGCGCGAGCTCGGGTCCGGGTCTATTCGACTCAGTCGACGCACAAGACGCTGACCTCGCTTCGCCAGGGGTCGATGATCCACGTTTATGATCAAGACTTCGCGCTGAAGGTAGCGGAAGGCTTCCGCGAGGCGTACATGGCGCATACCTCCACATCGCCCAACTACCAGATCCTGGCATCTCTTGATCTTGGTCGCCGGCAGGCGGCGCTGGAGGGTTTCGAGCTTGTGCAACGGCAGCTCGAGTACGCCATGAAGCTGCGCGACGCAATTGATCATCATCCGCTGCTCAGCGAATACATGCACTGCCTGAGCACGGCGGAGTTGATCCCGGAGAAATTCCGCGCCTCCGGGATCGCCCAGCCGCTACGCACCGGTCTCAGCAACATGGTCACGGCGTGGGAGCAAGACGAGTTCGTCCTGGATCCGTCGCGAGTGACTGTCTACATCGGACTCACCGGCATCGATGGTGCTACATTCAAACGCGAACGGCTGATGGACAAGTTCGGCATCCAGATCAACAAGACCTCCCGCAACACCGTCTTGTTCATGACCAACATCGGCACCACGCGCAGTTCCGTCGCCTATCTCATTGAGGTCCTGGTCAGCATCGCGCGGGATATTGATCGTCGGAACTCGGAAATGAACCTGGCGGAGCGTGCAGCGTTCGAGCGCGCTGTGCTGCATCTGACCAATCCCACCGCCCCGTTGCCAGACTTCAGCGGCTTCCATCCCGCGTTCCTCAGCCAGAGCGAGCCACCGACCCCGGAAGGTGATGTCCGCAAGGCCTTCTTCTTGTCCTACGACCACACCTTCTGCGAGTACTTGCCGGCGGATGAAGTCGAGGAGCGCATGCAATCCGGCGAATCAGTCGTCTCGGCGACCTTTGTGACGCCGTACCCGCCGGGCTTCCCGGTGCTCGTGCCGGGCCAGGTGTTCAGCAAGGAGATCCTGTCCTTCATGCGGAGTCTGGACACACCTGAGATCCATGGCTATGAGCCGGCGCTCGGTTACCGCGTCTACACATCCAAAGCACTGGACATGGTCGCTGAGAGACCCAGCGGCTGACTCGTGGACTTGCTGTGCAGCGGTCACGCCTTGCGGGGCCGGTCGCGCCACAGCAGCCAGGCCACGACAGCAGCCACCACGATCTGAAGCGCAAACCCCACCGTCTGGGCCACTGCGTCCACTGGACTGAAGCCCTCCAAGTGGACGGCATGGAAGATCGCGTGCGGCACGGTATAGACAGCAAAGGCGCCGATGGCGACCGCACTCAGCAGACGCTGACCGTTCACCGCTGCCGCGGCGAGTAGCACTGTCAGAGCGAGAAGGAGCTCGCCGACGTCACGGATCAGGTGCTCGTTGTACGGCGGAAGCAGCGAGACCCATGCGTGCCCAGCTATCGGGAAGCTGCTGTAGAAACTCGCAGGCGCCAACAGCGCCCACACTCCGATGACTCCTTGAAACACGGCAAGAATCCCGAGCCCCGCTCGTACCACCACTGATGTCGTACGCGCGCCTGGCGCGGCCTCCGATGGGGTCACGTTACGGGCGAGGTTGGCGCCGGGGCATCCTTGCGGCGTACGAGGCGCGAGTTGATCATGGCGTTCGCCACCCGGAAGCCGAGGTTGCGGTTCATGATCTGAAAACGCCTCGTGGTGTGGAATTGCCGGGCTGCGCGCCGGGACTCCAGCACTGCCTTACGTCCGCGAGCGGCGATGCGGGCCTCGAGGCGATCCGCGTCAGCTGGGAGGTTTCCAGATCCCAGGAGTTCCGCTAGCTCCAACGCATCAAGCATCGCCGTGTTGGCTCCTTGGCCCTGGAACGGACTCATCGGATGCGCCGCGTCACCGATCAGCCAGACGTTGCCATCACGGATCCTCTTTCTCGGATCTCTGTCGTAGTAACCGCGAGGCTTGATCGACTCCGGATCGGCTGCTGATGCGATCGATCGGACCAGCTCGTGCCAGTCCGCCGTCGCTGCCTGGACCTGGTGTAGCAGCTCGGGTCGGCTGGTCGACTCCAGCGCGGACGGCTCAGCGTGGGAGGTGTAGGAGAAGTGGACGCCGCCAGGCTGCCGGTAGCAGAAGAATGAGTCACCGCGGTCCCCCAAGCTCATGAAGTACCCACCGCTGAGTAAGGGATCCTCAATCGATAGCGCCGCGTCGCCGGTGATCGCCGACAGGCCGAGAAAGTGTGGGGAGTCGCCGACCAGTTGGCGCCGTAGGGCCGAGCTCACGCCGTCACAACCCACCACCACATCGCCGTCGATATGACGGCCGCCGGTAAAGATCACCCGGTGGCGGATATCAATCGACTCATAGCCGATGGCTTGAAGCCCGTACTGCACCGGTGTCGGCGTTGAGGCGTCGGCGAGAACTGACTGGAGATGATCACGCTGTAAGCGATAGGTCTGCCGCGTGCTGTCGTTTCCTGACGGAAGGGCCAGCAGGGTACGCCCATGACGGTCGGTGATCACGAAGTTGGTTACCTGCTGGGCGCCGTTCGTCAAGACTTGCTCCCGCAGGCCGAGCCGCCCGAGAACCTCGAGCCCGGCATCTCCCTTGAGACCGATTGCGTAGCCCCTCCGCCGTTCGGCTGCAGCGGCGTCGCGCTCGAGGACTTCCACTTCGATGCGTGGCGCCAGCTGAGCCAAGGCGGCTGCCAGAGTCAGGCCGCTGATCCCCGCGCCAACGATGATCACCTTCATGATCGACCTCCTGGGGCATCAGCCTGTTCTATCAGGCCCGGCAGCGCAACGACCGGTGCGTGGCGTCCGGACCGGCTGTAGGATCGGCGCCAATGAGCGAGCTGGTGGCGCCCACCCAGAGCGAGGTTCCGGAGGTCCTGCGCGCCGGCCGCGCGTCGTTCGCACGGCACGCGTGGCGCGAGGGGTGCTTAGCAGGTACGGTCGCGTCGATCGTCTGGACGGACAAGCACAGCCCCCGACCACTTCGCATTGCTTAGTTGGACGTGGCTTCATCTGCAGCTGATGCCACGTCCGAGTAGGCGATGCGAAGTGGGACGGGTGGGCAGAACACTCGTGACGAAGAGTCGGAATCGGGACATGATCAGCAACGGCTCGTGTCGGCGAGCATGTCGGCTCGGCGGTTCAGGTAACGCTGCTGTGGCAGATTCGTTGCCCTGCGGGCCGCGGCAAGGTATGCCTCACGAGCGGAGGCCGTATCACCGCTCATCTCCAGCAGGTGGGCCCGCACCGCGTAGAGCCGGTGGTCCTCGGCGAGCTGCTTGTCTCCGGCCAGCGTGTCCAGTCGCTGGAGTCCCACAGTTGGGCCGTCGGCCATGGCGACTGCGACGGCGTGATTCAGCGCGACCATTGGGTTGTCTGACATCTGCAGCAGCAACCCGTAAAGCGACTTGATCTGCGGCCAGTCGGTTTCCTCCGCGCTTGGTGCCTCGTCGTGGATTGCTGCGATCGCAGCCTGGAGTTGGTAGGGACCGGTCGTGCCACGCGGCAGCACCTCGGTGATCAACGCGACTCCTTCGGCAATGTCGTCGGCGTTCCAGCGGAACCGGTCCTGCTCCCCCAGCGGTACCAGCTCACCGCTGGCTGTGGTCCGTGCAGCGCGGCGGGCGTCGGTGAGCAGCATCAACGCCAGCAGTCCGGCAACCTCGCCGTCATCAGGTAACAGTCGGTGCACGATCCGGGTCAGCCGAATCGCTTCGGCAGAGAGCTCGACGCGATGCAGCCTGGGGCCGGTTGTGGCGGCGTAGCCCTCGGTGAAGATCAGATAGAGCACATGGAGGACCGCCGCCAATCGATCGACGCGCTCCTCCGGGTCCGGCAGCCGGAAGGGGATTCCGCTGTCCTTGATCTGTTGCTTCGCTCGAGTAATCCGACGGGTCATGGTGGCTTCGGAGACCAGGAACGCGCGTGCAACCTCAGTGGTGGTGAGGCCGCCGACCGCACGCAGGGTGAGCGCAATCTGAGACGGTGGTGTGAGAGCGGGGTGGCAGCACATGAACAGCAAGATCAACGTGTCATCGGAATCGGCCGAACTCTCGGCAGCGTCAGCCTGCTGCGTCCGTAGCTCCCAACGGGCTACGGTGTCTTCGCGACGCCGCCGAGCTTGCTCGCTGCGCAGCAGGTCAGTCAGCCTGCGGGCTGCGACGGTGATCAACCAGCCCTTCGGGTTCTCGGGAACACCGTCGCCCGGCCACTGGGTTGTGGCCGCCAGCATTGCCTCTTGTACGGCGTCCTCAGCGGTGTCGAAGTTGCCGTAGCGGCGTACCACTGCGCCAAGAACCTGCGGCGCCAGCTGGCGCAGCAGGCTCTCGACGTCGACGTCGGTCCCGGACACCGGACTCGAAGATCAGTAGCTGATTTCGGCGGCCGACTCCATGATCGGCCGTATGTCCGCGTACGCGTTGGCGGTGACCTGCTCCGGTGCGGGGCACTCCGCGAGCCGGCCGGCGATCTCCGTGGCTCTGTCGAAGCTGGCACATTCGACGATCCAGTAGCCGGCGAGCACTTCCTGAGTCTCGGCGTACGGGCCGTCGGTGACGAACGGCACGCCGTTCTGCGCGCCGAGGCGTCTGGTGTGCACCGGTGCCGCGAGGGCCCGGGTCTCAACGAGCTCCCCGGCCTCGGCCAGCTCGGTATTGAAGGCCTCCATGAAGGCAGCCATTGCCGCGAAGTCCTCCGGCGACCAGGCGGGCAGCTCGGTGGCCTGACCGGCCATTCCGTCATAGTCCTGCTGCGAGGCGTACGTCAAGATCATGTATTTCATGTCCCTCTCCTTTCGGGCGGCACCTCCGTGGTGCCTCTCAGAGTGACGTCGAAGCTGGGGACCAATCTCGGACATCCACCTTGTCGTCGGGCTAGTGTCGTATCTCCTCGACCGTCGGACTGCGCCGCGAGTTGATCTTGCTGCGGAGGCCTCTGACAGCTGCCCGAATTCGCTCCAGACTAGGCTGACGCGGTATTGAGCGCTCGGCGTCATCCAGAGCCTGACAGCCGCCCGATCCAGGACCGCCAAGCGGGCCGAACCGGGTGGCAGCACCTCGACCACCTTCTCGAACAGCCGAAGCAGCGCCAACATCACCACAAGCGTCGTCGGCAGTGCCCTGGAAAGCCAGCCACCTCAGTCGCGAGTCGGGGCCTACCTCGATCTGGGAAATCCCGCAGCCCACAGCAAGTGCGAGCAGCGCAGCGACGCTCGGTAACACCCACAGCGCTCCGCCGACGTACTCCTTCACGGCGAACCAGCGCACCGAGCGCCGTATGCGGCGAATCGAAGTTGAGCTCATGGTGCGAGTGAGGTTATCGCCACCTCACCTGCAAGGCTGATGCCCAACCCGGCCGCTTGTGAGGCGCCGTGCCGGGCGATCGCCGCCGAAAGAGCCGCTCACGGCGTGCCAGGATCGGGCTATGACCGAAGATTCCACGCTCCCCGTCGCGTCGACGGTCGGCGCCGATCACCTGCATCCTGACCATGTGCGCAAAGAGGGCTGGACGATGGCTCTCTACGTGGCCATCTGCCTGATCGCCGCGCTTACCGCCCTGGAGACGGTTACGGCCGTCCCCCGGGCACATCCTCGGGCTGGTCTGGGGCACGACTGTCGGTCTGGCACTCGCGCATGTCTTCGCGTTTCGCATCGCTGGTCGTCTGGTGCACGACGGTGACCTTCCCAGGGCCGATCGCATCGTTTCCGTTGTCCAGCTAGTCAGTGCCGCCGCGGTCGCGGTCGTTGTCAGCGTCCCGCTTCTGCTGGCCCCGACGGAGAGCGAACTCGACTGGGCCCGTTACACCTGCGCCGCCATCATCGGTGTGGTCGGCTACTTGGTCGCCCGGGGCGCGGATCGAGGCCGGATCCGTGCTGTGCTGTTCGGGCTCGGAGTCCTCGCCGCTGCCATCCTCCTTGCCGCACTCAAGCACGCGCTCGCGGGTCACTAGGCCCAGGTTGGAATGAGGCCAGCCTCAACAATGTGGTGCAGTAACACAATGAGAGGATGCCGACATGGCCGTCCCCAAAGCTCTAGTGCGCGCGGGCAGGGCGGTGAGTAACAGTCTGTATCGAGTATCTGGTGGCCGATTGATGGGCAAAGTTCGGGGCATGCCAGTCCTGTTGATCACCGTCGCCGGCCGTAGGACCGGCGCCAAGCACACCAACCCTGTCTTGTATCTCGAAGACAATGGCAAGTACGTGGTGACCGGTTCAGGGAGTGGATCTGCAAAAGAGCCTCAGTGGTTCAAGAACCTGCGCCGCACCGATCAAGCAGAAATCGAGGTCGGGCGACGGCATCTTCCGGTCAGCGTGGCGGTCGCTGAAGGAGCTCAGCGCGACCTCCTCTGGCAGCAACTGCTCGTCCGCGCACCCTTCTTTGCCGACTACCAGAAGAAGGTCGAGCGGCAGATACCCATGGCAGTCCTGACGCCCGAGCCTGATGACGACGTTTGGTGAAGTTGGGCGCAACGTAGCTTCACTTGCTTGGACTGTGCGTCATCTGGAGATAGTGCGCAGTCCAGGTACATGGCGCGGAGTGGGCTACTCGAGAGCTGGGCGTGCTGATCAACCGGTGAGGTGGTCGAAGTCCCCTCGGACCCACGCGATGTAGCGATCGGCGGATCGGCGCACCCAGTCGGTAGCTTCGCCGATGACCTGCCCACCGAAGTTGTCGTAGAGCCGGTCGAAGTCGAGTTGCAGCACCCGATCAGCCACCTTCGCCACCACGGCGGCCGACAGGGGAATCTTGTTCGGGAAGCTGCGCATGAACGAGACCCAATGCTCGTCTGGTGTGCCGGCAACGGTGTCACCGCAGAGCAGCACCCCGCGACCGTCGGCCCCGACAAAGTGAGCGATCGAGCTGCCCGGGAAGTGGCCGCCGATTCGGTGGAGCACGACCCCCGGCAGCACCTCGGCCTTCTCCTCCCAGATCGTGACCACCGAGTCGGCTCGCTGGACCCACTGTCGGTCGGCCACTTGCACATAGACCGGCACGCCGCCGAACCGGTGCGACCATTCGACCTGCACTCCGAACATGTGCGGATGGCTCGCCGCGACCGCAGCCACCCCACCCAACTGGTGTACCGGCGCAACCAAGTCATCGTCGACGTATCCGTTCGGATCCCACAACAGGTTGCCCGACGTCGTTTGCACCAACAGTGCACGCTGGCCGATCCCGACCGACGGCTCGATCGTGATGCCATGCAAACCGGGCTCGACTTCGGCAACCGCTCCCCTGTGCCCAGCAGCCGCCAGCTCTTCCAAGGTGGTCCACTGCTGGCCGGTGGGGCGTACGTACTGACGCTCATCACTGCAGATCGCGCATACAGCCGCTGGCTTATCGGTGTCGGGCTGCTCTACTGCGCAGGTACGACAGACAAAGACGGACACAATTCCTTCCTCCTTGGGTCCTTCCTCCTTGGGCCCTTGCTCCTTGGGGTTCAGTCTGATTGTTCTTCAAGCCTGCCTGCACCGCGCCAGCTTCGCGCCATTCAGCCGGCGCCCCCGACCCCGCGCTCCAGGAGTCAACCGACGATCTCGTAGTGACGCACCGTCACATCACGTTCGATCAGGAAACGGTCATCCTCTGGATAGAAGATGGCTTGCTCGATGTCCTCACCAGCGAACGCCCGGATGCTGTCCCGAGAGTCCCACAGCGAGAACGTGATGATCTCGGAGCGAGCGCCGTCGTCGCGACGCAGCATCCAAGCACCCTGATTTCCCGGGGTGGATCTGTACTCAGCCATGCCGGTGCGGTTGATGTAATCCGCGTAAGCGGCCGCATCCTCGCGGCGCACTACGCCTCTCCAGATCCGCGCGATCACAGACAAGACAGTATCGACAAGCGTCCAGGCCAACTCGCCGAGTCAACCCGCCACCTGCCCGCCGCGCGGCCAGCAACACGTCAGGAAAGCTTGGCCACCGTGAGTAGCACGGCGGAATCCTCCAACGCCTCGAGGCTATGGCGGTTGTCCGGCACGATCAGCAGGTCGCCCCGCGCAGCCTCCCAGGACAGGTCAGCTGCTGAGAGTCGTACCCGCCCGTGCAAGATCAGCACTGTGGCCTCCCCAGGATTCTCGTGCTCGGCAAGGCGGGCGCCTGCGATCATGCCGATCACTGTCTGGCGCAGCACCTTCTCATGACCGCCATAAACCGTGTCCGCGGTGTGGCGACCAGCCGCAGTTACGGCCAACTTCATCTGTTGGCGTGCGAGCGCCTCGAGCGAGATCTTCTGCATGCCAACAGTGTCCCTTCTCAAAGCCCACGCGTCCGCGCACCACCCCCTTCAGAGCGGGTGGTCCTTCAACCAGGAGCTGTCGTTGGGTTCGCGTTCACGGTCCCGGATCCAATCGATGACGCGGCGGAGGTCCAAGCCATAGACCGGCCCGTCGGTCGCAGCGTAGGTCTCCAATCGGCGGCGAGCGCGTTCGATCAGGCGCAGCGCGCCGATGCGGTTGCCTCGTTCGGCATGAGTGATGCCCACACACAATTGGGCCAATCCCTGCCACAACTGACGCTCCGTGTCGGGACCCGCTTTCCAGCGCGCCTCGTACACCTCGTGCGCGGAGAATGGTCGACCCTCCGACAGCAACTCGTGCGCAGCCGCGATTGTCTCCAACGGTGGCAGCGGCTCCTCTGACACCGGGTCGACGCCCACGCTCCCGTACGGCAGAGGGCGACCGAGCCGATCCCGCGGGCGCGCCTGCCGAGCTCGTCCGTGGGTGTCTCGATCACGTTCGCCGGGGTCCATTCCATCTGTATACCCGTGAGGCTCGCTGCGGGCGCCCGCGGGCGCCGGCGTTCAGGTTCTGCCCTACCCGGCTACTTCACGCCGATGCGACGTCGGGAGGATTGGGGCATCAGGGCCAACAGCGACCGCAGAGAGGCGGACCACAAGTGGAATTTCGGTACCTCGGAAACTCAGGCTTGAAGATCTCGGAGATCACCTACGGCAACTGGTTGACGCACGGCTCGCAGGTCGAAAACGATCAAGCGACGGCCTGCGTACGCGCTGCGCTCGATTCGGGCATTAGCACCTTTGATACTGCGGACGCGTACGCCAACACCATGGCCGAGACAGTGCTCGGCGAAGCCCTGAAAGGCGAGCGGCGCGAGTCGCTGGAGATTCTCACCAAGGTCTATTGGCCCGTGGGGCCGGGAGGGCACAACGATGTCGGGCTGTCCCGCAAGCACATCATGGAGTCGATCAACGGCTCGCTATCCCGGCTGCAAACCGACTACGTCGATATTTACCAGGCTCATCGTTTCGACTATGACACGCCGCTCGATGAAACCATGCGGGCGTTCGCCGACGTCGTGCGGATGGGCAAGGCGCTCTACATCGGGGTCAGCGAGTGGACAGCCCAGCAGATCCAGGACGGCCACGATCTCGCCGAGGAACTCGGCATCCACCTGATCGCCAACCAACCGCAGTACTCCATGCTGTGGCGAGCGATCGAGGGCGACGTCGTACCCGTCTGCGTCTCGCTCGGCATCTCGCAGATCGTCTTCTCACCAATCGCCCAGGGTGTGCTCACGGGAAAGTACCGTCCCGGCGAGCAGCCGCCGACCGACTCGCGGGCGACCGACGAGAAGGGTGGCGCCGACACGATCAAGCGGTGGATGCGAGATGACGTCCTGAGGCGAGTTCAGCAACTGGCGCCGCTCGCCGAGGACGCAGGACTGTCCATGGCGCAGCTGGCTGTGGCCTGGGTGCTCCAGAACGACAACGTCTCAAGTGCGATCATCGGCGCGTCGCGGCCCGAGCAGGTTCACGACAACGCCGCAGCCGCCGGGGTCAAGCTTGAGGAAGATCTGCTGGCCAAGATCGACGAAGTACTCGACCCAGTGGTTCAGCGCGACCCTTCCGAGACGCTGGAGAGCTCCCCCAAGACCCGCCAAGGCTGAGGTCCGCAACTTTCCAAAGGACTTAGAACCCACAACATCGGGATTTGCGCGCTAGCGCTGCCTCAGCAAGGAGAATGCCATGATCATTCGGGTTTTCAGGCCGACGATTCACGCAGGCAAGGAGAGTGAGTTCGAATCGTTTCTCCGCGACACGGCAATACCGCTGATGTCGCAACAGTCGGGGCTCGTGGCGCAGCATGTCGGGAAGCCCCTCGAGTCGTCCTCGTCTGAGTTTCTCTACGTCACGGTTTGGGAGGACGTCGAGTCGATTCGGGCGTTCGCCGGTGAGCGCTGGCAGGAGGCAGTGATCACACCAGACGACGAGCACCTTCTCAAGGACACCTGGATCGCACACTACGAGGTCTTGCAGACGGACTGAGAGGGCAGCGAACTCAGCTGCCACGTCCTTGGCTTCCGACGCCCAGACCGATCGATGAGCGTACGAAACGGTGCGATCGGCACTACACACCGATCACAGTGACCTGCTTCGTCTGAGCAGCAAGAGCCCGCAGATCATCCACATCACCAGTGAGGACGGCACCGTTCGGCTCAGCCAGCGCCATGACCAACGCATCAACAGCCGATCCTTTCCGGGCTGCACGACGGAGCTCGGCAGTACGACGAGCGAGGGTGACCGGCACCGAATCGTCGACCAGGCACGTACCGATGAACTGGTTCAGCGCTGCGTCACGACCGGGCCAAGCCTGTAGTGACTCGACCAAGACCATGGTCGGAATCACTGG